>Ga0268276_1002810_pt1 | contig 14333 bp, 16 predicted proteins | sample saktaG_4_FD_190145 | JGI IMG/M metagenome (GOLD analysis project Ga0268276, IMG submission 190145) | Saline water microbial communities from Sakinaw Lake, British Columbia, Canada - sak_2010_1_5_45m | ecosystem: Environmental > Aquatic > Non-marine Saline and Alkaline > Saline ...
AATTGCCAGTTCTGGTTTGATGATTTCGCAGGCTTTTACAGCTTCTTGATAATTCATGTTGTATTTGCCGTCAATAGGCAACAAAGCAATCAAATATTCACCAGAATTTCTTTTTATATAAGACATTTCTCCAATCAGATCAGTGTCTCCTGCATGATAGACTGAAGTTTTTCCCAAATTGACCAAATAGCCCACCCAGGCTTCGTTTTTTAAATGAAATTCTTTATTGGTGTTATATGCAGGAAATGTTTTAATATTAATTCCTTCAATTATAACTTCCTTGCCTGGTTCAACAGGAATTATTTCAATCTTCTTTGGAATTCTGTTTATCTTGCTCTGGCAATCGGCTGTACAAACAACAGTTGTTCCATCAACAGCTAATTTCTCAATATCTGGAAAAGAACAATGGTCATAATGGCTGTGGCTTATAAAAATAATATCTGCTTTTTCATTTTTATTTAATTTATAAGGATCAAAATAAATTACTTTTTTCTTAAACTTGATTCTGAAACAAGAATGTCCAAACCAATCTATCTCTATGTCTTGTATTTTCATCTTAGTTATTATGTCTATATGTTCTTGTTATGCAATTTATTGTTATTTTCACTTTCTTTGTCAAAGCAAAATCATAGATAACATTCAGTTATTACACCTACATACCTATACTTAATTCATTTATCCGGTCATTGAGTCAACGTCTTTTAAGATAACAGTAGCGTCGCCTTCTTCACAAACCGCATTGTCTTGCCCGCAATATGGGCACTTATTAGGCATTTTTTCTCTTTTAAACCGAAAATTGCATTTTTCACATCTGAAGTTAGTCATGTTGATTACCTACTTTTTATAGAAAGACAATATTTTTTTGTATTTAAACTTTTTCGTGTTTTAGAATATATCTCTAAAGCTATAAGTGTAGTACCTGTATCTTTGTCCTAATCCTTTTATTGAAACATAAAGGGGAGTTATCTTGATAACACTTACATCTTAATAGACTTTTATTTAAGGATTATCTATGGTTCTTGTAATACAAAATAGACGCGATTATTCCTAAAATACAACACTCCACCCTGAATGTGAATAAAGAAATAATAGAGAGTATTAGTAAAGAAGACCATTTCATCTGTTTGTGTTCTATTTTATATACTACTAAAGACATCAAAACAGCAAAAATAACCCATACAAGGGCAAGTATTACAAAAGCAGTTGGCATAATAGCTAGAATAGAAACATCTTGTTCTCCTAACATTTTCATTAGACTATCTTTTTCAGCAAGAAAATAAATTGAATTCAAGATAAAAAAACAGATTGCAGCTAGTGCCATAATCAAGGCGATAATATCTCTTTTGCTGTATTTTTTTGCCTTTGGTTTGAATGCAGTGGGCATTCTTTTGTTTTTCTTGGTTTTAGTTTTTTTTGCCATCTTTGTGTTATTGTGTTCTGCAAATACTTAGTTTATTGACTTTAAAAATACTCTTTTCATTATATAAATCTTTAAAAAGAGGTTTGATGTATCGAGTTATGACCGATTTATATAAAGTTGTAGGTGTTAAAACAACGCCTTGTCGCGGTGTTGAAAATGATCTTGATCCACCAGCATATCCACAAATTGAAACTGGGGAAAATGGAGAGCATAGAATCTACTGCACGCATGTAGAAAAAGTGATGATAAAAGGAGAAAAGAAGATAATACAATATAGGTGTTGTCCATTTTATGCGGTGCATGAAAAAGATGTAAACTTTGCACCCCCTTGCACATTTGATACTCTACGCTTTTCTAATGAGTAATAAAAATAGAATTATTTTTTAATTTTAATTAGTCTCAAGGAGTTGTTCTATTCATTGTTCTCGGAAACGAAATCGTGTCTTTTATGTTCTCTAAGCCGCATATCCATGCAATAACTCGCTCTACACCCATTCCAAAGCCGCCATGGGGCACAGAGCCATATCTTCTAGTATCTAAGTAGAAAGAATAATTTTCTATTTTCTCTCCCATTTCTTTTAATCTTGTTTTTAATTTCTCTAAATCAGATTCTCTTTCGCTGCCGCCGATAATCTCCCCATAGCCTTCTGGTGCAATAAAATCACAACCATGAACTACTTTTGGATTTTTATCATCTTCTTTCATATAAAAAGCTTTGACTTCTTTGGGATAATTATAGATAATTACAGGGACATCATACAAAGAACTTAGTTTATCTTCTTCAATAGTCCTTAAATCCTTGCCCCAGGGAATGCCCATATGAAATTTTTCTTTTAATAAATCAAGAGCTTCATCGTAGCTTATTTTTGGAAATTTTTTCTTTAGAACAGGTTCAAGTTTGTTTCTATCTCTTCCAAGAATCTTCAGATCCTCTTTATTTTCTTCAAGAACTTTTTTTACTATATGTTTTATGAGTTCTTCTCCATAATCTTGTATATCTTCAAATGTTGCCCAAGCAACTTCCATCTCATGCATCCAGAATTCAGTCAAATGCCTCGAGGTTTTAGAGGTTTCTGCCCTGAATGTAGGGGCAATATCATAAATTTTTTCTAAAGCAAAGATAGCAGGTTCTGCGTATAACTGCCAAGTCTGTGCAAGAAAAGTCTTTTTATCAAAATATTTCACTTCAAATAATGTTGAACCTCCTTCACATTGAACAGATTGTAAAATAGGAGATTGATATTCGTAGAACCCCCTAGTTCTGTAAAATTCATGAATTGCTCCGAAAATTGTGCTTCTTATTTTCATTATTGCAGTCATCTTCCTTGATCTGAGCCAAAGGTGTCTTCTGTCCAATAATAATTCTTCATTTAATTCCTTAGTTATCGGAAAAGGTTCAGCATATCCCACAACATTGATGTTTTTTACATCAATCTCATAGCCTGTTGGGGCTCTTTTGTCTTCTCTTAATGAACCTTCAAGTTCAATAGAGCTTTCAACTAGAACTTTTTGAATATCTTGCCATTCTTTTTCAGAAACAATCTCTTTTTTGATGACACATTGGATTATTTCAGAAGAATCTCTAAGAACAATGAACATCTTGTCTTTCATCTTAGTTTCTCTGTAAACCCATCCCCTCAAGGAGATTTGTCCCTTCTTCTTTTCAAGAGCTTCTTTAATTGAGATAAATTCTTTTTTCATCTTTTTTGCTGCCACGCCTATCTTAATTTTTTTCTTATTTTTGCGGTTACAGTATAAGACACTTTATGGAATACATAACCGTCTACCTCATAACCCAATTCTTTTGCTAATAATCTCTGAGCAGACATATATTCTTTATCTTTTTCATTAGGTCCATTTGGATCCACAAAGGCACCGATAAAACCTGCATTAGCACCCGTAACTGTGACATTTTGTATCATTTGCTCTCGCATACCCTTGGGCTGCCTTTTCCAAAATCGTTTTGCATACTCTTCATCTTGATCTTCTGATGCTCTCATTTTTATTTTATTATTTAGTTTTCTTTATTAATAAATCTTACTAATAAGATTTAGTTGTTGTTTCTGTAATGCAATTATTTTTGAAGATATCAGGACAATTTAACTTATAGGGAGAGGGTAAAAATAAAGATTGTTAGTTCGCGCTTAGCCAGCACGAACTAATAACTTATTAGAATCTGAAATATGCCTCTTGCCCTTTATGTCATTGAAAGTCAGCTTAGCTTTAGGCAATTCAATTGTTCCAACCATTTCAATTTTGCTGTAGATAATGTAAGAAGTTAGTATTTCTTCTCCAGGCAATAAAGCAGGGAATTTCCATACAAGCCTGTGTTTATCCTGCTGGTCTGGTTTTACTGTTCCAAATTTCTCATAAATTTGGGTTGTTAAAGGCAATGCATCCACTAAAGTCAAGTTAGACACTTCATGTCCACTTACATTCTTCAATAATAAGACAATCTTGACTGCAAATTCTCCGCCTTTTGTTCTTATTCTAATTGCTTTCTTTGAAACTATGACCATATGTCTTTTGACAATAACATAAGCTACAATCGCGATGATAATCAAAGCGATAATCACAATTGGAACAGTGTAGTTTGTATCAGAAACAATTATAAATGTTTCTCCTGGAGCTAATTGCTTTTGCCAGGTTGCTTTTTCAGATGTTTTGTCAGTAGGTTCTATGTCAAAAGTAGTGAATGTTCTTTCTAAGAAATTAGCATACGCGTAATCCACATTGATTAATTGGTTGATATTCCCATTATTTCTTCGGGTTATTGTCTTTTTATAGCCAAAAAATTGGAAGCTTGATTTTGTTTCTTCAACTATCTCAGCATATTCTTTTAATTTGATAGATCTTTGTATAGTATAATTATATTCATTATTTAATTGAAGGATAATTGTAAAGTCATAATCTCCAGCTTCTGTCACTTTAATCCTAGTGTTTGTCAAAGGAACATTCGCTATTTGTTCAGAATTTGCAGGAACAAGAATGCCTGTTTCAGAAGTTACTGGGTCAGATTTAATAAAAACCTGAACATCTCCCAAATTAATATTCTGCTTATTTTTGATTGTAACCGGAAATGACTCATCATTTCTTCCAATCACTTCAGGGACAGTTATTGTCAAAATCTCAGATAAAGGCCTTATCTTAACAAAGAGATAGTCTTTTAATGACTCTGCCCTAGAATTTCTGATATAATATTCATAATAAAAATCATACTTTACCCTATAGCTGGGTAAGAAAGTGACCAAAGCAGTTACAGATTGTTTTGCAGGAGCAGGTATTTGTTTTGGTAGGATGGTATTATCAGTTAAGACCAAGAATTCGATAGTATCTGCAGTGGGGTTTGGGTTCTCTACAGTTATTCTATACTCTGCAGGAATTGTCAATTCAACTGCAACAACATCATTGACAGCTTCCTTGGTCATAACAATCTTTGCATTTGCTAAAGATATAACAAACATAGATATTAAAATTATAGATAAAAATAAAAGTCCTTTTTTCACCATTTTTGTTGTTACTAAGTATAATACTTTAAACTTGAGGTATTTAAATATTTTTGTATTAGAAAAATATATGTTTTTTTGCGTATTATTAAACAATTTTCACATAACAATCTGGCTTTTTCCATCTTTTTTTTCAAATCTTATTATCTTTTGCACAAAATTTTCTATTTTTGCTTCATGAGAAACTAATATTAATTGCTCTGTTTTTAATTCATCTAAAATATTTCTCATTTTTTCAAGTTGTTCTGATGAAAAACCATCTGTTGGCTCATCCAAAATCAATAAACCCCTTGTTGAAAGTTTTGACATAAGATTATTTATTATCTGATTTAAAGCTAATCTGTAAGCCAAAGCAGCAGCGGTTCTTTCTCCTCCAGAAAGTGCTTCATAGTCTATTTCATAGCCCTGTTGTTCGATGATAGGAGAAAAGTCTTCATTTATTCTTGCATTTAAATTCTCTGTTAGCATAGAGAACCATTTTTCGAACATCCTGTTGAACTCAATATTAATCGCTAACATCACATTCTTCTCTATTGACATCAACAATATGGATAAATGGTCTGAAATCCATTCATTTAATTTTTTCAATCTTGAGATTTCTAACATCAGATTTTCCTTAGTTTTGATTTCTTTTTCAATTTCCTTGATCCTTATATCATAATACTGTATTTGTCTTTCATATTGTGCTTTTTTGATATCAAGGTCATGCCCCTTTTTTGTCAGATTTTCAATAATTCCTTGTTGTTCTTCATAGGTTTTTTCTACATTTTCATACTCCTTTGCCTGTTGTTCAACAATCTTCAGTTTATCTTCTAAAGAAAATTGTTTTTCAACCAATGATTTCAATTCTTCAAAAATATTATCTCTGACTTTTTTCTGGTCAGCGATCCAGGCGAGTTTTAACTTTATTGTTTCAGCTTCTTTTTCCTTATCTCTAAGTTTTTCGATATCCTCTTTGATTTTTTTAGATTCTTGTTCAAGTCTATCTCTGTCTGCCCTAAATTCCAAGATTTTCTGGTCACAATTCTCAATATTCTTTCTAGCTTCTTCTAAAATCTTGGTTTTATGTTCGGTAGAGACTTGTTGTTTGCAGTAAGGGCATTCAATCAAATCATGAATTCTTTTTTCAAGTTCATTAACTTCTTTTTTCTTTGATTCATTGACAGCTATTTCTGAGAAAAAGTCCCTGATTTTTTTGTCTTTGTTTTCTGATTCTTCCTTTAAATCCAGGATTTCTTTTCTAAAATCTTTTTGTTGAAAACTCATGTCAAAAGTAGCTTGAAGACTTTTGTCTATTCTCTCAATCTCTTTCATATTTCTTGCTTTTTGTTCTTCTGAGTTTTTTATCCCTATCTTGGTTGAGATGATTTCTGTCTTTAATTCATGGGCCTTCTTTATTTTTTGAGAAAGTTCTTGTAGAGTTTTCTTATTCTTGTCTATATCAGAAGCCATTATCTCTATTAAGGGGAGAATATTCTTCAATTGTATCTCTTCATTATCTTTTTGAAGGATATAACTGTTCCTTTCTTGTTTTTTTACATCAAAGTCCTCTATTTTCGCTTCCTTGATTTTGCTTTGTTCTTTGATTTTACTCGAAACAATGTCAATATTTGATAAGATATTCTTGTATTTATCTATCCCAAAGATTTTTCTTAAGATATTTATTCTTTCTTCTGCTTTTTCAAGTAAAATCTGCTTCATTTCTTCTTGGGGGGTGTAGATTGTGAACCTATAAAGCAGATTAGTCTTTGATTTTAACATAGACTGTGGATAATTCAATAATTCCAGAATCTTAGCTTTCAAATCTTCTGGGCTTAATTTTTCTAATTTGCCGTCGATTTCAAGAGAACAGTCTTTTCCCTGACTAATAGACGTCTTTTTTCTTTCTAAAGTCCTTTTTATTTTTACTATCTTGCCATTGATATCAAGTTCAACTTCAACATTTCCTGAATCAACGCCTTTTCTTAATAGATTTGGGCCAGACATAATTCCTGTCTGCAATCCAAAAAAAGCGAATTCTAAAGCCAAAAGAACAGAACTCTTTCCAGAGCCTATATCTCCTGAAAGCAAAGTGCTTCCTAAAGGAAAATTCACTTCAGAATTTTCATAGCTTCTTATGTTCTCAAGTTTTATTTTTTTTATAATCATCTTTATGTTGTTAAGTTTACGTTAAGTTATTTGATTGGATGTCGCAGACTTTGTGCTTCGCAGCGACACTCGTTTTGCTGAAAATCACAATTTTCACAACGTGCAAAACCAAAATTTGTTTTTAACATACCCCTGTATTTTATCATTTTAATCCCCCAATCCAAGAATCTTCTTTACTTCATCAAAGACTCTTCTTTCAAAATTCTCTTTTTTTTCAGATTCTTGCTTCTCTGTTTCAAGAGCATTGAACAGAGGAATTATTAAATCTGAAAAATTCTTAAAATCTCCAATAGATTCTTCCTTGTATTTATTTATGAATTGATTTTCAATTTCTTCAATATTCTGTGATTCTGCTTTGATATCTAACCTGAATTCCTCGGTTGATAATCCAGAAGCTGATTTCAAGAAAGTGAATGCTTTTTTCTCTTTTACTTTTTCAGATATTTTTTTCCAGTCAATATCAGAAGTTTTCCCGCTAGAAAGGCACCCCTTTATTCTTAAAATAAAGATTTTATCATCAAGATTTTGCTTGCTGATTTCTTCAAGAATCTTCAAATTTGCCTTTTCAGAAGAAATCCCCTCAAGATCTAAGTTCAAGACAAGGTTTTCTTTTAATTTGATGTCTTTTTTCTCTCTTCTTATTATTTTGTTTCCTTCTGTTTCAATTAAATAGAAACTTCCTCCCCCCAATTTCTCTATTTCATCAATATTATTCGGAAAAACAGGACCAGGATATACTATAGACGCTTGTCCTTTTTTTGCATCAAAAATAAGATGTAAATGGCCTGCAGCGTAGTAATCAAAACCTTCTGGAAGATTTGCTAAATCAACTGAATCAACAAAATCCATCCCTTCTGGCTTTGCTTCTGTTAATGTTGAATGAAAAACAAAAATCTTTAATTTATCTTGATTAAGACTTCCAATAATCTTCAATTTTTTAAAATAATTTACTTCAGCAGATGCTTTTTTTCCAGGAATTCCCACCAGAACTAAGTTTTCATCTTCTAGTGTATTAACGCAAAGTTCACTTTCTTTTTCATTCTCTTGCATACACGAGATATTTTTGCAGAATCCTGCTCTTTCAATGACATCTAAAAAGGTTTTTCCAGTTGCGCTGTAATCATGTGAGCCAGAGACAAGATAACATTTTATTCCATTTTCATGAAGCTTCTTGAATTCAGAGACCGCTTCTTTTAAAGTGTCTACTGAAGGCATTGCAGTATCAAATAAGTCTCCTGCAAATATAATAAACTTGACTTTTTCAGCAATACACATATTAACTGCTTGCTGAAAAGCTTGCAAGTTCAGCGCCTGCATTTCTTCCTGGCGCCATCCCCCAAGATGTATATCTGCCAAATGTGCGAATTTCATCTTTATGTTTAAGATAAGGGATATGTGTTATCAATCAAATTTTAGTCTTTTCTGGTTTTCGAGAGTTTTTGGAGTGTAGTGAAATCAAAAACCAAGACTTTAACATATAGACCTATTTTTGCCCCCTTAACTCTGACTTTTAGAAAGAACTGGTTTTTAAAAAGATTTGTGTGATAGATTATTTCTTCTTTTTTATCTCCGCTATTTTTGTTTCTTGCCAGTATTCATAAAGTGGAGCAATAAACACCCCAGCAAAGAAAAACCAAATTAGATCTTCAAGTGGCACTTTGAGAATAATGACGCCAGATAAATTCTTGAGCATCCAGACATGATTAACCCACCCAGGGGTTATAAATTCACAAATCCAAAAAGCAAAAAATGATATCACTACAAGGATTAATCCCGAAATCAAAGAATTGAGTATAAGATCTTTTCTTTTTATTAGAATGTAAACTGTGAATATCCCCATAGTAATTATCGCGGCGTAAAAAGAATGTAAATTAAAAACAAAAAAGCAAATAAAGTAAAAAAGAATTATGAAAACCCACATAATCAAAAAATGTAAATTTTCTTTTTTTATCTTCTTTTTATCTTTTTTCTCAACCACTACTCTTTTTTTAAATAATCCCCCATAAATGCCAGTTGCTATCCCTCCTATTGCAAAACCAAAGAGAAAATCTTCAATTCCAATAGGCGTATTTGTTATTAAATGGGGTGTCCACCAATCAAGGGCGTGGGTGACTTCAAAAATTAGCCCAATGACCCCAAAAAAGATAGAAATTAAAAGCATCTTTTTTCGTAGGTCTTTTCTTAGGATAAACAAGACAAACCAGATTACTAAAAAAACCAAGTCCCCAATCAGATAACTGTACTGGTAATCCATCTTACTTTTTCTTTGAAATCTTTAATTTGGATAAACTTTATCTCTTAGGAGGTTTAGGTAATTTAGGAAAAAAACCGGTTTTAGGAACATCTGATCTGCTTACATTCATGTTCGACACCTGTTGGGCAGCTTCATCAACATCTTCTTTGTTATAGCCTGCATTTGTCAAGGATTTTTTAGCTTGCTCTATAGTTGAGCCTCTTTCTAGAGCATTTTTTAGACACGTGATTAAGTCTTGTCTTGCCATTTTGATGTTTATAGGTGTTAAATTAGTTATCTGCCAACGTTGTGCTTGATAGCAGGCAGTTATTTTGCTGAACTTCTCGTTCACAACAATGCAAAATTAATTTATCCTTAACTTACCTCCTCTTTTTTAATTTATACTCAAAGATTGCCCGTCTTGCAGAAGATGGACGTCTTTTCCTAATTTGTAGCCCATTTCTGTTGCAAGTTCAGCTAATGCAGTTAATTTCTTGAGTTCAGCGTGAGCTGGGATAATATGCTGTGGACGCAACATTTGAATCAAATCTCTTAAGTCTTCTCTCCCACAGTGTCCTGAAACATGGACATCTGTAAAAATTCTAACTCCCTTGGATTTTAATTTTTTTTCAAGTTGTTCCCTATTCGCTACGTTGATAGGGCTAGGGATTACACTTGACGAGAATACAACATGGTCAGATGAATTAAAAGTATAAGGCAGTTTTCCGTGAACTAGTCTATCGAGAATCGAGCCAGGCTCACCCTGATGTCCTGTGCAAACAATCATGTAATTTTTCCTATCTTTAGAGATTCTCTTTAATGTTTTTTCAAGTTGATTCTTATAGCTTACAAGAGTCATATCTTTCATAAAAGGGGCTAGATTCAATCTTGAAGCAGCTCCAACATATCTGTTCAAAGATCTTCCTAAAAAAATGATTTCTCTATTGAGCATTTTCCCGCAGTCTACAATGCTTTTCAATCGGGCTATATGGCTTGAAAAAGTAGTAACTATAATACCCGAATTTTCATTGCTTGTGGTTAGTAAAACATCTTCTAATAACCCCCGAGCTATTTTTTCAGAAGGTGTTTTTCTTTCAGTATCTGCATATAATGATTCAACTACTAAAGCTAAAATGCCTTCTTTAGCTAATTCTTTCAATCTTTCATAATTAGGCGGTTTTCCAACAATCGGGGTATTATCAAACTTGAAATCATTAGCATAAAGGACAACACCTTTTTCAGTATGTACTGCAATTAAAGCAGCTTGTAAAGTCGAATGAGTTACATTTAGGAATTCAACCTCATATTCTTTGCCATTTTTTCCTTTTACCATAAAAGAAGAATTAGGAGTTACGGTCCTTAATGGATTTTTTAATTGTACCCTCTGATCATCTGCTAAAGACTTAAGAATTTCCATAGTATAGGGAGTTCCTGCAACTTCTGCATTATAGTTCTGCGCCATGTAAGGGACAGCACCAACATGATCTAAATGTGCATGAGAAATTAAAATCGCCCTTACTTTGTTTTGAATATTCTTGATTGAAGAATCATCTGGAATAGCCTTTATTCTCCTTAAATCTTTTTCTTTGTAATTGACTCTTTGGGCATCTTCTAATTCAACTATTGGTGGCAAAAACAATCCCTGGTCAAACATAACTGCATCATCTCCCATCTCAAGAACAGTCATATTCTTTCCAACTTCACAATAACCCCCCACCGCATGTATTTTTATTGCCATTTTTTATAATCTCTTTTTATTCAATTTTAAGTATTCCTAGTTTTTTAAATCCTACTAAGGCCCATTTTTCTCAAAACATATTTTAAAAGAAAATGGGAAGAGGGAGATTTGAACTCCCGACACCGCGAGCTTCAGTCGCGTGCTCTCCCAGGCTGAGCTACCTTCCCGTAAAATCTCAAGAACCTTTTTGCTTTTAAAGTTTTCTAAGAATAATTACTTAGCCAACAACCCTTCTAAAATCAATTATCTGAACAGAATTGACCTCAGGAATTTTGGCATATTCATCTTCTATTAATGATTGATCTAATTCTTCTGGCCAAACTAAGGTGATTATGATTGCTTTTAATCCAAAAGCTATTTCTTCTTCTTCAATGCTATGGACTAAAACTTTATTATGTTTAGTAGCTAGAATTTTAGCTTGTTCTTTTATCTTTTCTAAATCAACATCAGGAGATTCTGGCATTAGTTTTATCTTCAAAGCAGCTGTTCCCATTTTCTTTATTTTTTATGATGTTTAAATTATGTTTAAGTTATTTTGAGTCGCTAACGTTGTGCTGTGGCAAGCGACAAGTGATTTTTTATTAACACTTATAGACGTAAAGTTATGGTCCTTCAAAACCACATTCGCATTTATATTTAACCCCTAACTTCTTACAATCATGACATCTGATGATTTGTTTGCCACAATTAGGACATTTGAAAACAACGCCGTTTTTATCCAGCATCTTCCTACAACTTGTGCATTCCATGTTTTTTGCCATAGTAGTCTTAAAAATTTTTGATTTTTAAACCTTCCTCTTTGTCTATAAATTGAAAGGTGATTTTATTTAGTTGGTTCAGTGCATCAAAACTATGCACCACATTGTGAACCAAGGTTATTTGCAATTATAACTACATAACATACTGAAGATATAATCATTTTTCTTCTTTTATCTCCAAGACACAACCTTCAACTTTGGCTCTTTTTGTTATTTCGTCCAAGATTTCTTTCATTTTTTTATTAGCTTCTTTATAATCCTTGTCTTCAACATTAATCATATAATGTGGGGCTCCCAGATATTTAATGTCTGCATTTTTAATTGTCAAAACCCCCTTTATTTTTTCTACCCCATTTTCTGCTTCAGAATGGATTGTGAATTCTGCTTTCACATTGACTTTTTTTTCTTTGATTTTTTCTTTTAGCATAGAAAAAAGTTCTTTTGATTCTTGGTCATTTAATCCAAAGTCTTCAAATTCAGCTAAAATTTCCTTTTCATTTTTTTTCAAGAAATTCTCAAAAAAATCCAGAACAGTTTCCTTTGATTTGATTTTATCAAAAATCTGTTTAGTCTTATCATCATTTTTAGTTACTATCTTTAATAAAGTTGAAAGTTCTTTTTCTTTTCTTTCATTCGCCATACATTCTTTCTTTTCTTTCTGATTGACTCTCCTCAAAGACAAATCAGCTCTTTTGTTTTGGACATCTATCCTCATTATCTTTACAACAATCCTTTGTCCAGGGTTTACGTAATCCCTTATATTCCTTATTCTTCCTGGAGCAACTTCTGAGAAATTGATGACCCCCTCCATTTCAGAATCTAATTTGACAAAGACCGTTGTTCCAACAAGTCTATCAACTGTCCCAATTACAATATCTCCTTCTTCATAAGTCATTTTCAAACTCCCAAATCTACTTGCAGACTTCTAAGACTTTTGCTTTAATTTTTGCTTTGCTGGCAGCAGGCTTAGCAAGTATTGTTCCACAGCCATGGCATTTGACAATACTAGACGCTTTTCCAAATATTACTTGTTCACCTTCACATTTAGGGCATCTGACTCTTACAAACTTACTTGAAGTTATCCTGATTTGTTTCATACAGATTAAAGAAATAGGTGGTTTTTAAGGGTTTTGGCGGTTTTGCTTCAATTGAAAATCCTTAAAATTTTTAAGCTATCCAAGCAAAAGAATATACATTAACATATAGATGTCAAATTCAATTCGTAAAGTTATATCTGTCTATCCCCAAGAAAATTCTCCCTCTCGACTTGGAAACTGCCTTTTATACTCTGCAACCAATTCTTTCATTTTAGAATCAAAATGCATTGGTCTTGCGTATGTATACTCCGTCAGCCTGTAAGGCCCATCTACGGTTGGTTTGGGAAGTTCTTCATATACTTCATATCCTTTTTTGTCTAATGTCATATTCTAAGCATTCAAATGTTATTTATATATTTTATTATGATAAAAGCAGAGTAAATAGTGGGAATTCACTTATATGCTGTTGGAAGAGGTCTTCCATATTTTGTTTCATATTCTTTCCTTATCTGGGTAAGTTCCTCTCTAGAGAATGTAGGATATACCGGGTGTTCTCTTAACCTGAATGTTCCTCTAAAACAATTTTCAGGCATAGGAATTGCCTCAAAGAAATCATCTAAACTTTCTGAAGTTCCTGTTTCTTCTGCCATTATAACTCGAGTTTAATGTTATTTATATATTTTATTGTAATTTCTTTCTAATCAGACAGTTATCTTGATTTCCTCAATTTCCATGGTTTTTTGGAACTTTTCTATGAACGCATTTTCATCTTTTAGATTAATAAGACAACCAGCAGCCCCAGGATGTCCACCGACATCATAACACTCAAAATTCTGCAGCATCTTGACTAGCAATTGAGAAAGGTTTATGTCATTTTCATCCTCTCTATTTCCAGAAAGTCTTGCAGAAATCTTGATTTTCTTATCTTTCCGGTAAGCCATCCCAATAAGAATTTTGCCTGGCGGATACAGGGAAGAAGAAGCTAAAATGCTGGTCACTGTCCCGATTATAGTATCCTTGATTCTATCTTTTGCATTGATTACAACATAATTCCTTCCTTGAATTTTTTCATTTATATTCACATAATTCAATGCCTCAAATAAGAGGTGTCTGTATTTGCTGTAAACATGTTCTATCTTCTCTTTGGCTTTTTTAGATCCCAACAAAAAAGATAGTGCTAGGGAAAAATATCCTAATCTACCACAGGCATTAATCATTGTGCTCAATTCTCTTGCATCCATCAAATATCCGTTAAATTTAATCAGATAAATATTCCCGATAATATCCTGGCTTTTTGCATTTTCCATTCTAGCAAGAGCAACTGCAGTCAGGAGCCTAGATGTTTCATCTTCGCTTAAATCTAACAAAGTCCTGTAACCCGTGGCTGTCCTAAATTGAATGTCCAATTCCCTCAGAAAAGCAATAGCCCCGTTTTGAGAGCCAGAAACACTGGGAATATATATAGATGAATTTAATTCTAGGGATTTGTTAAT
>Ga0268276_1002811_pt1 | contig 14328 bp, 14 predicted proteins | sample saktaG_4_FD_190145 | JGI IMG/M metagenome (GOLD analysis project Ga0268276, IMG submission 190145) | Saline water microbial communities from Sakinaw Lake, British Columbia, Canada - sak_2010_1_5_45m | ecosystem: Environmental > Aquatic > Non-marine Saline and Alkaline > Saline ...
ACATTACAAGCTCGCTTAAAGAAGCTTCACGGTTACAAACTTGTTGCACACACAATCGATCAATTAAAACCATCTAAGCTACGGATTGCAGCTTAAATACTTTTACACAACTATTGACTATGTCTCTAATCAAAAATGGAATAACATATTAACAGCATTAAATTCCGAAAATTTTAATACATTAAAAGAATGGGAACATAAATGGGAAAATTCGCCGTCATTAAAACAGTATGGGAAAGCGGTTGAGATAACAGCAACAAAACCTATAAATTTCGTTGATGAAGAATTAGAATCTTGGAGCCAGGTGTTTCCAGTGACCGTCATTAATGAAATACAAAATAGTATGACACTTGCTGAAGTGCTAGAGGCAGTTGAATATTTTAAGAATAAATACAAAAAAACAATTTATGGAAAAGAATATGAGCTGTATGTGGAGGGAGATATAGATATCCGATATTTGAAAAGAGCAGCCGAATTGCTTGGAAAAGGCGATCTCCTTGACAAGTTCGAAATAGTAGCTGCAGACGGTGCCTCTAATTTAGATAAAGTATATAATGGTACTACTGAAAAATTAGCCAAAGCTAGACCTCGTAAAACAATACTGCTTTATGATTGTGATACAAGAAAGAAAAACGAACAAAAAGGGAGATTATATAAAAGAATTATTCCCGAAATACGCGGGAATCCGATTCACAAGGGTATTGAAAACTTGTTTAGCCAATCATTCCTCGAGAAAGCGTTAAATTATAAAATGGCATTTATTGACATTACTCAGGCAACATTCAAGATAATGAGAGGAGAACAAATTACCGTTCCAGTTGTCTGGGAAGTTAACAAAGATGAGAAAAGTAATCTGTGCGATTGGATTATTCGGAATGGGAACAACGAAGATTTCAATGGATTCAATATGATTTTTTGATTTATTGCTTGAAATAAAGGATACGGTGCAAAGAAATTATTCCGAGTTGAAAGTGGATTAAATTAATTAGGAAGCGATAAAGATTGTAAAAGGGATAATAGCGCTATGGAACAAATCACATTTAATGGAAGAATATTTACTTACCGCGAATACTCGCAGGAAAAAGAATTCGAGGAACAAGTCGTTTGTCAGGCGCGCGAGATCTTTGGTCCTAACGCACTCTACATTGATATCAAGAAACGCATAGGAGAGGACAACATCCTTTCTATCCCTGACGGCTATCTCATCGATGCCTCGTTTCCTGCACAGCCAAGGCTCTATATTATTGAAAATGAACTGGTTACCCACGATCCTTACAAGCATATAGGGCAACAACTGCTCAAGTTTGCAATATCCTACAAGGCAAGCGGACGCGCAATCAAAACGTTCCTTCTCGAACACGTTTTAACTGATCCTGTAAAGAAGAGCTTTATGGATAAGACGGCACTTCAGGCTGGTTACAGAAACATCGATGCGTTTTTTGAGGATATAATTTTTGAAAAACCGATTGGTGCAATCGTAATTATTGATGAGGTGACAGAAGACTTGGAGAATGTTCTTAGCCAGCTTACAATGAAAACTGATGTTCTTGAATTCCGAACATTTGAAAGTAAAGGCGAGTTATTGCACAAATTCACACCTTTCCAATCAGAACTACGGGAAACGGAAGATCGATCTTCCAACATTGACCCCTCGGAATGGGATACTATTGTCGTTCCTGCGAATGAAGAGGGATTTAAGAGTGCCTTTTTAGGTGAGAATAGTTGGTGGGCGATTCGCATTTCGAGCTCAATGATCGAACGTATTAAATATATCGCGGGATATCAAACAGCTCCTATTTCGGCAATCACCCACTACGCGGAAGTTGCGAAAATTGAAAAATACAAAGACACAACGAAGTATATTATTTACTTCAAGGATCCAGCAAAGGAGATCGGACCGATTAAACTCAGCGTAAAAAAGAAAGGTTCGGCTCCACAAGCACCTCGATATACGACGTATGCAAAACTGGTTACTGCAAAGACACTCGAAGAACTTTTTTAAAGTTGCAGAAGAATGCCCATCCCCACCACCCACACCCTCATCTCCCGCACCGACACGGCGAGTTTGTGGTGGATGGTGATGCGATGAAGAAGTGTGCAGCTAGGGAAAATAAGGTATGCTTAAAGAGAAAATAGCTACAATGGTAAGGGAAGCATTGAAAGAAATAGAAAAACGGAAAAGCTGTTTGAGGTGTGAGATGAAAATAGTAAATATATTTATTTGTCTTTTTATATTAAATGCTCCAATATCGTATTCACAAACCGAATGGTTCAAAATATATTCAGACACAACAAAAATGTTTGAATCTGTATATTTCATAAATCCAGATACTGGTTGGGTAGTTGGTTTAAATGGCACAATTATGAAAACATCTGATAGCGGAAATAATTGGACTCTTCAGGCAAGCAACACAACCTCGGCGTTGTATTCTATATGTTTTATTAATTCGGATACTGGTTGGATAGTTGGAAATTTAAATACCATACTTAGAACCACTGACGGCGGTGTCAATTGGTCTTTGCGACCCAATCCTGGAAGCGGTGTGTTAGAATCTGTAGTCTTTCTCAACTCAAACATAGGTTATGCGATCGGTGGTGTGAGTATTTTAAAAACAACAGATGGTGGAGAAAATTGGATAACAAAAATAACCAATGCCATAACTATTTCCGATTGGTTAAAAGATTGCTTTTTTATTAATCCAGATATCGGTTGGGCTGTCGGACGTGGCAGTCGAATTATCAAAACAACAGACGGTGGAGAAAGTTGGGCTAGTCAATATTATTTAGGTGGTCTTTTTGATGATTTATACTCTGTTTATTTTCTCAACCCAGACACAGGTTATACTGTCGGTTATAATGGTAAAAAGTATAAGACGACAGATGGTGGTAAAAATTGGATTATTTTAACTGGAGGCAATACAAATCATTTACAATCATTACAATTTATCAATGATACTGGCTGGGCAGTGGGAAGTTATGGGACAATTCTTAGAACAGATGATGGAGGTAAAAACTGGATTCAACAGATTAGCGGGACTTCAAATCAACTGAGATCTGTTTATTTTGTTAATATACACAATGGTTTTACAGTTGGTTATGGAGGCACAATTCTAAAAACTACTTCAATAAATACATCCGTTGATATAAACAATTATTCTAATCTAACCACTTTTAAACTGTCACAAAACTATCCAAATCCGTTCAATCCATCAACAACCATTCAATTTTCGTTACGTCAACCTAATCACGTATTGTTGCGAATTCTTGACATCTCAGGGAAAGAAGTTGCTGTTCTGCTGAATGAACAACGAGAAGCAGGTGCGTATTATTATTCTTTTGATGGATCCAAACTGTCGAGCGGCACCTACTTTATCGAGCTCAGAGCGGGTTCGTATTCATGCTCGAAGAAAATGATGCTGGTGAAATAGTGATGACCGATGCACATTCCAGCCACATATACAATCCTCTCCCGCACCGACACAAGCGAATACCTAAGCCGGTTTCTGTTCTTCCTGCCGGATCCACCGACTTGGTCGAAAGATATCCAGGAGGCGTTCTGCTTCAGGTCTCATTCGGATGCTGAAAGTAATGCCAAGATGATACTTGACCGTTTGGATGATCCGTTGAATCGGCAGTTGGGATTGAAGCTTGCAGGTGTTAAGGTTGTTGGCCGAAAGATTGAGGCGGGGGAGTCGTATCCGTTGAGTGTGTGTAGGGTGGCTTGATGTGAAGACGGAGAGAAAGAGCGATTGATATAGAAATAATACCAGATTCTATAATTCACTATAGATGGGTATCGGAAAAATAAAGGATCAAAGAATCATATAAACATAAGGATCTTAGGTTATGTTCTTTTTGCCGGTTGAAGAGGGCTGAATGGTTGACATTGAAATATATGTAGTATAAGCACTGTCAAAAATGTAGTGCCGATTTTTTGATTTTTATGCCCCATGCCGAACAGAATCACCATATTTTCTCTCCAACTGTCGAACTTGGGCTAGTATTCATGGTTTTATTGATCTATAATGAGTTGCTTTTCATGGTACAATGTTATATTTTTATACACCGAAATGACCTTTGAAAGGGTATTATGGTGCAGAAAACTATAACAGAATTAGGCCCAAAAGAAGCGGAATTCCTCTCCTCTGTTTCCACTGCCGGAGGCCAATTCACGAACGAACGAGCTGTTCAATTCTGGGGTTCAAGTGAGAGGGCAGCAAAGAAACTGCATCAACTTGAGAAGCGCGGATGGGTTGCTCGTATAGAGAGAGGGAAGTACTTGGTCATCCCACTCGAAGCAGGGGCAAAGCGCACGTGGTCTGAAGAGCCTTACTTGGTCGCTTCCACACTCGTTCAGCCGGCAGCCATTGGCTATTGGACAGCTATCCGGCATTGGAATTGGACAGAACAAATTCCCCGAATAATCTACGTCCAAACAACAAGCCGAAAGAAAGCGACCGGGCGAACTGTCTTTGGTGTGCAGTATCAATTCGTCACCGTTCCGAAGACGAAATTCTATGGCCACGTCAAGGAATGGTACAAAGGAAAACCCGTTCTGATTTCGGACAAAGAAAAAACACTTGTCGATTGTGCCGATGATGTTGAACGCGCTGGAACAATTGAAGAACTTTCCAAGGCAGTAAAGGCAAGCGTTAGCGAAATCTCATGGCAAAAGCTCAATGAGTACGTCGCTCGCTTTCCGAACGGTGCAGTGTTGAAAAGGCTTGGTTATCTTTACGAAACACTTGTTCCCGAACTATCCAGCGAGGCGAAGGGAGTCTTATCTTCGTGGCAAAGCAAATTGAATGCAGGTGTGGTGCCGCTGCAGCCGTTGAAATCGAAGACTGGTAAGATATCCACGCGCTGGCGTGTACGTGTAAATGTGAGGATTGGATGATAGCTCCATCAGAGATACAGCGTACCTCAGCTGCATTAGGGGTCAGTCAGGATGTTGTTGAGCACGATTACGCGCTTGGATGTTTTCTTCATTTCCTGAGCGGAGTACCAGAGGTTCAACGTTCTTGGATATTCAAAGGCGGCACGTGCCTGGCGAAATGTCACTTCACCCAGTATCGTTTCTCTGAGGACTTAGATTTCACACTGACAGAAAGCATTCAACCCGATGCCCTTGGAAAACTCCTGGATCAAGCGAAAGCGGCAACACAAACTGAAACTGGTATCAAGATGGACATTCGTTCTACTGCTGTAGAGGTCATTGAGGATGGCTACAGCAAGGAATCGTTTGAAGCAAAGGTGTACTATGAAGGCGTCTGGCGACCACGGGGTGCAGCGCGATCAATACGTATTCATGTAAATCGGGATGAGACTTTACTCTTTCCCAGTGTAACACTTGGAGTGCATCACTCATACTCTGATGAGTCACAGCTGCCGGTAGTGAGCGTACATGCTTATGCTCTCGAAGAAATCGTATCTGAAAAACTTCGGGCGCTTTCTGGACAGAGAAAATATGCAATCGCAAGAGATCTTTATGATCTGTGGAGCTTGAATAAAACAAGGGTTGATATGAATCGTGCTCTTGAGGCATATCGCAAGAAATGCAAAGTGAAAGGGATAATTCCAACGCCCAAAAATCTTGAGCGTCTTCGTGAATCACGGGACGAATATGAATCAAACTGGAAAAACAATTTGGAATATCTTGTTCCTGCAGATCTGAGATGTTCTTTTTTGGATGCCTGGAATTTCTCTCTTGACTTACTCACGAAAGCCTTGCATACGCATTGAAGTGCCATTTCGACTGAAGTTAGTAAACGCAGTGCAACTCACTTCATTGCCGAATTGAGCATCCCGCAAAGTTTCAATGCGGGAAGAGCACAGTTATTTCAAGGACACAAAAATACAAACTATTTCATTATCCTAATGTTCATTGAATAGAAGAACATTGTGGGCTTGCTCGACTGACCTGCCATCCCAGTATGTTCTCTCTGAGCTTCTTGGCAAACTGTGCGTCCGTCAGCAAGGGGAGTTCGCGGATCTCATCGGCAAGTTGGTGTAGCGACCTGGATCTGTTGTCAGTGAGATAAGCATCTGGAACATCGATTCCCAAAGCGCATTAAAACGCTGCTCGTCAAGTTGCCGGCAAAATAGAAGAAGACACAGGCGTTGCGTGTGACATTATCAGGCCTCCGGCTCGACAGAGCTTGAAAAGAAGTTTGCGGAAAAAGTGACCATCCCCACCACACCCACCATCCTCTCCCGCAGCGATCTGGGTGAATACCCGGGTAGGCTTTTACTTCTTCACTCTGAAATCTTAATTCATCAATAAACAAAAATATCTGCGTCCCGCTCCGCTGGACTTCTGCCTACATGATGTTTCAGCGGACAAGTCGGCGGGCAGGTAAACCAGCAGAGAAGTTGCTGGAGAGGATAAAGGCGGAGAGGGAGAGTAAGGAAGCTGAAGTAAAAGGGAAAAAGGAAAGAATTGGAAGTGAGAAGGTAAAGGGGAAAAGGAAAAAGAAGGAATTCAGAAAGAAAAAAGTGGCTGTAATGCACAAAAAACGCAACAAGAGATGATTGTACGTTGATTTTGATCTGTATTTTCTTATTTTGAATTGAGTCACTAAATTGAAATAATAACTTCTATAATTCAAATTGAGAGAGTTGTTTGAATTAGTAGTGCGGTTAATTCAATTTGGCTCTCGTAAATGAAGAATGCAGAATTGTTAGGATAATTTCTATGAATCTCGAAGGTTTTAAGGCTGGTTACTATCGCCAGCAAAATCAATATAAAAGCTTCTCTCCATCCAAAGTAAATGAAAACTGGTATTGGAATAATCAGAAGCTCAATACTCTTCTGGCGGAAGCAAACCACAAGTTAGGATCGCTCAATGCATTTTCGCTCTATGTGCCCGATGTCGATTTCTATATCCAGATGCACAAGGCAAAGGAGGCTACTGCCAGCAGCCGTATAGAAGGAACAAAAACCGAGGTTGAAGATGCGTTGCTGCGGGAAGCGGATGTTCTGCCTGAGAGGCGGGATGATTGGCAGGAAGTACAGAACTACATCGAAGCGATGAATTTTGTTATCGGTCAGTTGGAAACACTCCCCATCTCTACACGGCTACTGAAAGAGACCCATCGGATACTCTTAGGCAAAGGGCGGGGCGAAAAGAAGGAACCAGGGGAATATCGTCACAGTCAGAATTGGATTGGCGGTGCAAATCCAGGCAATGCATCTTTTGTGCCTCCGCATCATGAAGAAGTGCCAGCATTGATGGGAGACCTGGAAAACTTTTTGCACAATGAGTCCATCGATGTGCCCGAGTTAGTCCGTATTGCCATTGGGCATTATCAATTTGAGACGATCCACCCATTTTTAGATGGCAATGGCCGCATCGGACGGCTGATGATCACCATCTATCTTGTCAGCAAGGGTCTATTAACGAAACCAACGCTGTATCTCTCAGACTATTTTGAGAAACATCGAACGGAGTATATTGACCAATTGGCTCGAGTGCGTGAAAAAGACGATATTCTTCCCTGGCTCAGGTTCTTCATGGAGGCTGTCATTGCAACGGCGACAACGGGGGCGGATACATTTGGGAAGATACAAAAGCTTCGAGATGAAGTCGAGGGAATAAGGCTGGTGAAGCTTGGCAAGAGATTCCCGAGGGCGAAAGAATTAGTGAATGCTTTGTATCGGAAACCGACTGTGACAGCTGCTGATGTTGCAGAGATATTAGATGTTGTACAGGGAACCGCTAACACGTTGATCGATGATTTTGTGAAGCTTGGAATATTGATTGAAATAACAGGCAGCAGACGTAACAGGATATTTACATTTTCGGAATATGTGAAGTTGTTTACATCGTAGAAAGGTATTATTGTGGCAAATGATAAAAAGTGATTATGACGGAAATGACGATGAATTCAGTCAAGCATATTTTAACAATGTGTTTGCGGTAGATCTTTTATATAACTTTGAATAAAGAGTATTCAGTAAGATCATACTTGACAAGGATAATACAGTGAGTGAAATGGCCTTTGAAGAATTGAGCATGGAATATCGTGCACTGCAACTAGTTGCAATTCTTGTCGAAGAAAAACTTAACCTAGAACCGAGACCAAAAGGACTCCTTGCCTCTGAAATAAAAGAAAAAATGAACGACCGTCTTTCATTGCATAACTGTTCAGATGATGCGATAAGAACGCTCATTGATAAGATCGATAATCGATGGATCTATGATAGGAATAATCCGTTGCGGGGCTTTAGACATATTGTAACCGCGGACGATAAGAAGGATGGCAGGAAGACACGTTACTGGATATCTGATGAAATTGACATCTCCATGTGGAACCAATTGCTGCGTGTTGCAATATGTCTGGCACTTCTGAGGCATGGATGTTTTGAACGTATAGAGGTCGACAATCCACTTTCGGAGAGCAAGGAGAAAGATTTCCTCAGCGTCATGAACCTTGTGACATCTCTTGAGAATAATCGATCCATTAGAATTATGAGGGATACCGCTGGCGATCGATCCGAGAAGATCAAGCCTTCGACAATATCAATCGGTTTGTCTGCCTTCGTTCATTATACAAAAGGAACCGAAAAGAATAAAAAGGGACTGCATGAACTCATCGCAGGAGGTATAACACTGAACTAAAAGTCACCGTCATCTCCATAGGACTTGCTTCATTTTGAGTCGCATTCATTAAAGGGTGCGACTATTTTATTATCCCCCTCTCTCAAAATACCATCCTAGTTCTATAGGAATCTCATATAGAACTCTCAGTTTTCTAATGTCTCTCAAAATAATCCTGGCTATTATCATACTATGTAAAAGATGCCATTTCTCTATGACACAATCAATAAAGGCCATCGTATGGTAGACCTCGAACTGCTTAACATTCTTTTCAAAGAAACAATCCCTTCCAGCCATGAAGAGCATTTTCAAGATATGCTGGAACAATATATCAACGCACAAGAGTTGAATGTCCTCAGAGACCTGAAGAACAATATCTTTGTCCGCACGGATGAAAAGTCCAAAACACTCTTTACGGCCCATACAGACGATGTCTCGAATTATCCAGTTTATGATGGAATAATATCATCCGAAATTGAGGGCCAAACTATTCATTCAGTGGAGCCTGTCAGTCAGAGAGAAGTGTTAGGGGCAGATAACAAAGCAGGGGTGTATCTCCTCATGAAGATGATAGGATCTGGCATTCCTGGGTTATATGCTTTCTTTGTCGAGGAAGAGATTAACCGCCTGGGAAGTAAATATTCTCTTCAACAGAATCCAGAACTCTACAAGGGAATTAAACGAGCTGTCTCGTTCGATCGGAAGGGAACAGCGGATCTAATCGTGACACAAAAAGGTGAACCATGCTGCTCGGCTACATTTGCTAAATCCTTGATCAAAGCCTTCGGCCAAGCAATGCCTGAGTATCCGTTAAAGCCTGCAAATGGTGTTGCAACGGATAGTTTGACCTTTGTAAGCGTTATTCCAGAATGCACCAACATTTCAATAGGATACGCACATGCTCACAGTAAGCAAGAGACTCTTGATCTTCGATATCTTGGTCGTCTCGAGGAAGCTGTGCTAAAAATCAATTGGGAAATATTGCCAACAGTTAGACAATTTTAATCAGAAGGGGGAAAAACCATGACAAATATGCCTGTAACCAAGAATACCAAACTCTCAGGATATATCTGGGAATCAACTCTTGAAAACGTAGAGTATGAATTCTTGAAATCATATATATACGCAGTTTATTGCGGATCTATAGATGAAGATGATATGGATATAACCAGATGCCTTGCCCATTCAAGCCTGAACCATCGACCGCAGCCAGTATCAGCACTCGATTCTGGCATGAAGAAGTTTCCGATAATAGCAGATAGTGTTTTAGAAGGAACTGCAGCGTGGAAGGGTGGTTTTTACGAGGTGACTATCAGCAAGGAAAGTCATCGGGATGGGGTAAGAGTTTTTACAGCCTATGTACTGGGTTTGTCTGACAATGCAAACCAGCCCAGGAGCTTATTCGAATTTCTCAAGAGAAGATCAATGGCTTGTTCGTATTACAATAGGAAGACCTTGACAGTGAGAGGAAAAGACTTCCCAGACAGCAACCTGATCGTAAAGCAAACTCCGATCGCTGGGAGAAATATTGAAGACATATTCATCAGTGAAAACAAGCAGCAGGCTATTCAGTTGTTTGTGCAATCAATAAAGCAATATGCAGAGGTTAGGAAACCAATGAGATATATCCTGTCGGGTAAACCAGGAACGGGTAAAACGGAAATGATCAGAGCAATCATAAAAGAATGCACTGGTCTAGCTACATATTTCATTGTAGAAGGAACAACGCCTATTAGATCAGTATTCGAGCTGGCGGCAAATTTCTCACCATCCGTCATATGCATGGATGACTTCGATCTTCTCTCTGGAGATAGGGCTACTGGACATTGTTCTCAGTATTTGGATGACCTGCTTGGTCTCTTGGATGGGTTTAGATCATCGCCAATATTTGTTCTTGCTACGACAAATGAAAAATCTTGGATTGATAGAGCCTCGAGTCGTCCAGGCAGGTTTGATAATATTATTGACATGGAGATGCTGGATGGGGCCTTATACGGAAAACTTATCGAGCAAAGACTTGCTGAAAATAATTTGATTGAGTCCTTTACTCAAGAAGTTCTCGAAGAACTCGTCCGTATTAAAGCATCAGGTGCTTTCGTAGTCAATCTCTTAAAAAATATTGGAATGAAAAAGAAGCTGCTGAAAACGACCATTGATCATGAAACAATAATAGATGCCATAACAGAACTGAACAAAGGATTCTATAAAAGACCAGAAAATGGCGATAACTCATTGGGATTTACAGCAAACTCTAATTGATAAAAACAGGTGCCTCACATGCTCGAAGCATTTTTAGTCTTATGGGTCATCTATAAAGTCTTTGGCAGGCTTTTAGAAGATGAAGATTCAGGATCAAGCCATCTCCTCAGCATAATACTGATAGGATTTATAGGCGTGTGTGTGTTTCTGGTGCTTAGTGAAGATCCGAAAATACTTATTTACGTGGTCATCATCTTTCTCGTTATAATGGGTCTCATGAATTCAATAAAGCCTCCAAAAGATGATGAAAACAAAAAGTGAATGTCCATAACAAAACTGAAAGGAGTAATACTATGAAAGTATTCTTAGACGACCTAAGACCGTTAGATGAAAATCACAGCCCAAAAGATGGATGGGTAAGAGTAATGACTGTACAAGAAGTTGAAAATCTTCTTGAAACAGGACTGGTCACCCATCTTTCCTTGGATAATGATCTTGGAATCGAAGACCATAAAGAGGAAGGGTACCAAATTCTCGAATGGATTGAGTATCAAGTCTACAGCTCTAATTTCGATCCTCCAGAAGTTATGGAAGTTCATTCTGCAAATAGCGTAAGAGTTCCAATAATGCTGGCAACCATAGATTCAATTAGAAGAAGAGTAGAGAAAAGAAGAAATCAAAACGAAACTCCAGTCCAGTATGTAACTTTGGGTAACGCTGAGGAATTACCCAAAACTCCCTTTAGCCAGAGACTCCTTGATAGCCTTTCACCTGATTTAAGGAGCGATCTGTTATTGAAAGGTCTTCAAGTTGAATCTATTACCATTGATCCGATCGAGGAAGATGAGATGATGCAGCAATCAACAGGTTTAGAGTTGGTTATAAAAATTAATGCAATAACATCGATGTGTAATCCATAAAGGAGGGGAAAACAATGAATCTCTATCAATATTTCAATGCCGAAGAGGGCTTTAAATTCGATATGGACCAATTCCTGGAACAGATCTCTCCTTCGGATCGTGAACATTTAGGATCTCCATTCTCCTTCCAGGAAATATTTCTGACTCGTAAAAATCTAAGCTTTATCTTCGGGACTGAGAGATTTTGCATGTTCATTACAGCCCTATATTATTCATTAGTATTTCAGGCAGTAATAAGGAAGCATTTCCCTGATTTTGAAAGTAGCATCCCCAAATCCTCCATATTCCCCGGTTTTTATGGACCTTGTGATAGCTTTTGTAGAGATCGATGGAGTGCTTATGATATTCTTCCAGCAAAAAGGGCTGATGAATATGAAGAAATGAGGAAATACATTCTCAGGACGAAATCAGATATGGAGTTACTTACGCACCGATTCCTTGAAGAATTTATGATCGGTGTAGATTTTCAAGTGTTTTGGATGAGAATTGTAGAGGAAATGAATTATCTGAATTAGCTACTTCAAATCTTTATACACTTTCATCATAAATTGGGGAATAATTGGTCTATTTACGAAGATTTAGAGTAATTCCAGGGAAATTCTAATGGGACGTAAAGTTTAAAGGTCTAGGTTTGGAAGGGTTACTGATTATTGCTGAAAAGGGATTTATGGTACTATTATAAAGGGATTTATGGTACTATTATTAATAAAGAGAGGGTGAGAGTTTATCAGCGACAATTATATATCCCCCTCATGACATGACGCTAAAAGCTCACCATAGGTCTTTCGCTTACCGATCTCAGTTTTTCACAGATTGGATATACCTGACATTTTATCATCATCTTGAGGGTGGATCTCGTTGCTCATGGTCTTTACTAGCATAGCATCTCCTTGTGTCATTGGTTACACATAATACAGCGTCCTTTTTCCCTGAAAAAACAACTCCAAAGTCCATTTATTCTGAATTTCACTATGGGCTTACTATGCTATTTTAGACAAAGCACTATGCTATTTTAAAAAAAATAGCATAGTGAACTGAAAAACCCACTAAAACAAAAAGGGCCACAGATTTTCATCCATGACCCTCTCTAAGACTTCCAATTAGGAATGATATATGCTTCCAAAACGACGGTAGGAGGATGTATTCCTATCTTCAACCTGTCATACGGTCAGAAGGAAAGATCCCTCAAAATCTTCTACCGAGCATGATTTCCTGGGAAGAAGAACTACCTGCCTCTCGTTGGAAAATGACACGGGTATACCAAAATTCCTTCGAGGACCATAAGTATTTCCTATCTACAGAATATAAAGGCGAATGGAAGTCCAGAATCCTAGAAAACCACCATCTCCCGCCAGATTACTCTTTTCCTTTGCAGCTTCTTACAATTATGCCCATCAATCGACCAGAGATATGGCTGATTCTTAATATTTTCCAGATTCTTATGTTCGAGATACTGGCAAAATTATGATCGCTCAGAATCCCCTCTGATAAACAAAAGAAAGAAAAAGAAAAGATCGTCGAAAAGGAGGTCAGGAAGGATATTTATCTCTTCATTATCCAAAAAATCTTAACAGCAGCCTTCTCACATAAAGAAAGTAGCTCTCGCCCTGTGTCTTTCAACTTTTTTGTTCTTTCTCAAAAGTAGTATTTATCCACTTTTTTCACTTATGAGCAACGCTAATAAAATACCGTATGAATGATCGGGTATTTACGATCGTTCGTCATATCGCATTTTTTACTCTGAAAGTGAATGTACCCTATCGATTTTAAACAGAATTCGCCATAATCAAAAATAACCAAAAACCGTTGAGACGTCTCACTATTTTTGACATCCTTTTAAACGGTAATGGAATTATTATTAAAGAATAGCTATCGTTCTGTCAATAAAAGATTACTTCCCATACAATTACTTGGATACAATGATGACAATCGATCAGGAATTAACGACTTTAGATAAAATAACTGAGCAATATTGGGTTGATTTGGGTATTACAAAAAAGAATTTGGAAGAATTATTCGACAGTAATTTTTTGAGGAGAAAAATAAAGGGTCCACGTGATAAGAAGTATATTGTTTCATTCGTTGCTGAGATTTTGGGATCGGCAAAAACGATAACTCGGGAAATCGAATGGTATCATAATAGAGAACCCGAAGTTGTGTTTGAATTATGCAAGATGTTGATCATTGAAGAGACTTCAACCAGGTTAAGTTATAAGGCCTATTTCAAATATTATTCGAGACAAAAGGAAAGATTACAAAAAGTGTTGAAGGTTATGAGAACTGATGGGAAGGCTTTCTTTAGACATCTAGGTTCGCCACCGCCAAGGATTCCGTTGTTTGTGATATGGTCTTCCATTGGGTCTAGGAAGGGTACAAGAAAATGGCAGAATTCTTTTATTAAGGAGATCGATAATTTTGACATTCATGGTAATATATTGATGAGTGAGATTGATCAAAAACTTTTATTTGTCAAAGATTTCGCAGAGTTACATTCAAAGTGTGTGTAAATAATATGAGTGTTTAGACAATAAAAAAGCGTATCCGTACCTTAGGGTGTCTTGTTTCACATCTTAAAAACCTGAGGAGGATACGCTGATGAAAAAGTACAA
>Ga0268276_1002813_pt1 | contig 14314 bp, 12 predicted proteins | sample saktaG_4_FD_190145 | JGI IMG/M metagenome (GOLD analysis project Ga0268276, IMG submission 190145) | Saline water microbial communities from Sakinaw Lake, British Columbia, Canada - sak_2010_1_5_45m | ecosystem: Environmental > Aquatic > Non-marine Saline and Alkaline > Saline ...
CTCTGTCTACTGTGGTTTTCCCAGAGCCCTCGCCACCTTCTAGCTTTATTATTACAGAATCTCTTTCTTTTGGATCTAGTATTTTTACCATTGTCTGACTTGCCTTATCTATTCGAGAAACATTGAAGATTGTGTCTTATGCTTTTCAGGCATATTTTGCATTTTGTTCTGCTACTTTTCTTGCAATCACAGGTCTTGCTTCTGCGAACATTGATTGTGTTTCCGGATCGTTATAATACATAGTTCTTGCACCAGAGTCATCTGTTTCGCCAGGTAATCTACTGAAATTTCTAGTTCTTAAACTATTTCCGAATCTTTCTAAGAATTGTGGGAAATCTTTTCCATAAACATGAAATGAATCTGCTTGGTAGTCTATTCTGCCTAATTGTACTGGCTCTTCTCTTTTTTTAGCTACTTCATCGGCAACGTATTGTGCTAAATGTATAAATCCAAACATATTCATAAAATGTGCACCAAAAGCATCATTACTTCTAATTCTAATGTTTGTATTTAGTCTTGCTTTTCCTATTTTTTCGTCAGAATAATTTACCCCTTCTGGAACCAATAATCCTTCGGGTGTCTCTCTCATGATTCTAAACCAAAATGATTGTAAACATGCAGGGTCTCCTATTTTAACATCTTCCCATGGTTTCCAGGTTATCATTTGAGATCTTCTTGTTATTGGAGATTTTACTAAATTATTTATTGCTTCTTGAATTTGATTAATGGTTCCGGGTATTCCCGGTACACGATAGTCAGCAAATCTGCCATGGTAAGTATATTCCCAACGAGTATCTGTCGGGTCATCCGGATTTCTAACCCAATTATCTTTTATTCCATCAACAACTTCTTGCCTATATTCTTCTAGATCTTCTAATCCTCCCGGAAAGGCTTTGTGTATCATGGGTTCTGCGAATGGTTGGTCTACAACTAAGTGCATTGTGGTATCTTTGCTTGGAGGGTCGATAAATAATCCTGACGTAGCATCTGCTCGATCATACTGGGTTCTTAAAAATCCACCATTTACCCATAAATTAATTAGAGCATTTTCGTAAGTTTCTGCCAAGCCTGTTCCGTTTGCAAATAGAACAGGAATATTTCCAGATTGTTTTGCTCCAATCTGGCCCGTTTTTCCCCTATCTGTTCTGTCGGCTAGTAAATCGTCAAATTTATATTGTTTTTGTAAATCTGCGCAATGTTTCATCCATTCCCTTTCTGATCTTGGTTGCTCGTTCATAATAAGATTTATTTTTTATTTTCTTTATAAATAATATTACGTATAGAAGTATATATTAGACTTAATATTTATTTAAAAAGCGATTCACTCTTAAAAGATAAAATTTTATTTCGCAAGATTTATAAAGGTATTAAAATAAACTAGGTTTATGGTTAAGAAAAAAGAGCGTGCGGGAGTTAAGGAGTCCGAAGATATTAAATCAAAAAAGAAGTTTAATATTTCTAAGTTAAATTATTGGATGGTTGCTACTATCGTTTTAGCTGTTTTATTAGTTGTTATTGTTTCTGTGAATTCATTTTCTACGATATCTGAAAAAGTTGCTGCTCAAAAGATTGTGGATCTTGCAGCTATCTCTGGTTTTAATTTAACTGTTCTTGGGGTTCAAGATAAAGGAGATATATATCAAGTTAATTATAGCATAGAAGGACAAGAGGGAATAATAGATATTTCTAAAGATGGAAAATATGTGGGTCAGATGAATGAATATCCAAAGAATGATGAGTCCGATGTCCCAGCAGCAGAAGTTCCAACTGAGGTTCCTAAATCTGACAAACCTAAAATAGAATTATATGTTTGGGGATATTGTCCGTATGGTGTTCAAGCACAAGGGCCGATGGCACAAGTTGCTCAATTATTAAAAGCAGGCGCTGATTTTGAAATCGTTCCTTATTATGATGGTCATGGTGCATATGAAACTCAACAGAATAGAATACAGTTATGTATACAGAAATTAGCGAAGGATAAGTATTGGTCCTATGCAGCTAAGTTTGTGAGTGATGTTTATCCTCTTTGCTCTGCTCAGAGAACAGAAGATTGTGATAAAACAGAATCTATTAAGGCTATGAAGGCCGTTGGAATTGATTCTGCCAAGATAATGTCTTGTGTAAGTAGCGATGGAGCATCTTTATCCACAGCAGCTTCTGCTAAGGCGCAACAAAATGGTGTAAGTGGTTCTCCAACTGTTATAATTAATGGAGTAATATCAAATGCCGCAAGAAGTGCTGAAGCATATAAGACCGCAGTTTGTAATGCTTTTAATAATGCTCCTTCTGCTTGTTCAAGTACTTTAGATTCTAGTGCTGCAGCTGCTGCAGGAAATTGTTAGTAATTTTTTTAAATATATGATATCTTGATTAAATAGCAAGTGGTTTATCTAAAAATTCTATTTCGTCTGCTTCTAGCTTAAGTTCTTGGCGAATGTTTTTATTTTGGAGGATTTGTCTGATAATTAGAAAATCTTTCATGGCCTCTTTCTTTGATAGGTGACAAAGTTTTGCGTATTTTTCACAGATTGATTTTTTCTTTGCAGATCTCTGGTTCTGTAACCAAATTTTAAGGACTCTTGTTGGCTTTTTGTAGTTTGTCCAGCCAGTTCGGTTATACTTTTTTGCTGCAGCAATTGCTGGGCCGAGTAAAAAATTTTCATATACTAAGAATCTCCAGTGTTGTTGTCTATGTATTCTTCCCTTGAAGACATCTGCCTTAGATAGTGCGTCAAATGCTTTTTGGAGTTCTATTCCCTTATATTCGTAGGGTATGTTTTCTTCGATCCAAAGGAATATTTCGTCTACGCTTAGATTTACTTCGTCGAAAATTGTAAGCATTTTTGAGTCTAGTTGAGAATTCTTAAAAATATATTGTAGTGCATTGAAAATTGAAATTTCTTTATTTCTTTCACTTATTTCTCTAACAATTGTTTTTTCATCCATTTTTGAAACTTGCTGGAGATCATTTAGGGCAGCCCTTATATCTCCTCTTGCCTTTATGGAAATTGAAGTCAGAATGTCGTTAGAAATGAAAACGTTTTCTTTCAAAGAAACATCTTTTAACACCTGGAGGACGGTTTTGTAGTCTATTTCTTTTATCGCTACGAGTTCTCCTCTTTGTCTTAGTAGATTAAATTTTTGTTGCCATATATCATTTGCTGTTATAACTAAAGGGAAAGATGATTTTTCTATTAGGGCGAGAAGTTCGGTGAGTCCGCCTCTGTCTTTAATAGATATTCCGTCTACTTCGTCAATTAAAATTATTTTACTTTTTTTGAACAGACTTCTTTGCTGAGAGGCTGGTCCGATTATTTGAAATATTTTTTCCTTGTTTCTTAAATCTGAAGCATTCAATTCTAAGATTTCAGAGTCGTGTTCTGCTGCGATTGCATATGCGAGTGATGTTTTGCCAGTTCCGGGTGCTCCGTGTATTATTACTGCCTTTTTGGCTGGAAAGTTTCTCAAAAAAGATTTTATTTTATCTATTGCAAGTTCTTGTCCCCTTATATCATTAAAACAATGTGCCCTGTATTTCTCGCACCAAGGGAGGTTGTCGGAATTACTCATTGTGTTCTCCGTATATTCTTCTTGCCCGTGGATAAAACGAGTCTATTGTTCTTACGTTATTCAATAAACCACTTGCAGAATAATATCTTCTGTCTAACAGAATCATTTTATTTTTTCCCGACGATATTTGCGCCAGAATTTAATCCGCCACCTTGACCAGCTAAAATAAAACTTGCTAAGAGTGCTTCAAGTTGTATAAATTCGTCAGAACCCTCTACCATTCTAAATTCTGCCTCGCCTGTTTTTTCTGTAAGTCTTACCTTTATTTCATTATCTATTTGTAAATTCCATATTTCCTTTTGTATCCCTTTAATAACGTCTTGTCCGGAGATAGATTCTTTTAGCATAATGTCCAATAGCTTATCTCTTGCTCCTTGGAAATCTCCGGCAAGCGCGTAGTCTAGAACAATTTTGATATCTGCGGGTTTTGCTTTTGAAACAATTGTATTAACTAAATCTGGGGTTATATTTGGCGAAATGGCTGCGGTCGCTTGGAGAAAGTTAATTACTCTTCTACAATCTCCCTCTGACGCTTCATATATCACATCAAAAGCTTCGTTTGTTAGTGTTAGTCCTTCGTTTTGAGCAATTAAGTCTGCTCTTCTTCTAATATCTTTCTTTTCTAAGAGTTGAAATCTAAACACGACACAACGTGATTGAATAGGGTCTATTATTTTTGATGAATAATTACAAGATAGAATAAAACGACAAGTTGCTGTTGAATTTTCCATCGTTCTTCTTAACGCTTGTTGCGCTTCTCTTGTTAGGGCGTCTGCTTCATCTAAGAAGATTACTTTAAAGGGAACGTCACCAATGGCCTTAGTTCTTGCAAAATCTTTGACTTTTTGTCTTACAACATCGATACCTCTTTCATCAGAAGCATTTAGTTCTAAGTAATTTTCCCTCCAAGCGTCCCCGAAAAGCTGATGAACTACAATTAGGGCTAGAGTTGACTTTCCGATGCCTGCTGGGCCGGCAAAGAGCAAATGAGGGATATTCATAGAGTTGACTAGCGATTTTACTCTTTTGAGTATTTCTTCTTGGCCTACAACATCTTCAAATTTTTTAGGACGGTACTTTTCTGTCCATACATCACTCACTTCCATAAACAGTTCTCTCAATTTTGGTTTATAAGCATTATTGTTGTGGAGACCAATTAAGCTAGAAATATGTTTTGGTTAGTTATTATATATATTTTAGAAATCTAATTAGCCTCGCTTAAGCTTTCTCTTTCTCTTTTCTTTCTTTAATCTTTTACGTTGCCACTTCCAACGCATTTGATTTTTCTTTTTCCAACGTCTTGAGGATCTCTTCATTGTATTATCCTGAGAAAAAAACGATTTATAAACGTTTGTTTTGATTTTTCTAGATTATTTTAGGGGGATGATATATGTCTAGTGGGAGCATGGTTTTGGTTTTTGAGATACCAACAATAGGTGTTATTCATACCCTCACTTAGATTTGTTATAGGGGACCACCCTAAAGAGTCTTTTATTTTTTCATAACTTAGGCAGCTTCTTTTTTGCTCTCCAATAATCATTGGTTTATATTCTGGCATAAACTTATTTTTGAAGTAGTTGTTTATTTTATTGAAGATTTCTATTATATCTGTTTCTTTTCCAGTACATACGTTGTATATGCTGCTTTTTTCATCTTGGAGGGCTAGTAGATTTGCTCTTGCAACGTCTTTTACATAAACGAAGTCTCGAGTTTGTATTCCTCCAAATATTGTCGGCGACTTGTTCGCAAATAGTTTGTCCATGAAAATAGAAATAACTCCCGCTTCACCTTCTGCATTTTGTCTTGGGCCGTAAACGTTTGAATATCTGAGACAGGTAAACTTTAATTGGTATAGTTTATTATATGAAATTAAGTATTTTTCTATTGCTTGTTTTGAGCAGCCATATGGACTTGAGGGGGAGGACGGAGAGTTTTCCCTTGTTGGAATTTCAGCCTTATCCCCATATATTGCCCCGCCTGTTGATGAGAATATAAAATGTTTTATTTTAAATTCCTTAGCGAGTTCTAGGAGGTTTATGGTATTTATTATGTTTTGTTGTGCATTTTCTAGGGGGTTTAGAATGGATTCTCTCAGATTTATTTTAGCGGCAAGGTGAAAAACAAAATCTGGTTTTTCTTTTTCAAATATTTTTCTTACTTCTTGAAAGTTCGAGAGGTCCGTTTTGTAGAATTTTGCCTTAAGATTAATGTTTTCTTCTTTCCCGGTTGATAAGTTATCTATTATTATAGTTTCAAACTCTTTATTTATTAGTAAGTCTACAAGATGACTTCCAATAAAACCAGCACCCCCTGTTATTAATACTTTTTCCATTATGTATTTATTTGTAAAATATCTAATAATTTTTTATTTTTTTTATTGACAAGTTGAGATAGCGGGTTTGCAAATTCTTGGCTTAATTCGTGGGGGATATTCCCTCCGCTAGTTAATTCTATTCCACATTGGTAAAAGTCTTCATTTTGACTTTCCATGCATTTTATTAAATTTTTGCCAATCTCTGGTGACCGAATTACAACTGAGTTTCTTTTTTCGTTTACTAATCCGTTCTTCCTATATTGTGGATTTATGCAAAAGCAAATTTCTTTATTCGTTCTTAAAATGGCCATTAGTGGGCCAATTCTTTTTTCTAGATTTTTTGTAGCAGAATTCATTTCTGGATTTGCATAGTCTAGTGTTAGTAGTGGACTTTTGTCTAGGTTAAATAGTGTCATGTTCTCATCCGTTCCAACAATAACTTTTTCTCCGGGTTTTAGGGTTATTAACCTCGTTGATTTTTCTGATCGCAAGAGCATTGCACCATATGTTTGAAATTCATAAATTTCCTGGAATAGTCTTGTGTCTCCAGTTTGTCTTTGAGTGTGTTGGTGTCCAAAAGTTGATCCAAGTAGAAATCCTCCAATTATATATGGAGGGTTTGGAATAAATGTTACATTTGGAAGTTTGGGGTTTCCTCTGTGTTCTGCTCCAGAGTATACGAAATCATTTCCTCTCGTTAAATCTTTTTGGGAAAAAAGTCCCGGAAATTTTTCCAGAAAGGGAATTACATCTTTTAGAGTTCTGTCATTAATTGTATATCCTAATTCTTTAAGCTCATTAGGGTTCCAAGTCATTCTCATTCTAGTTTAACATAGGCGCGTGTTGGCGCAGCGTCTGCTCCTTTAATTGAGATTGGTGCGCAATAAAGTGTTTTTCTTTTTGGGGAGTGTAAAATTATTGTATCGGCAAGAGATTTTAGATTCCAAAGAGTTTCTAGTGGGAGAACATCTTTGGCAAACATTGCTCGATGTGTTTCGCTATTGCTTCCACTTGGATCGAAGGAGAAAGAGTCTATTCCTAATATATTAAGTAATGGATAGTTTGCTATTAAGTTTGTTACGGTTTGTTCTTGCATAAACGGGAATCTTTTTTGCATTTCTTTTCTGTTTTCACCAGGTTTTTCGGGATTGCATAAGTAGTCGCAGAAACCAGTGTAAAGAATAATTGCTCGTGTTTCTTTTGGGAGAGTGGCAGCTCCAGAAGAAAATAGATCGTCTAATGTTATAAGTGATTTGTCTCTGGTTAAAATCTTTTTTTCCGTAAGATCTATAAATTCTACCGGGTTTTCAAATTTGTCAAGCAAATATTCATTTATTCTTTTTCCCGTGGGTAACTTGTGGAAAGGAGCATCTAGGTGTGTTCCGTGATGAGATCGTATTTCCATTTCCGTAAAACCGGATTTGTATTTTGGTGATTGAATTGAGCAATCTCTTTGAGGGGGTTCGATTGCAAATTCAGTTAGGGAAGGAACTATCCCTATTCGTATGTTTGGGTCGGAAGGGTAAGTGTGCATTCCGTCTTCAAGGGGGTAAGAGATGTCAATTATTGCCATATTTTAAAGTAATATTATTTTGGTCTATTATTGGCGCTTTTATGTAGGTTTCGTAGATTGCTTTCATCGTTCTTAAAGAATTTTTAAAATCGGTTAGTGCTCTTTGATTTGGGTTTCTAATTGTTCTTTCAAATTCTTTTAAGATATTTACATACTCAGAAGAATTTATTCCAGGTGTTAGCGGGTGAGTTATTATTGTTCCCACAAGCCCGTCTGGGCTGTCTCTGGTTTCAGATAAATTTCCATTCTTATCATCGAAGTTAATGGTTAAAGTGCTTCCATCCGAAAGATTAAGATTTAGTTTTTTAGATTTTGTCATTCCGCTATATTGTCCAAATTTTTCTACGGTTAGGTAAAACATTGTTCCGTTTCTAATATATCTATTCGGAGTTTCCGTGTCAGCGTTCAATTCGTAAGTAGCTTTTGTTGCCGTTTCGGTGTTGTATCGTATTTCCTTATCTGATTCTTGGCATTTGCCATGAAACATTCCATGTTCAGCTTTTATAGGGGTGGCTCGATATCCAAGGTTTGAAGCGAAAGATAAAAGATGGACACCAGTATCTGTTAAAAGCCCTGTTCTAGATTCTTGACTGAGAAGTTTTACTACACGGTCTTTTGCGGGAGAATCGTGTTCTATGATTTCTCCACGTATTTCTACAACTTCTCGTCCATTTAATATCTTTTCAATATTTCTATAAAAATTCATAGAGGATGGTTTGTAGGAATAATGTTCCGCGTCAATTATAATGGCATCACTATATAGTGTTTGTGCTATATTTTCTAATCTGCTCAGTTGATTATTATCGGCTATACCGTCTTTTCCTAGCACGATACATACGGGTTTTTCGCATAGAATTGGTTTTTTCGCCTTTATTGCTTCAGATATAGTACCAGGATGCGTTACGTTGGTTGTGCATATGTAAATTGCATCACTATTTTCAAACATTTTTGTAGGAAGAACAACTTCTTCTCCGTGTGATTCAAATGGGAAGTAATCTAATGTATTTTCTCTTAGTCTTGTTTCAATTGAGTCTAGGCTTTGAGTTTCTGCAGAATTATTTCTTTTTGCGTAGTTGCTTTCTTCCGCTTTTTCTTTTTCTTTTAATTTTTTAATCTCTGCTATTCTTTCTAGAACCGATTGAACATCTTTTTGTCTCCCCCCAACTGAAACTAATTGAAATAAATCTTTTATCTCGTCGTGTTTTAAGGCAGGATATAGTTTAGCTAAAAACCATTCTGAACTATAAGCAATTTCAGTAAGCCTTATTGGATTCATAAATAAATTAAATAAAAAATTATTATAGCTCTTGTCAATATTTTTTTATGCAGAGATATTTTAGATATAGGAATATATTTTATAATGAAAGAATAGTGATGCGGGAAAATTAGAAGGCTTTTATAGCTTGAGACAGAGAAATATGTTATGGCTCAAGAAAAAATAGTTATAATGGAATAACTTATGAACAGATAAACAATAAATTAGATAGAAAATTTAAGCAAATTGAGGGTGGTCTCTTACGAATTCTGTAATGTGTGTGTCAACTAGAGAATAGCAGGAAGGGCAACAAGAAAGTCTGGCAAGAAAATTTTTGACTGCAGGCACGCTATACTTTTCTTTAGTTAGAGAGTTTAGTCCTAGGCCATTCGGTGCATAGTCACTTTCTACAACAAATGTTGTGTGAAAAGCGCATTCGGCGGCAACTATCATTATTTCTAAAAAAGATTCTCTTTCTCTCGCTATTTCAGGGTCTTTAGTTAGGTCGGCAATTACAGGTATAATATATCGTTGAACATCGTCAGAATATTTATCAATCTTAGCGGTTATTTCTTTTGGGGGGATATTTGATATTTCTCTCATATTAAATTTAAGCTGCCAATGCTCGTTGAACGGAAGAAAGTGTTCCGTGATATGGGGCGTGTATACATAGAAGTTTTGCAAACTCTCTTGCCTGATCCCCATATTTTGCTACAAGAGGGCTAATTCCTATTGTATCTTCTTCAAAGTATACATTGCAATCTTCTTGTGTTGTCCAGTATGCTCTACTTGCTACAGCCGTTGCATCTGTTCTAAATTCTTCGTCTTGTGAAACACCTAGAAATTGGCCAAAATTTCTAATTATCCAATCTCTTTGTTCAGTATTTTCAAAGCATGCAGTGATGTCTTTTGTTTCCATGTTATTTTTAGAGAAATGCGATATTTAGAGATTGACCTTATGCAATATACTATCCAATATACTCAATAGTGAAAATATAGCATAATCTTTAAATATAGTGTTATGTGTATAATATTATGAAAAGAAAAATTATTAAGCAGGGGCACAATACACTGACGTTAACCTTGCCTAGTGAGTGGACTAAAAAACTTAATCTTAGTGCCGGTGATGAGATAGATGTTGTCGAAAATGCTGGAAGCTTGATAGTTAATGGAAAACAACATAATGGATTCAAATCCACCACCATAGATATTTCTGGGCTTGGTGTTCCAATGTTGTGGAGATTTTTTCAGTCAGCATATAGAGAGGGATATGACGAGATTAAACTTGTTTATGATTCAAACAAGAGAGAATGTGAAGGAGTTTACAATTATTATTCTAGTCAGTTTGAGTACAAGAGACTTGGGGAAAAGCCTGTTAAGAAAACACATATTGAAATGGTCCAAGGTTTAGTAGATAGATTTGTTGGCATGGAGGTTATTGATAACTCAGATAATTGTTGTGTTATTAGAGAGATGGGGGAGTTGAGCGCGAAGGAGTTTGATAATTCCTTAAGAAGAATATTTCTACTTTTAATAGAGTTGTTTGATAAAGTTATTGAGTTAATAAAGAATAATGAAACTGGGGATATTTCTATATGTAAAACTTTACATGCCATGGATATAAATGTTGATAGGTTTATTGATTATTGTTGCAGAATTAATAATAAGATTTCAGATTCTAGCTTTCAGAAGAATAAGCCAGTAATGTTTTCTACATTATTCCTTTTAGAGTTGCTTGGAGACGAATTCAAGTATATTGGGAATCACTTGGCTAGATCTAATAAAAAAGTGGATGAGACATTGAAGTTTGCAGAAACCGTTAAAAAACACTTTGAGAGCTATTATCGTTTATTCTACAAATTTGATAAACAAGGAGTAATTGACTTTGGAGAGGATGATTTTAAGATTTATAATGAGCACTTTAATTGGAAGGAATCTAATAATAAAGATACTAGAAGCATAACAAGACACTTTATGCAGATTAGTAAGTTTGTATTCTGTCTGATGGAACTTAGAATTGAAATGGAATTTTGAGCGGTAATTTTTATATAAATTGATGCTGTGGTGAGTCATTTAGAGATTGCTTTATTTTTTCCCTACTCTAAATTTAAATTCAAAGTCAAAAAATTTACTATGTATCTTCTCTTTAAGTAATATTCTATGTTTTACGACAAGGATAAATACAATGATTAGGATAATTACTGAGCATAAAATTAAAAGTATCTTTTCCATATCTATTCTTTCTGTGGTGTTATCTTTGGGCGTTTCTATGTTTTCTATTTTCGAACTTTCCATGGTTCCAAGGATCGCATAGGCAGAAAAGCCGCTAATATAGATATTATAAATGCCTTCGTCTTCGGTTTCATTTTCGTATGAAGAGGTAACTATGAAATATTCTGGATAACATTTTACGAATTTTATTTCAGAAATATTATTGTCATAAATCCATTCTTTGGATATTCCTATTTTTAATCTTCCTGAATCTATTGACTCGTCTTTAATGGTAGTGTTAAAGTCGAGGACTTTGTAGACTTTGTGATCATCTTTATACTCTATTGAACAAAAGTCAGGAGTTTCGTTATACGCAACGACGAATATTTCTCCAGAAAACCAGTTTTTAGATTTTAGTTCGATTTCTTTTATTCCAGTTCCCTTATCTTGTTTTATTTTTGTTGTTGCTGTTCTATTTGAAGACAATAATGTCCTTATTTTTAATCCCTCTTTCGTGTTTTGCTCTAAAATATAGCTTCCGCCTCCGCCTCTTGAAGTGATCGGTGTTTCTACGGGGGTTTCTGGAGTAATTACTGGAGTAGTTTCATTAATTAAATAATATCTTAACTGTGAATTATTTAGTAAGTTTGTGGAACCATTTCCATAGGCGTACCAAGTATAATTATATGTTCCCGATGAATCAAGGTCTACTGAAACGTTGTAAATATTCGATGTCAAATTGGTTGCGGTGTAGTTTGTATTGTTAATATTCAACCACACTGTTCCGTTTGTATTTTCAATAGTTACGTTAAACCATCCAGTTCCAGAATCATTTAGAGTTGCGTTATTATCTAAATAGTTTGAGAATTGAGGATAGGTAGTATCGGGAGCTTGTGTTACGTTAACCCAATAAGTTTCACTAGACATAGTATAGTTTTGAGATGAAATATAATATACCGTTATATTAAACAATCCAACCGTGTTGAAAGTTGTTAGGTTGCTTACCTCTAAACTGCTAGAATTAGATAAAGTTCCATTGTTATAAAGTTCTAATGTGGCAGAGGAGTCTCCTGTTACTAAAGTCCCGTTTAGTAATATAGTGTTTCCTTGAGTTATTGTTATATTATCTTCAGAATCATTTAGGGTTAAGTTAACTTCGGAAGCTGCTTGATTAATAATTATATCTTTGGTAATGTATGTTGCAGAATAGTTTGAGTTACCCGCAGTAGAATAGTTGAATGTTTCATTTCCAGCTCCATAAACAGCATTAGATTTATCTAGGGAGCAGGTTAGTTGAGAAGGACAATTGCTGCCAGCAACATCCGTTGTTGTTCCATAGGCTATTGGAGTTGACCCTGATATTCCCAAGACTAAACTAGAATTAATTAGAACAATATATTGATTAGTTTCGCTTGAGTTAAAATTATTATTTGTTCCATTGCCATAAGACCACCAATAATACGGATAACTACCTGCTGCTAACTCACTTAATTCAGAACTAAACACCGATGATAAATTAGTTGAACTATAATTGATACCATTGAATTCAAGCCCAGAAGTTCCGTTTGTGTTCGTTATTGTTGCATTAGCTAAATAAGTTAATGAATTATATTCTGAGTTGTTAGTTATATTGAATACTACATTGTTAAATTGAGGATAAGACGTGTCTTCCTCAACAAACTCATAACTGAAATTAAAATAATTGGCTTCATCTATCCACATAGTGTCTAGCCATGGAGAATAGGATTGAACATAAACTTTTCCTTCTGATGGGCTAAATCTTAATAGTCTTAAATAACCACTTCCACCGTAGCTGTAAGTTTGATAATCGGCTAGCATTTGGAAAACTTCCTTTCCTCCGACATTGGTGCTATTTAAGTAACCAAACACGTCTGTTATTGAAGTGATATGTCCACTTAAAACGATTTTTAAATTGTCGTGCCATTTGACAAATTTTTCCCACTGCTCTTCTCCCGTATTTCCATCTGTAATACCATAATCTGAGCAGTCTCCCCCATCTCCATCATGAAGTCTTGTAAGATTATATTGCATATATCCATGTGTAATCATAATGGCATTTCTGTCAGTATAATTTTCAAGAGTAGTATTTGCCCAAGCAAGAACCGCATCATTAGGACAAAATCCAAGATTCAAAATTAAATATTTTTCTCCTGCAAATTCAAATAATTGATAAGTATTGACGTTTGAGGTAGGGCTATAAGATCCTCCCCAGTAAGAAGTTGTGTTGTATCTTCCGATTGGGAAATAGTTGTTGTAGTTGGTTGTGTCTTTTGTGGTGAGATTATTATAATCATGGTTTCCAGGAGTAACTGCATAATTAACATAGCCGTCCAATATGCTCATGCTTGTATTCGCATTAATCCATTGGGCTGTTGTTGCAGCTACATGAACCATATCCCCCTCATGAACCAAGAATTGAATATTCATATTGTCTTGCATATCTTTAACCCAAGAGGTTTGGTTGGAGAAGATATAGGGATAGTCTCTAGAATAGTATTGAGTATCAGGAAGAACAGCCATAAAAAAATCATCTTGATGAACAATTTCTAGATTAAAACTAACGCTATCCGTGGCATTCCTGTCGTCTATACAATAACCTGTAACATTATATATTCCGGGTCCATAAACAGAACCATTAAGTGTAAAATTATTTTCTTGCGAGCCTAAAATGTCATTAACTGTCCAATTATAGGTTACTCCGCTTTCGGAATCAATACAAGAGGTAATGTTAAAAGATATTGTTTGATTTTCTAATATCCAGTTGTAGTTCTTTTCCATATTATTACTTAAAATTGTGGGGGCAGTGTTGAATCCGGCAGAATCTAATTGAACAGTTCGTGTTTCGGTAACGTTTGATGTCCCGAGTACATTTGAAGCATATGTAAAATAAGTATAATTTTCGGAGGAGGCATTTATATTGTTAATGCCCTGATCTAAATAGAGTTGCCAATTGGTTGAATTAATTTTATTTAAACTTCCACTGTAAATTTCCCAAGCCTCAGCGTCTGAAAGTGACCTATTCCAGACACGTACATTGTCAATTAACCCATTAAAATATGATGTATAGTCTGTTGGATTTGGATTTGCACCAACCGTAAATGGATAAGCGACTGTTTTAACGGAGGATTCGAGTATTTTCTGATCATTTTGAAGAATTCCATTAATGTATAATTTTATTGCGGTTCCGTCTACAATTGCGTTAACATGGTACCAATTGTTTGTAGAGATGGGAGCGTTGCTATAAGCGTTTTTATGAACTCGCCCGCTGAAAGAAAACTTCCCTGCTTTAGCTCGGAGTGAATTTCTGCTTTCTAATTGGCGAGTTCTTCGTCGTTATCGTTAACTATATATTTCTAGAAGTATTATAAAA
>Ga0268276_1002816_pt1 | contig 14288 bp, 11 predicted proteins | sample saktaG_4_FD_190145 | JGI IMG/M metagenome (GOLD analysis project Ga0268276, IMG submission 190145) | Saline water microbial communities from Sakinaw Lake, British Columbia, Canada - sak_2010_1_5_45m | ecosystem: Environmental > Aquatic > Non-marine Saline and Alkaline > Saline ...
TAGCATTTATTGTATGGGCAATAATGACAATTATTTCATATATAAGATAACTTCTTTGACTCGTTATTCTCCTATCAGTATCCTTATCCCCTCCATCTCTTTAAACTTACTTTTCACAAGCCATACACCAACCATTACTTCAAAAAGCAATACAAACAAGTAAGTAAAATGAACAAAAAGGTTACGTAGTAGTATTATTGGCCAGGCAACAACATCAAAGACAACAGAAATAATCTTATCTCCAAGAGAAAGCACATCCCCTTGATTAAAATGTTTCATCATATCAAGTCTAGTAAGAGAAGTTCCAAGATCAATAAAAGAAAGGTTAAGAAGAGCAAAGATAGTTCCAAGAAGGAGATAGATAAAGATTCTTATAAGTTTAAACTTATAATCAGCTATTACGAGATATTGCATATATAATATATGGAACGAACACATTTTAAATGCCACGTAATTGCCACGTGTTTATTTAAAGATTTGCCACGTAATTGTTACGTATGGACAAACTAATAAGTTATGTAATTCGTGGAAGTTTAAGAAAGAAAGTAATATCATCTCTTACAATTCCAAACACCCCAACTCTATTAGCAAAGAAGATAAACATAGATAGAGGGTCTGTTTCTAGAACATTAATCAACCTTCAAGATGCGGGGATAGTAATCTGTTCAAATCCAAAAAATAAGACCGGAAGGATATACAAGTTAACAGAAAAAGGAAAGAAAGTGTACGATAAAGTAAGGAAGATGTGAAAACAAATTTCTATAATAGTTTGAAACTCACATAGGTTTTTTTGGCAACCAAAATAATAATCTATTAATTTTAGAATCAAGTTCAAGCTTTCTTTTTTTATTATCTGTTTGGGTTATTTTGTAATTTAAATCTACACATTTTTTAATAATTTGTCTATCATACTTTGGTTCAATTAAATCATAATTAATAATACAGTTCATAAAAATATCTTTTTGGTTGGATAAATACAATTTGGATATAATCGCTTTAGTGTGTGCAAAACCAGTAATTACAAATAATTTACTTATTTGGTCGTAATCTTTAAAGTATTTATATATGTAACTTGCCATTGCTGTATTTCTTGCAGGTGCATAATTTTCCACAATTAAAAAACGTTCTTCCCGTTGGTTATTAATATCTAACCCTTCTAATTTGTTTTGTAATTCAAAGAATATAACACTATCTTCTAATGGTAATAAATTTAAATTATTTTTTTTACAAGCATATGCAATTCTATACATTGCGCGTTGTTCAAAATATTTATCTTTTTCACTATACTTATTTAAATTATATTTTGCACAAATTGACGTATCATAAAACGTTTGGAACTCTTGTTTCAATAGATCAATTGGTATATCTGATAATACATTTTTTAATTCGGTGAGAGGTCTTTCGATCGCAATAAATGAATTTGCGGGGAGTTCAGATAAATATTTTTCAATATTCTTTGTAATTGAATAAGAATCATCGTGATACCAAGGAACAAATTCAACTTCTTTAATTTTATCTTTTTTAATTAATAACTTTTTAACGAAATGTAATAGGTTGCTACTTTCCATTTATCATTCACCAACAATCTCATCACATATTGTTTCTGCTTGTTCAAGAACAAGCTTTATTGCTGCATCTTGCATATCTGGTGGGTAACCAAATCTATTTAATATCTTTTTTACAAGTAACCTTATCTTTGCTCTTTCACTTTCTCTTACATTCCAATCTATATTTGTGTTTTTATGTATTTGGTCTGTTAACATAACAGCAATTGCTTTAAGCGAATCTATACCCATAACTTCAACTGCACTTTTATTTTCAGTAAGTGCATCATAGAATGCAAGTTCGTCATCAGTTAAATTTAATTCTTCTTTTTTCAGAGAAGTATCTTGTATATCTTTTGCTATTTTTAATAATTCTTCAATAACTTCTACTGTTTGTATACTTCTATTTGTATAAGCAATAATTAGTTTTTCAAGCATCTCCCTAAATGATCTTTGCTTAACAATATTTGTTTTAAATCTAACTTTTATATCGTCATTGATTAGTTTTCTTAAAACTTCCATTGCAACATTTTTTTGAGGTAATTCATTTATCTTTCTTACAAATTCTTCAGAAAGTATTGATAAATCTGGTTTTTTAATACCAGCAACCTTTAGAACATCAATAACTCCATCTGAAATTATTGCTCCTGAAATTAATTGATTAATTGCAGTATCCATTGAATCTATTTGCTCAATGTTTCTTGACATTGTATTTTTTATAATACCAGCTTTAACTGCTTGGAAGAAACCAACTTCATCTCTAATTTCAATTGCTTTTTCATGAGGAACAACTAAAGCAAAAGCTTGAGACAAGGCAATAACTTCTCTAACAAATCTTTCTTTTCCTTTTTCTTGAGATAGGATATGCTGCATTGCATTTAATATTAGATTTAATCTTTTGCTTTTATCAATAGTTATATCATAGGGGAACCCAAAAAACATACTTTTAACAACATCATATTTTTCAAGCATGATATTAACTGCTTTACTAATATCAATTCCTGTTTTGTTTTGATCGCTTTCTGAATAATTTGATAATGCTTCTCTTAATTGAGTAGCTATTCCTAAGTAATCAACAACAAGTCCACCTTGTTTGTCTTTAAACACTCTATTAACCCTTGCAATTGCTTGCATTAGGTTATGCCCTTGCATAGGTTTGTCTAGGTACATTGTGTGCATTGATGGAACATCAAAACCAGTTAACCACATATCTCTAACAATAACTAATTTTAGTTCACTTGTTGTATCTTTAAATATATCTCCAATCTCTCTTCTTTTTGGTTTAGATCTAATATGCTTTTGATATTCTAGAGGATCATCTGATGAACCAGTCATTACAACCTTTAAATATCCTTTTTTATCATCTTCATTAGCCCAACTTGGTCTTATTTTAATTATCTCATTATATAAATCAACACATATTCTTCTTGACATACAAACAATTAGCCCTTTACCAGGCATAACTTCTTGTCTTTTTTCAAAATGATCAACTATATCTTTTGCAATTGAACCTAATCTTTCTGGATGCCCTATTATTCTTTCTAGTTTAGCCCATTTACTTTTATTTACTTTATCTTTGTTTAATCTTTCTTCTGTTTCACTAATTTCTTCTGACTCATTATCTATTATTTCTTTGAAATCTTTATCTAAAGTAATTGAACTTTCTGTTTTTAGTCTTAGTTTAGCTAATCTACTTTCATAATAAATAGGAACAGTCATTTTATCTTTAACTGATTGAGATATATCATAAACATCTGCATATTCTCCAAATACGTTTTTTGTACTTTTATCTTTTTTTTCAATTGGTGTTCCAGTAAAACCAATAAAGACTGCATTTGGTAATGAATCTCTAATGAATCTAGCTGAACCATCTATAAAATTATATTGACTTCTATGTGCTTCATCAACAACAACTAGGATATTACTTCTATCTGATATTTGCTCTGCTTGTTTGTTTTCATCAGGTGAAAACTTTTGAATTGTTGAAAAGATAATTCCTCCTGATACTCTTTTTAGTTTTTCTTTTAGATCCTCTCTTGATTCTGCTTGAATAGGATCTTGTCTTAATATTTGCTTACAATTTGCAAAATTATTAAATAATTGATCATCTAGATCATTTCTGTCTGTTAAAACTATGATTGTTGGATTATTGTTTAGTTCTTGTATGATCTTACCTGAATATAGGATCATTGTTAAACTTTTACCTGAACCTTGAGTATGCCAAACAACACCTGCTCTTTTGTCTTTACCATTAACTGCGTTAATGGTTGACTTAATTAGATTATTAACTGCATTATATTGATGGTATGCTCCTAGTTTTTTAATAGTTTTAGCTTTATCTGTTTCATAAACTATGAAATTTCTAACTAAATCTAATAATGTTTCTTTATTTAACATTCCTCTAATTAAAACTTCTAATTGAGATAAATATTCTGCATGTTCTCCGTTAATTGTTTTCCAGATCATAAACCTATCTTTATCTGATGAAATTGTTCCTGCTCTTGCTTCAAGTCCATCAGCAACAATAACAATTTCATTGTATTTGAATAAAGATGGGATATATTCTTTGTAAGTTTGAATTTGGTTATATGCTGTCCAGATAGATGCATCAGGATCTGATGGATTTTTAAGTTCAATAACAACTAAAGGGATACCATTAACAAAAAGAACAACATCTGGTCTTTTGTTATATTCTTTTTCTTCAACTGTGAATTGATTAACTGCTAGAAACTCATTATTGTTTGAGTTTGTAAAATCAAACAATCTTACATAATCATGCTTGATGTCTCCATTCTCTCTTCTATAGGAAACATTAACTCCATTAACAAGGATATCATGGAAAGATCTATTATTTTCAAGTAGTTTTTGAGAATCAGTTCTTAATATCTTTTTAATAGCTTCTTCTCTTGCATCTTCTGGGATAGTTGGATTAAGTTCATCAACCTTTCTTTTCAGTCTTTCAAGAAGAACGACCTCTGTATTATCCTTTCTTTCAAGAGGATCTTTCTCCACAGATGTTTGTTCACGGAAGATAACCTCATAGCCAAGGTTATCAAACCATTCAAGAGCATGTTGCTCAACCTCCCCTTCATTTAGAAATGATTTCATGTAGATTCTTTCCCTTCATTATTATCGTTATTATCGTTATTATCGTTATTATCGTTATTATCGTTATTATCGTTATTATCGTTATTATCTTCTTTTTTTGAATTGTATTTTTTATAAATTTCATTCAAAAAATTATAATTATAAAATTTATAATATCCACAGATTATATCTGCAGCAGTTTTATATTCTTTTTTCTTATCTTCATTGATTTTTTCCAAAGATTTAATATAAATAGTTTCTACTATCATAATGATATCTTCCTTCTTATAATCAGGCACTAACTTACAATTCATAATTTCATAATAAATTTCAATTACATTTTCTATATTTTTATCCACGAATCTTGCAAGATTATGTATTAAATCGAAAACAGCATAATTAAATGTAGCATGAGTAATACTATTTTTAACTAAATGGACTATCCCCTTATCATTAAAATCATCAAATTCATCTAACCAATCTGTCAATTTAAATAATAATTTTTTATTATATAAACAATAATTATCAAAAATATATTTCCACAATACAATTAATTTGTGTGTAATTATCTTATTAGTTATATCTCCAAGAGTTGCTCGTTTAAGAATATTTTTAGAAGAAATATTAACTTCATGAATAAATAAATCTAATAGATTATCATCTTTTAAAATTAAATTGACTGTGCCAAAAAAAGTTTCTTCTTCAGCTATTTCATTTAAATATGCAAGATAAGTAAATAAAAAATATGATTCCTTAATAGTAATATCAACACATTTTAATAAAGAAACATCAAAAAAATTATTATCCTTTAAAAAATGGTAATTCACATCATAAAACTTACAATAAAAAAGGTATCCTTTCATAAAATGTACTTTTTGGTCTTCGGTTGCACTTTCTAATAAATTAAAAATATATAATTTTTTTTTATATTTGTGAATATGAATAAAATATTTCCCTACTATCACCCACAATTGTAGGTCAGATATTTTTTTGATAATTATGCGAATAATATCTTTCAACTCAATATAGGAATTATCTGATTCTACACTATATAGATCAAAATAAATAATTAAATTATAGAAACATCCTGCATTTGAATTTAATACTGTTGTTGTGTCTATATGATCAGATATTTCTTGAGTAGTATATTCAAATTTAGAAATCATTAATTTAATTGTGTTTATTAAATCAGAATCGATTATATTCACAAATCTTTGTTTAATTAATTCAAACAATATATTTGATATATGTTTAATCACTTGTTCGAAATTATTATAATTTAATAAATCGTTTATACGTAAGTTAATTTTATTCACTAAAATTTGGGGTTTTATCTTTGTATATTCTCTTTTAATTAAAATCGAGTCTATTATTTCTAGGATATATAATGCATAATCTTCTTTAACTACAGAATCTGAAGATTTTACAAACAAATCAAAATTATCCATACATTCAGAAATACATTTTTCAAAAGATCCATAATTAATATCTAAATTTAATTTAAGCAAATCCACTGGGTTTAATATATCGGTGGTTACATCAGTATATTCTTCGGCATATATTTTTTTATCTTGAGGTATTGTCTTATATGTATCAATATATTCAGATAATTCTTTGTTTTTTATATAAATCTCGTTTTTTAGTTTGCCCTTAGCTATTTCATCTAATTTTTTAAATGAATTTAAAAAAAGATCTAGAATTATTTTTTCAAAATCATCACGATTATTTTGTTTATGAATATATATTATATTAGGGATAATGTATATTTTTTCAAGCAACAAGTTAACTAGATCTTTTGATTGTAGACTTGCAATGATTTCACAATTTTTTTCATCAAATATTTGATTAAAATAAAAATAATTAATTTTAGAATCTACAATATAGTGTTTTTGATCAAACAAAGTAAGAATAGCCATCATTTTTTTTAATTTATCAATCATACTGGGTGTTATTTTTGTCAAAAAATTAGTAAATTGTGCAGGCAAATCAAAAACAATCCACTGATTACCCCACCTATTTTCATTAATTTTTTTATCTAATAATTCAAAATAATTATCCAATAATTTGCTTGGGTCCAAATTAAATATTATTTTAACTAAATCATGATCCATCCACCAATTATTCAAATAATTTATATCTTTTGTGTTATCCAATTCACTTGTTACAATTTTATTAATAATATCATATATGTTAGATACTTTTGATAAATTAACCCCTTTATCTATAATTTTAGATAAAAAATTTAAAGGAGCCCATTTTCTACAATAATATATATTTTCTTTTAATATAGGCTTTGGATTCCTTGCTGAATTAAAAAAATATAGTTTATTGTCTAAAAATACAGATAACCAATATTCTATATCCTTAACATCATTTAATTCTGATAATTTATCAAAAAAGTAATCTTCTAAATTATTATCTCTGTATATAACATTTAAAATTGAGTTATCAGAAGTTTTTGTTCTAATCATATTTTCTATTGAATCATGATATTTATCAACTACTTCTGGAGATATAAATATTTGTGCCCATAAATCAGTAATTACATTATTTAATGTATCATATTTTTTGTCATTGTCTAAACAATTTTCACATAAAGGAAATGGAATTATTGTTACACCTAAATCTTTAAAATAAGAATCCTGCTCTATTTTATAGGTATTATAATCAATTTCAGTCTTATCGTATCCACTAATAAAATATAATTTCCCTGCACTTTTTGTATCTTTGCTAGGATCTGTTTTTTCAATTAAATAATCTAATATTTCTAACTCACATAACCCATATCCTATAAAAATAACGGTATAACCATCTAAATCTTGTGATAATATTTTATTTAAAAACATTTTAACGTTATCATTAGTATATGTTTTCACATAATCAGAAACTGTTAAAACCATTGTTTCTTCTTGTCCTAATTCGGCACTTCCATGAATATGAAATACATTTTGAGGTCTTATCTTACTATCGACATAGTTGAAATGAATTAATTCCTTGTAAATCTCTGATGAAATTTTTTTATCCAAAAAACTATCATAATTTGTAGTAATAAAAGTCGCTGGCATTTTAGAGATTATTTCATAAATGTCAAATTTTTTTTCATCTTTTTTAAGTGTATCTTTAATAATAGTATAAAATTCAGGTAACGCGGAATTATCTTCAAAATATTTTTTTAACACCGAAATCATTTTTTTAGGGTCGCATTCATATTTCTTTTTTAATTTAGCTTTTAATTCAGGAGACGAAATATAATCACATTTTGTAAGTAAACAATCGGATAGGTCATTCCAACTTGGACATCCAATTACTCTAGATACCCCATTACCAATAAATAAAATTAATTTATTATTATTAATTGCAGAAGTTATATTAGATATAAAATCAGAGTTTTTAAAAAAATGTTTATTATAATCTGTAAAGTCATCTTTATTCAATATTTCACCCTTATTTTTCCAGACATTAATTTTGGTAATAAAGAATCTTTAATATTAGATAATATAATATTTTGCCCTAAATTATCAACTATTCGATTAAAAAGTAAAGTTAATGAATCATTATATTTATTAAATTCAATATTATTTGGTATAGGAATCATAACCTTTTCAATATCAATATTACTTATATTTCCTTGCGCACTACTTGTTGATGAAATCCCTTTCATTAATTCTTGTAATTCGTTTGTATTAAGATACAAATACATTATTGCTTTATTTGAAACAACTTTACCAACACGTTGATTCAATACCATAATTTCTTTAATTTTAGGAAACACGCCTATTTTACCTAATTCTGCACCAGTCATTGCTATAATTATATCTCCTGAACTTAAATAAAACTTTTTATCTGTATTATTAAATAAATCTACAGAAATATGATCACTAGAATCTAAATCAACTGTATTATTTTGAATATTTCTTATTTTGATTACTTTTATTCCATCAATTATAAAATCATCACTTTTAAATGCGTATCCAGGTTGAATTTTACTGAGTTTTTCTAATTTATCAACATTCCATCCTTTCGGTATTCTTTTTTTCAGTTCTTCATTATAAACCATTTTGCCTCCACTTAATTTATATGGTTGCCCTTTTTCATTTGGAAATTCAAAATCAATAAACCATCTTTTAAATAAGTTTTTACCTATTTCTTCAAGTGTTTGATTCATTTTTTTGTTAAGTTCTATTTTATCATCTAAATCTGAAAGGATTTTGGCAATGGCTTGTTGTTCAGGAAGAGAGGGAAGAGGGATTTCAACATCTCCAAACAAATCTGTTTGAACTCTTTGTCTTCCAGAGGTTCCTGTCATTGATTGAATTGCATTATCTCTTAAAAAAGGAGATATAGAAAGATAATATACAAATTCATTAATTGTTTTGTTTTCTTTTTTAGATAATACAATAAATTCAGTGGATCCAAATCCAACCTCGTCATTATTTAAAATATCTACAAATGAAATTTTTCCATTTTCTAAACAAGGGGTAATTCTTGCCATTAATGTATCTCCATTTATAAATTTTGAACCACCAGTAAAATTAGAATATTCAAATGATTGAATTTTCTTATTAAAAGTAGCTAAGCAATCCATTGAAACTTTTTTTGCAGATACTCCTTTTTTAAGTAACCTATTTGGATTTATGTCTATAGCATTTGATAATTTAGTTAATTCCCAATTTTCTGGAATCACCCTAATTTCTGTTTGTTTAACTTTTGTTTTTTGTATCATTAATTTCACATATATGGTTTTAATTCAGAATCATCTACAGAGGATAATAGTTTTAAGTTTTTATCATTCAATTTATATCTAAATGTTTGAATTGTCTTGCCTCTTTCCTCGCAAATATCGAATCTTAATGAAAAAATATTATTATCCCCAGAAATGTAAATATCACATAGATTCATATATAATTCAGGATAAAGATATAAAGAATTTAATGATGGATACCCTGCCACAAAATCATAAATATATTGGATAGTTATTGTTTCATCAGATTTTTTTAATTTAATTTCGCCATCTGGTTGTTTAAATTTATATGCTTTTGTACTTTTTGTATATACTTCAAATTTTAAAGCAGGATCTGTAGAAATGTGTAATCTACAAGATATATACTTTGCAATCATATTTCCTTTATTTAGGAAAGATAATTTAAAACAAAGTTTACCATCTGACCAATTAGGAGTAATAAAAATAGTTGGTCTTGCAATTCTTTTTGATTCAACAAAAGCAATCTGTTCTTGTAAATGCAACGCATCAGTAATATCATTAGATCGTCTATAAATTTTACCAGTAATTTTAGAATAATATATGTTTGTATTGTCAACTCTTTTCACAGTTATAATAAATATATTACCATTACTAAAAGATACAGGGGTTATGTCTATCTTAGGAGAAATTGAATTAGCAGGATATATTCCTAAATTACCTCCTGATTTTTGATAAATTAATCCTTGCAAAGTTGGTTTGTCTTTAATTATATCTTCTAAAATGGGTACAATCTTTTCAAATTTATTGTTTCTTGTTCCTTTTTTGTCATTAGTATCAATGCCCAAATATAATATCCCATAACCCTCAATTGAATTAAGCATTCCTACTATTGGTTTAATAATTTGAGATTCTAATAATGAATTATCTTTATTACTTTTATCCCAAGATTTTTTATTAGGCATAATCATCTTTGCTTCATTATATTGATTCTCCACCCAATTTCCTGATTTAATTTTACTTTGAAGATTATTAAATTCATCTTCCGTATTAAAAGAGAGTTTACTTTCAAAAATTTCTGTAAAATAATCACTCATAATTACACTTTTTCAAATTCTATTTCACCAAAGTTTTTAGGTAATTTTAACATCTTTAATTTCCCAAAATATTTATCCCAAAAATTAATTTTATTTTGATTAGCTAAAATATATGCAGTTTGCATGAATTGAATTAATTCTAAATCAATTTTTGATTTATTAAATAAAAACTTATCTTTAATAATTGTGTCGAAAATGTATAAATCAATTAATCCATTTATATAGTTAGATTCGGTTATTAGATTTTTATAAACCCAATTGTAATGAAAAATAGATATATATTTTGCAGATTTTAATTCATTTGAAATATTTGTCCACTTTATTTTATATTCATCTAAATATTTATAAAGATCATCCACAGTAATTGATTTATTTTCTTCCATATCTCTACACCTCAAAGCCTATTCCTTTTAGGTTCTTCTTGATTTCTTCGTCTAGCTTCTTTCCTTCTTCCATTTGCTGATGCAATTCTTTTGTGAGGCGAAGCATCTTTTCTTGGAATGCCTCTGGATCTTCTTCCTCTTCTTTGAAACCTACGTAACGACCTGGAGTAAGGATGAAACCTTGCTTTTCTATTTCTTCTAGCTTTGCTGATTTGCAAAAGGCAAGCTCATCTTTGTATTCTTTCTTATCTTCTTTCTTCCAAAGGTCATAGATGTCTGAGATCTTCTTTATGTCTTCTTCTGTTAATGTCCTTTGTCTTCTGTTTATTAATTGTCCAAGATTTCTTGCATCTATGAAAAGGGTTTCTCCTTTTCTGCTTGGGGACTTCTTCTTGTTAATAAACCAAAGGCATGCTGGTATCATTGTGTTATAGAAAAGCTGAGATGGAAGAGCTACTACACAATCTACTATGTCTTCTTTGATAATTGCTTTTCTTATCTCTCCTTCATTTGAAGTGTTTGAACTAAGTGATCCATTTGAAAGAACAAAACCTGCTATTCCATTTGGTGAAAGATGATAAATGAAATGTTGTACCCAAGCAAAATTTGCATTTCCAGTTGGTGGAACTCCATATTTCCAACGAACATCATCTCTTAATAGTTCACCACTCCAATCAGAATCATTGAATGGAGGATTAGCTAAGATAAAATCAGATCTTAGATCCTTATGTTCATCATTAAGAAAACTACCTTCAGTATTCCATACAACCTTATTATCAATCCCTCTAATTGCAAGATTCATCTTACATAATTTCCAAGTAGTTTGATTTGATTCTTGACCATAGATAGATATTTGACCAATCTTACCACCATGTTCATTAACAAAGTTTTCAGATTGAACAAACATACCACCAGAACCACAACAAGGATCAAATACTCTTCCTTTATATGGTTTAATCATTTCAACTAAGAGTCTAACAATACATTTAGGAGTATAGAATTGTCCACCTTTCTTTCCTTCAGCAGATGCAAACTGACCTAAGAAATACTCATATACTCTACCTAAAACATCTTTGCTTTTACTTTCCTTTGAACCAAAGGTAATCGATCCTATAAGATCTATTAACCCACCAAGTTTTGCTTTATCAAGACTTGGTTTTGCATATTCTTTTAATAAAATTCCTTTTAAAGATGGATTTTCCTTTTCAATAGAATCCATTGCTTCATCAATTATTTTACCAATAATTGGGTTTTTTGCATTATCTTGAATATAATTCCATCTTGCTTCCTTTGGTACCCAGAAAACTCTTTTTTCTAGGTATTCATCCTTGTCTTCAGGAAGCCCTTCAGGATCTGCTTTTAGTTTAATATATAGTTCTTCAAAAGAATCAGATATGTATTTTAAAAATATTAAACCAAGAACTACATGTTTGTATTCTGCAGCATCCATATTGCTTCTAAGTTTGTCTGCTGCTAGCCATAGCTTTTCTTCAAAACCTAAATCAGTACCCATATTAAATCCCCACAACTTATATATAAAGTAATATAAACGAGAGTTTAAATAAGTTATTACAATTGCTAGATTCTGCGAAATGAAGCAGATTACCTTTTAAATACTTACTTACAAAAAGATATGTAATAATTATGAACTCAATTACTGGAATCATTGGAATAGTCTATAGGGATAAATACCCGCAAAAGGAATATCTACTCCTAACTAACCAAAAAACTGGAAATATTACTTTCCCAGCAGGAGGGAAAGACAAAAAGGATAAATCAACAATAAACACATTGAAAAGAGAAATATTAGAGGAAACTGGACTGAAACCAAGAGATTATAAAATTATTAAAACCAATTATATCCATGAATTTGTATATAATTCTAAAAAAATAGAACGAGAAGGAACAAAATCAAGACAAAAGATATATTTACTAAAACTTAAAAATAATAGAATAGTTAATCCAATAGATAAGGATGCTAAAATAAATGGATTTTTTGATTATGGTGATGTTATTAAAAAGTTAACATTTGATGATCAAAAAGAATTATTTGAAAATATTATTAAAAGTAAGTTTAAAGTGAAAATGTAAAATTAATTACTTTTTTTCTTCTTCTTTTATCTTTTCTAAGATTAGTTTTGCTAACTTTTTGTGTGCTTTCTTATCTAAATGTACGCCTTCTGCTTTATCTACTTTTACTTTGCTTGTTGGATCTAGATAAAGGACGCCTTCTCCTTCTTCTTCTGCAATGGTCTTGTAAATGTGTACTAATGCTTTTCCTTTTTCTGCTCCTCCCTTGAATAGAGTGGATGCAAAACTTGCTTTCTCATTTACTATTGGAGGAACAACAAGTAATATCTTTGGAGGTGAGGAAGGAGCGTTATCTAATGTTCTGTATTGTTTTATTACTTTTATTAAATTTCTTATTCCTTCTCCTATTTCTTCTGGGGTTTTGTTTATTAATGGCTTTGTGTCTGTTGTTCCAAGCATTAATATTACATAGTCTAATGGAAGATGGGTCTCTAGTATGATTGGAAGAAGGGTTAATCCATTTCTTTCTGGAAACTCTGGTCTTGGATCATCAAATGATGTTGTTCTTGCTCCTAGCCCTTCTTCTATTACTTCATATTCTTTTTTTAATTTCTTTTGAAGAAGAGAAGGCCAACGAATGGAAGTATCAAATCTTTGTTTTCCCATACTTCCTGGAACCCAACCCCAGGTGTTTGAATCTCCATAGCATAATATTCTTTTTGCTCGTTTGTTTGTGTTCATAATTATGAATCTCCATTTTTTATAATCTCCCAATATCCACCCTTATCTGGACCTACTCTTCTAATTTTTCCTTCTGTTTTTAGTTTTGATATCTGCCATTCTATACCTTTTACACTTATATTTAATTCTGTGGACAACTCTTGTATTGTAATGTACTTATTGTACTTATTGTACTCTATTAAATAGAATATTTTCTCCCTAGTTTTCTCCCTAGTTTTCTTGTAATTATGGATTAATTTATAAATACCACTATACAGTACTAAATATATATATTTAATATACTTTTAATACGTAATAGCACAATTTAGAATGTATTTACCCCACAACCACCATCTCTTTTGTAGGGGTGAAAATTACCATTGCCTGATCTTGTCTATCCCTAGTTCAATTACAACCTTATGTACTTCTTCTGTTAATTCTAAATCTTTTGAAAGATAGGTGGAGATGGACTTATAATCATGAGTGAAACAAAGACTTGCTATATCCGAACCATCTGTTCCTTCTATTATCTGTACTCCTATTGCTTTTCCAAAATCTTTTAATGTTCCTCTGCTCTTTCCATACCTGAAGCAAGTAAGGTATTCTCTTAAATCCATTATTTCTTTTAAACAAAAGGGGGAGATTGGAACTCTGTTTATGAAGCTTCTTGTAACAAGAAAGGACATATCAAAGGATTTTATATTAAATCCAACTATTACTCCACTTG
>Ga0268276_1002818_pt1 | contig 14283 bp, 13 predicted proteins | sample saktaG_4_FD_190145 | JGI IMG/M metagenome (GOLD analysis project Ga0268276, IMG submission 190145) | Saline water microbial communities from Sakinaw Lake, British Columbia, Canada - sak_2010_1_5_45m | ecosystem: Environmental > Aquatic > Non-marine Saline and Alkaline > Saline ...
AATGCCAATTTCATAGCGTCATTATTGCCTTCGGCAAAACCATCGTTGTTTTTATTCCTAATAATTTCAATTTGTCCCCTTTCGAAAAGGGGGTTAGGGGGATTTTGCGTCTCTGCGATATTATTTAATAACGCCAAACTTTCATCGCTGGTTTCGTTATCAATCAAAAAAATTTTGGACTCGCCGGCCCAGTCTTGCCTTCTTAAACTTTCCAGACAATCGGACAGATATTTTTCCGCATAATCGCGCCAATTTGGAGAAATTATAATAGCTATTCTTGGTTTCATAAAACTCTGTTATAATTGGTATATAAACATTTTACCTTATTTTAAACAAAAAATAAAATAAACCAAAAATATGCTTCTTCTAAAACTATTTATGAGCTTCCTTAAAATCGGCCTATTTACCGTTGGCGGAGGATATGCGATGATTCCATTTGTTCGAAAAGAGGCGGTTGAAATAAACAAATGGATAACTGAAAAAGATTTTTCTGAAATTATTGCTTTAGATACTGTTACTCCAGGACCGATTGCAGTAAATATGGCAACCTTTGTAGGATATAAAGTGCGTGGTGTCCTCGGCGCAGTAATTGCAACCACGGGCGTGGTCTTGCCATCATTAATTCTAGTAACAATCATAGCGGCTTTCTTTTATGCTTTTAGAACAAATAAAATTATCCAAGCAATTTTAAAAGGTTTAAAACCGGCGGTTATCGCATTAATAGCGGTTAGTATTTTTAGCCTTTTGCAAGGCAAGGCTATTTTTGATATAAAGAGTTTAATTATTGCGTTGGTTGTTTTCATTGGTATAGTGATTTTTAAAATTCATCCGATGTGGCTTGTTATACTCGCCGGAATAGCAGGACTAATTTTTTATTTAAAATAAAAATAAACAAATTAGTATATAACTTGTTATATGAAATTGTCCGATTTTAACTCAACTATATGACAACGACTGAAAAAGAACAGTTAGAGAAATATGCAGTAGAATATTTTATCAGAGCATATCCAAAACAACTGAAAATATTAAAACATTCAGACAAGCCAGATTTTACATTAATTGATGAAAGTAATAAATCAAAAATTGGAGTTGAAGTTGCTCATTTGTGGCATGATAAAAAAGAAGCCAAAATTTTATTAGGCAGGTCCACACAAATTACTCACGGTGTTATGTGCGCAAATGATCTGATAAAAGTTTTAAACTCTTTGTTAAGCCAAAAGGCCACTAAAATTAATGGGTTCAAACCACATAACAAATTTTTTCTAGTTATTAGAGTTACCTCACCAATTTTTGGTAAATCCACCTTCGATATGTATAAAAATGATATTATTTGTCCAGAAAATGAATATAACGAAATCTGGCTTGTCTTAGATGATAATAATAAGACTGAAAGATGGTCTGAGTTAAAATGTATAAAATCGGACAACATCATATAACACGGGATATCTGGTTCGCGAGCTAAATAAAATTAAAATTTTATATCCTAAAAATATGCAATACTCTTGGCTTATATACGCCTTGCTATCAGCAATCTTTGCTGCTTTGGTAGCAATATTTGGAAAAATAGGTCTAAAAAACTTTGATAGCAATGTAGCAACAACAATTAGGGCTTTAATAATGACAATTTTCATGATTGTAGTAATTTTATTCCAAGGTAAATTCAATCAAATTAACGAAGTCTTTTCAAACAGCAAAGCTTTAACGTTTATAGTTTTGAGCGGAATAGCGGGAGCAATCTCTTGGTTATTCTATTTTTTAGCGTTAAAGCGCGGCACAATATGCCAAGTAACTCCAATTGATCGGTTAAGCATTGTTTTTGCTATTTTAATCGCCCTAATTTTTCTTGGAGAAAAAGTAACATTATTTCAAAGCATTGGCATTATAATAGCGATTGCCGGAACATTCATGATCGCCTTAGGATAATAAAATTTTAACTTCACTTAACACCTGCGTATGTGGTTTCAGAAATTTACATTAATCTAAACTTTCTCTTCCTCCGCCAGCCGGCGGATTCAGAGAAATGATAATAAGGAGTATAAATTTCTTTCACCCAAATTCTGTTGATGAATATTAAAAATAAAAAGGAATCAACAAAACTTCGCATCATGCGGAAACGTTAGCTGAAATCGGGCTACGGGACGCAAAATTTTTAAATATAACAAATATTTTATTATTAACTAAAACAATATATGATTACTACAATGGAAATTTCAATCTTTTTCGCGCAACTTTGGGGTAGTTTTTTTGTGATTTTTGGACTGTTATTTATTATAACAGGACAATTAGGCAAAACCATAGAGATGACCGATGATAAAGCATTTGTTATCTCTACCGGCTATATCACATTGCTCATGGGATTAGTTACAGTAATTTTGCACAATGTTTGGGTTGCTGACTGGAGAGTGGCTATCACTATTCTGGGCTGGTCCACTTTAATCAAGGGGATTACGAAAGTCGGATTTCCAGAACAGATACATAAACAAGCACAAAGATTCAAAAAGAAACAAATGCTTAGCGCCATCTTCATAATTCTTTTAGGTGCATGGCTACTTTGGATGAGTTTTTCTTAATAAGGAACGACCCTCCGCCCGACATCAGCTAACAGCGTATACCTGGTTTCGGCTTTTATACAAAAGCCTCCACCCATATTTTGCTCCGCTACACTCCGCAAAACATCAGATATACGCAAATGTTAAGTGAAATATATATTTTTCTTTTAGGGCTAACGCCCTAACTCTTAAAAAAAATTCAATTTTGTTTTTTAATTTAATTAAAGAGGGGTAATAAGGTGTTTTCTCCGCTACGCTACAAAAACGATTTATTTATAAATTATTACAATCTTGTATAATACAAAAGTAAGTAAAACGAGGTAAATATGAATTTCATCCAATCACTATTACCAGCAATTGAACACTTCCACCTGATAGGTTATTGGATAGCCTTTTTTGCGGCACTGCTGGAAACAACTATAGGCGTAGGATTGTTGATATCAGGATCAACAATTATTCTATTTATGGGGGCACTGGCCGGAAAAGGATACTTCAATATAGGCGATTTGCTCTGGTTTGTGGTTATAGGAGCGATTCTTGGTGACAACATTAATTATTTTATAGGTAAAAAATACGGCTCAAAAATATTCGCAAATGGTTTTTGGTTTATTAAGCCCACCCATTTTAAAAAAGGAGAAGAATTTCTTAAGAAGCACGGTGCAAAAAGTGTTTTTATCGGCAGATTTATACCGAGTATAAAAGAAATAATCCCTCTGATTGCCGGAACATTCGGCATGAAACGATTACCTTTCATGATTTGGAATATTCTCGGAGCTATTGGCTGGAGTTTAGTTTGGATTTTGCCAGGATACTTTTTAGCTCAATCGCTTGATCTCGCAACAATATGGCTGACGCGCGCGGGGTTCTTTCTGACAATTCTTATTGCCATATTCATTGTATTCTATATTCTAAAAATTATTCTCATCAAAAAGGGGAAAGAATTTTTTTCTTTTTTATCTTCAGTTTGGCAATCTATAAAACAGGCTATAATTCAAAATTCTGAAGTCCAAAAATTCGTTGACCGCCATAAAATTCTTTCTAAATTTTTACAAAAACGGTTGAATAGGGATAGTTTTTATGGCTTACCGCTTACGCTTCTTTCTCTCGCCTTGCTTTACGCACTTTCACTTTTCGGAGGAATTATTGAGGATATTATAAATTCCGATATTATTGTTTCCGCTGATATTCGAGTGGCTAAGCTACTTGAGATATTTAGAAACACGGAACTCACAAAATTTTTCTTTTGGATCACATTGCTTGGCAAATGGCAGGTTGTTCTTATCTTTACAATTGCCACCGTATTGATTTTATGGCTTTACAAAAAACGATCCTATATTATTCCACTTTCCCTCTGTATCACGGGCAGTGAAATTTTTACCTCCGCGGGAAAATTTATTTTTCACCGCGCCAGACCGGATGTCGCCATTTATCCTGAAAATTCCTTCTCTTTCCCAAGCGGACATGCCACTATCGCAATCGCGTTCTATGGCTTTCTTGCCTACATGTTAATAAAAAACTCAAGACTATGGAAAAGAAAAATAAATATCTTTTTTGCTAGTTTTATTCTGATAATTCTAATTGGCTTCAGCAGATTATATTTAGGCGTTCATTATGTCAGCGACGTTTGGGGAGGATATTTGGCAGGCGCAATTTGGCTGATTATCGCGATTGGTTTTTCAGAATATTTTCTATACAAAAAACAAAGAGGCGACGCTCCTCCTCATAACACAACAAAACACTTAGTGAGTATTGGTATTGTTCTTGCTTCAATATGTTTTTATATCGTTTTTGCCCTTAATTATCAGATGCCTGCTTCAATAGCACCAACAGAAGTCAAACAAATTACAATAAGCGATAGCCTAACAATTTTTAACACGAACCAATCCAAATATACCGAAACATTGTTAGGTAACACGCAAGAACCGCTTAGTTTTATCATCATCGCTAAAAATGACCAACAACTGATTGATTTATTTGAACAAGCTGGCTGGAAATTAGCTGATGATGTAAACATCTCCAGTGTAGCAAAATTAGCGCGTGCCGCTTTATGGAAAGAATCTTACCCCAAAGCGCCAATGACACCTGATTTTTGGAATACTAACGTGCATAATTTTGGTTTTGAAAAAGCAACTGATTCAAATAATGTTCGCACGAGACATCACGCGCGTTTTTGGAAAACAAATTATATTACAGAAAACGGATATGTGTTTTATGTCGGTACAGCCAGCTTTGACAGCAACGTTAAATGGGGAGTAACACATCAAATCAACCCTGATATAGATACTGAACGAGAATTTTTATATAGCGACCTACAAAAAACAGGCCTGATAACAAATGCTGAAAAACAACGATTTGTTGATCCAAAACTCGGAAGCAATTTTTCAGGTGATTTATTTTTTACTGATGGAAAATTGTATTTAATTTCCATAAAAGAAGAATAAGGTGTTTTGGGCTTCGGGCATTCACTCCTTTAATTCCCCTCTGCCCTTCGCCCAAAACGAAAAAAACAAAATTGAATTCTTTTTAAGAGTAATCCCGATTGCTATCGGGATTAAAGAAAAACATATACATCAGCCAACGGCGTATACCTGGTTTCGGCTTTTATACAAAAGTCTCCACCCATATTTTGCTCCGCTACACTCCGCAAAACATCAGATATACGCAAATGTTAAGTGAAATAATTTTTAGTAATTTGTTAGAAGATAAGGACAGTTTTAAAACTCTCAAAATATTTTATAATTAAAATATAAAAATATGAACAAAAAAAAATTTTATCTTATTAGCATTGTTGCCCTAATAATCATTGGGGTCGCAGTTTGGTATTTTGTTTTTGAAAAACAGCAGGCAACAAATGCTGGACAAGAAATCACAGTGATTTCAGATGGGGCTAATTTTACGCCCGAGCAAAATATTGGATTACAGCAAGGACTTGTCAATCTGGCAGGAAAATATACCGAAGCAACTATTATGACTAACAGTGTTTTTTTTACTGATATAGAAAAAACGGATTATGCGGAGTGGCGTATAAAATTGGATAAGGCTGTTCAATTATGGGAAGAATTAGAAGTAATGGATAAGCAGATGAATGGTCTTTTGGATGAATTGAAAATTTCTAAAACACCAAATTTTACTTCCAGACCACCTTATGGAGAAACAATAGATACTTGGAGATCTAAATTTATACCTACTGTATATGCCGAGTCTGGAGCGCCAATTCCTGAATTAGGTGCAGTAACAGCAGTTTTTGATTCTGCTTCCCATGGAAATAAACTAAGGCGAGTCATGGAAGTGTTTGATTGGGATGCTAAAAAAGCTTTAACTGTTTTGAAGCAGGAGCAAGCTTTGTTTGAATCAGCGGCCTGGGACAAGGCTGGCGACACATATCAGAGATGGGAAACAGCGGCCAGGGTGATAAAAGACGCTTCCAAGGTAACCGTTTTTATTGCTTCTAATGTTATTACTGCCGGAGGAGCTGCTGCTGCAGTTGGAGCTTTTCAGGGAGTAGCTATTGTGGTGGGCGGCGTATCTTTAGCAATAGAAATTGGCGAAGATATTAATATTGCCATAGGCAATGAAGACAATGCGGCTGTTTTACGCCAAGCCCAAAAGGACATGAGTGTAATAACGCACCTAGTGTCCATTGCATCTCTAAAAGACATTGGAGATCCAAATAATCTTTTTTATATTGCTGACACGGCAGGCAAGCTTTGCGACTATGCCAAAGAAGGTTATGTCTATATTACCAGAGGAGATGACGGTAAAATTTTTGTTTCAAAACAAAAACCAAAAAATGTGAACGTGGCAAAACCGCAGCCTAAAAGTGAGCCGAGCAAGGGGGGTTTGACTGCGGGAAATTATATAGTTGATGGTAAAAAAGTGGAAGTGAAAAAAGAAGAAACCGAGACAATTGATACAGCTGAGGAGTTAAGCCGGTTTGAAACTCCAGCCAAACCAACTATTGACCCGGACAGCACTAAGATTAAAACAGGAGAGGTAAATAATTTGTCTTTAGAAATGCCAGAGGGGCTTAATGGCCCTTTTGATATAGAATCTATTGAAGTTGGAGGATCTGGGGCTGCTGTAGCTCTTCCCTCAGGGTCGGATAGTAAAACCATTGATGGCCAGTTTATATCCAGCAACCCCGGTCTTTATGTGGTTGAGGTAAAAATAAGAGATGCGGATGGCAATATTTATATTTCCAAAACTACAATTTCAGTTGAAGGAGAACCTACGGAACAATCAGAAGAAGATGTGGACATAAATGAATACATAGAGGAAGAGCAGGTGAGTTTGGGCGGAAACGTTACGGTTAATGATTCAATTTATTATGTGCCCGAAGATAACCTGCCCCATAAAAGAAAAGGTTCGGGCACTATGAGTCTAACGATATTGGAAGGCGTTGTTTCCGGTAGCTGTCATATTTCAGCAAAAGATTATTATAAGTGCCCAGCTTTTTTTGGCGACGATGTAGTTGAGACTTGTCTTTCTAGCACTGGGGAGAGGTATGAAGGCGGCAGCTGGATTCCTGATTGGGCAGTTGACTTTCCAGGCGGATCCGTACAAGGCACCTATTATCCTTCAACTGGCAAAATAGAAGCCAGAGTTGGGGAGCATTATTTCACAGGCACTCTCGTGGGTAATAAAGCATCTGGAAAATTTTATTATGAACTTCCGAATGGAGAACCGGCATTTTTTTGGTCTACTATAATACAGTAAACCCCGTTAAATATGTGTCGCCCCGCAAAATCACTTCGTGATAACGGGGTAAATTTAGCTTTAAAAGGTGCGCTATTTTTCTGCACCAAAATACAAATTCAAAAATAAAAAATGTAAATATTTCTGTTGCTGATATTATCGATTTAAAATAACATCGCCTAACACTGGATATGCGGTTTTGCTTCGCTTCACCCATATTGCTATCGCGACATCGCATATCCAAAGGCGTTAGCTGAAATTTTAAAAAACAAACTTTTGATTTCTTTATATTGACCCCCTTTAAAATTTTTTTGGGAAAAGAAAACACCGCCTCAGCTTTCGCATATTGGCGGCGGTTGTAGGAATATTTGACCTGAAACATTTTTAAATGGTCAATACTGTGACTTTGGGAAAATCTCGGAAAACGGTTTTCTTTTTTTCAATACGTTCTTGTGTCGTGAAGACGTAAATCTCATCAAAGCCAAGCTCGTATGCTTTAACAAAATCATCGCCATTGATTGGACATAATGTTGAACCAGCATAGAGAATTGGGGATATCACGACAACTCCCTTTCCCACGAACTTGTCCTGAAGCCCTTTTTCCTCGTGCTCCAGAACGTCGCGCATAATCATCCGTTCTTCCCATGTCTTTGTTACCCTGCGACCCAGCGAGTCGAATTCTATAACATACCCGGCCTTTTCAAACGCAGCACTGATTTTCGTACCGCCGCCGCAAATTACGACCGTATAATTCTCCCTCGCTTTGTCAACTACGAAATCAAAAAACTCACGCGTTTCGGTAATATCACCCGAACCCTTTACCAGAATGTTTTTCATCTTATCCTCCTTTGTCCAGGTTTGCCATATCCAGTAGTAGATATATAATTGAAGCATACTTTCCTTATGGTGTCCATAGCAGACAAAAAAATTTCAAAAGGGCTCATATATAATAACGTAAGTTTGTTTTTTAAAACTCAAGGGGGCGCTACGCTTTCTTTTTGGCTTTTATTTAATAAAATCTAAAAGGTCAAATAAACCCTCGCCTAACAACGCGATATACGGCTCAAAGCTCAGCCCGCTCCTCGCACAAATTTTCCTCGCTACGCTTCAGAAAAACTTCGTATATTCGGATACATTAGATGAAATTAAAATTATCCACCCACAAATTATGAAGGAAAAGTTTAAAAAAGATGGCTCACATGGGCTAGTTCTACCACAATTTCTTAAGACACATCCAGCAAGAAGGGAGACAATTAAAAAATAATAAGCCACGGCGCAAAATCCTGGCTTATCTTTATTTTTTAAATTTAATCACCTAACCCGAGGAGTCTTTTGGATAACCTTATATAATCCAATAAATGCCGTGTTATTAAAAAATTTTCTTTTACATATTCCCGGCCGAATTTTCCCATCTCATCTCTCATTTTTTTATTCTTTAAAAGTTCAACAGTCCTGTCTGCGCATTCCCTTATATTATTCACCAGATAGCCGTTCTGCCCATTAACAATTTGGTTAGGGATGCCGCCCACATTACTGCCTATTACCGGCGTCCCTTTCCAAAGGGCCTCGCTTACAGTCAGGGCAAAACCCTCGCGCAAGGATTTTTGCAGAACTACGGCTGATAATCTCTGTAAGGCGTTAACGATTATAATATCATCTTTTAGAAAAACTTTTATGTCGTCTCTGCCTTTAGCCATTTTCAGAACTTCTTTATAAACTCCGTTCCCTTCCGGGTCATCAGTGGCTAAATTTCCTAATAAAACCAGCTGGCAATTTGCTTTCTTTCTGGCAATCTCAAAAGCCTTTATAACTCCGATTTGGTCTTTCCAGAAATCATAGCGAGAAATCTGGCTGATAATCGGCTTATTCAGTTTTATGCCCAGGTCACACAGAATTTCTTTAGCCATTTTCTTGCTTAATTTTCTGTTTTTTTCATTCAAAGGGTCAATTGACGGCATGATAACGGTCTGCGGCGGTTTTATATCGCTCTTGCGGTAACTCTCGTCAGAGATAATAACTTCATCATATTTATTTATAAAAGTCTTTAGATATTTCCATAGATTTTTATCCGGCTCGGTAATATCAACATGACAACGCCAAACCCAGGGCTGGGTCTTTTTGCAAAATTTTATCAGAGGCAGAACCTGGGGGTCATGGGCGATAACTAAATCGCTTTTTTCAAAATGGTTAAAAACTGAATTTCTCTCGCAGATCCCTTCATAAACTTTCTTAATTTTGGAGTCAATCTTAACGCTGGCCCCCTGGGCGCCATTATGAAAAAGCTTGGTAATTTTAAAAAAGGGCTCGCTCCCCTTTAAAAGCCGCCAACCGGCCTTAATGCCTAAATCATTCATAAGAAGAACCAAGCTGTCTAAAATTTCCGCTACCCCTCCGCCGTAATAAGTGGAGTTGATGTGGGTAATGTATTTGCCTTCTAGGGGACCAGCTTCTTCTTTAATCTCTTTTATTTTTTTTCGGCCAATAATTTTTTCATATTGGTCTATTTTTCTTTTTCCCATAAAAACTTCAATTAAAATTTATTATATTAACTAAGTCCTAACTCGGCTCTTTATTCCTAAATTAGCGCCCAGAAAACTAAAAATAACCCCAGGAATCCAAGCCAGTTTTAAAATCCAGTACTGCCAAACCGGATACCATTTTTTGAAATAGATAAGCATTGAATCACGAAAATATTTCTGGGTTTTCCCTTTTGGAACTTGGCTGAAACTTTGCCCCACATAATCTAAGCACTTGGCCGACGGCGTGTACCAGATTTGCCCGCCGGCTTTTTTTACTCTTTGGCAATAATCCACTTCTTCAAACCAAATAAAATACCGTTCGTCTAAAAGACCTATCTTTTCTATGGTCTCTTTTCTAATCATAAAAAAAGAACCGCGGATAGAATCTACTGGCGCGGATTTTTTATAATCAAAATCAGCTTGCAAATATTTATTTAAAACACTCGGGAAAATATGCGGCAGTTTTAAAACAATCGCCAATTGGTCCAAAATTGTCGGAAACCGGCGCGCCTGCTTTACTATCTCCCCTTTTTCATTAACCAAATAACAGCCAGCTACACTAGCCTTTTTATTTTCTTTCATCCACTCCACCATATTTTTTAACGTGTCGGGAAAAACGCGCATATCCGGATTAAGAAGCAGAATAAAATCTCCTTTGGCCTGCCTTATGGCTTGATTATTAGCTTTGGCAAAACCAAGATTATCACTATTGGCGATTAATTTCACCTCTGAAAATTCTCTTCTTATCATCTCCGCCGAGCCGTCAGCTGAATTATTATCCACGACAAAAACTTCCATATTTAAACCACCTTGGCTTTGCCGTAGAGCCAATAAATTTTCTTTCAGTTTATTTTTTACGTTCCAAGAGACGATAATAATAGATAAATCCATATTTTTTCTGTTTAAATCTGTTTAAATCAATGCTTTAAATAATCTTTATACCGCACTAACCGACGTACTTCTAAACTTTCATTGCCAAAATTCATTAACAACCCCACCTCTAACCCACTTGCTTTTAAATATGATATTACTTGAGCTTTAAACACTTCTGGCATTTCCCCAATAACAGCTTTTAATTCTACAATAACTTTATTCTCCACAACTAAATCAAGTTTGTATTCTCCAATATTTCTATTTTTAAAAAATATATAAAATCCTTTCTCGCTTTCACAGTTTAATCCTCTTTCGGATAGTGATAAAATCATTGCTCTGTAATAAATAATTTCCTGGTAGCCAGCACCAAGAACTTTATGAACTTCCATCGCCGCATTAATAATCTTTCCTGTTATATCTAAATATTTACCTTCATAATCCTTCATTTTTTGCATAGATTAAAACAGATTTAAACGGATTATTTTAAGTATTTTTTATTTTTTAATTCCTTAGGCAAACCCGCCTTCATTCTTTTTTCGTTCTCGCCTTATCACCATTTTTAACATTCATCTTACTGCCATTTAAATATGTATGCCCCTTAATTTCGGCGGGCAAGTATTCCTGTTTTTCTTTATAATCATAATTGGGCGAGTACTTATAGCCCTTGCCATAACCTAAATCCTTCATTAAATCAGTTTCTGCATTCCTAATGTGAAGCGGCACGGGCAGATTGCCATATTCTTTTACGTCCTCGGCCGCTTTCCCATAAGCCGTGTACAAATCATTGGATTTCTCGCACTTAGCCATATAAATCACAGCCTGAGCTAATATGACGTTACATTCGGGCATTCCTATAAAATGGCAGGCATTGTAGGCCGCTACGGCCTGCTCCAGGGCCCGTGAATTAGCCAGGCCTATGTCTTCGGAGGCAAACCGCACCAAACGGCGCGCTACGTACAAAGGATCTTCTCCGGCTTCCAGCATTCTTGCCAGCCAATAAAGAGCCGCGTCCGGATCAGACCCGCGCATTGATTTATGCAAAGCGGAAATAATATTGTAATGCTCTTCTCCGTCTTTATCGTAAAAAAGATGCGATTTTTGAAAGGCCTCCTTAATTATCGCTTCGTTTATAATCATCTCTTTCGCGCCATCATAACCTCCCCTTGTTCCCCTCCTTCGTAAGGAGGGGAAACTTGCCCCCTCTCCTTTAGAAGGAGAGGGCTGGGGTGAGGTAAAGGTGGCATATTCTAAAACATTCAAAGCTACCCGGGCATCACCATTACTCATCCCTGCCAAAATTTCTATTGCTTTTTTATCCATTTTAATCGGTAAATTCCCCAAACCATTCTCCTTATCTTTTAACGCTCTTAAGATAATATCTGTGATCTGCGCTTTCCCCAGTTGCTTTAAAACAAAAACCCGACAGCGGGAGAGCAAAGCTCCCCGCACCTCAAAGCTCGGGTTTTCGGTAGTGGCGCCAATTAAAATCACCGTGCCTCTTTCTATATGCGGCAGGAGCGCGTCCTGCTGAGCTTTATTCCAGCGATGGATTTCGTCAATAAATAAAATCGTATTCCTGCCTAATCTCTTGCTTTCTTCCGCCCTTTTTATAACTTCTTTCAAATCTTTTACCCCGCTCGTAACCGCGCTAAACCGAACAAATTCTGATTTAGTCTGCTTGGCAATAATAAAAGCCAGGGTGGTTTTGCCGCTCCCGGGCGGCCCCCAGAGTATTATTGAAGGCAGTTGGTCAGACTCTATTGCCTGCCGCAGCATCTTGCCCTTACCTACGATTTCGTCCTGGCCCAAAAAATCCTCTAGTTTTTCCGGCCGGATTCTGTCAGCTAAAGGCGTGGTTTTATTAGTCTTAATCATACCATAACCTTAGCAAAATATAATAAAAAATTCAATAAAAAACCGCCAAACATTATGCCTAACGGCTGTTCAATATCTCTTTATATTGTTAATAGTTAACTGTCAACTGTTAATTGTTAGCTCCCAAATCTCCTTTTTCTATTCGCATATTCCTCTAAAATTAAATCCACGTCGCTTTCTTCAAATTCCGGCCAGTATTTTTCCATAAAAAATAATTCGCTGTAAGCGCTTTGCCAGAGCTGGAAACCGGACAAACGCTCCTCCCCGGAAGTCCTAACGATTATATCCGGATCAGGCAATTCCCCGTTATACAAATATTTTCTTATTAAGCCCTCATGCACCTGCTCCACTTTCACTTTTTTCTTTATCATTTTCCGCACCGCCTCCACGATTTCTGCCCGGCCGCCGTAATTAAGACAAATATTTAAAATGCCTTTTTGATTATTTTTTGTTTTATTTATAGCCTCTGTACAACTTCCGGGTAAATCCCCGGGTAGTTCTTCAATCTTGCCACTAATTAAAATTTTATAGCCCTTCCTGTTTATCTCCTCAATCTCTTCGTCAATGGCTTTTTTTAATAGTTTCATTAAATAATTAACCTCTTCCTGGCTGCGATTCCAGTTTTCCGTGGAAAAAGCAAAAACCGACAGGATTTTTACCCCTCTCGAAAAAAACCACTCCGGCGCCTGACGAATTTTTTCATAACCCGCCAAATGGCCTTCTAGGGTGGGCAGATTCCTTTCCTGCGCCCAGCGCCGATTGCCGTCCATAATAAGGCCGACATGATTCGGTTTTATTTTTTCTCCTGACATATTTAATGTGTCCGCTGCCCAATAAAGTCAGCCAAATTAGAAAGTAATCTTTTTACTTTAACATTAAGATTATTAAGACTATCAAGCTTTTTTTTACTCTGTTTGATATAATTACCAGTTAATTCTTGGTAATAATCATAAGCCCCGGTTGTTTTTATGATATTTCTGATTTTTTTAATCTCGGCAAGGGTTAAATTTCTACGACCCAGCGCTCCTTTAATTATTTTTTTATCCCTAGCGCAGGCCCTTTTTAAGGCTAATGAAATTACTAATGTTTTTTTGCCTTCTTTAAGGTCAGAACCAACTGGTTTGCCAATGCTTTTCTCGTCCCCATATAATCCTAACGCATCATCTTGGATTTGAAAAGCAATACCCAGAGGTATGGAAAATTTGCTTAATGGAGTTAAAGCCTCTTCCTTAGCCCCGGCCAGCAAGGCGCCAATTTTGAGCGGTTGTTCAAAAGTGTAACGCGCCGTCTTGTATTCATATATTTTTTCAATGGTTTTACTATTAATTCGGGGCGATAATCCGCTATAAACGTCCAGCCCCTCGCCTAAACCTACATAAAAAAGAAGTTCATTCAATTGCCTGATGGCCTTATTTTTAAAATGATCAGGGAATTTTGAATTGGTAAGTAGCTCATAACCAAGGGTGTTCGCTATATCACCAGCCACTATGGCCATTGAAGCGCCAAAATGCGCGGCTTTCTCTTGACTAAACTTCTTTTCTCCTATTTCTTCAAAATGTTTGTGCACAGCAGGTTTATTCCTGCGTAAATCATCCTGATCAATAATATCATCATGCATCAATAGATAGCTATGTATTAATTCAATACCAGCGGCCGCTTTAATAATTTCCTTATCACCTTTACCGCCATACCCCTTGTAGCCCAAAATTACCAAAAGCGCTCTAATCCTTTTACTCTTCCCCCGAAGCGTATATTCTTTGACGGTACTTACT
>Ga0268276_1002819_pt1 | contig 14283 bp, 12 predicted proteins | sample saktaG_4_FD_190145 | JGI IMG/M metagenome (GOLD analysis project Ga0268276, IMG submission 190145) | Saline water microbial communities from Sakinaw Lake, British Columbia, Canada - sak_2010_1_5_45m | ecosystem: Environmental > Aquatic > Non-marine Saline and Alkaline > Saline ...
TAAAATAAGATCAGTAGAAGATATCAAGGGAATTCCGGTAAAAGTTACAACTCAGGGATACATGTTTGCTGATACCTATGCCCAAACAGGGGTAATCAGCACAGTTAATCCGGGTGAAATAGTGAAAGTTGTTGCCGAGGATGTTGGGCCTGAAGGAAATCTTTTCGGATGGTATTATCAGATCAAACGCTCAAATGGTGACTTTGGCTGGGTTCATTGTTCTCATTTCAAAACCAAAATATCAACTTTTATTGGTAAAAGGGGTAAAATGGGTTCCAGAATGTTATTCACCGAACCGGTGAATAATCCCTATGTCGATAGTGGTGAAAAATTAATGTTCGATCTTAATAAATCCTACGATGAGCAACCTGTAACAATTTTACAAGATAAATGGTTCGGAATTGGCAGCCAATTGCATTGGTCGGAAATTAAAACCAAAGATGGGGAAACTGGTTGGACATTAACAACAAATTTGTATCCCCTGGGAGTCGAATTAAAAAAATCGATATCCAGTGATCGTTATCATGATGATATCTGGTTGTATAATTATGAAAAATTAGTGAAAAAGGTTGACGGAAAAAATCCTAAATGGCTCGAAAAAAAATACGGTATTCCAATGGCAAAAGTCGAAAAATTGGAAGGACAGGATTTCGGAGCATATATTTATGGTAATTTTGATGTTTATAAAAAAAAATCATCATGGTATTTTGTTCGTTTTGACATAAAAGAAAACAAAGTGTTCAACGTTGAACTGATTGGAAATTACAAAAGCAGAGGTTCAGCCTGGTTGCCATTATCAAAGTTTATCAGAGGATTACCTTTCGGAAATGCGGCACGACATTTTCCAAGTATTAATGCCGGAATTAGTAGTTTGATCACTGAAGATGGTTTTCTGGATAGAATTCTTCCCGGTATTATTTTTATTCCATTTCGAATTATTATCATTATTGTTATATTGGGTTTAAGTTTGATATTTACAATGCTTCCCATTGCCGGAGTAACTTTATTCGTCTCAAAGCGTAGTTTAAATCCAAAAGTATCGACCCATAGCCTTGTATTAATCCAACTTATTTTTGGGATAGTGCTTGGCCACATCTGGTTTTTATTTTTGATTTATCATAACAGTTTTTTCTATAATGAACCGTTTTACGCAGTTTTATGTCTGCCAATCATTGGCTCCTTAATAATTGCATATATGGTAAAAACACTGGAATATAATCGCTGTCCGGAATGTAATTATTGGGCCGGTTTTGGCTTGGGTTCGATCTGGATAAGTAGTATGAAGCATACAAAAACCACAATCACAGATACCTATCAGGGCGATACATTTAAAGGTCGGAGCGTTGATAAAAAAACCACAATCAAAGACAAATTCAAAGATTTGCGGGCCTGTAAAAATTGCGGTCATGAATGGTCAATAATCAGAGAAGAAACTCATTGATTTCAATTGTAAGAGTTAAAAACCCTGAAAATACAAACCAGAGCGTTTGCGTTACGGTGGCGACTGAACCCGTAAGATGGAAGCAGAAAACCCGGGATGTGTGAAACTGTAGATGACGGGACAGGAACGCTTGCCCATCGGGACAACCGGGTTTTGCAAGCAAGGAAACCAATTTAGCCCGCCTGAATGACATAAGTCGGGCAGGCCCGCCCAAATGACGAAAGTCGGGCAGGTTCGGCTGTGCCTCCGGAAATTGGTTTTTGTTGTTCGTGTAGAACAGACATTCTTGTCTTTTTCACCGGTTCCGTCAGGTTCTCGAACCCGACTGTGATTAAAAAATGCAAACAAAAGTGTTTGCATTATGGTATTTGGACGACGTAGAACGTAGTTGCAAAATCGAATCATTTTGTTGATATAATAACCGCGCCGGAATGCGTTTGATGATTCCGGAAGTTCACAAAGTTTATTTTGTTGTCAATTCCGGTGATTTCTTGGCTGATCTAATGTTGTAGAAAGCCTGATCTTCACAAACTTGCATTTCACCTAAATTGTTGACCACCATTTTCTCGAACATCAAATCGATATTTGCAAAGAGATTGCTGCTCTCTTTTTTCAGAAGCCGGGCAGCAAAACGACAGTATTCGGTATCAATATCGATTCCGATACTATTTCTTCCATATTTTAAGGCTGCTATCATTGTTGTACCGGAACCGCAGAATGGATCAAGTACTGTATCTCCTTGAAATGAAAACATTCTAATAAGTCGGGAGGCAAGCTCTAAAGGGAATGGAGCAGGATGTTTTTGAGTAGAAGCGCCCGTAATATTCCAGATTTGCTGGAACCATTTATCAAAATCCTTCTTATCGATTTTACTTAAATTCCTTTGCTCCTCAGTCGGTTTTCGATAGCCACCCGGCTTTCTTTGCATTAAGATAAATTCAATATCATTCTTTATGATTGCATTTGGTTCATAAGGTTTCCCTAGAAATTTCGATCCGTTTTCAACTTCAAAACTAGCATTTGCGATTTTATGCCAAATAATGGGATTAAGATTATCGAAACCGATTTTCCGGCATAGAACACTAATATCCGAGTGTAGAGGAAAAACAAGGTGCCTTCCAAATTTCTTCCTTGAGACACATACATCACCGACAACACATACTAACCTGCCACCCGGTACTAATACCCGAAAAATCTCTTTCCATACTTTTTCAAGTTCCCCTAAGAAGGATTCATAGTTATCGATGTGTCCCAATTGGTCCGGATTCTCATTATAACGTTTTAAATTCCAATATGGAGGCGACGTGACTACGAGATGTATGGATTCATTTTCTAAGAACGTCAGGTCCCTGGCATCTCCATTGATTAGCCTCTGATAAGTCTTATGGTTACTACTTTTCATGCAAAAGCCCCAGCGTATGATAAGAGAGATTTTACAAAAATTGCCAGTGAGAGATCGTTGGCTGGTTCCCGATATATGCCATTCAGACCTGTCGCGCTTGTCGAAGTTATAAATGATGCCGAAGTGTAGTGGCGCTCTAGCACGAGCTTACGGCAAAATAGTTCATATCTTTTCATATAGGACGCCCCAATAAATTCCGGGAAAACTTTAAAATGTGGTTCCTTAACTTTTACTGAATGAACTGAGGCTTTACATTCTTCAAGCATGAAAAAATATCCGAGAAATGGTTGAATACCACCATTGAAAGCACCTTCTCGAAAAGCCGTCCAAAGATCTACAGCGCTGCCCATGGCTTCTTCGGTCCTATTGTTGAAGTTATTACCAAAAGATGGGCCGACTTGTGATTTTGCTTCAATTGCTGCAACCAAATGTCCATCCTTGATGACTAGTAAATCCCATTCTTTTGTTGGCCTGAAATAACCCGGCAGTTCAAGCTGTCTTTTTCCGAAAATATATCTTTCGTCTATTCCCGCTTCAACAATTATTTTAGTAAATAGACGAATAAACTCATCCATTTGAGCACCGCCAGTTACGGCACTCCTCGATCCGGCATCAGTGACACCCTTATTCTTTTGCTTTTCCCGTTGCTCTTTACGAGTTTGCCAATAATGAGCAACTGCATTTGAAATGTGATATTCTAGATTATCGATTGCCTTTACCATAGCTCCGCCATTTGGAATTTATTATTTCTCCATCTCGTACAATATTAACCATTCAGAACACATCATTCAAGAAATAACAAAGCCATATCCTGGTACAAACTGAATTCTTGATTAGTCCAATCCAATTTATATCTGCTCTATTTAAGGGTCATATACGTCGGTGCTTCATAGCACCTATTCGATCTCTGCCATCTTTTTTAAAGAAGCATAGCCTTTGGGAGGAATGTTGAACATGTTCATTTGTTGATTGGTTAATTTGGGAAACAGTAAGGTGTTTTGCGTGAGCCGCTGTGGGCAATCAGTACTTTTTTCACGACTTCCAATGATTTTCCCGATATCAGGCCCATATTCCCCAAAAACAGGCCTTCTTTCCGCCGGGCCAGGCCCTCTTTCCCGGTTTTAGCCATGGTTTACGTGCAATATCGCTTTCTTTACTCAATTTCATTATCAAATTCCCTCAAAAAGGCTCGATTTCCCGAAAATGCCCCCAATATTCCCGGTTTTTGGGCAAGATTTCCCGAAAAAATGCCTGCTTTACTGAAAATCATGAGTACTTTACGAAAAATCTTGATCAGTTTCCCGATTTGGCCCCAGAATTCCCATCCTGATCCCGGATTTCCCGGTTTAGGCCTAAATTTCCCAATCTGAAGCCATCTTTCCGCGGAAATCCAATGCTAAATATGTAATATCGCTGAAATAGAACGTATGGTTGCTGTCAAGATGGTAAATTCCCACTAAACCGGGATGTGAGCCGTTTCAAGTTTATTCACAGGATAGAAAAATCCCCTGCGGCCGGTTCGGCCGGCTGAACATTGTAACTATAATTCTATCAAGCGTTCAGAAATCGCTGCGCGAAGGCTGTCTATTGGGTCACCGGGCTGTCGGATTCTTTCTTTGGACCGTATTTTTTGCGGCGGTTCTTCAGGAATTGACTGGAATAGCCTCTTAGTCGTTCCTCATCGTGCCAGAAGACATACTGCCCGCAGTTGCGGATTTCATCCAGGGCCTGTTTGACATAGGTAAAGGCTTTGTCGCGAATGACGCGCTCGGTGTTCAGGTCGGAGCGGACGACGGTGGCTTCGGACAGCAGAGCGGCCATTTCATCGGCGGTTCCGGCGGCGGTATCCAGCAGGGTGGCGTCGAAACCGATGGCGGCCAGCGGTGCGGGATTGGCCTTGCCCAGTACGGAAAGATCGTTGAGGTCCTGGATCATATCGGCATGACCGCTGCCTTCGGCGATGGCGCTGACCCGCTTGGCGATGTCGGGCAAATTGCGATAGGCGAAGCGAAAGTCGTGCAGCAGCGTATCGCGCAGTTCATAGGCGGCCGGTGATTTGGCCAGCCATTCCTTTTCGGCTTCCTCCCGGCTGAAGCGGGTCTTGAACCAGAGCGACTCGGCTTCGCGCAGCGCCCCGGTCCGTGTAGGTAAACTTTCCACCAGCGTCCAATCCAGGCCGGCGGCCATGAGTTTGTCCTTGTCGGTCTGTACCCATTTGAAAGTGTTTTCGACTTCCTGCAAGAAAATATCGACAGGCATGTTAGGCGCTTTGACCTGATCGTCAGGAACAGCCTCGATCGCAGCCAGTTGAGACTGGTAATCCTCGGAACTTGACATAAAACACCTCCGTTGTTATGGATTTCACGGAAGGGCGGTTTCTCGCCGCTTCCGACCGCGGCTCCGGCACGACTTTCATGCCCCGAACCGCGGCGAGTTTTCTAAAAGTTTTTATAATATATCCAATCGGAATCAGCATGGAAAAATTTCGTGAATACAATTGCTTGCCCACATTGAATGGACGATTATAGCAGTATGGACAGAGCGTTTATGATTTTTGTCAATTCTCCTATTTCAAGAATAACATCTTTCCAACATGTGTTACAGTTTTCATTTTAATACAATAGAAGTATATACCCGAAGAAAGCTCGTGACTGAAATTATCTCTGCCATTCCAGGTCAGTTCATTGTACCCTTCCGATAAAGTTCTTTTTCCGAAGGTAAACACAACTTGCCCGCGCATATCATAAATCTCAACAGCGATTTCTTTTGATTCAGGCAGATTAAATTGTATGCAGGTGGATGCATTGAACGGATTGGGATAATTACGGCAGGTCAATTCGGGAGTGTACGGACTCATATCATTATCATCCACGATTCCCACAACAGCAGATGTATCCAGGAAAACAATCCACTTGCGGGCTTCCTCCCCCAATCGATCCACAACTTCCCCCCTTACTTCATTGATTCCGGGTTTAATCTTGGTATATCCACGCCAGTCGATCAAGTATGGAATATCCAGGTAAAATGTATCGATAACGGAATATCTGGTTGGACTGCCGCCGGGACGGTGCGCATTGTTTAAATACCATCCAATACGACAGAGATCATTGTCATACGGATCATTCCCCGATAAAATGAACATAAGAGTATCCTTCACAGTGGCGAGAATGGTATCCTGTTCGGGCCAGTAATGGGTGATCGCTGGTGTATTGTTCGAGCGCAGGCTGTCCCGTCCGGCATAGATATAGACCCGGGCCTTATTCGGATGATCCGTTGACAGACGGTCATCATTGGCGCTGAACAGAACATCGTCATAGCCGTCTCCGTTGACATCGCCGCACCAACCGATATCGGCGCCGCTGCCTCGTCCGATTCCGGAGATATATGTGGGGAAAAAGATATCATAGCTCTGATCCATATGCACTTGACCCTGAAAGATATCCACTTCGCCCCAGTCAAACATGTTCCAATATGCCCCTGTGAGGATATCGTCGAACCCGTCATTGTTGATGTCCCCCAGCGCTGCCGGAAGGTATCCAAAAAAGCTTCCCCACAGAACCGCTTGGATATAACGATCGGAGACTTTGTCGAAGTCAGGAGAACCGTAATAAATATTGCATAAAGTATCCTGTTTTGATTCAATCGCCAGATCGTCAAATCCATCGCCGTTGACATCACCCACGATATTGAAATTCATAGTCAGATGCAGATGGTGATCATTGCGTTCATCAAAGACGACATCGGGTGGGGTGTCTAAAAGCGGACCACCGTAATACACATGCACAAAATTGGTGGTGGGGTTGGGGTAGTTCCAATGCTTTCCGCCCATGTACAGATCGATAAATCCATCTCCGTTCAGATCGCCGGGGTGGTAGTTCGCGGGAAGCCATAGAAATCTCGAATCGAAAGCCAGGCATAAATCCGGGATCGTGTCCGGATTGGTCGATCCGTAATAGATATTGGCGATACAGCCAAACAAGTCCGGCCGCGATGGCTGTACGGTGATACAAATATCATCAAATCCATCTGCATTGATATCCCCGATTCCGGCACGCGATGTAAACAAGTCCCACTTATCTTTGGCTTCAAAGATCAGATCAGGAATTGTATCCAATAACGAGGGGCCACCGTAGAAAAGAAAAGCAGTCGAGACATATTCGATACTGCCATCAGTGTGCCGATACAGAATGAAATCCGTATATCCATCTCCATTGAAATCGCCGGCGGAGGCAGGCTTTTCCAGTGTATTGCCTTTCATACCTGGAGGCCAGCGGAATGTCAAATCGGGAATCGTATCCATCGGATTGCCGCCAAAGTACAGATCGATGCGGCTATGCGACGAATCATCCAGATGCCCGGAACATACCAGTATATCATTGAAACCGTCGTCATTCTGATCGCCGATTCCGGTTACATAGGGTCCCCATTGTTGGTCCCACTTGCTCGGGAAGCCGCTGGCTTTAAAGATGCACTCGAGGTATATATGTTCAATATGTGTCTGCGCTTTTATAAGTGAGACCGGTGTTAATAACAGAATTAGAATCAATATATTTATCACGGTCGTCTTTTCTACCACCATGAGCTTTGGCGAATTGATTTTTTGTTTCTCGCTCATTCTTTCCAAAATCTTTTCAATCTGATATATTCACCAGCGTTTTTCTTTCTGTGTCAAAAACCAGAAACCCGTACTTCTGACGTTCCAATCCTCCATGTCCTCGACACTGCCCGATTTTTTTTAAGTTGAAATAATTTTAGAAAACAGAATTGGCAATGTCAAGTAACTAATTTTAGTGTAGCCGGTTTTGGGGATGCAGGCATCGTAAAACAAACACTATTATTTGTCTTGGCTTAGATACGGTGATTGCATTACGATGGTGCCAAATACCTCGATTTGTAATAGGTGCTGATATTTGCCAAATACACTCCAAATTGACAATACAATACTATGCTAATTATAAATATATCCCCACCACCACGTTGAAGGAATGAATTTTCTCACCAAGTTTTAAATCCGTCGTTCCAGCTGCTCCCAACCTTTTGTTATAATTTGTATAAATCAGCATTCCGTAACAACGGTTCATAGAAACTTTGATCCCCAGATGTTTAATCCATCCGGAGTTAAGCATAATTGCCGGACCGAGATCCGTAAATGCACACGCGTAATCGTAATCCTCGACAGGGTCATTCTGCATAATTACATCACTAGCGTCAATGTCCGATCTAGCGCGAAAGAATATTGCATATCCAACACCAATAACCGTACTGATAAAAACATTTTCGTTTAACTGAAATGCATAACTTCCGAGGACATTAAACTCAAGTATATTATAATTAAGGTGAATATCCGCCCCATCACTATATTCATATTCATAGGACCATCGGATCTTTTTATCGAGGAGATCGATTCTTTTTTTCGTATACATTATTCCATAAGCGAGGGATAATTGTTTGCAGAGATGGGATTGCCGGTAGTAACCGAAATTCATGCCGGATTTTGCTACACCATTCGTTGTCCTAAATTGTGAATAATTGCCACCAAAAAATACCATATGTTTTAGTTTTTTGGGTGACTCAACATTAGCGTTCTGCGGCGATTCCGTTGACTGTTGGGAGTGCCCAATATCGAAACATAAAATGACCATTAATAAGAGAAATACATGTTTTACTGTTGCTGAATTACATTTCATTCTGTTCGTCTTTCCTTTTCGGTCTGCATATATTGCATATGCTGGCTCTTCTATAAGAACCTATAGGAGATATAGTACCCCGTGCGCCTGGCTGCTATCATGCCGAGGAGTTTTTGATTTCAAGACGCCTACACTTTTTCCTTCTTGTCATTGATGTTCATCAGCGTTTCCCTTGCCGTGTCAAAAACCAGAAACCCGTCCTTCTGACGTTCTCTACCTCCATGTCCTCAACACTGCCCGATTTTTTTCTAAGTTAAAATAATTTTAGAGAACAGAATTGGCAATGTCAAGTAACTAATTTTAGTTTTGCCGGTTTTTAGTATGCAAGTATCGTAAAACAAACACTCTTGTTTGTTTATTTTGGTGCACTCATCCGATGGGACGGAAATCATGCAAAGAAGCGGATTTGTATTACTGAAAGAAACGCACCAGGAAGAGGCTGAGATCGGGGATGTACGTGATGATCAACAGCGCCACGATCAGCAGGAGCAAAAACGGCAGGCTGGCTTTGTAGAGGTACAAAATGGATTTCTTGAAGCGGAAACTGGAGATGAAGAGATTCAATCCAATCGGCGGCGTCAGGTAGCCGATCTCCAGGTTGGTCAGGAAGATGATGCCGAGGTGCACGGGATCGACGCCGTAGCTCGTGGCAATCGGGACAATCAAAGGCACCACGATAATGATAGCCGAGAAAATGTCCAGCATGGCCCCGACGAGCAGCAGGAAGACGTTCAGGACCAGCAGAAAGGTAATCTTGGAAGAAAAGAGTCCCTGGATCCAGACCAGCAGGGTTTGCGGCACCTGGGCGTCAATGAGGTAGGCGGTCAGTCCCATAGCGGCGCAGAGAATGATCAGGATTCCGCCCACCAGTTGCACTGTGTCGCGCAGAACGTGGGTAATATCCTTGCGGAAACTCAAATCTTTAGTGACGAAGAACTCGATCACCAGGACATAAAACGCGGTGACCGCGGACGCCTCGACAGCGGTGATGAAACCGCCGTAAATTCCGCCCAGGATAATGATTGGAATCGGCAGTTCCCAGATCGCCTCTTTGCAACTGCGGTAGACTTTTTTGAAAGAGAACGAAGAATTTGCCGAGTTCCGCGATTTATCGTGTTTGATGGAATAGGCGGACAGGATCACGATCAGCAGAATACCTGGCAGGATACCGGCCAGGAAGAGCTGATCGATTTGCACGGAAGCGATGATGCCGTAAAGAATCAGCGGCAGGCTGGGGGGAAAGAGCAGGCCGAGACTGCCGGAGCAGGTGATCAGCCCGAGTGAAAATTTTTCGCTGTATTGCTGGTTGCGCAGGATCGGATAAATCAGCCCGCCGATGGCGATAATCGTGATTCCCGAAGCGCCGGTAAAGCAGGTAAAGAGAGCGCAGGTAACAAGTGATACAATTGCAACACCGCCGGGCATCCAGCCGAGGACTGCATTCGCCACGTTGAATAGACGCTGGGGGGCTTTGCTCTCGGCGAGTATGTATCCGGCCAGCGTGAAAAGCGGAATGGCCAGCAGCGTCGGTGCGGAGGCGATCCGATAGAGTTCGACGATCACGACCGTAGGATCGATGCCCGTGCGCAGGAATTGAAGCACGGCCATCAGGCCGAGAGCGGTGAAGAGGGGCAAGCCCAGCACGATCAGCAGCACCACCAGAAGAATGATCGGGATACCCATCAGACCTGATCCTCGCCTTTATCATCCAGGGTACGCAGCGGGAAGACGATCGCCAACATTAGGAATCCGAGCGGTATGATGCCTTCGACGATCCAGGCCGGAAAGGCTTTGCCGATCACGGCTCCGGTCCCAATTTCCATTTTTACGAATTGCCAGGCGTAGTAGCTCATCAACAGGCAAATCAGCGAGGCGCAAACGGACAATATCCAGTTTAAAATTCGCTTACCGCGCCCGCGGACAAAGCGCGGCAGAATGTCGATGGAAATATGTTTGGCGCGCAGGGTGGTCAAAATGGCGCCGATAAACCCGATCCAGAGCACGCCGTTGCGCATGAATTCTTCCACGATATTGAAACCCATTGAAAAGAGATTGCGCAGCACGACCTGTAAAAAAGACAGGGTCACGAGCGCCAGCATCAGGAATACGGCCATCCCGGCGGTAATTTTTTCGATGGCGAGGCGTAGTTTATGAACCATGAGTGGAGCGGTACTCCTCCAGCAGCCGCAGCATTTCGTCCAGCAATTCGCGTGAATACAATTCACCGACAAGTTTCTCGCGGATGACCTTTCCGGCAGCATCGATTTCGGCGATAGCCGTCGCGGCTCGGACCGGTGTCACCTGGATGCCGGCTTCTTTCAAAACCTCGATCGATTCCAGGTTCTCGGCGCGACTCTTCAGGACGATCTTGCGCATGTATTCTTTGGTTTTCTGCATCAGAATTTTTTGCAGGTCCTCGGGCATTTTATCCATCTGCTTCTTGGTGATCAGGACCGCGCCGATGGAATTGGTCAGCGGGTAACCGAGCATGTATTTGACTTTGGTAAACCACTGCAGCGCCAGCAGGGCGTAGGGTGAAACGTAGACACCGTTGATGAGCCCGGTCTGCAGCGAGGTGTGCACGTCGGTAACCTCGAGCGGTATCGATGAAATTTTACACACCTCGAAAGCCGTACGCGCCAGCGGATCGCCTTTCCAGAGCCACATTTTCACCTTGTTAAAATCCTGGAGCGATTCGACTTTCTCATGCGTGTAGAGGTAAACCAAACCGACTTCCGCCCAGCCGGCCAGGTAGAAACCTTCCTCCAGGAAACGTTTCTGAAAGTGCTCGAACAGGGTGCCGTAGACATAGTCGATTTCGTCTGAATTGCGGAATAAAAAGGGAATTTCCAGGACACGGACATCGGGTACAATCGTACCGAGTCCCACGCCTGTGAACGTACCGGAATGCAACTGTCCCAGGCGCATCTTGCGCAGTACATCGACCTCACTGCCCTGTACCGCGTTGGGATAGACCTGGAACTGAATCCGGCCGTTCGTCAGCTCTTTGATATCCTTTTCGAAATCGCGCATTTCGGCCATCCAGCTGGAGCCTTCCGGCGCGACGGTCGCCATTTTCAAAGTGTATTTTTGTTGCGGGAAAAGGAGTGTCGATAAAATGATAATAACCGATAGCAGCCGAATAAATTTTTTCATAAGCATCCTGTTTTTGTTCTACACTCCGTAACCGGTTTCCGAACCTAATATAGCAAAAATGTTCTATTCTTCCACCCAATATATTTCGGCCTTGGTCTTGAGCAGCTCCGCCTTCCGTTTTGCCAGGGAATTCATCAGCCGGAATTGCGGGTAGCGATCGATGTCCAGTTCAAGAACTTCATTCAGCAGCCGGTCGAAGAGTTTCTTGTCGAGTACCTGTACGGCATAATATTTGGCAAAGTACACATTGGCCATCATCAACTGTCCCTGGTTGAGCGCCAGGCAGCGTTCGAAATGTTCGCGCCCGCGCTCCGGGTTGCCGCCCAGGATCGGCGGCCGGGCGGCGTAAAAGCTGCCGTAGAACAGGTGGACACCGGCAAAATTATAGTTTTCGTCCAGTTCGAGCACCCGGCGCATGATGAACTCGACCTTGGCCAGATTCACCAGCACGCGCGGATCTTCGAGATGCTGCAGGATGTATTGGCCCCAGTTGTAGCCGATCCAGAATAGCGCAGGCACCTGCTTGACCTGCATTTGGGCGAGCTTTTGCTCCAGATCGTCCGGAGTGATTTTAGCGTCGAAACGCAACTTCGGCGGCAGTGCATTCAGCGCGTATTTGAATCCCCGCAGGTAAAGTCGTCCGGCGCGGCGCGGCGATTCGTCTTCGACGAAGGCCATGGCATAAGCGCCGAAACCCTGGGCGGCCATCAGATTCAGCCGCTGATTCTGCGGATCTTTGCTGAGCAGCATTTCCAGCATTTTCAGGTTATTGGCCAGGAATTTCTCGGCGATATCCAGGTCATCCTCCTCGTAGAGCACGGAGAGCCCGCCCTCGAAAAAGCCCGAAGCGGAATTCAGCAGCAGGCGGTTAAGGCTGCAACCCTGCAGAAGCAGGCCGAGCCCGGCGACGACAAGCATGGTTTTATAATTCCGGTGCATATTCTATCAATCCTCTGTTTTTTTTCTTTTCGGGAAAGACTCATTACTGCGAGTAGCGGTGCAACTCAGTCTCTTCGGGAGTTGCAAGGGTGATCCGGATGCGCCCGACCCAAATCTCGAAGTCGGCTTCGAGCGGCAGGTAGCTCGGCCCTTCACGGAACCAGCCCCGGAATCCGCCCGTAAAACCGACGATTCCTTTGTAATGATTCCGGCCGGTAACCAGGACGGTGTTTTCCTCTTTGCCGGCGCAGATAATCGGTTCTTTGCCCGGATTCACGATGATTTCAGAGACGGCGAAGCCCTCATCGATGACGGTCAGAAGATTTTCGCTCAGCTGTTTTTTAACCATCTGGCGGGCATAAAACAGGATCGAAGTGCCGTCGACTCCGTATTTCGGCAGGGGCTTTTCGAAAGCTTCAATATGTCCGTCTTCGCGGATCACACGGCAGTAGAACATGCCGGCCTCCCGGTCGAAGTCGTAGACCTTTTCATGAATAATGTCGTTTTCACGGGCGTGGATAAAATGTTGAAGCACCTGCTTGGTTTCACAGCCGATAATCGAGGTGTAATCGCTGTGCAGGCTCGCCACGAAACCCAGGGTCGGATTGGAATCCAGGCTGAACAGGGTGCGGTAGGCGTCCACGCCGTTGAAACTGAGCCGGTCCTCGACGACGGCATGCAGTTCGCCAATGCGCAAGGGCCCCCAATAGACGCTGTAGAGCAGATCCTCTCCGACTTCGAAGAAGCGGTCGGAGGCATCGACCGGCGGTGGCTGGCTGAAAAGCCCGGCCGATGAATAATCGATACCTTTCCGATTCAAATCGGCGATAATCTCTTCAGCGTCCGGATGCTGCGGAAAGAGGTAGGCGAAAATCCGGCTGTACTCGTCCCTTTCCTGAACGCGCTCCAGCTGTGTACAGATGTCGATCAGTCCCAGCAGAATATCGGCGTCGTAGGAATATATCAGTCCTTTTTCCAGGTATTTCAAGGCCGATTCGTATTCGCCCCGGATGCGGTAAATCCGGCCGATGTAGGCATAGGGATACGTAAAGAGTTTGTTCTTATTGACTGCTTTTTTGAATAGTTCGAGCGCCTCCTTGAATTCACCGTTCTCGAAAAGGCATTTTCCAAAGTAAAAAGCCGGAATCTCCGGCATAGCATGATATTTCACCGCCAATTCCAGGTACTGTCGGGCTTCCCGCTGATTCCCTTGCCGATATGCGAGCAGGCCCTTTAGGAGCAGGGCCGGTCCGTATTCGGGGTTCTGTTTCAGCGCCAGCAAAACGTACTCTCCGGCTTTGTCGAAATCCGCTTTCAGAAAATAGAGGTAGGCGACGTTATAACTTTCGATCTCTTTGGTGTTGGATGAATCGACCGCTACGGTATATAATTTCAAGGCCGCGTCGCGCCGGTTGAGCAGCCAGGCTTTCTGGGCGGGGCTAAGTTGAGCAACATCAGAATCGATGATGCTCGATAGCACCGTGATTGGCCAGATTATAATGAATATCAGGAATGATTTTGTAAAATAAGTGCTTCGGTTCATAATAAAAAAGTTGAAAATCCCGCCAGAAATTTATATGCTTTGGCTAGAAAATCAAATGATTTACCGAAATGTTCGTCCATGATCCGAAATAAAATGGTGAGATAATGAAAAAAGT
>Ga0268276_1002820_pt1 | contig 14281 bp, 13 predicted proteins | sample saktaG_4_FD_190145 | JGI IMG/M metagenome (GOLD analysis project Ga0268276, IMG submission 190145) | Saline water microbial communities from Sakinaw Lake, British Columbia, Canada - sak_2010_1_5_45m | ecosystem: Environmental > Aquatic > Non-marine Saline and Alkaline > Saline ...
AAGGAGGATTATTTATGCATTGGTGGGATTATGGATATTGGGTACAATCTCTTGGAAAAAGGCCAACAGTTACAGATGGGGGACACTATAATGGATACTGGGACCATTTAATTGGAAGATATGTTCTAACAACACCTTATCCTGAAACAGCTAAAAGTTTTGCTAAAGCCCATAATGTTTCTTACCTCTTAATTGATCAAAGCGACATAGGAAAATATCCTGCATATAGTTCAATTGGAAGTGATGATACTGGTCAAGATAGAAATGCGTGGATTCCTGCAATGTTATCTGACTTAAAAGAAATACAAGAAACCAGAGATGGGGAAGTGAGATTATACCGTGGAGGCACAGTATTGGATCAAGACCTAATATATAAAGATGCAGAAGGCAAAGACATTTTTCTCCCTGCTGGAAAATCATTTATGGGGGGATTTTTATTTGAAAAATCTAAAAACACTTGGAAACAACCTCAAGGAATTTATATTTACAATGGACAACAATTAAAACTTCCAATAAGATATGTTTATTTAAATGGAAAATTAACTGACTTTGGAAACGGGATAAATGCAACAGTTTACATTTTCCCTAGATATGTGCAAGATTCAGCATCTGGTCAAATGGATATGGTTGGTGCAGCATTGTATTTATCTGAAAAAGTTAAAGATAGCTTAGTTGCACAATTATTTTTAATGAATGATCCAAAAAAGCTTTATCCAGAATTTAAATTAGTTCATGTTGAAAATTCATACTATGTGAGTCTCTTTAAATTCCAAAATGTTGATGTTGGCAATTTTGTTTACTTTAATGGTGTTCAAGGACCAATAAAAATTTGGGAAATAACTCATTCTGACAATATCATTGCAAGGCAAGAATTTTTAAATACTTCTGGAAACTATGCTGAATTAGACAATTTGCAGTTTAAGATCTAAGATTTTTAATAAAATGAAAGAAAATGAAAAACACTCAAAAATAGCAATAATTATTGGTACAAAAGCTGAATTAATTAAATGCATGCCTTTAATGGTAGAACTTCAAAAGAGAAAAAAAGAATATTGGTTTATTCATACTGGGCAACACCCTCTTGGGAAAATCTGTGAAGATTTTAAAATAAAAAAACCAGATTTTATTTTAAGTAAAGAACCTGAAAAAGAAACTAAATTTTGGTCTAAAATAAATAGTTTTTCAATACTTTGGTTTTTCTCTATGATTTTAAAAGTTAAGAAAGCTCTACGAAAGATTAATCCAAAATATGTTGTGTATCATGGGGATACTATGAGTACTTGCGCAGCAGCAATTGGATCTAGTAAAATGTTTAATAAAAAAAAGAAATGGAAAAATGTTCATCTTGAAGCTGGATTAAGAAGCAGATCTTTATTTGAACCTTTTCCCGAGGAGATCTCAAGACAAATAAGTGATTTTTTTTCAGACATCTTATTGGCAGTATCTGAATTTACTGAAAATAATCTTAAGAAAAGCAAATTCATTTCAGGAGAAATCTTAAGGTTTGGAAATACTGTTGTGGATTCTGCTTTAATTACCTATGAAATGGCTAAAAAGAAGAAACTTAAAAAAATAGCTGAAGATTATGCACTTATTAATATACATAGACATGAAAATATTCAAAATAAAAAGAGATTGCATCAAATTGTTGAGATAATTAAAAAAATAAAAATAAAAGCTATTTGGCCCCTGCATGAAAGCACAAAACTCTACCTTGAAAAATATGATCTTATGAAAGAACTTAAAGAAATGAAGAATTTGCAAATTACTCCGCTCACAGATTATCTTGAATTTATATTTATGATTGCTAATTGTGAATACATTATTACAGATGGGGGGAGTATTCAAGAAGAAAGTTTAGTTTTTAAGAAGCCATGTTTGATAATGAGAAAAAGAACAGAAAGACAAGAAGGATTAGAAACTGGAATTAATTTTCTTACGATGAATGTGGAAGAGGCAAAAAAGATTATTGAAAAAATAGAAACTGGAAAATTAAAAATAAAAAAATTTGAAAACCCCTATGGAAAGGCAGGATTAACTAAAAAAATTGTGGATGAATTATTAAAATGAACACCATAAAGGTCTTTTTACAATATCCTTGGAAATTTCCAGATTCCCCCTATTATAAATATCTTTTAAATTTTCCACCAAAACAAATAGAATATTTAAATGCAAAAGGACATGGTGGAGTTCTTACAAGTAAGACTTCTTTTTTTTTATCTCAAAAAATTAAAAATTTTATAAAAGATACTCCACAAAGATTTGGAATTACAATTGCAAATGCACATAAAACAACTACAAAAAAAAAATATGATTTAATACATTGCACTCACTGCGTATCAAAGAATAAAAATAAACCATGGGTAACAGATATAGAAATGATTGGTTCCTTATTAATTTCTGGATTTCATAATAAAAATTGGCCAGAAAAGATAAAAAAATATCTCTATTCAAAAGATTGCAAAAAAATTATGCCTTGGACAAATGATGTTGCAATAAAAATTCTAGAAAAATTTCCAGGAATAAAAGAAAAAATAGAAGTAGTGTATCCTGCAATACCATTCACAGAAAAAAAAGTTACTTCCCATAAAGATGTTGGATTGATCTATATTGGTAGAGCTTTTCATTTAAAGGGGGGAATTTTTGCATTAGAAACTATGAGGAGACTAAAAAAGAAACACAAAATAAGATGCATTGTTATTTCTAGCGTTCCTAAAGAAATAAAAGAAAAATACTCTGAAATAGAAATATATAATCTTTTACCCCAAGAAAAAGTTTTTAATTTAATGCAAAAATCAAACATTTTTCTTTATCCTAGTCAAATGGATACCTTTGGATTTTCTATCCTTGAAGCTATGGGTTTTGGACTACCGACAGTGGCCTTAAAAACACCTGTAACCTCCTCCATAGATGAGATTATTGAAGATGGAAAAACAGGGTTTTTAATAAAATATGATAATCCAAGAGGATATTTAAAAAAATTATCTATTCATGAAGAAAAAATTATTGAAAATTTGATAGAAAAATGTGAAATTTTGATAAAAAATCCAAAATTAAGGAAGAAAATGTCTGTTAAGTGTATAAAACTTATTAAAGATGGAAAATTTTCAATTAAAGAAAGGAATAAAAGACTAGAGAAAATCTATTCAGAAGCCATAAAATGAAAATATTAAACATATGTAGTGTGCCTGTAACTTTCCCTGGAGGAAGTGAGAAAGTTATTTTGGAATTGTCTAAAAAGATGTCTAAAAAAAACCAAGTTACTATTCTTCAAACAAACTTATATGAAGAAGGTAAAAAAATTAAAAAAACATCTAAAATTGGAAGGATTAAAGTTATTACTTGTAAAAATGATTTTTTCTTGGGGGGATATGGTTATTCTAAGGAATTTAAAAGAATATTAAAAAGAATATGGGAAGAATATGATATTATCCACATTTATGGACATGGAAGATTTACTACTAACTTCTCTCTAAACTTTTTAAAAAATAAAAAACCAATATTATTTTCTCCCCATGGATTTTTCCATGATAAGAAGCATAAAAAATTTAAAAAACTCCACGATGTAATTTTTAGAGGTCTTCTTAAAAAAGCTAAACCTCATTGTATTGCTTTAACAGAAATTGAAAAAAGAAGATTTATGGACTTTGGAGTTCCTGAAAAAAACATAAGTATTCTTCCTGGAGGAATTGAGTTGAAAAAGGTAAAGAAATTTAATCTTTCACAATTAAGAACAAAATACCTTAAAAAAAATAAAGGAAAGAAAATAATGTTATATGTTGGAAGGGTTCATGAAAGCAAAGGAAACCAATATGTGATTAAAGCAATTAAGGATCTGGATATTCACTTTTTAATTGCTGGAAAAGATGCAGGATATTCTGATTTTCTAAAAGAACTTGCTAAAAAAGAAGGTATTGCAAATAAGGTAACTCTTTTGGGCATGGTGAGTGATTCAGAATTAGAAGAACTTTATGCTTTGACTGATTTTTTCATTTTATTCTCTTCTTGGGAAGGATTCGGGCTTGTGGTAATAGAAGCCATGAATGCAGAAAAACCAGTTATTGTAAGTGATAGGGGATCTTTACCATTATTAGTAAAAGATAATCAAACAGGATTTATTGTGAAATATGAAGATGTTGGAGAATTAACTAAAAAGATAAAACTTTTGTCTGAAGATGATAAATTCAGAAAGGAAATGGGAAAAAATGCAAAGCAATTCTCTAAAAAATTTTCATGGGAACAATTAACACAAGATCATTTGAAAATATATGGCGCAATGAAAAATGATAAATGATAAAAAAATAATTTACCTCTATACTGGAAACCATCCATTACATCTAGCATTTGCAAAAACAATTACAAAAAATACTGCTCCTCTTTCTAAAAAAATACCCACGGACTATGATATTTATTTTGTTGAAGGAGATTATGCAAAGATTCTTACTCTTAAAAAGTTTAAAAAAATTAATCCCAAAGCAAAGATAATAATCTTATTCTCAGATCCTAGATTATTTTACTTAGATTCAAAAGAAAAATTTAATGCTCAAAAGAATAAGGTTGTAAAAACCTCTTTAATTAAAAAAATAATTGCAAAAAAATTACTAAGTGAATTAGATGGAGTTATATGTGTTGGAAATTTTGAAAAAGAAATATTTAAGAAATTGAACAAAAATGTTCCAATAGAAGCTGTCCAACCTTTTATCGAAGAAGGGCTATATGCACAATTGGCTAAAATAAATCCAAAATTAAATAACCAAAAAATACTCTTTATAGCAAATGGTCCGGATTTTTATTATAAGGGAATTGATATTTTGATTGAAAGTTTCAAAAAAATAAAAAAAGCTATTCCAAAAGCAGAATTACATATTATTGGAAGATGGAATGTGAAAAAAGAATGGATTTTTCCCGGAGTTTATTTTGATGGATTTAAAAACAATATGTTGGGTGAACAATATAGTAAAAATTCCTTATACCTGCATCTAGGAAGAGGAGAAGCTTTTGGATTGACAGTAATCGAAGCAATGTTGGCAGGAATACCTTCAATTGTATCAAACCTTACAGGCGCTAAAGAAGCTATTGAAAAAGTCTCTAAAGATTTTGTAGTCTCTTTAAAAGAAGATGAAATCACTAAGAAAGTTAAAGAATATTTTGATTTAAATTTAAAAGAAAAAAAACTTCTCTCTCAAAAATTTAAGAAAATTGCAAAAGAATATACTAAAAACAACAGCCTAAAAGATTTTAAAATTAAATTTAATAAGTTACTTGAAAAAATCTTTCTTAAGAAAGATGAAAAGAAAATTCTATTTTTAAGATACGAGCATATTGGAGATTATGGTATGGGGCTCCCTATTTTAAAAGCATTAAGAGAAAAATTTCCAAACCATACAATCGATGTGGTTGTTGGACCTTGGAATAAAGAATTTGCAGAAGTCACACCATATGTAGATAATATTCTTGTCTTTGACCATCCTTTAGCAAAGAGGCATTTAAGATACAAAGATATTCTAAAGGTTATTTTTTCAGAAAAGCTAGTAAAAATGATTAAATTTATTAGGAAAATTAACAAGAGAAAATATAATCTCATAATAAGTTTGTCAGATAGAAAATTTAGTAAACCTTTTGTTGGGATGATGAATGCAAAAAATAAAATATTGGGCACAAAAATTGTAAATACTGGATTTGATGAAAGAAAAAGATTAAAACAAGTTATGGCAATGCACGGGATTAGCGTGGATGATAAAGAAATTAATTTAAATTATCTCCCAACGGATAAAAATAAAGTGGATGAAATCTTAAAAAAAGATTCTGAATTTAAAAAGAAAATAATTATCCATGCTATAACGCCTTTAGAAGAAAAAAACTGGCCAATAGATAAATGGAGGGCCTTATTGAAATCCTTTGAGAAAAAAGAATATAAATTTTATTTAATTGGTACAGCAGATCAAAAAAATGATATAGATGTCATTAAAGAAGGATTTGATAATGTAGAAAATCTTTCTGGAAAATTAACAATTATTCAAACAATATATCTTACAAAAAAAGTTGATTTGATTGTTGGCGGAGATAGTGGTCCAGTGCATTTAGCAGAACTTACAAAAACACCCATAATATCCTTATTTGGACCCACTAATGAAAAGATGTGGGGAACTCCAAAAGATAAAGGAAAAGTTTTAAAGGAGAAAAATATTGGGGACATTAGTGTTGATAGTGTTTTTTCAGAAATAAACAAAATAATAAAATGAATTTAAAATATAGGGATATTAGAGAAATAATACGTAAAGTAAAAAAAAGAGCAAGGTTGAAGCTAGCAGATGAAATCCACATAAAACATGTAGATGAAATTGCAATTATACCTGTATTAAAATGCAATCTTAATTGTGTTATGTGTCATCAAGGAGAAATAAAATGCACTCCTAACATGAGTTTTGAAGATTTTAAAAAAATACTATTAAATTTAAAAAAATCTGGGGTTACTAAGATATCTTTGGTTGGGGGAGAGATATTTGTTCACCCTCAAATTTGGGGATTCATCGACCTTATGGAAGAGATGAAGTTTAAATATGATCTTTCTTCAAATTTATTTAACGTACAAGGCATTGAAAATTTTAAAAGATTAAATGGTTTGGAGATGGTAACAACTTCTTTAGATGGAAATGAAGAAATCCACAATAAAATAAGAAGAAATCCAAAAGCATTTCAAAATACTGTAATGAATATTAAAAAACTCATTAAAGATGATATTTGGGTTGATGTTGCGTGTGTTATACAAAAAGCTAATTTTGGTAGGTTAGAAGAATTTCTTGAAATTATTTGTAAATTGGGGGTAAAAAGTGTGACCTATTTAATAGAAAATACCCTTACAGAAAAAGATAAAAGATCTGCAAAAGAACAATTAAAAGAAATTGTTGGAGAAGATTCGGAAATATACGTTAGCTCCATAAAAAACCCCCTTGGGAACCTTGGTGAGAATGAATATAAACTTTTTAAGAATAAAATAAATAATCTTAGAAAAATATCTAGAAAATATAATATTAATCTAAATCTTCCGGTTCAATTAATTCACCCAGAAGTCTTGTTTAAGAAAACCTCTTTAAAAGACTATACTTGTAGTTTATTTAAAGGATACAATGGTTTGGTATATTCTGACGGATATTTTAATTCTTGTGGATTTGTTAGATTTCATGGAGACCACAGTTTATTAAAAAAAACTCCCCTACAAATTTTAAATTCAAAGCCATATTTAAAAAAAAGAGTTTTCTTTAAACAAAAAGGTGCACTAGAAAAATGTAGGATGTGTTGCGCTTTAGCTAAAAAATGAATAAATTAAATATTGGTTGTGGAAACGATATAAGAAAAGGTTATCTTAATGTAGATGCTGTAAAGCTTCCAGGGGTAAACAAAGTTTGTGATCTAAATAACTTTCCTTGGCCATTTAAAGATAATGAATTTGATATAATTTTAGCCTACCAAGTTATTGAACATTTAAATGATATCCCCAGATCTCCAAGAGAATTATGGAGAATATCTAAAAATAAAGCAAAAATTCACATTGGAGTTCCCTATTTTGCAAGTGTTGGTGCTTGGACAGACTTAACACATAGACATCCTTTTGGGTGGTGTAGTTTAGATTATATGGCTAACAATGAAGTGCACAAGCATAGTGTTGGTAAAAATCATGCTCATGAATATGGTTCAAAAGAAAAATTTAATATTTTAAAAAGAAAATTTATATTTGGGAAATTACATAAATGTCTTGGAATTTCTTGGTTTGCCCACAAATTTCCAATGTTTTTTGAATTATACCTTCCATTCATATTTCCTGCAAGACATATAGAGTTTAAAATAGAGACTGTAAAATGAATAAAATTGATCAATTTAGAATAAATGAAATGAGAAAATTAATTTCTCCAAATAAACAAAAGGTTATTGTGGACATTGGAGGGGGCTTACATTCAATTTGTAAGGATATGGAATTTAAAAAAAAAATAATTATTGATGGAGATGCTTCATTTAAACCAGATATTTTAATGGATTTGAATAATAAAGTGAAATTAAAAGATAATTCTGTAGATATTGTTATTGCTGGAGAGATTCTAGAACATCTTATTAATCCCTTTAAATTTCTATTAGAACTTAGAAGAATCTTGAAAAAAGGGGGGGAACTTATTTTATCTACTCCAAATATTACTTGTTTAAAGAGTAGAATTAAAATGATTTTTGGAAAACTTCCTACTAATTGTGCAAAAGCCTTTGCTACTAAAGAAGATACTCTATTCTTTCATAAGGTGGATTTTAATTGGGAATCTTTAAAAGAATTGGTGGAAAAGGCAGGATTTAAAATAATTTACAAACAAAATACAGGAATATTTTTAAAAAAAGAATTGGTTCTATCTCCAAGATATTGCCCATTTAAACTTGGAGAAAAGTTTATAATTAAAGCTATAAAATGAAAAAAATAAAATTCTCAATAATTATACCTGCACATAATGAGGAAGAAACTATTGGAAGATGTATAAAAAGTGTGCTTGATCAAACATTTAAGGATTTTGAAATAATTATATCTAATGATGGGTCCACAGATAAGACACAAGAGATCGTTGAGAAAATTCTTTTAAAAGATAAAAGAATAAAAATAATTAATCGTAAACAGGGACATTCTGCTGCATTTGCAAGAAATCGTGGGGCTGAGAAAGCAAAAGGAAAAGTGCTTGTATTTTTAGATGCAGATTGTACAATCTCTAAGAATTTTCTTGATAAAATTAATCAGAGTCTTAACAAAGGTGATGCTTTTGCAGTAGATTGTTTTGCAATTAAAAATTCTTGGGTTAATTATGCTTTATCTGGATTAACAATACCAATTGCATTAGATAAAATAATATATTCTCAAAAAGACCATGATGCTCCTATGTTTTTTACAATAACTAAAAAAGCATACCAAAAATTAAAGGGCTATAATGAGAAAATATTCTATTATGAAGATGAAGATTTTGCTAAAAGATTTTACTCTAAAAAATTAAAATCTGTATTTGTTGAGGGCGCATACCAGTATTTTGAACTCCCATCTACATTTAAAGAATTTTTAAGACAATGTAAATGGATTGCTAAAGGAACAAATAGCTTACCTAATCCTCAAGAGAGAAAAAGAAAAAGATCTGTCTGGTTTTTAAAATCTTTATTTTTAATATCTCCACTTTTATTTTTAACCTTGAGTTACCATGCTTTTTTATGGGTTCTTACAATTACAATGGGATTTACTTATCTTAACCTAATTAAAAGAAATAAAAATATCTTCAAATCAGTTTTATCTTTGTTTTTATTATATATAAAAACTTTTTATGTTAGCATTAGATTGCTTAAGAAATAAATTTTTTTTAATGGCTTTTAGATCTTATTTGATATGGTTTATTGTAAATTGGAACATTTGATTTTCCTTTATTAAATAAATAAGATTTTAACATTTCTCTGTTTCTTTCCATATCTTCTAAAGATATTCCGGAAACTCTGTGTGACCATTCTGTTCCTGCATCCCATTTTAAAGCAATATCATATCTTGTCCAATCATCTGTTAAAATATTTACACCATATTTTTCAGGATTTTGATAAATATCGCATCCTGAAGAGGTATAAATGATGTTAGGGTTACAACATCTGGGTTTGTTCTTTCTAAAAAATCAATCATTATCTTTGCTGAATCTTTAGACTCTCCAGGCAATCCTGTCATGATAAAAGCCCTTGTTTTAAATCCTGCATTTTTTGTATCTATAAGTGCCTTTTCATTTTGACTTACTGTTGTTCTTTTTCTCATTAATTCTAAAACATTGTTTTCTGCAGATTCTATCCCAAACCCAATCTCTCTAAACAAAGCATATTCTAGTAAATTTAACATGTATGAATCCATTTGGTCTGTCCTAGCAGATCCCCTCGAATAAATTTTATGCTCGTGTAAATAATCTGTAATTCCTGGAAAACGCTTTAGATTTAAAGGGATGCAATCGTCTTGCCATCTTAAAGAATCTATTCCATAATTTTCTTGCAAATCTTTTAATTCAAGTATTGTATTCTCTAAAGATCTAAATCTTAATTTTCTAGAATGCAATGTTGGTGATGCGCAAAAACTGCATATATATGGGCAACCTCTGCTAGCCATAATTGTTGAAGATTTTCCATTAGATTTTATATCTGCAGTTCCAAATGTCTTCCCAGGTTGAAAATATTTTTCTTTATCCAAAAGATCTCTTGCTGGAAGATCTAATAAATCTAAATCTAAAAGATTTCCTTTTTGAGAAATAACTTTTTTTTGATTTTTTGAAAAAAGATGGTCCAATGCTAAGTGAATTGTGCTTTCTCCTTCACCTCTGCAAATTATGTGGAATGGTGTTTGGGTTATTTTCCCTTCCCAATATTTTTCTGGAAAAACATCAAAATGCGGTCCACCCGCAAGAATTTTTGCTCTTGGATTTTCTTTTAAAATTTCTCTTGCTTTTTTCTCTGCTTCAGGATATTCTAATGTGCTTGCTGAAAATGCATAAAAATCTGAAGAAAAATATAATTCTTGATGTGCTAGATCCGTCAAACCTACTGAAACTCTTTGATCTTTTCTTGCCTCAGAGATAACTGACAACATTCCTAAAGGAGGATCTGAATAAGGATCATATTGCCATGGAAGATTTAATTTAACAAAAACCAATTCACTCATTATATCTTCAAAAAAAGAACCTTTTTAAGAATTGCTGAACTCAAATAAACATATGAAAAAGAATGTATTTTTTATGGTTGATAAGGCTCTTGATGTAAAAGATAAAATAACCAAAGGTATTTTTCCCCCGCATTTTCTTTATGGGGGAATAAAACTAGAAAAGCAAAAAAAAGCAAAGATAATTGAATCGAATATAAAGAATATCTTTAATTTAAAAAAAGGAGATATTGTGGTTACAAATAGATTAAAATACATACTTTTAATGAAAATTCTTAGAAGAAAGAGTATTTTAATTAACATGAATTCAAATCATGATTTAACTAAAAAAAGTGGATTGAAAAATAAACTAATTTATGCTTTTAATAAATTAAGTTACTTGGCTTGTTCGCATGTTGTTTGTTTATCTAAAATACAATTATCTAAACTAAAAAATGTTGGGGTTAAAAGAGCGTCTGCCATTCCATTGGGTGTTGAAAAATCTCTTGTAGATGCTGTAAAAAAATCTAAAGAATATTTTCTAAGTTCCGGGTTTGATAAGGGTAAAAACTATGGATTTATTAAAAAAGCTCTAAAAAATGAAAAATTAAAAATTTTAGATGGTAAGAATCCCTTAACATATGTTGAATATCTTAAAGTTCTTGGAAAAGCAAAAGCTATTGTTTTCAACATAGATGTTACTAAAGAGAATTCCTCGGATCTTAGTGGAACAACCACTTGTTTTGAAACACTTCTTATGAAAAAACCAATTTTTATAAATGATCAACCTTGGCTAAAAGAATTATATAAAAAAAACTATTATATTTATAAAAATGAAGAAGATTTAAGAAAAATAATAAATAAGAAAATAAATTTCCAAGAATTAGATTATTCTTACTTGACTTTAGAGAATTTTACTAAAGAATTAGAAAAGATAATAAAAAGATTATAATCCCTTTATTTTACATAAAACTTTAAAAAGAAGTATCTTTTAAAATAAATATGAAGAAAGTCGCACTTATAACAGGTATAACGGGTCAAGATGGAAGTTATTTGGCAGAATTTCTCTTAAAAAAAGATTATGAAGTGTATGGTATGTATAGGAGAACAAGTACAGATTCTCTAGGGCGCATAGGACATTTAAAAAAAGACATCAAATTAGTTGAAGGGGATTTGACAGATTTGGGTTCTATAATTCGTATTTTAAAAGAGGTGGGGTCTTGTGAAGTCTATAATCTAGCTTCCCAATCATTTGTTGCAGCCTCATGGACACAACCTATCTCAACTGCAGAAATAACTGCTATGGGTGTATTAAATTTATTAGAAGCTATTCGGCATCTGGATTTAGATATAAAGTTTTATCAAGCGTCAACCTCCGAGTTGTTTGGAAAAGTTCAAGAAACTCCTCAAACAGAAAATACTCCTTTTTATCCTAGAAGCCCCTATGGGGTTTCAAAAGCATTTGGACACTTTATTACAAGAAATTATAGGGAAAGCTATAATATGTTTGCATGTAGCGGTATTTTATTTAACCACGAATCTCCCAGAAGAGGTAAACAATTTGTTACAAGAAAAATAAGTCATTCTGTTGCTAAAATTAAATTGGGGCATCAAAAGTTTTTTGAAATAGGAAATATTGATTCAAAAAGAGACTGGGGATTTGCTGGAGATTATGTTGAAGCTATGTGGCTAATGCTTCAAAATCAAGAACCTAAAGATTATGTAATCTCTACTGGAGAAACTCATTCTATCAGAGAATTTATTGAAGAAGCTTTTAAAGTAATTGATATGCCTATTTCTTGGGAAGGTCAAGGATTAGAAGAAGTTGGAAAATGTAATGGTGAAATTGTTGTAAAAATAAATCCTAAATTTTATAGGCCTGCAGAAGTAGATGTTCTATTGGGAGATCCTTCTAAAGCAAAAAGAGAACTTAATTGGGAACCTAAAACAAAATTTAAAGAACTTGTTAAAATGATGGTTGAATCAGATTTAAAACATTTGTCTGGAAAAGAACTTTTAGGATCTGATAAAGGGCCTTTTGATGAATTTTAATTTATTTTTTAATTATCCAAATAATTTCCTTTTTTCTCCATCTAAAAAACCTACCTCGTAAAACTCTCTTTTGAATTAATTTAAATCTTAAATTTGCGGATAGGTCAGACATTTTATTTGTTGTTATTGAATCTATTGCATCTTCATCATAAAAATTCCTGTGCCCAAAATTAGCATATGCTGCAGAAGACCTATAGTGGGGGCATTTTATAAAAGCTCTTCCACCTTTTTTTAAAATCCGATAAATTTCATTAAAAAATTCTAGAGGTTCTTTTAAATGTTCTAAAACATGAAACGCATAAATATTATCTATAGAATCTTTTTCAAAAGGATAAGGATATTTATCTAAATCATGTCTAATGTCTGGATCTCCGAACTTATCTATATTAATGCTATCCTTTCTTAAAATTGTTCCGCATCCTAAATTTATGTTTTTCATCGAGATATTCTTTAAAGATTGCACCGACATAATTAATTACCTCATCTGTTACTCCAGGGTGTATGCCTATCCAAAAAAGATTTTTTAAAATTTCGTCGCTCTTATCTAAATTTCCTACAACGGCGTATCCCTTATCTTTATATGCTGGTTGTTGAAGAAGATTTCCTCCAAACATATATCTTGTTCCAATTTTATTTTTATTTAGAAAGTTTACAAGATCTCTTCTATCAATATTTTTATCTTTTATCATTAATGGAAATCCAAAAAAAACAGGATCTGCTCCAAGATTTATTTCTGGAATTTCAAAAAAATTAAGATAATCTGAAAAAAGATCTTTAAATTTATTGAAATTTTCTCTTCTTGCTTTATTGAAAGACCCGATTTTTCTTAGTTGTTCAATTCCAAATGCTGCTTGTGCTTCTATTGGTTTCAAATTATATCCGATTCTTGCAAAAACATATTTATGATCATATGGGACTCCCCCTATTTCTTGTTCAAATCTTTTTGAACATGCATTGTCTTGCCCAGCATCGCAATGACAATCTCTTCCCCCATCCCGAATACTCTTAATTATCTTATTTAAACCAATATCTTTTGTTAAAATTGCTCCTCCTTCTCCTGCCAAAGTGATATTATGTGCAGGATAAAAACTAGTTGTAGCCACATCTCCAAACGAACCACACTTTTTCCCATCATAAAGTGCTCCATAAGCATCACAACAATCTTCAATAACAAATAGTCCTCTTTTATTTGCCAATTCCATTATTTCTTTTATCTTTGCAGGATTCCCTAAAGTGTGTGCAAAAGAAATTCCTTTTGTATGCAAACCAATTGCTTCTTCAATTATCTCTGGGTTTAAATTATAAGAATCGTCCACATCCACAAAAACAGGATCAAAACCAAGTTGAATTATTGGATTTACTGTTGTTGGAAAACCACATGCTGGAGTTATTATCTCTCCCCCATCCAAACCATGCCTTTCTTTAATTCCAGCTAAAGCTAATAAACTTGCAGAAGAACGGCTTTGCGTATAAATTAAAAATTTTATTTTCTAAGAATTACATAAACTTTCTTTCCTAGAAATTCTTTTGGAGCATCTATCTTTGCCCCATTACCAA
>Ga0268276_1002822_pt1 | contig 14274 bp, 11 predicted proteins | sample saktaG_4_FD_190145 | JGI IMG/M metagenome (GOLD analysis project Ga0268276, IMG submission 190145) | Saline water microbial communities from Sakinaw Lake, British Columbia, Canada - sak_2010_1_5_45m | ecosystem: Environmental > Aquatic > Non-marine Saline and Alkaline > Saline ...
AGTGTTTTGCGGCCTCTCCCCGCTCAGGTCTTCTTCCTCGCGGTTTATAATATTCACGATCCTGCCAGCAGACAAAACCCTCAGCCGTAGCCTAAGTTTCGCAAATTATTGATTGATTGCCCTCTGCCCTTCATGTTATAAAAATACATTATTTTGAATCAACGGCAAAAGAATGACCGAAAAACCATTTGTTATTAAAAGAAAAAAGACCAAATCCCTACAAGTCGGCAACGTCCGGGTGGGTGGAGGGGCACCCATCCGCGTCCAGTCCATGACTTCCACCGACACACGGGACATACAAGCCACGGTGAATCAGATAAAGAGTCTGGAATCCGCCGGCTGCGAAATCGTTCGGGTGGCCGTTCCAGATAGAGAGGCCGCTCATGCTCTGGAAAAGATTAAGCAAGCCGTCAATATTCCTCTGATAGCGGACATCCATTTTGATTTTCGCCTTGCCATTGAAGCCGTGAAATCAGGGGCCGATGGTATTCGAATAAATCCCGGCAACATGATAAAGGAGAGGGTCAAGGAGATTGTTCAGGCCGCAAGGGACAGACAGACGGCCATTCGCATTGGCGTAAATTCGGGATCCCTGGAGAAGGGATTGTTGAAAAAACACGGAGGACCCACGTCGTCCGCTCTCGTGGAAAGTGCCGTGGACAGCATCCGTTTTTTTGAGGATCTTGATTTCACGAATTTAAAAATTTCCCTCAAATCGTCGCATGTTCCAACGATGGTGGCTGCCTATCGCAGCCTTTCAAGGATAACCCGCTACCCGCTTCATCTCGGTGTCACCGAGGCCGGGAGTGTCGTCCATGCCGCCGTCAAATCGTCCATAGGGATCGGAATTCTTTTGTCCGAAGGGATTGGAGACACTTTTCGGGTATCCGTGACGGGAAATCCGCTGGCGGAGATACCGATCGCCTACGGAATTCTGCGTGCACTCGACATACGACGCGTGGGTCCTGAGGTCATCTCATGTCCTACCTGCGGACGCTGTGAAATCAACCTCGAGGGTCTGGTGTCTAAGGTGGAAAAAAAACTGGCCGGGATGAAGACAGACCTGAAAATAGCCCTTATGGGATGCGTCGTAAACGGACCGGGCGAGGCGGCGGAGGCCGATATCGGAATTGCCGGAGGTCGGGGAACGGGATTGCTGTTCAAAAAAGGAAAGATTGTTCGAAAAATCAAGGAGGGCGAATTCCTGGACGTTCTCCTGAAGGAAATTCAAATCATGTCCGCTGAAAGGGAGGAAAGCACGTAATGCGTTATTCCGAAATGTTCATTCCAACGGTTAGAGAAATTCCTTCGGATGCAGAGGTTGTCAGTCATCAACTCATGATTCGCGCGGGTTTGATCAGAAAATTAACGAGCGGAATCTATTCCTTTCTGCCACTGGGTTTGAGAGTCGTCCGGAAGGTTGAACAGATTGTCCGGGAGGAAATGAATCGAGCGGGCGCTCAGGAAGTCTTTCTCCCCGCCGTGCAGCCTGCGGAGCTCTGGCAGGAATCGGGTCGCTGGAAGATGTACGGGAAGGAACTCCTGAGATTCAAGGACCGGCATAACCGGGAATACTGTATCGGACCGACACACGAAGAAGTCATCACGGACCTGGTACGGAACGAGGTCAAAACCTACCGCCAGCTTCCAAAAAATCTTTATCAGATCCAGACAAAATTCCGCGACGAGATCCGGCCGAGATTCGGGGTCATGCGCTGCAGGGAATTCTCCATGAAAGATGCCTACAGCTTCGACGCCGACTGGGAAGGCGTGGATGTCAGTTATCAGAAAATGTTCGATGCCTACTCAACGATTTTCACCCGATGCGGTCTTAAATTCAGGGCGGTGGAGGCTGATACGGGAAACATAGGGGGAAGTTTTTCCCATGAGTTCATGGTGATCGCGGATTCCGGGGAGGACGCGCTGGTTTTTTGCAGCGTCTGTGAATACGCAGCGAATATTGAGAAGGCGGAAGTCGCGAAGCCGGAAAAGCTGCCGATCGATACAGCACCGCTTCCCGTGATGGAAACCGTCCATACACCCGACGTACGAACGATCGGGGAAGTCTCAAATTATCTTCGTGTGACGCCGCAGGATATCGTCAAGACGCTTGTATTTGAGGCCGACGGCATCCCCGTTGCGGTTCTGGTTCGCGGCGATGAAGAAGTAAATGAAGCAAAACTGAGAGGGTATCTTGGATGCGACGCTTTGGAGCTTGCGACCGATGACACGGTCATGAAAGTGACCGGATCACCGAAGGGCTTTGCAGGCCCTGTGGGGATAAAAGCGAGAACCATCGCGGATTACTCCCTCATGAACAGGGTCAACATGGTCACGGGAGCGAACCGGGAAGACTATCACGCAACGAACGTGAATATGGGAAGGGATTTCACGGTTAAGGAATTTGCGGATCTGAGGTTTGTGAAACAGACGGACACCTGTCCGCGCTGCGGGAAACCTTTAAAGTTCGCGAGGGGCATTGAGGTCGGACACACCTTCAAGCTCGGCACAAAGTACAGCAAACAGATGCGAGCGACGTTTCTGGACAGCAGCGGGCAGGAAAAAGAAATGGTCATGGGGTGCTACGGAATAGGAATTGGCCGGACCGTGGCGGCATGCATCGAGCAAAACAACGACGAGAAAGGCATCATATGGCCCATGTTCATCGCCCCGTACCATGTCATACTGACCCCTGTCAATATCAAGGATCCGCTGATCATGGAGGCCGCACTGAAGCTTTATCAGCGTCTGACGGAAGCTGCCATAGAAGTGATTCTTGACGACAGAGACGAGAGGGCAGGCGTCAAGTTCAACGACGCGGATCTGATCGGAATACCTCTTCGGATCACCATAGGTCAGAAAAGACTTTCGGAAGGGAAGATTGAATTGAAGATAAGAAAAACGGGCGAAGAAAAGGTTTTCAATATTGAGGACGCTCTGGAATTCATTAAACGAACGGTGCGGGAATAAGGAAACGCTTCATGCTCCGGATAACGGACATCCTTGACAAGGTTCAGGATTACATGCCTCAGGAAGGCACCGAAATGATCGAAAAGGCCTATATCTTTTCAGCTTCGGTTCACCAGGGGCAGGTTCGACTTTCAGGAGAGCCTTACCTGACGCATCCCGTGGAAGTGGCAGGAATCCTTGCCTACATGAAACTCGATTCGTCAACCATCGTGACGGCCCTTCTGCACGATACGGTGGAGGACACTTTAGCAACTCTCGGAGAAATAGATAAACTTTTCGGGAAAGAAGTCGCCTTTCTTGTGGATGGCCTGACAAAGATCAGCCGAATTACCTTCGGGAGCCAGGAAGAGCGCCAGGCAGAAAATTTCAGAAAGATGATGCTGGCCATGTCATCGGACATCCGAATCATCCTCGTACGGCTCGCCGACCGGGTTCACAATATGAGAACGCTCGAATTCCAGCAGCCGGAAAAGCAAAAATATATCGCCATGGAAACACTTGAAATATACGCACCGCTCGCGAACCGGCTTGGAATCAACTGGATGAAAACAGAGCTCGAGGAACTTTCCTTCAAATATCTGGATTCAGAGGCCTACGCAGATCTTGCAACGCGGATCGACATGCGAAAGGAAGAAAGAGACAGATATACCGAAGAGATCAAGAACATCATACGAAGGGAAGTCCATGAATACGGACTGCAGGCTCAGGTGGAGGGAAGGGCGAAGCATTTCTACAGCATTTATAAAAAGATGAAGGAGCAACGCATCAACTTCGATGAAGTTTATGACCTCATGGCTTTCAGAATCATTGTCGATTCCGACAAAGAAAAAGAATGTTACGAGGCGCTGAGCGTGGTTCACGCAATATGGAAACCGGTCCCGGGACGATTCAAGGACTACATCGCCATGCCGAAAGCCAACAACTATCGCTCTCTCCACACGACCGTCATCGGGCCTTACGGCGAAAGAGTGGAAATTCAAATCCGGACCAGAGAGATGCATGAATGGGCGGAAGAGGGAATTGCTGCACACTGGCGTTACAAGGAGGGAGGCGACCTGCAAGGCAGCGATGAAATGCAGATCAAGAGACTGCGCGAACTGCTCGAATTTCAGCACGAGCTGAAAGATCCGCGGGAATTCATGAAAAATTTGAAGCTGGCGCTTTTTCCCGACGAGGTATATGTCTTCACGCCGGCCGGAGATGTGAAGGCTTTCCCGAAGGGTGCAACGCCGATCGATTATGCTTACAGCATTCACACGGATGTGGGCAACACGTGCGTCGGCGCCAAGGTGAACCGGTCGATCGTTCCGTTGAAATATGAGCTTCAAAACGGAGATACCGTTGAGATCATCACTCAGGCCGGACATCATCCCAGCAAGGACTGGATCCGGTATGCCGTAACCTCCAGAGCTCTCTCAAAGATCAAGAACTGGATCAAGGAGGAGGAAAGACGGAAAAGCATTGATCTCGGTAAAGACATTCTGGAAAAGGAATTAAGAAAACATCAACTGAAGTTCAACCCGGTGGTCAAATCGGACGAGTTCAAGAAAGTGCTGGAAGATTTGTCGATCAGCACCATCGATGATCTGACGGCATTGATCGGCTATGGAAAGATATCGGCCAGGCACATTGTGAATCGGTTCCTGCCGGATGAGGATAAACGAACAGAAGAGGAGACCATCCTTGAGAGAATAAAGAAAAAATTCTCAAAACCGTCGGCGGCGGCGGGAGTCTCTATTACGGGCGTCGATGATGTCCTGGTCAGGTTCTCCAAGTGCTGCGATCCATTGCCGGGCGACGAAGTCACCGGATATATCACACGGGGGAGGGGAATCAGCGTGCATCGCATCGATTGTGCCATGTTGCACGATATCGATCCTGAGAGACTGGTCGAAGTGAGCTGGAACGTCAAGGGGAAGCAGACCTATCCCGTTCACATTCGGGTACTCTGCCGGGACAAGAAAGGCCTGCTCGCTGAAGTCAGCAATGTGATCTCGGGGCTGGACATAAATATCGGTCATGCGACGGTTGAAACGACACCGGATCAGAGCGCCATTTGCGATTTTCAACTGGATGTTCATGACCTCCGGCATTTGAATAACGTCGTAACCGCATTGAAGAAACTGAAAAGCGTGTTTTCTGTTGAAAGGATCCGTGGAACGAAGCAAGGGTCATGATCGTCATTTTATGATTTTCGGTTGACAGGGTATCACGAATTCCGTTATGAAACGCCCGTGTTTTTAATATCGAATGTATGTCATAAAGGATTTTGAATGAATCGTATGTTGGGAGTGTTTTTCTTTTTTCTTCTGGCGACAGGAATGATCGTCGCTTATCCGACGAATTCAATGGCCAGGGATACCAAGGGGATTTCCGTTGTCGTGATAGATCCGGCCCACGGAGGTGATGAGACGGGCGTGAAAATGAAAGAAGATATTTATGAAAAGGATATCACCCTGGCCTTGGCTAAACAGATACAAAAATACCTTGAAGGAACAGGCAAAGTCAGAGTGGAACTCACAAGAACATCCGACCGCAGCGTCTCACTTTCCGAACGGGTAAAAAAAGCAGCAAGCGCACGCGCGGATTTGTTCATCAGCATCCACGTGAACGCCGGTTTTGGCAAAAAGGCCTCAGGATTTGAAGTCTATTTTCCAGGATTCAAAGGCCCGACGGCAGAGGGAAGCGGAAGCCATGAGATTGTGAAGGACATGGTCAGGACTCAATATCTGAATGAGGGCGTGCGATACGCGCGTCTTCTGCAAAAGCAGATGGAAAGCGTCTTCCCGAGAAAAGATAGAGGTCTGCGTGAAGCACCCATCCGGATCATTCAGGAATTAACGATACCAGCCGTCGTCATCGAGACAGGTTTTGCCACAGAGACAAAGGACAGGCAAGATCTTCTTGAACCGTCGAAACAGAAAGCCGTCGCCGAAGCGATCGGGAAGAGCATCTTGGAGTATTTTTAACATGATGGACAACAGCTCAAGAGCAGGCGGACGCAGATGGGATGAGTTGAGAGATGTGAAGATCACGCGGGATTTTCTTCGTTATCCCAAGGGATCCATCCTCATCGAAATGGGAAATACGCGCGTCATATGCACAGCCACCATTGAAGAAAGCGTTCCCGCCTTCCTGAAAGGCACAGGGAGAGGATGGCTGACGGCAGAGTATTCCATGCTTCCCATGTCCACACATACAAGAACTCCGCGGGAAGTTTCAAGGGGCCGGATAGGAGGAAGGACCCACGAAATTCAGAGGCTCATCGGCCGATCCCTGCGCGCCGTCACCGACATGAGGGCCTACGGAGAAAGGACCATTTATATCGATTGCGATGTTATTCAGGCGGACGGAGGAACACGGACGGCGTCTATTACGGGCGGGTTCGTGGCGCTGATGGATGGGTTCCGAAGGCTCAGAGACGAAGGGGTTGTCAGCACCATTCCCATCAGCGATTTTGTATCCGCCGTCAGTACGGGCCTTGTGAATGGGAATATACTTCTTGATCTCGATTACGAGGAAGATTCAAAAGCATCGGTAGACATGAACTTTGTCGTAACGAGGGGAGGGCTCTTTATCGAGGTTCAGGGCACGGCAGAGGAAGCACCCTTTGACAGAGCATTGCTTGAGCGGATGACCGACCTCTCTCTTAAAGGCATCGCTCAACTGACAGAAAAGCAGCTGGAGATTCTCGGAGAGACGTTTTGAGACAGATTGTTCTGGCAACGAAGAACCAGGGGAAAATCCGGGAGGTGAAAGCCGAACTGCAGGGTTTCGAAATGGAAATTCTGACCCTGGAAAAAGAACCCTCTTTCCCTGATGTCATAGAAGACGGCAGCTCCTTTCTTGAAAACGCACTGAAAAAAGCGAAGGCTGTCTCGGATTTCACGGGCAAGGCGGCCATGGCGGACGATTCGGGACTGGAGGTTGATATTCTGGGTGGAAAGCCGGGAGTCTTTTCATCACGCTATTCCGGGCCAGAAGCGACAGACGAAGCGAACATCAAGAAACTGCTTGACGATCTCAAGGGAATACCTGAGGGAAAAAGGGGAGCCTGTTTCCGTTGCGTCATCGTGTTATACAGACCCGGGGGCGATTATGACGTTTTTGAAGACACCCTGAAAGGCCGGATCACCATTGAGCCGGCTGGTCAAAATGGTTTCGGCTATGACCCTGTTTTTTTTGTGCCGGATCTCAACATGACCGTGGCGCAGATGCCGCCGGAATTGAAAAACAGTATAAGCCATAGAGGCAAAGCGCTTCGGGCGCTTAAAAAAAGCTTGCAAACCAAATGATCACATGAAAATAAATGGATGGCGGGGCGTAGCGCAGCCTGGTAGCGCGCCTGCTTTGGGAGCAGGATGTCGGAGGTTCAAATCCTCTCGCCCCGACCAACGTAATGGATTGGGAGACTCATGCGAGCTGTCATACAGCGGGTTGACACATCCCGAGTGGTTGTGGAGGGAAGGGAAATTTCGAAAACAGGGAAGGGACTGCTCGTTCTGCTGGGCGTAGAAAGAGGGGATGGAGAGAAGGAAGCCGACAGCCTGTTGGACAAAATGATACATCTCCGCATATTTGAGGACATGGAAGGGAAAATGAACCATTCGCTGATCGATATCGGAGGAGAGATGCAGATTGTATCGCAGTTTACTCTCCTTGCCGACTGCCGCAAAGGTCGAAGGCCATCGTTCACGGCCGCGGCCGAGCCGGAAGAGGCCCGTCATCTTTATAACTATTTTGTCGGCAAAGCGTCCCAAAAGATCAGAAAGATTGGTCAGGGAGAGTTTCAGGCCATGATGAAGGTTGAACTTGTCAACGATGGCCCCGTCACAATATTTCTTGAGAGCAGGAAAGAGCGTTGAAAGGCGATGAATGAAATGAACAATGCTTCGGATCGGGACGCCCATCCCTGTGAGATCAGGATAGACCGTGATGGTGTATGGTATTTCAGGGGCGCCGAAATGTTCCGGAAGGATATCGTCAATCTCTTTTACGAAAACTTGAAAAAAGACGAAAGCGGCCGATATCTCATCGACATGGGAAATGAAAAGTGCTATCTGGATGTTGAAGACACGCCTTTCGTTGTCACGTTTGTTCGACGTTCCGGTTCCCATGTCGGAAAAGGAGAGAACGTGATCCTTACGCTGATCGATGGAACCGAAGAAAGACTGGATCCGTCGACGCTCCGTATCGGGAAGGACAACGTTCTCTATTGCTTGATTCGGAATGGAGAGTATGAAGCAAGATTTTCCCGGGCCAGCTATTATGACATAGCCGGTTCCTTCGAACACGATCCGGAGACGGATCGTTATTTCTTCTCAATCAATGGTGAGACCTTTTATATTCATGGGCAGCCGTCCTTGAGCATTGGAAAAGTTGGAGGTGAATCATGTTAGACGAAAAACCAAGGGAATGCCTGACCTTTGATGATCTGCTCCTTGTTCCGGCTGAAGCAACCTTTCTTCCGAAAGATGTGGAAACCTCTACATGGATTACAAACAACATTCGGTTGAACATTCCAATCATCAGCGCTGCAATGGATACGGTCACGGAATCGCGAACGGCCATTACGATGGCGAGAGAGGGCGGTATCGGTATTATTCATCGGAACATGAGCATTCAGAGGCAGGCCATGGAGGTCGACAAGGTCAAAAAGTCCGAAAGCGGAATGATCGTTGACCCCATTACCATCGGCCCTGAACAAAAGGTCAAAGAAGCGCTTGAACTCATGAGCCGCTACAAGATATCGGGTGTGCCCGTTGTCCGGAAACGCCGTCTTGTCGGCATTCTCACGAACAGGGACCTGCGTTTTGAGACAAATCTCGATCAGACTGTAGCAAAAGTCATGACAAAGAAAAACCTTGTTACCGTTTCATCAAGCATTACCCTGGATGAATCCAAGAAGCTTCTCCATAAACACAGGATCGAAAAGCTTCTTGTTGTCGATGATGACTATAATCTCAAGGGACTGATCACCATAAAAGACATTGAAAAAATTGATAAATATCCGAATTCCTGCAAAGACGCGCTCGGTCGGCTCCGGGTAGGCGCCGCAGTGGGTATCTTGGACCGTGAAGAGAGGGTTGACGCGCTTCTTGCTGCTGGTGTTGATGCCATTGTGATCGATACATCTCATGGACACTCAAGCGGCGTTTTGAACGCCATACGGGATACAAAGAGAAATTTTCCTAGGTGCGAGATCATAGCGGGGAATGTGGCCACGGCCGAAGGGACGGAAGCTGTCATAAAGGCAGGATCGGACTCGGTGAAGGTTGGCGTCGGTCCCGGATCCATTTGCACGACACGGATTATCGCCGGAGTCGGGGTTCCGCAGATGAGCGCCATCCTGGAATGCAGCAAGGCTGCCTCACAGTATAATATACCTGTCATCGGTGACGGGGGCATCAAATTTTCAGGAGATATCGTAAAGGCGCTCGGAGCGGGAGCCTACGCCGTCATGATCGGAGGCCTTTTTGCGGGAACGGAGGAAAGCCCGGGCGAAACCGTTCTTTTCCAGGGGAGGAGCTACAAAGTTTACAGGGGAATGGGATCCCTTGAGGCCATGAAAGAAGGAAGCCGCGACCGCTACATGCAGGATGATATCGAGAGCACGCTCAAGCTCGTTCCTGAGGGAATCGAGGGGCGGGTTCCATTCCGCGGTTCTCTCTCAACAAGCATTTACCAGCTGATCGGGGGTCTGAAAGCAGGAATGGGGTATGTCGGCTGCAGGACCATAGAAGACTTGAGGAAAAAATCCCGTTTCGTCCGAATCACTTCGGCAGGGTTACGCGAGAGCCACGTTCACGATGTCATGATAACGAAAGAAGCGCCGAATTACTGGCTGGAGTGAAGAGAAAGAAGTTGAGAGGATAGGAAGCTGGGAAGATGAGAGAAAAAAAGGGTTCAAGGATAATAGGAAGGTTTTTTGCCTTTAGCCTTTTGCCCAATGCCCAATGCCCAATGCCCAATGCCTGAAGCCTGACCTATTATGAAACACGCCAATTTTGTTCATCTTCATGTTCATACGCAGTACAGCCTGCTTGACGGAGCCATTCGTCTGGAGGATCTTTTTAAAAAGGCGAAAGCCTATGCCATGCCTGCCATAGCTATTACCGACCACGGCAATATGTTCGGAGCCATAGACTTCTATCAGACAGCCTACAAGACAGGGATTAAGCCCATTATCGGCTGTGAACTTTATGTGGCTCCCGGAAGCCGATTCAGCCGGGAATCGAACAGCAAGACCGAGAATGCACGTCATATCGTTGTTCTGGCTCGAAATATACACGGGTACAGGAACCTCATAAGACTTACCTCCATGGGCTATCTTGAAGGGTTTTACTACCGGCCAAGGGTCGACAAGGAACTTCTGAAGCAGTTCGGCGACGGTCTCATCGGACTCAGCGCCTGCCTGCATGGTGAGATCTCAGAGCACCTTCTTCGAGGGGACAAGGAGTCCGCCGCGAAAGCCGCGCTGGAATACCGGGACATTTTCGGGGATGGGAATTTCTACCTTGAGATCATGGAAAACGGCATCCCTGAACAAAGGGATGTCAACAGGGGGCTCATTGAACTCGGCGAGAAACTATCCATTCCCATCGTTGCCACGAACGACTGCCATTATCTGAATCCTGAAGACGCTGAAGCCCACGACATCCTACTCTGCATTCAGACCGGAAGAACGATAGAGGACGCGGACCGGATGAAATTCGCGACGAACGAATTCTATTTAAAGCCTCCGGAAGAGATGATAAAAAGCTTTAGCTATTGCCCTGAATCCATAGATAATACTATAAAAATAGCCGAGAAGTGCAACCTCACGCTGACCTTTGACAACATTTTTCTTCCTCACTTCGAGATTGAGCAGGAGAAAACTCTCGACGAATACCTTCGAGACCTGGCAAAGATAGGACTGGAAAATATTCTAACAAGCGTCGGGGGTGAAGAAAGGGATAAATACCTGAAGCGCCTTCATCAGGAATTGGATATCATCCAGTCCATGGGATTTTCGGGATATTTTCTGATTGTCTCGGATTTTATTAATTACGCCAAGAAAAAGAACATCCCCGTCGGTCCCGGCAGAGGTTCCGTGGCCGGAAGTCTTGTAGCATATGCTCTCGGCATCACGAGTATCGATCCCATTCGCTACGGTCTTTTCTTTGAGCGATTTTTAAACCCCGATCGGAAGAGCATGCCTGATATCGATACGGATTTCTGCATTGAAGGGCGGGACGAGATCATTCGATATGTCACGAACAAGTACGGAAGCGATCATGTGGCGCAGATCGTGACATTCGGGACCATGCAAGCCAAACAGGTGATACGCGACGTGGGGAGGGCGCTCAACATGCCCTACGGTGAAGTGGATCGCATCGCCAAGCTCGTTCCAAATGTTCTGAATATCAAACTTGAAGAAGCGATCAAGATGGAACCTCGACTCCAGTCCGAAGAACGCAATAATGAGAAGGTCAGGAAATTGTTGTCTCTGTCACGATCCCTTGAGGGTTTGAACCGCCATTCGTCCACCCACGCGGCTGGTGTGGTCATCTCTGACAAACCGCTTGTCGAGAGGGTTCCTCTCTATAAGAACCAGAAGGAGGAGGTGATGACGCAATTTTCCATGGATGATATTCAGTCCGTGGGATTGACGAAATTTGATTTTCTTGGATTGAGGACTCTAACGGTCATCCGGGATGCCCTGGACTTCATCAAGAAGGGCAGGGGGATCGATTTGGACATAAACAAGATACCTCTTGACGACAGCCGGACCTATCAGCTTCTCATGCGCGGAGAAACCGACGGCGTCTTTCAGCTGGAAAGCTCCGGAATGAAGGACATCGTCGTCAGCATGAAACCGGACTGCATCGAAGACATCATCGCGCTCCTTTCCCTTTACAGACCGGGACCTTTAAAGAGCGGCATGGTTCCCGAATTCATTTCGAGAAAGCACGGGAAAACCCGGATCAAATATGAGGTCCCGGCGCTGGAAGCCATACTCAAGGAAACCTATGGTGTGATCCTTTATCAGGAACAAGTGATGCAAATCGCCAGTGTTCTGGCCAATTATTCAATGGGCGAAGCCGATACGCTCAGAAAGGTCATGAGCAAGAAAAATCCGGCAGACATGGAAAAAGAAAAACCCAAGTTTCTTGCCGGGGCCAGGAAAAACAAAATACCCGAAGAAAAAGCCCGAAAAATATTCGAGCAGATGGCAACCTTCGCCGGCTATGGATTCAACAAGTCTCACAGCGCCGCCTATGCCATGATCTCCTATCATACAGCGTACCTGAAAACACACTATCCCGTCGAATTCATGACCGCCCTTCTCACAAGTGAAAAGAACAACCGTGACAAAATAATAAAATATATCAGCAGCTGCAAGGAAATGGGGATCGATGTTCTTCCGCCTGATATCAATGAGTCCATAACGGATTTCAGTGTCTTAGGAACGAAGATCCGTTTTGGACTTGCGGCTGTTAAAAATGTCGGTGCGGGTGCCGTGGATTCCATTATCGAATCCAGGGAGAAGGGGGGAGCTTTTACAAGCCTGAGTGATCTTTGCAGGCGGGTGGACCTGAGAAAGATCAACAAAAGGGTTATTGAAAGCCTCATAAAATGCGGTGCTTTTGATTCCTTTGGGAAGAAGAGACGTCAACTTATGGAGGGATTTGAAAAAATCGTTGAAGCCACGCAGCGCCGCAAGAAGAACGGACCCAGCAGTCAGTCCAGCCTCTTTACGCATGACGACGCAAAGCGGGAAGGCGGTGAATCTCTGCGAGACGATGAGCATCTTCCCGATGTGCCAGAATGGGATGCGGCCGAACGGCTGGCACACGAAAAGGAGACCCTGGGATTTTACATCACCGGCCATCCACTGCTGAGATTTGCCGCTCAACTTCAAAATTTGACGGATGCCGATTCAGAGAATATCATTCATAAGCGGGACGGCGAGACGGTTCACGTGGCCGGTACGGTGGGCAACGTCAAAACCGTCCTCACAAAGAAAAAAGATACCATGGCCTATGTAACTCTTGAGGACATGAAAGGATCGATAGAGCTGATAGTTTTCAGCGATATGTTCAAGAAGTACTCGACGGTTTTGCAGTCGGGTGAACCCGTCATGGTCACCGGAACAGTAGATGCCGGTGACGAAAACAGTAAAATCATATCTTCAGAGATACTGCCCTTGAAAGAGGTCATCGAAAATCCACACAGCGAAGTTCATTTTGATGTCAATGCAGCTAAAGCGACGCCCCATACCCTTGACTCACTGAAGCGCATTCTATTGAAAAACAGAGGAAAGACAGATGGTTTCATTCATCTGCATTTGAACGGCCAGTCGGAAACCGTGATCTATCTGGGCAAGGACCTCAGGCTGAACCCCACGAAAAGTCTCAAAAAGGAAGCCGATTCAATACTTGGAGACGGGTCGACCCGTTTTTTGTAGGTGAATGCGAATTGTGCGTTTCGATCCTTTCAAATACCGTGAAAGACGATATCGTAACAGGATCAGGAAGGAGAATCTTGTTTCCTTTGACGTGAGAATCAAAGAGACGGACCTCTGGATTTGCGCGGGGAGTGACCTTTCAGTCCTGGCTGAGAAATCCGTCATAAAAAATCGCCATTCCATTGAAGAGTACATCAAGATTCGCCCTGAATTTTTATCTTCATTTTCACCCCTTGAGATTGACCTTCTTGCTCCGGATATTGTGCGCGATATGATTGATGCAACCATAAAAGCCGGAGTCGGTCCCATGGCGGCTGTAGCCGGAGCCATCGCGCAGTATGTTGCAAAGGACCTGATGACAGAATCACAGGATGTGATTGTGGAGAATGGAGGGGATATCTTTCTGAGAGCCAGTCGGGACATTCATGTCGGCATATTTGCGGGGGAGTCACCCCTGAGCGACAAAATTACTCTGAAGATCAGACAGGGCGAAACGCCTCTCGGCGTCTGCACATCGTCCTCCAGTGTCGGACATTCCGTGAGCCTTGGCTGTGCCGACGCGGTCTGCGTGATATCGGGGTCAGCGATCCTGGCAGACGCGGCGGCCACTGCGGTGGGGAACATCGTTCAAACAGATTCTGATATCAGAAAAGGTCTGGATTATGGATTGGGAATAGAAGGGGTTCGGGGTGTGCTCATAATAGTGGGAGAAAAATTTGGCGCCCAGGGGACGATTGAGCTTGCTTGAATATTATAAATTGATGATAGTTTACATAACATATCTTATGCGACATTATAAAAATGCTGCACAAGGTTCTAGAGTCCTTCCTCTGCCAGTTTTCTAATCATGTCTG
>Ga0268276_1002824_pt1 | contig 14272 bp, 15 predicted proteins | sample saktaG_4_FD_190145 | JGI IMG/M metagenome (GOLD analysis project Ga0268276, IMG submission 190145) | Saline water microbial communities from Sakinaw Lake, British Columbia, Canada - sak_2010_1_5_45m | ecosystem: Environmental > Aquatic > Non-marine Saline and Alkaline > Saline ...
TTCACAATCTCAGGTGCGCCAACGGCGGCGTACCGACACAAAAAAGAAGCCTGTTTTATATCTTAGCAAAGCCGTTTTACTGTCCAGCATATGGGGAGCCCCTCAGGTCGCAGTCGGCGATGTACGGCGAGGAGTAGACTTTGATCATGGGACGGGTCTTTCAGGCTGACGGGTTGGTGCCTCTGCCGGAAAAGATAACGACATCGGGGACGATACGCAAAGGGATTTTTAGAGAGGGCGGGAGCGCTGGGGCGCGGGGTGCACGTCCCGTCTCACGAAGATAACGGCAAAACACTTGCACTGCCCAATTTAGCGGCGTTTTCGACCCATTGCCATGTCTTTTTTCAATACCCTTAGTAACAACAGCCACACAAATGAGAAAAAAAGAAAAAACACATTACTCGTGTTATAACCGCTTGACGTTGGTATGATTGCCGCAATAAACAAAAACAACCATAAACAGAAACACACGAACCGAAGCACATAATTTAACATAACGTATATTCCTTTCTATTAAGGCGCGTAAACATCACAACAACATTTGGAGCACCTATCTGGACTTTTAGCGCATTTAATACCAATTTCATTCGCAGTAAAATCTTCAACTGAATCTTGAAAGTCACCTCCCTGCAATAACACATCGAGTTCCACAGCAATATTAATTGGCAACCAGTAATCGGCAGAAATCTGCACGTAGCCTCTAAAAAGATCGTATGCTTCTTTCATGAACCCCGTTGCTCTTGCAATGGCAATGCCACATGATCGATTAATATCGCATGACGCTAAGCAATGCCTGTATTTGTCGTTTGTGTTTTGCTCATTCCCTCCTTTTCTCCAATGATTCAACATTCGCAAACAGTCTTTCGCTTCGCGAATGGCTGTTTTGGCATTATTTAGTGCGATGAGCAGTTTGTTTAAAAGGGCAGGAATATTGAAATGCATAGATAAGCCAAGATTATCTACATTCCCAAGAGGTTGGTTTGACAACATTCCGTATAGATTCAATCCGCCGGTTTCTTCGATCGGATCTCTGCACAGCCACCGCCCGAGGTCGGGCTGGTAGGGCCTGAGCTGGTACATGGCCAGGCCGGTCTCGGCATCGAACGGTTTGGTGCTGAAGCGATGCGTGAAGGCATCGGCCATGTCTCCCGTTTGCACGGTGATCTCTCCGAAAGGCGAATATTCATAATGGGCACGGACATTGCCATTCTCGTTTACGTATTCCGTGGCGTTTCCGTTGGCGTCAAAGCAGGGAAAATAGGGTACGCCTTTTATAATTTCGGCAAGGAGTCCTCCAACACCTCCGGCACCCTGGGGTCTGCTGGAAAGGTCTAAACCCCAGACGTAGTGGTTTGTGCTGGCCGCTGAGCCCTGATCTCTGACCTCTCTGATTATGTTCCAACTGTCCCAGATGAAGGCACTGGTCTCTTCTGGCGTGATTTTTGCAATGCGCCGGGACTGGTGGTCATAAATGTTGGTTACTACACAAACTCCGTTTGACATGGCTGAGACCAGCCGGTTCTCCGCGTCCCAGGTGAAGATGAACCGGCCGTCCCACGACATGTTGCCGTCCGCATCGAAAGTCGGCGAGACCGTCATGCCGCCGGCGATTGCGGCGTACTGGTTGAGGCTGTTGGCTGTGTACGTGTTGGTGACGTTCCCGGCGGCGGAAAACAGGAGGTTGCCTATGCCGTCGTAAACGTAACCGTAGCCACCGGCATTCATCAGGGCGTTTGTCAGTTCCGAACGTGCGTTGTAGGCGAACGCATCGTTGTTTCGCGCGATCCTTCTACCGAGGGCGTCGTTCACGTAACCGAAGGCTGCGACGGCCGTCTCGCCGCTGAAATTGGTCACGGAGGCTATAAGGTTTCGGTCCTTCTCGTAAACGTGTTGCCACCCGATGCCGCATGAGTTGACGACAGATTCAGGAAGACGGGTATGCGGCAAATAACCGTAATCGATTGACAGAGTGCCGAAGCAAACGTTGGTCATACGCATGAGGCTGTCGTAGGCGTACAGCGTATCGGGCTGGCCGGTGCGGGAGACGCGGAGCGTCTTTGAGGTCATGATAGTTTCTCTAAACAAAAAGGAATACTAAAAGTAAGAAAACAAAAAGACAAGCTATTAGGAAGTAAAGCGTAGAATGCTGAAGTTATTAACAAGCTACACCTCCTGCGGATTGGGGGCTGAACGGCACGCCGGTCTTGTGCATGCCGCACAGGATCTCAATGAGCTTACGCACGACGTAGAAGAGCGCGACGGAGTGCGGCTTGCCCCGTTTTTTCTGTCGTTGGTAGACTTCGGCGAACAGCGGGGTGTGCAGCCTGCACATGGAGGCGGCTTGCCAGAGCGCCGTGCGCAGCGCGGGGCTGCCCCTCTTGGATATTTTCGTGCGGCCCTTCCACTTGCCGCTTTCGCGGAGCCTGGGCTCGCAGCCGGCGAAGGCGAGGACGCGCTTGTCCATGTCCCGCGGGGGTTTGCCGGACGGCGGGTTGCGGAAGCGCTCCATGTCGCCGATCTCCGAAGAGATGACGCGGGAGAGGAGCGGGCCGACCCCTTTGATGGAGGCCAGAAGCGCGGCGGCTTTCGGCGCGGGCATGGCGCGGATCTTTTCCTCGGCCTTTTCGATCTGGGCATCGGCGAAGCGGATCTGCTGGATCAGCGAGACCAGCGCGGCCTCGTCGCCCTCGTTGACGATCCCGGCGGAGACGCTGTTGCGGGCGGCGTCGCGGACGGACCGCGCATAGCCGGCGGTCAGCCGTCCCCGGGAGGCCTTCGAGACGAGGGCGGTGAGGGTCTTGAGGTTGGCGACGGAGAGCAGGCGTGCCGAGGGGAACGCCTCAAGGACGGCCAGCGCCGTGGAGGAGAAGAACGACGTGAAGGTCGCCGCGGCCTCGGGGAAGGTGACGTCCAGCGCGGCGTGCACACACCGCTTGACGCTGCTCTTCTGCCTGACCAGGAACGTGCGGTGCCGGGTGAGCGACTTGAGCGCGTCCGCGACGGCATCCTCGGCGGGCGCGGGGTTGTGCCTGTTCCTGAGCAGGGCGAATGCGATGGCCAGGGCGTCCGCCTTGTCCGTCTTGCGCCCGCGGACATCCTTGGATATCTCCGCGGAGGTGATGAGCGGGTTGACGGACTCGACCCGGTAGCCCTTTGCGGCGAGCGTGTGGCGCAGCGGGAGCCAGTAGCGGCCGGTGGCCTCCATCCCGATCCGGATGTCGGCGGTCTTTCCGAGTTTCTTGAGTTGGGCGAGCAGGGCGGAGAACCCCTCCGCCGTCTGAGCGAAGAAACGCGGCCGCATCAGGACCTCGCCTGTCGCGGTGACGGCCGCCGCCGCGTGTTTCTCTTTTCCGATGTCGATTCCTACCGTGATCATGTCGAACTCCTTTCCCGGCGCGATGTCCGAGGCGTTAAAACGGGGCAGCCCCATCCTGGTTGCGATATGAGGCATCATCAAGTGATGGCCTTGAAGCGCGAATCAAGCTATCAGGGGTCTGCATCCCGGAGGTTGAATCGGGTGTTCCCAGTCTTTTCTCATGGCTACTCGCCAAAGGAGAGAACGTTGATGGATACACCCGAAAACAGAATAGTCCGGCATCGCGCCTCTTCTTGGCAACAACGGAACAAAGAAAAAGAAACAAAAAGAAACTAATCCGCATCCCCGTTCCTGTTAATAAGTCGGCCTTGTGGGCCTCTGAAGGCCCCGGCCAACTTCTAAACAGGCGTGCGGTGATGCTTATACCAGGAGAAACGAGACATGGCGAAGAAAACGGTTAACTTCAATAAGAAGGGTGCGGACAACCTGCCGACAGACAAACCTGTCGTGTACAGAGTCAAGACCGCAGGAGGCAAGACCAACTACGTTGGCATTGCCAAGAGAGGCAGAGCAGGCGACCGAATCAAGGAACATCTCGACGCCGGACAGATTTCCGGTGCCAAAGTGCAAATCGAACAAGTTTCCTCAATTGCCGATGCGCGTAAGAAAGAGGCAGCCATCATTGCTCGCAGTAAGCCGAAATACAACGAGCAAGGAACCTGATGCTCCAATCGGGTGGCCGGGAGTGATTAGCTCCCGGCTCCCACACCACCCGGCATGCGGGTCCGCACCGGGCGGTTCCAGCAGTTATCCCGACGAATCGGGATAGTGAAGGTCAACCCATTGCCGCCTCATGTTTGGCACACCTTGATCCCATAGCCAGTTTTTGGTTAGTGCCCGCTGGACGATGCTGTTTCCAGCCATTCGCCAGTAACCTTTACGGCTTCGCGTTGCGAGTTTAACCTCATCACGCGGAATGCCGAGCGTCAACAGGTGTCGTCTGCGTGTCCGCGGTCGCTTCCACTGTTTCCAGTAGCACAGCCGCACACGGCGGCGCAGCCACTGGTCAAGTTCGAGCAGTTGCGAGTAGCTTCGACTGTGGCCGAAGTAATTCAGCCATCCGATCACATATTTGCGCAGAGCGTGGATACGCCAATGCATATTGCGCCCGTTGCTTCGATGTGTGATCTCCCTGACGCGCTGCTTGAACCTGTGCACGGCGGCATCAGTCCATCGCAGCTTACCCTGCCTCATAGTGAACCCGAGAAAGGCACACTCGGTAAGCCGGGCGGCCTTGCTTTTAGTCCGGTTTATGGTCAGAGCCAGCTTGCCTTCGATGAAGCGTCCGATCGATTGCAGCACACGCTGTGCTGCCGAACCGCTGCGCACGAAGACGAGGAAGTCGTCGGCATAGCGCGTAAACCGGAGCCCACGCCTTTCCAATTCCTTATCCAGGTCATCGAGCATGATATTGGCCAGCAGCGGCGACAACGGCCCCCCTTGCGGGACACCGCAGTTTGTTGCCTGTCGCTTTCCATCGCGCAGGATCACACCAGCATGTAGATAGCGGCTGACCAGTCGCAGAACGCGCCGGTCACTGACCCGACGAGCCAGTCGATCCATGAGCAAGCCGTGGTTCACCGTGTCGAAGAAGCTCTTCAGGTCGCAGTCTACGGCGAACCGCAGACCATCGCGATGGGCCTGTTCCATCTCCGCAAGGGCCATCCGCGCACTTCGCTTCGGGCGAAACCCGTAGCTGTGTGTACTGAAGGCAGGCTCGAAGAGTGGACCCAGCACCTGTGCGACTGCTTGCTGAATCACCCGGTCAAGCACGGTGGGTATTCCCAGAGGCCTTTCACCTCCTGTGGCTTTCGGTATCATCACCCGCAGCACCGCTGCCGGGCGATAGGTGCCCTCATAGAGAGCTGAGCGTATCCTTTCCCAGTGTTGGCGGGCGAACTCCGGGAAAGCATCGGTGGACATCCGGTCCACTCCTGCCGCCCCTTTGTTGGCCTTTACCCGCTTCCATGCCAGAAGCATGTTCTCCCGGGACAGGATCTGCTCCAACAAGTTGACCTGTGTCACTCCGTACTCCCCACTCGATGCCTCCAGTCCGTCGGCTCGCCCATTCGGGGTCATTGCCGTTGGCTGCGGATCGGTGGTCGAACGACACCTGTCCGGTTCAGGCCTTCCCGCTGTGACCACAGCGGTACTATGCCCTCTGCTGACTCCTCCGCCCTCAATGGTGCCATTACTGTCACCACCGCTGCCCTGCTGTGCAGGACCGCGTGTAACGGAGGTCTCCCCAGATAAGAACGCGAACTGCAACTGCACGACCTCGGCATTTACCTCCAGGTCAGAACCTTGGACTTCGGTGTGTTGTGCCACCTTACCCGACCTGTCGGCCTTGTATGCTGTTTCTTTCCGTAGGCTCACAGTTTTGATCTCCGGCTTCCTTTCCACGGTCGGTCACCCTTCCGCAGTTGCCTTCATCTAGTATTTGCTCTACACTCATTTGCGTAGAGAGGTTCACATACAGGGGACTTTAACCCCGTTAGTTCGCGCCCATGCTGGGCGTACACAAAGACCTGAACCTTACAAAGAATAGCTGCGCCATTCTTTGAAGGTTAGGTCAGACGTCGGCGAACCAGCCACAGCCAAGGGAGTGATCGTGGAACCATACGTGACGGTTGATAACATCGAATCGAAGGCCCTAGGCTGGTTGGAGCATATCCGTCATTGCAACCGGCATGAGATGCAGATGAACGTAGCGGCGAGCGCCCTGCTCGTTATCGACATGCAGCGATTCTTCCTCGACCCCAAATCCCCCACATACACGTGTGGCGGGGTAGCGATCATACCAACAGTGAAGCGCCTCATGGATTCTTTTAGGCGGGCAGGCCGCCCTGTGATCTTCACCCGGCACGTGCACCATCCTGGCGACCTCGACAGCGGAATCATGGGGTGGTGGTGGGAGGGCAGGTGTATTGAAGGCAGCCCAGAGAGCGAGATCCATCCAGACTTGGCTCCGATGCCAGACGAGAAGGTTGTTTTCAAACATCGGTACTCAGCTTTCTACAACACGGACCTAGAGACTGTGTTGCGTTGCCTGAAAGTGGAGGACGTCGTTGTCACTGGCATCATGACCAATATGTGCTGCGAATCAACAGCTCGGGATGCATACTACCGGGATTATCGGGTATTCTTCCCGGCGGATGGAACTGGCTCGGTCAGCGAGGACATGCATCTCGCAAGTCTCTTGAACCTTGCGTTCGGTTTTGCGTACGTGACCACCGGCGATGTGATCGCCAGGCAACTTCCCGAGGGGGCATCGCCCAACCATTGCCTGCACCAGGACGCGACGCAAGCGCCGCGCCGCTGAATTCAACGTCCACGTCACGTTGCACCCCCTTATCTTCTGCCGTAGTCTTGGTATATCTGCCCCCTTGTGCCTGTGTCGTACCCGTCCGCAGGGCCGGCTTTTATCCATTTGTAGGTGCCGGGCTTCCTGATCCACAGGCCGTGGTTAAACCGGAACGACTCAAACTTTTCCGCCATGCGCTCTGAAATCGGGTACGGCACATCACCCGGCTTCAGCAGAACAATGTGCATGCCGGGCATGCCGTTGACAGGGAAGAATCTGGCCGTGTCGGGATAACCGCCCTTGGGCATGTTGGGGTCCTTCTTCATCATCGCGATCGGCGGCGTGACTACGGACGTGTTCCCTCCGCCGCCTTTCACGGACGGATTCACTGCGCCAGCCGCTGTCCGCGCCTTGGCCCGCCGCGCCTCCAACGCCGCAGCGCGCGCCTCATCTGTCCAGCCGGTGTTCGCGAGTTTTCCGCCGAGCCCCAAAGCCTCGTCCAGAAACTCCTCGAAGTGCCGCAAGAAATCCTCGTCCGCATCCGTCAGCGAACCGGACTGCGAACGCTCTTTAATCTCGTCGAAAATTGCCCGCCGCCAGCGCGGCCAGCATTCCGCTTGTCGTTGTCATGGCTTGATTCCTTTTAACGTTCACCTTCCAACGCTCAAAGTTCAACGCTCAACTCTGTCCAACCTTGAGCGTTTTCCCCGATGTTTCCGATTTTCAACTTCCGCATTTTAGAACTTTAGCACTCTCGCACTTCTTCCTATGGCAAGGTCCTCACGAGGCGGAAGCCTCTGCTGCGGCTCCAGTACGACGGGGAGTCGAAGTTCCGGTACGTCGAACGGCAGGTCGACGCGGCGTCGAGCCAACTTCCGCCCCGAAACACGCGGTGCGAACCCGACACCGCCCCAGCGGGATCCGTCACCGACGCCGTCCCGAGGCTGTTCGTGTACCAGTCCAGGCACCACTCCCACACGTTCCCGTGCGTGTCGTACAGTCCCCACGCGTTCGCCTGATAGGAGCCCACGACCGCCGTGCCGTTCGTCGGGCCGCAGCTCTGCGCGGGCGCGGTCACGCCGTCCGCCAGATAGCCGCCGTCGTACTTGTACCGCCCCAAAACGTCCATCTGGACGTTGCTCGTCCCGTTCGGCGTCCCCGCGACCCCGTCGCTGTAGTAGGTCTGCGTCCCCGAGCGGCACAGGTACTCCCACTGCGCCTCCGTCGGCAGGTCGAAGTCCGTCAGCCCCGTCTTCGCCCGCAGCAGTCCCACGAAACTGGCTAGCAAGACACCGGAACCCGTTCCCGGCCAGTTGACCGACGACGGGAGGTTGTTCGACGCCCCCCGGATGTCTTCGTACGACCGCTGCTCCAATGGCCGAGCCGCATAATCACTAGTGAAATAGCTCGGCTTCGTCCCGATTCCCATCACCAGTTCCCACTGCCGCTGCGTCACCTCGAACACCCCCGCGTAGAAGCTTTTCGTCAGCGTAACCGTTTGGGTTTTTGCTCCTTCACCCATGATAAAAGAGCCCTCAGGAATATACCGGAGCGCCAACTTATCGGTTTTGTAGACGTCCGTGTTCACCTCAGCGGCAAATGACAACCCTTTGTACTCGGCGGCGCCGCTGACCAGATCCACAACCATATAAGACGGCACGATATTGGTGGCGGTCACCGATAGAAAGAATTTCAATTGGGAAAAAGACTTGCCGGAATGATCGATGGTCGGATCCCAGACGATCCGGCGGTAACCTTCCGGCAACATGTAATCGTAGTCGCCATAAAGTGACGCATCCGAAATCGTCACCGCGTCCACGCCGTTGGAGGCGACTAGACCGATAGCGACGGCTTGGGAGGAGGATACCTCCTCGGGCTTTGCGAGATAGAAGTCGATGTCGACCTTACGGCTCCACGGCCAGCGTTGACGCACCGTCAAGTCACTGATCGTATAACCCCCGCCGTTGTCAAGCGCCTCCGCAGAGGGCGCCCAGACGGTCAGCCCAACCGCCGCCATAATCCACAGGTTCCAAATTTTTCCCGTCATGTTCATTTTCTCTTTCCTCTCAAAGATTTGGAATCACTAGCATCCCATAGCCTGAACAGGAACGGACCGCACGCCACCTTGGCGTAACCACTAAACGTTCCGCAAGCCATCGTTGTTGGCATTTATTATGCGGGGGGGGGTATAATAATAGTCAACCCCCGATTCTGCCAATTTTCCGGCAGCAAAAAAAGCTGTCCTTGGGGTCGGTCGCGGCGGTAGCCTACCGCCGCATGAAAAAAGAAAACCGATACAAAGCGCGGTTGAACGCGCTCATCAGCGCCCCCGAGGGAGCGCTCCCAAGGCCAGCAAAAACAGCGTACACCACGCTGCGCCAGATCGTCCAGTGGATTCCCGAAGGGCTCGTCGACCGGCTGGCGCGGGAGGCGGGAACCGACATCCGGAAGTTCACGGCCTTCAGCCACGTCCTCGCCCTGATCTACGGGCACCTGTCGGGCGCGTCCAGCCTGAACAATATCTGCGATGCGCTGCAGCTTCACGAGCCGGATGTGACCCGCATCCGGGGCACGGTGGCGCCGAAGCGCAACAAGCCCTTTGAAGGACAAACCCCATGACCCTGAAAAATTTTCGGGGGTCAGACCTTAGTTTAGTATTTAGCGTTGACGCGTGGTTTTGAGATGTGCCAAGTATAAACATGGCAAGAAAACTGCGAGTTGAATATCCCGGCGCGATTTATCAAAATGCCCGTCGCGGCATTTGAGAACCTGCCGCCCCGGACAGCCGACAGGCCGGCATCCGACTTTGCCGTATCCCGCACCCGCCGGAAAACGCAGCTCATACGTCCTATCCGCTCCGCTGGTTGTTACTTTGAGTTTACGACGACCGTCTATTTAGGTTAGGTTTTTTAGGTGGTCGTGACACGTTGAATACGTGAGCTGCCGAATCCAACCATGATGTCGGGTGTAATTGTGTTGGCAAGCCGAGCCAAATTTTCAATGCTATTAGGTGCTGCGGCATCGGGGCTAACAATTTCAATGGCGTCACCCACTTTGACATCAGGTAATCCCGTTAATTCAACGATGGTTTGATCCATACAGACGCGTCCGCGCACGGGCACGTATTGTTCGCCCACTTTCATCATTGCACGATTTGAAAAAGCCCGACAATAGCCATCCGAGTAACCTATGGGCACTAAACCGATTTTGGCCGGCTTCTCAAAGCCATAGGTTTGACCATAGCTTACGCGCCTACCAGCCGGTACTTCTTTAACTTGGGTTAAACGACTGACCAACCGCATTACGCCACGCAGAGGCAAGGTGCGAAGCATTTCATCAGAGGGTTGATGTCCATAGATAGCTGTGCCTACCCGTACCATATCAAAGTGAGATTCTGGCAGGTCGATTGTGGCGGCTGAAGCAGCTGCATGACGGAGCAAGCCTTCGGCATTTTTACCCGAGGCTTGGATGGCTGCCATAAAACAGGCTAGTTGTTTGTACGCTGAACTTTTATCCTTCTCGTCAGCGGCGGCAAAATGTGTGTAGACACCAGTCAAAGCCACATCGGTTTGTTGGCGTGCCTGTTGCATCAGGGCAGGCGCTTTATCGGGCATTACGCCGGAGCGTGTCATGCCACTGTCAATTTTAAGATGCAGTTGGGCGGGACGCCCTGCCGCACGGGCCGCGGCTGCGATTACAGGCAGATCATTGGGGTCTGCTAATGTCAAAGTGACATCGCGTGCGATTAATCGGCGTAGTCTTTCATTTGAGATGATGCCAGTTAAGCCACTGGCCATCAAAAGCAATATTGGGCGTTGCCAACCTGAATGCCTAATGGCGAGGGCTTCTGCGGGGGTGGCGACGGCGACCCAGTCGGCAAATGGTTTAATTGCATCTTGACACTGGAGCCATCCGTGGGCGTAGCAATTGGATTTTGCCACAAAACAAAGCTTGGTGGTTGGTTTTAATTCACGCCGGATAAGTTCGATATTAGTTTTCAGTGCGGAGGCTGAAATTTGTGCGGTTAGGTAGTCGTTGAGCGTTGGCGTTATAAGGGACGGCGAACTATTATCAGCCCTGCTAAAGCGTGACTTGCCGATGGTCGCGGCGGCTAAGGAGGTCATTAGAAAATGGCGACGGTTAATCGATATAGACATTTTTAGTTTCCTCAGTTGATTAGACATAATTTAGGTAGCGAGAAGGTCACAGGTTTTTTAATAAAATCGTACACATCCGCCCCTCCGTTGTTCGCCGTGCAGGCGCACCCACGCCCACACGTCCGACCGGTTTTCCATTCCCGACCGGAAAACGGCCCTATCATACGTCTTCCGGCGCCCGCCGTCAACGCCGGGCGTCAAAAGTTCCCGCTGAACTGGCCCCGAGCCTATTCACCCCGCCCCGGAACTTGACATAACCGCCGGTAACTTTTAATCTAAGGTCTAACTCCGCTTTTCCCCGGTTTGTTCTACGACTCACTGTTCCACGCTAACGGCACAGCGTGAATAGGTGTTGAGCCTTTGGCTACCGTCCTCGCGCAAAATCAAAGGGCCGAACTTATCCGCGATATACCAGCGCCGAATGTGTGTGCCGGGGCATTCGACCGTAACCGTGTCGCACATGATCTGGTGTTTACCGACAGTTAGGCTTTTCCTCCCAGTTCCGCGATAGCTCCGTTCTGCAATGGTGCATGTGGATGGATCCAAAACACGGACTTTCTTTGTGTCGCCTTCGGCAAGAGTCGGCTCCGGCTGACTGATGGAAGCTAAATCAAAGGCCGTGCGCGGAGTCGTCCAGACGCTTTTTTTACCGGCCTCCATGATTTCAAACTGAAAAATCTCGTTCTTTAATTCTCCGGTTATAGTTTTGCGCTGGCCATTCTCAATGCTTTCCAATGTGTAGGCGATCAGCCCGCTTGTGTCGGTGACCCAGACCTCGTCCAATTTCAAATCCAACTTATAAAGCAACAAATGCACTTTTGACTCTATAATCAGGCGTACCTTCATACAGGACTTGCCGTCACGGATCATCGGCGTGCGTATGATGCGCCCGTGGCCAATGGTTATACCGTGAGAAAAAAGGTCACAGCGCGTGACGTGCGCAACAGTTTGGGTATCCGCAAGAACGGTCTGTCCGCATGGCGCCGACAGGGTTATGAGCGCAGCAAGTACCAGCATTCCCCCCACGTTCTGTTTCAACAGCGATTGCATAAACACCAAAATTCCGACTACGGATTATGTCCGAACCCCGGAACGGCCGATGGCAAAACTTTACCAGTTACGCATCTCACCGAGCCGCTTCCTCCGCTTGGTAGAATGAAATCGTATCGTCCATCCATTGGGCGGCCGTGTCCATCATCTCATCAAGCTCTTTTTGGGGCAGTGTCCCACCCGGACTCTGTGGCGGCGGATACATGGGGGCTCCAATCACCTGATGTATCCGTGGACGATGGCGATTTTTTTCAGTGCCATTTTTTATCCGCTTCGTCAATACATAGACGATCGGTAAAACCGGTGCCTGATGATAGTAGGAAAGATAAAACGCGCCGGGTTTGAATTGGAAGATTTCCTGGCTCAGGTAGCACAGATCGCCTTCCGGCATAACGAGGACATGATGCCCTCTCCGCAGTGCTTCACCCACCGGTTTGATGATCATTTTGAGCCCCGGCGCGGTTTTCGGAATTGGGAAGGCCCTCAAGAACCGAAGAATGCGGCGAATGATGGGAACTTCAAAATTTCTTTGCACTACCGACGTGTAAAGCCGATGCGGGAACAGCGTGTAATTCGCGAATATCGTGTCAAAGAAATGACAGTGATTGGAAATCACGATACACCCTTGTTTGCGAAGGATACGCAAATGCTCCCGGCCGGTAACTCTCAGGCTGAAATAGACCGAGCACAAGGCGGTTAAGGCGTAACAGATCAGATAGAAGGGCAAAATCAAGAGTTCGAACCACCAATTAAAATAAATCAGTTTGTATTTTTTGGTGAAATCTATCTTTTTGGTGTCCCGTTTTAAGGGGATGATTTTTTCCTTCGGGATCAGTCGCCTTTGACAGTTGCCTTTCATCATGCCTTTTACTTGCCCGCCTTTTGCGCCTGCATGGCTTCAGCATACAGCGCCTCCATTTTATCCAGGCAGTTTTCGAAACGGTACTTTTCGGCCATCGCCAGCACTTTTCCCCCAAGATTCCTCAATTGCTCCCTGTTCTCATACCAATAATCGATCTTTTCGGCGAGGTTATCCGCATCGTCGGTTTTAAAAAGGAACCGTTCGTCCAACGCGAACTGCGAGGCGGCGCTGTGGCGCGAATCGCTAATAAGGCACGGTAGCCCGCAACCGATCGCTTCCAAGCACGAAAGGCTTTCCAGTTCCACGATGGAGGCATGGACAAACAGATCGGCCGTGTTTAGATACGTGAACTTCTCTTCGTGTGTGACATACTGGACGAAGGGTTTAACCGGCAGGTCGGCTCCCATGGCTTTCAGCGCTTCCGTGTTTTCGCCTCGTCCGCATAGGAGCAACTGGATCTTGTTGGCATGTTTGGAACGTTTCAGGCCTTGAATGATCAGCTCCGGACGTTTTTCGGGGGCGTGACGACCGACACATATGAGCACCATTTTATCGCCGAACCAGTCGGGGCGGGCCTGCGCTGTCGGCACATACTCAGGCGGTATTCCGTTTGAGATGACCCTGAGGGTGCTCCGGCAGCCGCTTTTTTTCAGCAAATCGGCGGCGAACAGGGAGGGGCACTGTATAATGGGCACTCGGTTGAACAGTAAAAAGTTAAAGATTTTTTCTACGATAATTTCCTTTAATCGGCCTTTCATGCCCATTGTCCCGAGAATGTTCTGCGGTTGGCAATGGAACGCGGCGACCACAGGCTTCCCCATCGCTTTAGCGACTTTTGCGGCGCCGTAGTCGAGATAAAACGGATGCTGTATTTGGACAAGGTCGACATCCGAAAAAGCTTTTCGAAGGACTTTTTTTTCGGGGATGCCGAACAGAAAATCCATTTTTCTGAAGGATTCTTCCGCGTTCGGGGGGCAGAACCCCTTAACTTGGAAGAACCTTTCTTTCTGCACCGATTTTGTCGATACGACGGTGATCACGTGTCCGCGTTTTTTGAGCCCTTCGACCAAGCGTATGGACGCAACGTCGCCGCCGCGCCCATAGTTGTATGCGTCCGTAACAATTGCGATTTTCAAGTAAGGATCCTTTCACGGCTCGACTTTGTCGCACGTAGAATTTGATGTCGAATGCTAAAAAACATGATAAGAAAACAATGCCAGCGCTTCAAAAAAAGATACTAAATCAAGTGGAACCATACAAGGGATTTGTCTAGTGGACTTACCCCAATTTTTCAGCCTGAAGCGAACAGGGGCAGTTCCTGTTGCCTTTCATCGGTTCCTCGTGCGGTACGGGAGGCTCGCTCGCTGCACCATTTGCCGCATCTGTTGAAGAGCCGAGCGATGCCGTCGGCGAGCGCGTAGTAGTGGAAGTCGGGGACACCGAAGAGGCGCTTCGAGATGCGAGTTCAAGCGGATGACCATGAAAGGCTGCTCCGCCGCACCAGCAAACAGTACCACCAACAA
>Ga0268276_1002825_pt1 | contig 14272 bp, 11 predicted proteins | sample saktaG_4_FD_190145 | JGI IMG/M metagenome (GOLD analysis project Ga0268276, IMG submission 190145) | Saline water microbial communities from Sakinaw Lake, British Columbia, Canada - sak_2010_1_5_45m | ecosystem: Environmental > Aquatic > Non-marine Saline and Alkaline > Saline ...
CTCCAGCTCGAACTCATTGCTCTCTCCTTTGTTAATTTCAATTGTAGAGCTGCTCTCCTTAATCCTAAATATATCTGTGCTGCTCACTACTCCTCCGCCTCCACCGCCTCCACCGCCTCCACCGCCTCCGGAGATAGAAGTCACTGTTGTTGTAATAGTCACAGGAGGCGTTAAACCTACGCAATCAGCATCTGTATCTTCTGAACAGCCAGAGTCAAAATTGCATACCCCATCATTTGGATTGCAGCTTACACTGACATTAACACTCAAAGTATCATTAGTGTTTGAGTCAGAAATAGCAGTAACCTTTATTGTATTGTTAGTAGCATTAGGATCATAAATAGCGCCTGTGCCGACTATAACTGTTATGTTGCTCCAAACAATTGATTGAGCAGTTAAATTTGTGAAATTCACTGTGAGATTATCCCCAGAAGACCTTGACCAACCGACAGGTAAGCTCCAATTTAAGGTTATATTAAATATAGTTTCATCGGAATATTTAGCTAGATTCTTCATTTTGGCTTTTAGGTTATATACGCTTGATTGTATAACTGAAGCAGGATAAGTAGGCAAAGTCAGGTCTAGGTAAGGTCCTCCGGTATAAGAAGCAATTACCACACTTGTATTCAATTGAGTTGGATTTGGTGTTTGAGCACTTGAAGGGTCAGATGCATCAATAGTTATCTTTGCATTAGTGTCAGTAATCTCACTGTCAAATGTTACATTTACCTCAATGACTTTAACCTCTTTTGCCGTAATATTGAATGGTTCTGTTAAACTGAATACAGTATCATCCCACATAGATGATAAATCAATAGTAAGATTGAAGTCACCTGTGTTGTTTATTGTCAAATTGCCAATACTACCTACTGTACTTAAAATGCCTATAACCGTACCAAAATCAGCTGGCGTCCTGTTCCACGAATAATCATATTGGACACTCACATTATAATATATTGAATTATTTGCATTGCCTATGGTATCATTCGCCCATATCCTATAACTCCATGTATTATTTGTAGTTGGAGTAAACAGTCCACTTGTATAAAGGCCTGTACTGCCATCATAAATCATGGTGCTGCCATTAGACCACTCAGTTGCATTATGCTCCTTGTATTGCAATATTGCTGTGCTGACTGATGTGTAATCAGTTACATTAGCGCTTACATTAAGCTGAACATTCGGGTCAACATCATCATCAGAGCTTGGCGATATGCTGATAGACCTAAGAACAGGCGACACACTCTCAGTCAAGCTGAGGTTTAATATATAATTTGAGCTTACATTAAAGCTGCCATAAGTGCTGAAATAATTAACCGCCGAAGCATTAAATGTATAATTATTGTAGTATATCGTTTGGGCAGAATCTTGATAATATTCTGTCAAATTAAGCTTTAGTATACGCCCATTTGAATCTGTTGTTGCATTAGCATCAAGTTCTGAATTATTGTCATAAAATACAACAGTTGCATCTGCAACAGAAGCATTCATGTTATCAGTTGCATTTACATCAACCCACCAGTTAAATGTAGCAGAACTATCTGCGTCAATAGATATCTTGGAGATATCAAATGTTAGGTTAATAGCATTAATAGTAGATGCCACTAATACGATGTCATTAGTACCAGAATTGTTAATAACCGTATCCTTCAATTCACCATTTGCAATAGTGCTGCTTCCAGTTGAACTATCTCCTGCATACAGCCCATATCGAGAATTATTAAATATATAATTACTCCATATGTCATTCCCCCAAGAATTAATTATACTTATTCCATCAAGCTTATTGTTAGATATATTATTAGAAATAATTTGGTTATTATTAGAGCTAAGAATATAAATCCCATAATCATCACTTCCATAAATATCATTTTCTTTTATTATATTTCCCTCAGAACCTTCATCAATATAAATGCCGCTACTGTTAGAATTCATAATAGTATTGTTATAAATCCTGTTATCTAGTGAAGCATAGATTCTGATGTTGTGATCACTAAGGCTGTTTATAGTATTATTTTTTATTAAATTGCTGTTAGAGAATACATAAAAATATATGCCATAATTGCTTTTAATTCCAGTATCTACAACGCTTATATTATTATTTTCAACAATGTTGTTAGAGCTTGTATATATATACAAGCCATGGTCTCCAGCAGTTATATTATTATTTCTAATTATATTTTCATCTGAAGAATAACCCAGATATACACCACCATCCCCATCACTTAACCCACTAGTTATTGTATTGTTCTCAATAATATTGTCAGTTGAAGAAGTCGTCAAATATGCACCATAAGAAGTATCTGATTTAAATACATTATTTGTTATGTTATTATATTGTGCGCCAGTGTTCAAATAAAGGGGGAATCTATAGCCCCAAACATCATTATTTCTTATGATATTGTTCTTTGCTGTAAAATATATTGTAATTGCATCAGCATCAGCAGCATTAGAGCCGCCAGCATTTGTTCCGTTTATCTGATTATATTCAATAATATTATCCTCAGAATTAGATATATAAACTCCATACCTGTCTCCAATAATTGTATTATTAGCAATGAGATTGTTATTAGAAGAGGCTGTTATAATTAATCCATCATCATCAGCAGTGCTTCCAGAGGAAAGAGTATTGTTCCTGAATGTATTATTCCCGCTCCTGGTTGCTATATACACTGCTCCGCCGCTTGTTGAATTAAAAACATTGCCCTCAAAAATATTGTTGTCATTATCTCTATCCATGTCAAGCGTCCAAGTGCCTGCTAAGAAAGTATTATTATAAAACTTAAAGTTATCATTGTTATCATACATATATAATCCCATATTGCTTCCTGAGGTGAATGTATTATTAATGAATGTATTTCTTGAATGATCCCTGTATAAATAGGCAGCATAACTACTTGTAGATTGGAAAGTATTTCCTTCAAAATAGTTGTCATCAACACTATCCAGCCAATAAGTCCCGTAGCTGGTTGCTGAGCTGATATTATTATTTGTGAAATTATTGTAGTCACTGTATCTTATATAGGTGTAACCGCTTGAACCAGTAAAATTATTGTCCCCAAAAGCATTGTAATCAGAATATGCTAGATACATGGGGTATACGCTTATAATATTGTTATTTCTTATCGTACTGTAGTAGTTATAATTTGATAGGTATAGCCCCCAGTTAGTGCCGCTTGTTATTGTATTGCCTTCAATCAAAGTATTATTTGATATATGGAATCTTAAAGCAATATACACATCAGAATTTATTGTATTATTTATTATCCTATTGTTATGGTTCTCACTGTTGAAATACATACCATACATGCTTGCACTACTAGTGGTTACATTATTATGCTCAAATGTATTATTGCTGTTTGAAGTCAAAACATATATTGCATTATTAGTTCCAACAAATGTATTATTGAAAAAGTAATTTTTATGATTATTATTACTCATATATAAGGCATAATCACTGCTTGATCCAGATTTAATATTATTGTTTGTGAAATTGGTTGAATTTACATTATCGGTCATATAAACTCCACTACCTGTAGAACTACTAAAGCTATTATTGTCAACAACCGTATTTTTAAGACGCGTATCAAAGTAACCAGCATAAGAAGTAGTTCCACTAATATTGCTGTTGTTTCTAACTACATTATCATCAGAATCCGTGCTAATACGAAGACCAATAACACCCTCAATTACGCTATTCTGCACAATGTTCCCATCACTGTCAGTAGAAATATAGAGGCCATAATTGTTGTTATTAGCGAATATGTTAGTAAAATTGTTGTAAGAACTACTATCCACTCTGAAGCCCCTATCATCACTCCCTGTGTGGCCCGTAGAAGTAATATTCTCAAAACTATTATTGTATGACAAGTAGATATAAACCCCATCATCTGTGTTTGAATAAGCACCAACATTGATGAATATATTATTGTTTGAATTATCAATATAAAACCCATCATCACTATTGCTTGTAGCAGTTAGATTCACAAATGTATTGCCATCAGAATCACTTATCCAAATGCCCATTACATCAGCAGAACTTCCTGAGCTATTAATAATTGAAGAATTATCTACAAAATCAAAATAGATTCCATAATCAAAGTCATTTACTGCGCAGTTCCTTATCGTAATATTGGTATATTCTGAGCCAGATGATGAATCAGCAATTATACCATACCCTGAACTTACTCCATCAACTAGATTATTCTGGCAGTCAAGCTCAACATTACTCGATGTTATTGTGAAACAATTAGATGTTCGACCGCTGATTGCTGAAGTTAATGTATAAACCCCAGCACTGCTCAAAGTATCACAAGCAGCTATATTGCCAGGAGTAGCATCATTATATGCCCAAGCTTCTAAACCGCCAAACTCAAATCTCAATAAATGTTTCCCAGCTCCTAAAACCTCACTGATCTCATATCCGGTTTCATTGCAGCTATAATCCTCAATTACAACAGAGCATTCCTGCTCTGAACAATCTTCACCCTGCCATTCATACTCAACTGTTTCATCACCACATCTCACCTCAAAGAACCTTAAATCATACAGCTCCTTATCTTCAGAATGCTCGCTCCATCTTGTGGCCTCTTCAGTATAATTGGCATTATATGTTGCAGTTATTGTCAAATCGGCAGTTCCTGTTGTGTTAAACATTACCGTCCAGTTGCCGCCAACAGTTGGGTGTGAATAAACATTTAGTACAGTAATTTCAATTTCATAAGTTTCATTCGAAAGCGAAGGAACAATCCAGTATATCATATCAACTAAGCTGTTGTTATTCGAATCATCATAGCTATACACAGGAACGCTAACCCTAGTTCCATTCTGTATATTATATATCTTAATATTTCTCAAAGGCGCATCATTCACAGCAGTATAAGCCAATATATTCTCATAATGTATCTCAGAGCTAACAACAACCTCTTTCTTAAACTCACTAATCTCCCTTTCAACAGCTTCAGGCCCAGGCGTTTCATACTCAATAACAACGCTGGAAACATTCTCCTCAATAATAATCTCTGTCTCATCCGATTCATCAGCATCAGCAACCGCATACCCAGTAATCTCCCCTCCAATAATCCACTCAACAAATCTAGTCAGCCAACCTTTGCCACTAACCCCAACAGCATACCCAGTCAGCCTATTCTTCTCATTGCCCAGCGAACTAATCTCCCTGTTAATCTCCTTCACAATCTCAACATCACTCACACCCTTCTTCCTTTCATTCAGCTTCTCAACCCTCTTTTCAATATACTCCATCTTCTGCTCAGCAACAAACAAGCTTAAGTTCTTAACCTCTCCTTTATCATTAACATTAACCTTATCTTCTATACCCAGCTCCATATCACCAACAACCTTCTTCACAGAAACATTAATGGCAGCAGAGCTGATATTAACTGTCAGGTTTCCAACCTCTTCCTCTAATTCAACCCTCTTAACCCACTTCACAGGCTTATTTATCACAGCCATTATCTGCACAGTACTCTCATTCCTTGCAGAAACAACAGGCTCAGCATAACCTCCTATAACACTTACCTTAAACACATTGCTAACCTCGCTAAACTGTGTGTCATTAGCCTTGAAGAACATATACCTGTTGCCTGTAAATCCCTCATAAGGCCTGATAACCGCCACGCTATCATTAATCTCAATCTCTATATTCTCAACAGAATAATAACTATAAACTAATTTATTGTTATCCTTATCATAGAAATATTCACTCAGATCTAATCTGCTCTCTCCCCCAGAATTAATAACCACATCAGAAATATTCTTAACAAGCTTTGGCGCATTATTATAAGTCACGTTGACTGTTGCATTCTCTACACTTATATTCCCTACAGTTACTGTAAATACGTTGCTTTCAGTAGAATTATAATTGTCCCTTGCAATAATTACTCCTTCCTGCATGCCCCCATACCCCAAATCAGGAACAAAAGTAACCAGTTCTTCATCACCTATGACATACATACTCTCAAGAGAAGGCGGATGATAGATTATCTTGTCATTATCATAATCAACAAAATAGCCATCTAAATCTAAAGTATACCTGGAATTCTCATTGATATAAATATCAGGTATCTCCTTAACCAAAACAGGAGCTCTATTTACAACACTTATATTCTCCTCGCTCACATTAACATCCTGCTCAACAACATAACCTATAGAATCAATACCCAAGGAACTATCCTCAACTTCAATAACAAGTTCATAAGAGCTATCATTCATATTAACAAAGCAGCTCTCCACACATTCATCATTAAATGAAATAAATTCATCATAAAAGTCAGCCTCCAAAATGTTTTCATCAGAATAAGCAATATCAGAGTATGGAACACTCAAATTAACATCATAATAAACAACCTGTGCGCTAACCTCATTCTCTGAATTGCTATCATGCCTCCCATAGCTTAGATAGAAACTATCATCCCACTCTCCCAAGCTGTCAACACCCAGGAAACTGCAGCAATCAGCTGAGCCATGGCATTCAGCTAACTCATAATTAACCCTCCACACAGTGCAGACCTTCTCATAGCTGACATCCCACCCAAACTTACCATCAACATTAAACTCAAACACATCATCAACCAACTTAACGCCTCCGCCAGACACACTAACCGCTATATTCCTGTATACAGAATCATTAACAGCTTCTTCACCCCCATCTTCAACAGGCTCATCACTTACAGCCAGCCCGGTAACCAAAGGAATGCCAAGCTCTTCTTTAAGCCTTGAAGAGTCAAGCACTAAATAGCTTTCATCGTAGCTTCTCAGATAAACCTTAACAACACCGCTGCTGGAAACCTTGCCGTTCAGCTTTACAGATACCAACCTTCCATAATCCCCAATAACCCAGCTATAGTTATAGCTGGAATTAACCTCTAACCCAACAGCATCAGTATAATTATAGCTTTCTTTAACAATAACAAAGCCAATATAACTTGGCTCAAGCAGAACACTAAACAACCCAAACAGCAATAAAGCGCTGACAATAACAGGAATCCCTACTTTCAATAAATGCCCCCCATAAACACATTTATTCCTATCAATATAATCATCACAATACTCCAGCCACTCTAACCTGCTTCTTCCATCAACCTTCTGGTTCAGAACTAAGTTATACTCCTCTTTGCTAAACAAACCCTTAGCAAGCCCAGCTTCAGCTGTCTCTATCTCCCCCTCAATCTTTGCTTTGCTCTTTTTGATATACTTTAGAGTATGCAAAACCTCTTCTCTTTCCGGGTTATTGCTAAATCTATTCATTTTTTCGTTTTTTGTAATGTTCAAGAATCTTCTCGATTACCTCTTGATATGCCTGCCTAGGATGAATCTTTAATTTTGAAAGCTCTTCAACTAGCTTTTTAGAAATCTTAATAGTAGTAATATCCTTCCTCATTGTGGTATACCAAAGTATCTTTAGGTATACCCATATTTAAACTTTACTGTTTTTTACTCACAAAACAAGAAAACTTACCCAATCAATTCATAAACTTCCTTCAGCTCATCAACTGTCTCTGCACTATTTATCATTCCCCTATACTCCCCACCATGTTTAACGCCTTTTGTAAACCACTGTGCCTGTGTCCTGATAGATTTAAAATGAATTTTATACTTCTTAGCATATCTCAAATATTCATAAAATAACTTTTTCTTGGTTCGAGCTTTTCTCAAGCTTTGCTTGAGGAGTTCGGAACTTTGTTCCGAAGTGCTAGAACTATTGGGTACAATAGAAACCATTTTTTCTTTTTTTCCATCCAAATAATCCTTTATCTGGCTAAACACAGCAGGATTGCCAATAGCGCCTCTTGCAACCATAACAGAATCACATTTAGTGTTATCAAACATCCTTTTTGCATCCTCACCATTAAAAATATCCCCATTGCCTATTACTGGAATATTTACACTTTCTTTAACTTTCTTAATAATATCATAATCAACAGGAAAAGCATAATTAACAGTTCTTGCCCTTCCATGAACTGCTATTGCAGAAACACCCTCTTTCTCGCACAATTTAGCTATTTTAACAGCATTTATATTGTTTTTATCATAACCTGCCCTTATCTTCACGCTTACAGGAACTTTAACTTTTTTAACTAATTCTTTTATTATAGCCTTTATCTTGCTTGGATACCTCATAAGATAGCTGCCACATTTTCTCTCAACAACATTACTTCTAGGACAACCTAAATTAAGGTCTACCACAATAACCTTATCCTCGACAGCTTTAGCCCCTTTAGCTATCAGCTTAGCATCATTCCCAAAAAACTGCGCAACAACATTTTTCTCATCATAAAAATCCGCTAATTTACGAGCACCCCTGTCAAAAGCAACAGCATCAATCATCTGTGAATAAACAATATCAGCACCATGATCAGTGCATACCTTCCTAAAGGCAATATCAGTTACATCCACCATTGGAGCCAATATTATCTTATTCTTAAAGTCCATAACAGCGGATAATAACAACTTATTTTTAAAACCTATTATTCTTAAGAAAACTATTTAAATAACCCTATAATATTAATTCTTAATGAAAGATTCAGAACTAAAAAAGAAATACTTAGAATTTTTTAAAGCTAAAAAACATTATATTATTCCATCATCTTCTCTAATTCCAGAGCACGACCCTACTGTCTTGTTCACAACAGCAGGAATGCACCCTTTAGTTCCATACCTGATGGGCCAGCCACACCCACAAGGCAAAAGGTTAGCAGATGTCCAGAAATGCATAAGAACTGGTGATATTGACTCCGTCGGTGATCCTTCTCACTTAACATTCTTTGAAATGTTAGGGAATTGGTCGTTAGGTGATTATTTCAAAAAAGAAGCTATTGAGTGGTCTTATGAATTTCTAACTAAAGTTCTAAAATTTGAACCAAATAAACTGTTCGTAACTGTCTTTAAAGGAGACAAAGATGCTCCAAAAGACGAAGAATCAGCCAATGTATGGAGCTCTTTAGGCATTCCAAAAGAACGTATATACCACTTACCAAAAAAAGACAATTGGTGGGGTCCTGTAGGTAACATAGGACCATGCGGCCCTTGCACAGAGATGTTCATCGACACAGGAATAAGCTCATGCGGAAAAAACTGCAAACCAGGCTGCAGCTGTGGAAAATACTTTGAAGTCTGGAACGACGTATTCATGGAATATAACAAAGTTGCAGAAAACAAGTTTGAAAAACTAAAACAAAAAAATGTTGACACCGGAATGGGTTTAGAAAGGACAACTGCAATGCTTCAAAACAAAAAAACAGTCTATGAAATTGAAACATTTGTCCCAATAATAGACAAAATCAAGGAGTTAGCTCAAACACCAAACGAACTGTCAATAAGGATAATAACAGACCATATAAGGGCAGCTACCTTCATCCTAGGTGATGATTTAGGTATTGCCCCCTCTAATCTTGATCAAGGCTATATCATAAGAAGGTTCATAAGAAGATGCATAAGGCATGGTAAACTGATTGGCATAGAAAAAGAATTCCTTTCAGAACTTGCAGAAATAGTAATTAAACTTCACAAAGAAGACTATAAGGAATTAGAAAAAAACAAGGACTTCATAATAAACGAGCTAAAAAAAGAGGATAAAAAGTTTAGGGACACTCTAGAAAGAGGATTAAGCAAGTTTGACAAAATAGTAAAAGACAAGAAATTGTCAGGAAAAGACGCATTCTTATTATTCCAGTCTTATGGCTTCCCGATAGAAATGACAGAAGAGCTTGCAAAAGAAAAAAACATCAAAGTAGACATCAAAGGTTTTGAACAAGAATTCAAAAAACACCAGGAATTAAGCAGAGTAGGCGCAGAAAAGCGTTTTAAAGGTGGTTTAGGCGATAAATCAATTGAAACAACTAAACTTCATACCGCAACACACTTACTTAACCAAGCTTTAAGGGAAGTTCTAGGTAAAAAAGACATCTTCCAAAAAGGTTCAAACATAACACCTGAAAGATTAAGGTTTGACTTTAACTTTGACAGAAAACTGGAAAAAGAAGAATTGCAGAAAGTAGAAGACTGGGTTAATAATGTAATAAAACAAGCTCTTCCTGTTGTTAGAGAAGAGATGACCCCAGAAGAAGCTAAAAAGAAAGGTGCCCAAGGAGTATTTGAGCACAAATACGGCGATAAAGTGTTTGTTTATTCAATAGGCAATAAATCAATAGAGATCTGTGGCGGCCCCCATGTTAGTAACACAAAAGAGCTTGGTCATTTCAAAATCAAAAAAGAAGAAAGCTCTGCAGCTGGTGTTAGAAGAATAAAAGCCATTTTAGAGTAAAATGCCCCTCTACATCGTCTCAACACCAATCGGAAATTTAAAAGACATAACATTTAGAGCAATAGACACACTAAAATCATCAGGCCTGGTTCTGGCAGAAGACACAAGAAGAACTTCTATCTTGTTAAATCATTACAGCATCAAAGGCAAAAAACTAATATCCTTCAACGACATTAACAAAGAGAATAAAACACCATCAATCATAGCAGATCTAAAGCAAAACAAAGAAATTTCATTAGTCTCAGACTCAGGCACACCAGGCATATCAGACCCTGGTTTTTACTTGATCAGAGAATGTGTTAAGCAAAATATCCTAGTAATCCCAATTCCAGGGCCAACAGCAGCAATATCAGCTTTAACAGCTTCTGGATTTCCTACAGATTCGTTTGTTTTTTATGGTTTTATTCCAAAAAAAGAAAAGGCAAAAGCAGATTTATTCAAAGAAATCAGGAATAATGAAAAAACTGCCATTATTTATGAAAGCCCTTACAGACTGCTCAAAACATTAAAAGTAATGGCAGAGATAATACCAGAAAAAAACATCTGTATAGCTAGAGAAATTACAAAAAAGTTCGAAGAATTCATAAGGGGAACCCCCCAAGGCATATACGAAAAACTAAAGGATAAGAGTATAAAAGGTGAAATAACTATAATAATAGATAAAATATAATCGAATTAAACCTTATAAACAACATCTCCTTGCCTGGCATGCTCTTTAACCTTCATGCCAATTGCCTGGCCTGCTTCAGCTTCTTCAATCTCTTCATGCTCAATCTGCATAGAATCAACCTTTTGCTGAAAATCGCTTGTAGCGCCTTTTATCCTTATCTTGTCGCCTACTTTTAACACAGAACTCAATTCAATTACAGCAACACCTATATTTGTGAAATAATGTGTTACCTTGCCTACTTCTTCTCCCAAATTTTCTTCAGGCATTAAACCTCACCCCAATCACCTAGTAAGTAACGCTAATATATAAATTTATTTGAAAATTCTTTGAATTTTCAGGGAAATTTCTTAAAAAACTCAAAATTTTTTAAAAAATTTATTTGAAAATTATTTGATATTGAGCTCAACTTTCCTTCTCTTTGTACTTATCTGCGCACTCATCGCTGCAGAACCTGCATAGCTCATCCCCTACCTTTTTCTCAATAAAATCATCATCAAGGATCTTACCGCATTTTCTGCATTTTGCTCCTTTTCCACCGCCTTCAGCCCCTTCCATAAATCCCTCTTCCAATGGGCTGATTTCATCATCCTCTACCTGCTTCTCTCTTCCTTCTTCTGAATAAATATCTTCATCATCTGCCACAATAACCACCTCGAAGAAACCATTTTAGGTAAAGTTTATAAATTTTGTTATCCTTTCAAATGAATATGGAAGAAGAAGATAAATTAAGGAAGAAAATAAAAAAAGAGGCAGAAAAAAACATAGAGATGGACGACTCAGATATACCCGTCCATGAAAGGCTGGTAAGAGAGGAAGACATTAAGCAGCTCAAAAAGAAAAAAAGAGATTTTATCTAATAATCATCATCGCCTTCAAAGCCCATTCCGCCGCCAGCGCTGCATCTCTGGCATAACATCCCTTCTGCGCTAAAGCCAGCAGACTTAACAATCCTGAATTCCCTTCCACAGCTAGGGCATTTAACAACAACTTCCTCAAAACCAACTTCAAAATTATCTTCTTTAGGGCTTTTCTTGCTAACATCCTTCTTCCTTGGTTTAGCCTTTTTACTGGTTTTTTTCCTTTTTACCATCTGATTTTCAGCGTGTTAAAGCCAATGAATATATAAACTTTTTTACGTGCTTAAAAGTGATAACCTAATTATCTGCATAACTCTTCAACTTCATCCGCCAACTTCCTCACTTTTCTACCAACTTTCTCCCCTAACTCCTTATCAAACCTTTCAACAGCCTCTTCAACGCTGCCCACTCTTGTATTAAAAACAAGATTGTCAGCATGGGCAATAATCTTCTCCTCTTTGCTAACAGGAATATAATCTCCCAAAGGCAGCTCTAACCCCTCTTCAGCAATATCCTCTTTGGAAATGCCAGCTCCTAAATGTCTCTCAGCAACTAAAGCATGCTCTGGCAAACCCTCTTTCCTAAGGATATCTCCCCCAATAATGCCGTGCTTAATAGCATCAGGCCCGCACTGGAATCTTCCAATATCATGCAGCAAAGAAGCAGATTTAATAAAATCTAAATTAACATCTTTGGCATTTTTCCCAATACCTAAAGCTAGTTTTTGAACAGCCTTAGAATGCTTCAAAACTCCTTTGAAAGCTCCCTCATCACCAGAGTATTTCTTCAATAACGCTATAGCTCCCTTCTCGCTTATTTTCTTCATAACTAAAAAGTTAAAACGCAAGAATAAAAATCTTTCTAAAAAGCCTCAACCTTCTTAGGATTTAACTTTATCCCTTTATCAGTTATATCTATAGCTAATGTCTTTTCAGGTATCTTAGTGCCTCTCATCTTAAGAACCTCTAATGCTCTTCTCCTTATACCTTTTAGCTTAACATGGTAAAGCAAGATTATCCCGTCCACCTCAAACTCAAAAGCAGCTGAAATAATATGCCCATCTGGAGTTTCATCCTCAGATGTTAGGAGAGCTGTACAATCCCATTTGTCAATAAGCTCAAACAATGCTAGTGCAGCCTCTTTCTTCGTTAACTCATCTTCATACAAAAGAGAAAATGAGGTCATAGAATCAATAACAAGGCGCTTAGCCTTAATCTTCTCAATAATGGACTCAACTACCCCCCCACCTTCAGTTAAAACTTGCTTTACCTGCTCAGGTGTATACTCTAAAAAAACAAATTTTCCGTTTTTTTCATATTTATCTAAATCCCAGCCAAATTCAATCATATCTTCATAAAATTTTTCCTTTTTTTCTTCAAATGTTATATATACCCCAGCTTCACCCTTCTTCAAGCCATCCATCATGAACTGCATTGCAAAAATGCTCTTAGCACTTCCTGCTCCGCCAGCTACCAAATTAGTGCTATTCTTCTTAAATCCTCCCTCTATCAACTTATCTAAATTAGGGAGCCCTGTAGATATTCTTTGTGCTTTCATTTGAATTTCTTAGCATCGCTCTCAATTAGAGAGAATGGAACCTCTTTTGGAAATATCTTTATGCCTCCTTTACCTATTGTAAATGGAAAGACATCTATTAAATGATCCTGCCCTCTCATCTTAGGTATAAAAATGCAATTTTCAAAAGAAGAGCCCTTCCTTATTTTTACTAAAATAATCAACCCTTCAAAAAGGAAATCCTCAGGTTTATATTCTATTTCATCTATATTTGACAAAGATTTTTCAGAAACAGTTAACAAAGTCACATTTGACTCTTTCATCTTTAGGACGAAATCCAATACTTCTTTTCTGAAGTCCATCTCGCCTGAAACGTGGGTATACTCAAACAATGTTATGCTGTCAAGAACAACACGCTTTATCTTTTTTTCCCTGATCACAGTCAATGGGGTTGCTATTGTCATCAGTTTCTTTGGAGAGATAGACTGTTGTATCAATGTTATCAGACCTTTCTTTTCGTAACCCCTCATATCAAGGCCTAAAGCCTCTGCATACTGCCTGATGTCCTCTATTGTTTCTTCAGAAGTAATATAAATTCCTGCTTCTCCATTCTTAGCCCCTTCAACAATAAACTGTATAGCTAATATGGTTTTTCCCGTGCCTGGTGGCCCAGTCACCAAAACAGAAGCTCCTTCCCTCAACCCCCCTTTTAATATATCATCCAATCCAGGAACATATGTTTTCATCTTTTTCATCATTAAAAGTCACCTTTTTTTGCTATAACCTTAATTTTATTAAATGATATATAAACTTTATGATTACCAAACCTTTGGGTTTACACTATGCGGTGCCGTAGAAATCCCTAATCAAGAATAAAAAAGATTTTCTATATGCATTGTATGCTATTATTCTAAATCTTGCTTGTTGCTTTTGCCCTCTTGCAGTTGT
>Ga0268276_1002827_pt1 | contig 14265 bp, 9 predicted proteins | sample saktaG_4_FD_190145 | JGI IMG/M metagenome (GOLD analysis project Ga0268276, IMG submission 190145) | Saline water microbial communities from Sakinaw Lake, British Columbia, Canada - sak_2010_1_5_45m | ecosystem: Environmental > Aquatic > Non-marine Saline and Alkaline > Saline ...
GCGGGAAGGTTATCGGCGTCTGACTGCGACCGGATGACTGAACCCGCGGGGACGTAACGTCCGTCAGGAATCCTGACGCCCATGAGGATGACCCCGGGTTCGATGACACAATTCTTTTCCACGATAGCACGAAAGACCAGAACCTTCATGCCCACGAAGGTATCGTCCAGCACGACCGCCGGGCCATGGATCTGGACCTGATGGGCCAGGGATACGCGACAGCCGATATAGACGGCATATTTTTTGCCGTCCACTTCATATAAATTATTTTCCACAGGTTTGCCGTGATGCTCTGTTTCGAGGGCATGAATCACCACGCCGTCCTGGACATTGGAATCATCACCCACATGGAGGGGCTGGCCTTCGTCACCGCGGACGGAGGCACACGGCGAAACCATCACGTTCTTTCCCAGAAGAACATGGCCGATGACGGCAGCGAGCGGGTGCACATAAGCGGAAGGGTCGATGACAGGGTCATAGGCCTTTGATACGAAATCGGTAACAACATTTTTTTCAATCATTCAACATCCTCCTGTAAAGGTTTTCTACAATCAGTCCTTTAATTTAAAGAATTTTCCTTTCATGCTTTTGATACGTTCTTTCTCGACAAGGCTTGCCCAAACCCTGTCGACGTCTCTCTTTGTATTTTCTAAAGGACCTTCATTGTTAATGACGTAATCAGAGCGTAACACCTTATCGTCAATGGACATCTGGGAGTTCAAGCGGTCCTCGGCATTGCGTTTGCTGAATCCGTTCCTCTCCGTAAGCCGAAGGATCTGTTCGTCTCTGGAAATATAGATCAGAACGATCACATCCACGGCATCCTGCCAGTTCACTTCAAAGAGGAGCGGAATGTCTGAGATAATGATCCCCTTGGGGTCTTTCTTCGTGATTTCCCCGATCTTATTCATCCATTCGCTGAAAACGGCAGGATGAACAATGTCGTTCAGCTTTTTTCGCTTTGATTCATCGTTGAAAACCAGGCCCCCCAGCTTTTCTCGGTTGATGGATCGATCCGAGTTGAGGATTTCCGGGCCGAAACAGGAAACAATATCCCTCCATACCGGACGGCCCGGTTCCTCGACCAAATGAGCCAATGAATCGTGATCGATCAAATAGGCCCCTTTGTCCACGAACATACGGTCGACGGTTGATTTTCCGCTGGCGATACCGCCTGTGAGTCCGACATTGAGCATGGGGTCGTATCTATCATAAGGCAAAATTCCCATCAATGAAAAAGAACGGCTCGATTAACCATTGGTCGAATAATAGAGACCTTTTGGACATAGCCCTTGACACGCTTTTAATTTAAAGCAATATTTAATCGTAAGGAACTGCCTTTGGAGCGAGTCTGAAAGATCATCAGAACCTTTTACCGATTTTTCTCGCGTTCATGAATTGAATGCCGATCAAGAGGGGGAAATGACTGAATTCCGTATCGACGAGGATAGAGGCCTGAATCTCAAAGAATCCTTGAGCATGGAGTGGCTCGATACGAACGGTTTGGGCGGATATGCCTCCAGCACGATTCTGGACTGCCATACGAGAAAATATCACGGCTTTCTTGTGTCGAAGCTGATAAAACCATCGGGTCGATTCGTGCTTCTATCAAAAGTAGAAGATTCCATCCGCAGCGGAGATAAGGAATATTTTCTGACCACTCATCGATACCCGGACGTCTTTCATCCTCAGGGTTATAAATATCAGACGGCTTTCAGCCTGGATTATTCTCCATGTCTGACCTTCAGAATAGGCGACATCATCATTCAAAAGCGAATCATGATGATCCAGGGGGAAGACAGGGTCTTAATCCGGTATTCCTGTGAGAACGGCAATGGTTCGCTCTTCCTCGGGATAAAACCGCTCATCGCCTTCCGCGCCTGTCATGAAGTGAGCAGGGAGAATCCATCGCTCAACGTCAGGATCAGGGATCTCCTGAATGGTTTTGTTATCAGACCATACGATGGGATGCCGGAGCTTTTTGTTCAGACCAGTCATCGAAAATGCTTCCTGCCGTTCCCGCTGTGGTATCGCAACTTTGAATATTCCATTGAGGCGGAAAGGGGGTTCGATGACCACGAAGACCTTTATCAGCCGGGAGTATTTGAGATTCCATTACGGGATGGATCCGACGTTTTCGTCTCGGCGGCCCTGAAAGAATACAAGGGGCGGCTGAAGGATAAGTGGTCGGCGGAGGAACGAAGACGAAAACAGGAGGCGATGAAAGACGAAACGATCGTCGAAGATATTGAAAGCAAAACAGGAAGGGAAATCGCATTAAAACTCGTAAGGGCCGGAAGGAAATTTATAATAAGGGATCAAAAGAAGAAGCCGGCAATCGTCGCGGGATACCACTGGTTCTGCGAGTGGGGGAGAGACACGTTGATTTCTTTGCCGGGTCTTACGTTCTGTTTGGGGCGACCGGAAAAGGGGATAGAGATTTTAAGAAAATACGCGGGATTTGAAAAAAAAGGACTGATGCCCAATTTCATATCGGAAGACGGAACATCAAAGGCGTACAACTCTGTGGACAGCGCGCTATGGTATTTCTGGGCGGTTCAGCAGATGCTGAAATACACGGATGACCTGAAAACGATAAAAAAAGACCTCTGGCCGGTCATGAAGAAAATCATAGAGAACTATATGGCGGGAACGGAACATAAAATATTCATGAATGATAATGGATTGATACATGCAGGTGACAAGGACACGCAACTGACGTGGATGGATGCAAAGGCCGGAGGGAAGTCTGTAACGCCGCGCTCCGGTTATGCTGTGGACATAAACGCCTTGTGGTATAATGCCCTATCTTTCATAAATGACCTTGCGCAACGATTTGGTGAGACGACATTCAATGTAAAAAAATTAATCGATCGAACAAGAGAATCTTTCAATGAAACGTTCTGGATCGAGAGCGGATGTTATCTTGGGGATGTATTTTCAGATGGCAAACTGGACACGGCTGTTCGGCCCAATCAGATTCTCGCCGTTTCTCTTCCCTATACACCCCTTGAACCGTCAAGATGGACAGGAGTGCTGGAAAAGGTGAAAGAGGAACTTTTGACCCCTTGCGGTCTCAGGACACTCTCACCGGGAGACGCAGCATACAGGGGGCGTTATGAAGGGAATTCATCCACGAGGGATATGGCTTATCATCAGGGAACCGTCTGGCCATGGCTTGTAGGTCATTATGGCGAAGCCTGCCTGAAAACGGCGGAGGACAGGGCGGCAGCGAAGGAAAACCTTCTCGATCTCATGTCAAAATTCTTGGATGAGCATTTCATGCAAGCGGGCATTGGATTTGTATCGGAGGTTTTTGACGGCGATCCGCCGCATCATCCCGGCGGTTGCATCGCCCAGGCCTGGAGTACGGCTGAGATAATAAGATTGATGAGACTATTGAAAGACGAACCGGATCGTTGATGAGGTGAGGGCAGATGCGTGTTCTCATGTTCGGATGGGAGTTCCCCCCCATATCAGTGGCGGCCTTGGAACGGCCTGTTTCGGGATTACGCAGGGCCTCTCCAATTTCGGCACGGAAATTGTTTTTGTTCTGCCTCGGCAAAAAGGGAATATTCATAAATCACATGTGAGGCTTATCTTGGCAAACGATGTTCCATTGCATGAAAAATCCGAAACGGACGCCTTTGCCCGGGCCGTGACGTTCCGGCATGTTGAATCCGATTTGATACCATATGCAGAAAAAGGACGGGCAGGAGCTTTTATTGCGGGCAAGATAGGTGTTGTCGGGGAGTCAAGCACAGGCACTTGGGATCTGTCAGATGATTATGGTTAGGACATGTTTGCGGAAGCAGATCTCTATGGCCGCAAAGCGGGGGTCCTGGACATCTGGAGAAAACTTCAGGCATCCGATCATTTTTATTACATGTGTACGAAGTGGTTTAGCGATAGTGATGTTCATAAATATTTCAATCCTTATCAATCTCCCTACGATGCTTATATTAACTACATGAATATATTGGCTGATTTCGATAACACTTTAAAAGAGAAAGGTCTATTCAATGGAAGCCGGTAAATATCTTTTTGAAGTGAGCTGGGAGATCTGCAATAAGGTCGGCGGCATATACACCGTGATCAGCAGCAAGGTTCCCATGGCCGTCGCGAATTTCGGCGAGAATTATTTTCTGCTGGGACCGGACCTGAAGACGAACCCGGAATTCGAGGAGACCGACGAAGAATGCTGGAACAGGATACGTGAGGGAACAGCCATCAAGGACATCCCCTGCAGGTTCGGGCGCTGGAAAATCCCCGGTGAACCAAAAGTGATTCTGGTCAGCTTCGGAAAGAAGCTCAACAAAGATCAGCTGCTCTTTGAATTATGGGAGAGCTACGGTGTTGAATCCATCGCGGGAGGATGGGATTACGTGGAGCCCGTCATGTTCAGCTATACCTGCGGGGCTGTTATTGAAACAATTTATAATCTGGTGGTTCGTCCGGAGGAGGGAGTGGCCGTCGCTCATTTCCATGAGTGGATGTGCGGAGCGGGCCTGCTTTTCATGAAAAAAAGGGTGCCGGCGGTTGCGACGGTATTCACGACACACGCTACCATACTGGGACGATCACTCGCAGGCTCCGGCGTCGACATCTACGCGAAGATGGACCATATCTCACCTCAAAAAGAAGCGGTTGACCACAACATCATGGCCAAATATTCCATGGAGTCGGCAGCCGCCCGTGAAGCCGACTGTTTCACGACGGTCAGCCAGATCACCGATATGGAAGCAAAGAACTTTCTTGGCAGAAATGCGGATGTGATTGCGACGAACGGTCTCTGCATGGAGAAAATCCCGAATTATTCGGTCAACAGAGAAATACCGCAAAATTACAGGAAACGGCTGCTGGAATTCGCGTCAAGATTTTTGAGAAAGCAATTCAGCGAGAAAACAAAACTAGTCTTGATTTCGGGTCGTTATGAATTTCACAACAAAGGCATTGATCTCTTTCTCGAGGCGCTGGGACGCCTGGACAAGGAAATGCCGAGAGAAGACGGTCAGATTCTTGCCTTTATCTGTGTCATTGGAGGACACACGGCGATCAACCCCGCTGCGCTCCAGGATGGACCCTTGGATCCGGGAACACCACTCATAACCACCCACCGTCTGCAGAATGAATCGTCGGACCCCATCCTTGCCGCATGCAGCCGTCTGGGCTTGAAGAACTCGGCTGAGAACCGGGTCAATGTCATTTTCGTTCCGGCATACCTGAACGGTCATGACGGTTTGATCAACATGGACTACTACCACGTGCTGGCGTCGTTTGATCTTGGCTTGTTTCCATCTTATTACGAACCCTGGGGATACACCCCGCTGGAAAGCATTGCCTACGCCGTGCCCACCATCACGACCGATCAGGCTGGTTTCGGCCTATGGGCCCGAAACACAATCGGTGAAAACCGCGGCGTGATCATCCTGGAACGAAGCGGCGTCCCCTTTAAAACAATCATCGAGAATCTTCTTCTCATATTGAAGTCTTTCATCACCTGGTCCGATGAAGAGATGGCGGAGAGGCGCCGTGAAGCCAGACGCGCGGCCGTGAAGGCGGGATGGATCAACTTTTATGACCGGTATATTGAGGCTTATGAAAAAGCTGTCAACGTCGCGAGGACAAGGGCAGCGTTCGTTGATGCTGCGGATACCCTGGAAAAGAAGCATGTATTCGCCGGAACGTCGTCCATGCAGCCCCATTTCCGCAAACTGACGGCCGTGGTCAACCTTCCGCGAGAGATCCATCGCCTGAGAGAGATGGCATACAATCTTTGGTGGATCTGGAATCCCGAGGCCCAGGGTCTCTTCACTCACCTTGATCCGAAATTGTGGGAGGAGTCGGGAGGCAATCCCGTCAAGATGCTGGAGTGTGTTTCCCCGGAGAGGTTTGCCGAAGTAGCGCGGCATGAAGGTTATCTGGGACTCTATGAACGTGTGGTGCGTGAGTTCGACGAGTATCAAAAAGGGAAGGGCAACGGCAGATCGGATTTCTCTCCGCACATCAAATGGTCGTCCCCTGTAGCGTACTTTTCTCCGGAAATCGGACTGCACGGAAGCATTCCCATCTATTCGGGCGGTCTCGGTGTCCTGGCAGGCGATCATCTCAAGGCGGCCAGCGAACTCAATATCCCGATGGTGGGTGTAAGTCTTCTTTATAAAAACGGATACTTCAGACAGCGTATTGACAAGGAAGGGAGTCAGATCGCCGAATTTCCAGAAGGCGACTTTTCAAAAATGGCCGTGCAGATGGTTCAGGATGATAAGGGCAATGATGTTCAAATAACAGTAGAGCTTCCCGGACGGACCCTTTTTGCGAATATCTGGGAAGTCAGGGTCGGGCGTGTGACGCTCTATCTTCTTGACACGGATATTCAGAGAAATACCGTTCAGGACAGAAAAATAACCTCACGCCTTTATATCGATGAGCCGAGGGTGAGGATTGAGCAGGAAATTCTCCTCGGAATCGGAGGGGTGAAGCTTTTGAAGAAACTGGGTATCCGGCCGAGCGTTTACCACATCAATGAAGGTCATTCGGCTTTTCTGCTCTTCGAAAGGATGAATACCCTCATGATCGATGAAGGAGTCACTTTTGATGAGGCGAAAGAGGTGGTGAAAAGCAATACAACATTCACGACGCACACGCCCGTCGAAGCGGGCAATGAGAGATTTGACAAGGAACTCGTGGAACACTATTTTGCGAGCTATTTGAAAAGGTGGGGAATCACCTGGTCCCAGTTCTGGGAACTGGGGAGAAAGGAAGGCGGCGAGGAAAAGTCGTTCTTCATGACGATTCTTGGTCTGAAGCTGTCAGAGAAGAAAAATGCCGTGAGCCGCATGCATGAAGACATTGCCCGGCGGATGTGGGTCGGCGTTTGGAAAGGATTTCATTATTCCGATGTCCCCATCGGGCATATCACCAACGGAATTCATGCGGTATCTTATGTCGCTCCAGAGATGCGTGACGTCTTTGACATTTATCTCGGCCGCGGATGGGAAAAAAGTATTGCCGATGAAGAGTTATGGAAGAAGATTCAGGATATCCCCAACGCGCACCTGTGGAGGGTCAGGAGCAGCCTCAAGTTTAATCTGCTGAACGTGCTCAGAGAAATCATCGCGAAACAAGGGGTTAAGTACGGCGAATCAAGGACACTTCGCGACGAACTTCTTGCCAGGATCAACCCTTCGGCCATGACAATAGGCTTTGCCCGACGTTTCGCTCCTTATAAGCGGGCCACGCTCATGTTTTCAGATCTGGATCGCCTCGATAGGATCGTGAACCACCCAAAACGGCCCGTTCACATCATCTTTGCAGGAAAGGCCCATCCAAGCGACGGTATAGGCAGAGAATTGATCAGGCAGGTCATTCATCAATGTAACGATAAGCGATTCATGGGGAAGATTTTTTTTATCGAAGACTATGATATCTCCACCGCCCAGGAGCTTACAAAAGGGGTCGATGTATGGCTGAATCTGCCGAGGAGACCTTTTGAGGCCTGTGGAACAAGCGGTCAAAAAATCGTCGTCAATGGCGGTCTGAATCTCAGCACATCCGATGGATGGTGGTGCGAGGGATTTGACGGCACGAACGGCTGGAACGTCGGTCCGGCGAGGACGCGCTTTACGGGTTACGAAAACGACGCGGAAGCCGATGAGCTGGACGCAGAATCACTCTATTCGATGCTCGAGGACATAGTAACGCCGCTCTTTTATGAAAGGGATGTGTCAGGCATACCCCAGGAATGGATGAACATGGTCAAGAGATCCATCATGACGATTGTGCCGCGGTTCAATGCAGAGAGGATGGTGATGGAATATCTGCAGCAGATGTATCTTCCGGCGGCTCGCAGAGGCTGCGACATGACCAATAACGCGTTCAAGCTTGCAAAGAATCTTGCCGACTGGAAGATCAAGATGCCCATGAGGTTCTCATCGCTGAGACTCATTGATGTGACTTTCGAGGGCATCCACGGCGATACGCTTCTGGTCGGAAAACCCTTTAAAGTCATTGTTCGGATTGACCCGGGAAAGATGGCGGCGGATGAAATATTGCCGGAGTTGATCATCGGGAAGACGGAGCGGCAGGAATTTGTGAGAGATCCGGAGAGCATTCCGCTGAGGTTGTTAAAAAAGGACGGCAGCGTTCTGACCTTCAGCTGTGAATACCACGTGCCGGAGACCGGACAATACGCTTACGGCATCCGGATCGTACCCTTCAACGTGAATCTGACGAACGCGCAGGACCTGGGGCTGGTGCTTTGGGGCTAAAGAAAGTTCAGCGTTCAGAGTTATATAAATAGCTTTTGACATCAACTCGAAACCGCTGGGAGGAGTTGAAAACACACTATCTCAGGCTGTTCAAAAAGGTCCAGATGCAAGGCGCGCATGGTTTGACAAGCTCACCATGACAACTTGTAAACCTGTCCTGAGCCTGTCGAAGGAAGGGGCAAAGCGCAGCATGCAGATGCCGTCCCCGCCTTTCGAGTCACTCAGGATAAACTCAAGCGGGGTTGGGCGTTTTTCAACAGCTTGCTAGAGACTGTACACCTTCTCCCCGGGGAGCACTGAAAAGCCGTTCTTGACAAGAATATCTATGGCTTCGTCCGTGGGCGTGAATCGGAAAATAATGATGGCGTTTTCTCCGCTTCTTTCAATGAAGGCGTACATGTACTCAACGTTGATGGCGTGACGTGAAAGAACAGCCAGGATGCTGTGCAGTCCGCCGGGTCGGTCGGGAACCTCCACGGCGACCACATCGGTGCGCTTGACCGTGAAGCCGCCTTCCTGGAGAACTTTTTTGGCTGTTGCCGCGTCATTGACAATGAGTCTGAGGATACCGAAATCGGAAGTATCCGCAAGTGAGAGCGCCCGGATGTTGATATTGGCCTTGCTTAAAACTCCTGTAACCTGCTCAAGCGCACCCGGTCTGTTTTCTACGAAAATGGATATCTGTTCGACCTTCATTCATATCCCCCTTTTTTAGATTTGCCGTTTGTCGATCACGCGCTGCGCCTTACCCTCGAATCGCTGAATGGTCTTGGGCTCAACGAGCTTCACCTGCGCGGTCACTCCGAGATAGTCTTTCAGATCTTTTGATATTCGTTTTTCGAGGGACTGAAGAACTTTGATCTCGTCTGAGAAAATGCTTTCGCTGACTTCGACACGTACCTCCAGGGTGTCCAGGGTTTCCACCCGGTCAACGATAAGCTGGTAATGAGGTTCAAGTCCTTCGATACCCATGAGGACACTCTCAATCTGAGAGGGGAAAACATTCACACCCCGGATGATGAGCATGTCATCGCTCCGTCCCGATACTCTTTCCATGCGGACGAACGACCGTCCGCATCTGCAGGGGGCTGTGATGATTCTTGAAATATCCCTGCTTCGGTAACGTATCAGGGGGAAGGCTTCCTTGGTAATGGTCGTAAAAACGAGCTCGCCTTGTTCTCCCGGAGGCAGAACCTCACCCGAATCCGGATCGATGGTCTCTACGATGAAATGGTCTTCGAATATATGCATCCCCTCGCGTCCCTCCACACACTCCATGGACACTCCGGGGCCGATGACCTCGGAAAGACCATATATGTTCAATGCCACGATGTTGAGCTTGTTTTCAATCTCAAGCCTCATTTTTTCGCTCCAGGGTTCCGCGCCCAGAATGCCGACACGGAGCTTAAGCGACCTCATGTCAATTCCCATCTCCATTCCAGCCTCCGCCAGGGTCAGTGCGTATGAAGGGGTGCAGCAGATGGCGGTAGGCCCGAAATCCTGAAGAATCACAATTTGTCTTTTTGTATTACCGCCGGACATGGGAATAACGCTGGCGCCGAGTTTTTCTGCGCCGTAATGAGCCCCGAGACCTCCCGTGAAAAGTCCGTAGCCGTATGCGTTATGAACGATATCGTTCCGCGTCACGCCAGCGGCTGCGAAGCAGCGCGCCATGAGTTCGGACCATGTTTCGATATCCCGTTTTGTGTAACCGACGACCGTTGATTGGCCCGTTGTCCCGGAGGAAGCATGCATTCTCACAACGCTGCTCATGGGAACGGCGAAGAGACCGAAGGGATAATTATCTCTGAGATCGTCTTTTGTGGTAAAGGGAAGCTTCTTGAGGTCATCTAGAGTCCTGATGTCATCGGGATTAACGCTGGCCTGATCGAAAGATTTCCGATAAAAACCGACCGTGTGATAAACGCGCTGGGCTACATGCTGAAGCCTTTTCAGCTGCAGCGCCTCCAATGCCTCCCTCGGAAGAGCTTCAAATTCTTCGTTGTAGATCATGGGTTTCGGCTCCTTCTGTTGTTTTCATTATGTACATTGTTCACGTTCATTAACGTTAATGTATAAAATACCGATGCCTTCCGTCAATCGGAATTTAACAATATTCATCCTTTTCGGCCGTACAGGCGTTCAATAACTTCAGCCGCCAGAATATTTTCCGATGCAAGCGATTCGTCAGATTCACTATCAGTCAAAAGGTCGTTGATGCGAAAAAATGTCTGTTCAATGAAACCTTTTCCCTGCCTGACGCCGAAACGATAGTTCCTGCGTTCCCCGATACTTAGTCTGCAAAGAATATTTTTTGAAACCCAAAGCGTGCCGCCGCGGGCAAATTTTGATAAAATTCGAGCTTCTTTATCTGCAAAGTCCGCCGCCGTGATAATCCAGCCCGTGGACCCCTTGACCATGGCGCAGTATTCCTCTCCGAAACCCAGACCCACGTTCAAGTGGATGTTCTTAGGAGATGACCGGCCATTTGGCAAAGAACTTCCAATCCGCCTTGATAGGCTGCGCACTTCAATGCCTGCGTTTAAGGCATTTCTCAGATAGGAGGTTTTTCCGTCGCCGATAAAGAAGGCGCTGAAAAAATATCCGTACTGGCAAAATCCATCATTTTTGACGCAAATGGACTCAAATTCTTCCAAGATCTTTTCGATTAAAGCACAATATTCCTCTGGCAACATTTCATCGGAAAGAAGCTTCGAGTTCTCCATGACGGCATGGAGAACACAAAAAGGGAGCAGGGAAGGGAGGTTGTGACCTGATGGATGGGGTATTGCTTTAATCGTTTTTTCTGTCAGCCTCAACGAAGGATCGGATGATTCCATCTCGGGGAAAAGTGTCGGCGTTGCCGGGATCTCGCTTCTTTTTCTGATTGCCCGTCGAGTTCCGATGGAATTGCGAGATGGGCGATCCAGTTCAGTCTGTTTCATCTTTTCTGCAATGGCCTCCATTGAGAATCCTTCTTTCTTAAGATTTCGAACCTTTTCTATACGGTCAAGTGAATGAACCGGGAAATAACCGATCATTCTTGGGCCTTTTATACCGTCCAAAGGTGCTTGGACAATCGGCTTGGGAAGGATTCCCATTCGAATATAATTATTTAGTGTTGCTCTTGATATATTTGTTTTTAAAAGAATATCTTTACTGCTGATCAAAATCTTTACGTCTGACATGACCCGCTGTCTCCTCGAACAAGAAATTGTCAAATCGCTATTTGTATAAACGATACGTTCGATATATGTCAACATGAATGAGCCAATTAAGGTCAGGCTGGACATATTATATTGTACAACGCACACGATGTGTTTAATGAACGATTTGATGCATGTAATTGAAACAATACAGACTATAATTCTTTGAAAGAAAAAACGATGGTAGGATTTGGATGTGCATATAGACAGTACAAATATCGGAAAATGCCCGAGATTCAGTCCATTCTTTTGCCCTTGATGAAATCTTCAGTGAGGCGAAAGGCTTCATCATCTGTGAACTGCCTTGGGGGGTGCTTCATGAAATAGGCTGACGGGGAATAAAGAACCCCTCCAGTCTTCCTGTCAAGAGCAAGCTTGCAGCACCGGATTGCGTCGATGACGACACCGGCGGAGTTTGGAGAATCCTCAACGGAGAGCCTGATATCGAGATGCATGGGGACATCTCCGAAAAGTTTTCCTTCCATCCTGAGAAACGCGACCTTGTTGTCCTTTTGCCAAGGCACCCAGTCGCTGGGGCCGATGTGAATGTTCTCGCTATTCAAAGGAACGCTCATTTGAGACTGGAGGGCCTCTGTCTTGGATTCTTTTTTAGATGCCAGGCGGGATCTGTCAAGCATATTAAGAAAGTCCGTGTTTCCGCCGATGTTCAACTGATAGGTTCTTTCAAGTGGAACGCCTCTGTTTTTAAAAAGATTCGTTAAAACACGGTGAACGATTGTCGCGCCGAGCTGGGACTTGATATCGTCTCCTATGACAGGGAGGCTCTTCAATTCAAAACGTTTAGCCCATTTTGGGTCACTTGCGATAAAGACAGGTATGTTGTTGATAAAACCCAGTCCGGCATCGAGGGCGCATCCGGCGTAAAATTTTGACGCCTTTTCAGATCCAACGGGCAGATAATTTAAAAGAATTTCAGCACCCGTGTCTCTGAGGATTCTGGTCACGTCTTTCCATCCCGACTCTTTCCGATTCGACACGCTGACCCTGAGGCGTTCATCGTAGACCAGAGTATGTCCAGCGATGCTGTCCAGACGCCGGCCCATTCTGACTTTGACGCCTGTCTTGGGAATATCTTCATGGAAAACCTTGGTACAGTTAGGAGGTTCGAAGATGGCTTCAGAGAGATCTTTTCCGACTTTTCTCTTATCGATATCGAAAGCGGCAACCACTTCAATATCGCCGGGCCTGTAGCCCCCGATATCCGCGTGCATGATCCCGGTCATCTCTTTCTGATTTTTTATGCTGTAAAGTGAAATTCCCTGAACAAGGGCGGAGGCGCAGTTTCCTATTCCTATGATGGCGATCCTGATTTTATCCATAAAACAGGAAAACTCCTGGATGAAACAATAAGGATTGAGTGCAGCGAATATTTTTAATCAATGTAAGAGATATAATTAGAATCGATCCAAAATTCAATTTAAACTTTTATGTTCCGGCCGTAATGCTCCTTGATCCAGGCCTGGTAGGCCCCGCTCTTTACTCTATCTGTCCATTTCCTGTTTTCAAGATACCACGATACCGTCTTCATCAGGGCGGATTTAAAGGACTCCCGGGGTGACCAGCGGAGCTCACTGGTCAGCTTGGTGAAGTCGATGGCGTATCTGCGATCATGGCCGGGTCTGTCCTGGACAAAGGTAATCAGATTCCTCCTGGAGCGGCCGTTGGTCGGTGGAACAAGATCGTCAAGTATATCGCAGATCATCTCAACAACCTGAATATTTTCCATCTCGGAGTTTCCGCCCACATTGTACGTTTCGCCATTTCGACCCGAATTCATGATGGTCCAGATGGCTTCGCAGTGGTCATCAACATAAAGCCAGTCTCTCACGTTCTTTCCATCCCCGTAAACAGGCAACTCCTTGAAATCCAGGGCATTGAGAATCATGAGAGGGATCAACTTCTCTGGAAACTGATAGGGCCCATAATTGTTCGAGCAATTTGAAAGGGTGACAGGCAATCTGTAGGTCTCGTGATATGCCCTGACCAGATGGTCTGAAGATGCTTTGGCCGCCGAATAGGGACTGTTGGGCCGATACGGATTCTTTTCCGTGAAGTATCCATCCCTGCCCAGGCTTCCATAGACCTCATCCGTGCTGACATGGTGAAAGAGAAGAAATTTGTCACCCCTGATCCTCGCGATTTCAAGCAGATTGAATGTGCCAACGATGTTCGTGTAAATGAAGTCAGAGGGCCTTTTGATCGACCGATCAACATGAGATTCTGCTGCAAAGTGACAGATGCTGTCGATTTCATAACGGGAGCAGAGATCGTCCATCGTATTTAGATCGCATATGTCGGCCCTGTGAAAGAGATAACGTTCTGGGAAGCGTGACGCGATTTCAATCAGATTTTCCGGGTTTCCTGCGTATGTGAGCTTATCGATATTCAGGATACGACCCTGAAAGTCCGTCTCATTGAAGAGATAACGGATGAAATTGGTGCCGATAAAACCGCACCCGCCCGTGATCATAAGATTATTGAAAATTCTCTTTTCCATACGGATTATTCGAATCCTAAAATCCTCGAATGCCTGCCGCCTTGAATCATTGAGATTGAGCTTTTTTCATCGGCTAATAAGCTTGCAACGATCCTGAAATTTTGCAAGACTTACAGTGAATGTTGAAACCTTTCAAATTGGGAATGCCGTTTCATATCAGATAAAGGCGTTGAAAAGAAAGAAATATTTAATGAGGCAATGAAAGAGCATGAGAAAAGAAGCCTGTCCTGAGTCCACGTTGAAAGAAGGTGATAGAAAACATGGTTTTCAT
>Ga0268276_1002829_pt1 | contig 14259 bp, 20 predicted proteins | sample saktaG_4_FD_190145 | JGI IMG/M metagenome (GOLD analysis project Ga0268276, IMG submission 190145) | Saline water microbial communities from Sakinaw Lake, British Columbia, Canada - sak_2010_1_5_45m | ecosystem: Environmental > Aquatic > Non-marine Saline and Alkaline > Saline ...
AGACTGAGGGAGAAAAATCTCTTGCGGTTGCTTAATTTTGTTTTTGTTGGGAAATTTTATATAGTTTGATTTTGTTTATTTATTGAGGTTATATGGGAAGTTTGGATGGTTTTGATTTTAGAAGGAAGGTTGTTTTGGTTCGGGCTGATTTTTTCGGAAAGTTTAAATAGATATACAAGTATGTATAACCATGCCGCAAGCGATGTTGAAGAAGAATATTTTACATTATCCTCAGTTGGATACGATTTTGAGGATGGAGGATTTTATTAGGGAGAACTCTGGGGAATATAAGAAGAAGTCGCTTTGGGAGGCGTTGCCGAGGAAGATGATTTATCAGACGTTTTGTGTGATTTTTGATTATTTGTTGGAGTCGGGGAAGATTGCGTTGGATAGAGAGGGACATGTTGGTTGGATTTGGAATCCGGAGTTGGTGAAGAAGTATTTAGCTAGACCTGATTTGAGTTGGAGAAAATGAAGTCGGAGATTAAGTTTGCGAGCAAAAGAGTTGAGGAGAGTTTTAGAGAGTTGGAACATACGAGGAATGAAGATAAGAAATTGTATAAGTGGATTTGCCGGGCGTTTGAGGATTTGAAAGAGAATGCTTTTTGTGGAGTTCAGATTTCTAAGAAGTTAATTCCTGGAGTTTATTTTGAGAAGTATGGGATTGACAATTTGTGGAAATATGATTTGCCGAAGGGTTGGAGGTTGATTTATTCTGTTGCCTTTTGTCGATTGTCTTGGAGTGGATGTGCCATAGGGACTATGAAAGGAGGTTCGGGTATTAATGAAGGGTTTGGATGGTTTTGATTTTAGGGGGAAGGTGGTTTTGGTTCGGGCTGATCTAAACTCGGATGTTCGAGTTTCGCGGGTCGCGGGTCGCGGGTCGCGGGTCGCAAAAGTTTTGGAGAGTGAGAGGATTCGGGCGTCGGCTGAGACGATTAAGGAATTGAAAAGGAAGGGTGCGAAGGTTGTTGTTTTGGCGCATCAAGGCCGGAAAGGTGAGGTCGATTTTGTTAATTTGAGGCAACATGCGCGGTTGTTGAATAAGTATGTTAATGTGAAATTTGTTGATGATGTTTGTGGGGCAAAGGCGATTAGCGAGATTGGGAAGTTGGAGAGTGGCGAGATTATTTTGTTGAATAATGTTAGGTTTGTCGCGGATGAGTTTGCGCCGGAGAAGGGGAAGCGGAATGAGTTGTATAGGTTGGTTAAGGTTGTAGATTTTTTTGTGAATGATGCGTTTTCGGTTTGTCATCGAGCGCAGGCGTCGGTTGTTTTGTTCCCGAAGTATTTGCCGTCGTGTGCGGGTAGGTTGTTATATAGAGAGATTATTGCTTTGAAAAAAATTAAGTTGAGGAATTGTTTGTATGTGCTTGGAGGGGCGAAGCCTGCAGACAATATGAAATTATTGTCTGCAGGCGTCAGGCGTCAGGCGTCAGGCGTCAGGAAGATATTAGTGTGTGGGTTGTTTGGGCAAATGTGTTTGATTGCTGACGGGAAAAATTTAGGGGCGCAGAATAAATATCTGAAGAATGTCGTCGATGATTATGATGGAGTTTTGAAAAAGTTAAATGGGCGATTGAAGAATATTGAGATGCCGATTGATTTTGCGGTTAAGGTTGGCGGGCGGCGGGTTGAGAGGATGTTGAATGAATTTCCTTGTGATGATGAGATTTTTGATATTGGAGCTGGGACGATTGAGAAATATGTTTCTGAGATTAGGAGGGCGAAGGTGGTTTTTGTGAAGGGGCCGGCTGGAGATTCTGCCGACAGTAAATTTGCGAAGGGGACGGTGGCGTTGTTGCGGGCGGTTGCGAAGTGCGAGTTTAGTTTGATTGGTGGCGGGCATTTGAATGATACGATTAAGAAATATAAATTAAAGGGGTTCGGTCATGTGAGTTTATCGGGCGGGGCTTTGCTGAGATATGTTGCTGGGGAGAAATTGCCGGGGTTGGAGGCGATCAGTAAATAGTTTGTGGTGAGTATTGGTAGTGTGTTTTATTTGTAGAATATGTTTGTATTTTGATGGATGTGTTAATGAGAAAATAAATAAATAATGATTTTTATTATTTGATATGGGGATATTTGATTTTTTGAAAAATAAGAATGTGGTTGAGTCTGGGGAGGTCGCTGATTTGTTTTTTGGAAATGTTCGTGAGAAACTTGACGAGAGGAGTAATGTGTTGGTGAAAAATGAGGCGGAGGTTTTGCGTGAGATTAAGAAAGGGTTTGATGATTTTTATGTTTTTGTCGAGGAGAAATTGGCGATTTTGGAGGGAGTTGATATTGAGTCCAAGAAGGAGCATGAGAGGGTGAAGTTGTTGGTTCGGCAGGGTTTGGATAAATATGTTGATTTTGTTCGCGGTTTATTGAAGGACTTGAAAGCTTTAGAGAAGAATGATTTGGATGTTTTTTCTCGGGAAGTTAGCGAAGTGTTTGATGTTTTTGAGATGAGAAGTTACAAGGTTTATGATAGGGCGACTTATTTGATTGGTGATGAAATGTCGTCGGTGAGGAGTGGGATTAGGAAATTTCGTGCTGATTTAATTAAGGTGTTGAAGAAAAATAAAAAATTGATTGAGAATTTGGAGGTGGTGAGAAGTGTTGAGTTGAAGTTGAGTGAGGTCGAAAAAGTCGAGGCAGATTTGAAAAATTTTAGGAGGGGGATAGAAGAGAATAATGTTAAGATTGACGACGGCAAGAAAAAAATTAGGGAGTTAGAAGTGGAGGTTGAAGTGATAAAAAAGGGTTCTGAATATATTTTGAATTTAGAGAGGAGGGAGGGGATTGAAATTTTTTGGGCGAGGTTGGATGATGAGATTACGAAGTTAAGAGGGCTTATTGATTTCAAGAAGTTGGCGAGCGTTGTTCATGGCAATCAGAAAGAATTTGAGTTTGTTAAGAATTATAGAGATTTTTTTGTTTTGGAATTTTCTCGCGATGGTGGGAGTGGAATTATTGAGTTATTTAAAAGTTTGAATATGAGAGTTGTTGAAATTGAGGCACAGATTTTTTTAATTAAGAAGATGAAGCGAGAGTTGGATGAGGAAAGTAAGATTGTCGTCGAGGATTCTACTATTTCTAAGTTAGAGGAAGTTAAAAAAATTAGTGAGAAGATTAAAGAGTTGGAAATTGATAATGTTAGAATTGGTGGTAGGTTGAAAGAATTTGGTTTGAAGTTGGAGGGTTTGAAAGTTGAGGTTGTGGAAGAGATGAGAAATGTTTTTAATTGAGTTAATCTTTTGATTATTATGAAGGTGATTAGAGTTGAGAGTTATCATGAGATGTCGAGGGTAGCGTCGGATATTTTGGTTGGCGATATTTTGAAGAAGAAAAATATTGTGATTGGTTTTGCGACGGGGAGGACTCCGTTGGGGTTGTATAAAAATTTAGTGAGAGCGTATAAGAATAAGGAAATTGATTTTTCGGGAGTGCGGAGTTTTAATCTTGATGAGTATTATCCGATTTCTAAAAATAGTAAGAGGAGTTATTTTTCTTATATGTTTAGAAATTTGTTTGGGTTGGTAAATATTAAGGGGGCGAATGTGAATTTTTTAGATGGTTCTGTGGGGGATTGGAAGAAAGAGTGCGAGAGTTATGAAAAGTTGATTAAGAAAAATCCGATTGATGTGCAGATTTTGGGCGTCGGGGTTAATGGACATATTGGATTTAATGAGCCAGGTTCGAAAAGAAATTCTGTGACGAGGTTGGTTGAGTTGAGCGACGCGACGCGACGACGGAATTCTGGAATTTTTTGGAAGGCGCCAGAGAAGGCGTTGACGATGGGGATTAAGACGATTTTTTCGGCGAAGAAAATAATTCTTTTGGCGTCGGGTCGCGATAAGATGAAGGCGGTTGAGAGGTTATTGAGGGGAGAAGTTGGGAGTGATTGTCCGGTTAGTTTTTTGAGGGGGCATAAGAATTTGGTTGTGGTTGTCTGTTAGATGTTTGGGGAGTGGGGTTTGGGGAATAGCACGCGGATTGGCGCAGGATTTTATGGATTAACGCGGATTTTTTAATCGGGTTTTAATGAGAGTGGCTGATAAGGAATTTGTCGTCGCTGTTGTGGATTTTTAGGTTGGATTTGTAAAAGTTTATAAAGTTGGATATTGTTAAGAGGGGATGACGAGAAAAAGTATGGATGGAGGGATGACTCCCGAAGGGGTGAAAGAGCACTTGAAAGGAATTGGAATAATAAATGCTAAAAAAGAATATTTATTTAATATTTTAAAACGTAAAAATATCCTTCGGTAAGGAACGTTAAAATCTGTTTATGAAAATCTTGGAGATTTGTCTATGAAACATCGTTTGTCTATGGCAGAGTTAGAGGCTAAAAAATATTTATTAAGGAAAGAGGGAAATTCAGAAGATGAGGCAAATATATGGTATGAATTAGCTGGGAGTCATTCAAAATTAGCACCACTTTATGAAAAATGGTATGCGTGGGCTTGGGCTGGAAATTCTTATTTTGAAGCTGGTGATTATGATAAATCTTTAGAAAATTATCAAAAAGCTAGAGAGAAAGAGATGAGGGAGATAAAACATATTGAAGAATTAGATAGACCTTGGCCTCGTCCAGATGTTAATCTTCATAAACGTCAATTAGCGTATATCGATTCTCGAATAAAAGATATAAAACAATGCAAAGAATTAGAAGATCCCAATAGTGGGATTAATCGTGCATTGATTTTGGCAGAGGAAAGATTTTTAAAAGGTTTAGAGGGTATCACGAAGATGATTTTGATAATAGGTTTAATCGGCGGACTATTTTTTTATCAACTAATATAACAGGGAATGTGATTGGAAGTCGGGCGGTTTCGAATTGGGTTGGGGCGATTTTTTTAATTGTTGGTTTGGTTGCTGGATTTTTTTGGTTGAAGAGGAAGAAGTAGTTCCGAAAGGTATTTAAGGTTTAGATTTTTAGTATAATTATATACGCTCGTCCCTGCTTTGCAGGGGATGAGCATTTTTCAAATGAAAAGAGTTTCTGTATTTATCGACGGTAATAATTTTTATTATGGGCTGAGAAAACTTTAAAGTCTTTTTTCTCTTATTCGCTTTTCGCGGAAAAATTTATATCTTAAGGAGTTTCCGACGTAGGGATTTTCTTTTAATTGAAGGCAAATTTTTTTGATTATTTCGTTATCACTTAAAGAAAGTTTTGCGATTTCTTTGTCAAAAGTTTCGGTTGTATAAACGGAATAAGTCATATTATATTATCGAGTATGTTGTATAAAAGTTTGTGAGTTAAGTTTAAAATCTCGTTAGTATTTGTTTTGGAAAGATGGTTGATGAAAATATTTTGGACGAGGCTTATGGGGAGGCTGTCGAGGTTTTGAAGGTTTGTTCTACGAAATATGGGTTGTTTGCGTCGGGGGGGAAGAAAGGGTATAAGGGAGTTTGGAGTCGTGATAGTTTTATTACGATGCTCGGGGCGAGTTTGGTTGGCGGGGAAGATGGCGAGTTGATGAGGGAGACGTTTAAGAAAAGTTTGGAGATGCTTGGGAGGCATCAGAGCGAGCGAGGGCAAATTCCGAATGCGGTTTTGAAGTTTGAGAGACGGAAGCCAAGGGTTGATTATCTTTCGATTGATTCGGGGTTGTGGTTTGTGATTGGGCATTATGTTTATCGTCGGAGATATAGAGACAGTTCGTTGTTTAAGAAATGGAAGAAGGAAATTGATAAGACGATTTTTTGGTTGACGTTTCAGGATATGGGTGAGGACTTGATGTTGGAGCAGTTGCCGACGACGGATTGGCAGGACGCGTTTCCGCACAAGTATGGGAGGACGATAAATACGCAGGCGTTGTATTATAAAGTTTTGAGGTTGGTTAGGAAACGTAAGACGGCAAGAAGGTTGAGATTTTTGGTTAACAAGGATGATGAAGTGAATCTATGGAACGGGAATTTTTATTGGGCGTATCGATGGAAGAATCATAATAAGTATCGGGAGATTGGGGAGTGGTTTGATTCGCTGGGGAATTTGTTGGCGATTGTTTTTGGATTGGCGGACAAGAAGATGGCGAGGAAGATTGTTAGTTATATCGAGGAGAAAAAAATTGCTGAGCCATATCCGGTGAGAGCGATTTTTCCGTCGATAAAAAAGGGAAGCAAGTATTGGCAGGATTATTATATGGATTGCGAGGCAGGGAAGGCGGGGCATTATTTGAATGGTGGGATTTGGCCGTTCATCGGTGGGTTTTATGTTTTGTCGTTGGTGAAGTTGAAAAAGTTTAGAGAGGCGGAGGTTGAGTTGAAGAAGTTGGCGGAGTCGTGCTTGAAGGGAAATATTTTTCCGGAATGGATTGAGCCGAAGACGAGAAAGACGCACGGGGTTTTTCAAGCGTGGAGTGCGGGCGTTTATATTTTGGCTTATGAAAGTTTGAAGAGGAAGAAGGTGTTGGTTTGAGGGTTTATCATAATTAACAGGATGAAAAGGATTTTTTAGGAGTTGTTGGTAGTGAATTTTTTGGAAAAAGTTTAAGTAATCGTTTTTTTATTGTTTGTTATAGGGACAAGAGAAACTGTTGGCAGTGATGATTTTTGTGAAGTTTATAGGGGTGTCTGTATGTATTGTAAGAACTTGGTGATGGCTTTGTCGTCAAATAGAGAGGATAGCTATACGGGTTGTGGCATTAGAAAAGAGGACGGCAAGTATATCGATAATGATGTGCTTTCTGGAAAAATAAGTTTTTTTAGAGGATGTTGTGAGTTTAGGTCTTCTGGCATTCCTATTCATCCTTTGTTGGCTGAGTTATTAATAAGTCAAAATCCTTTAGCAAAATCAATTCCTGTTTCTGAACAGGTTCAAGCTGAACATGGTATTTTGTTTGAGCAAAGAGTTTATGATAATTTGCCAAATAATCAAAGAGTTTCCGTTGAGGATATAGGTTAGAAATTAGATGTTTTTGATTATTTTAAATCTAATCTTTCTTTTGTAATGTCAATCATTTTTTTTGAGATGTCGCGATAGTCGAGGTTGTCGAGGACGTGTTGTCGGCCTTGTTGTCCCATTTTTTTGCAGAGTTCGTCGTCGGTAAGAAGTTTCAAAGTGTATTTTCTTAATTCCTCGATATCGGCGCGGTAGGCGAAAGTTTTTGGGGAATCGAATTTGACGAGTTGTTTTTGCTTGAAGCCCATTGATGGGTAAGCCCATTCGCTTTCGAGCTTTATTTCTTCGGCGACTTTTGCGAGGAAGCCCGTCTTATTGTGGAGGATTGTCTCGGCTGGACCGCCTGCGTTTATCGAGATGACCGGTTTTCCGCATGCCATCGCTTCGACTTGTATCATTCCGAATCCTTCTATTCTCGATGGGGCGGCGTAGATGTCGCATGAGTTTAGGAGGTCGACCATGAATTCCGGTGAGAATTCGTCGTCGATAAAAATTACTTTATCTGCGATTCCTAAATCTTCGGCGAGTTTCATTTCTTCTTCGTGCCATTCTCTTGCGCATTCGCTTGTCCAAGATTTGCAGATATATTTCCAATCTTTATGTTCTTCATTGACTTTCGCTAATGCTTTCATCATTTCTTGAGCGCCTTTTGATGTTACATCTCCTCCGACGGTTAGAATCATTTTTTCGTTTTCTTTTATGCCTATCATTTTTCGGATGTCGGCGCTTAATTCTGGATTATTTGTCGGCTTGAACATGTCGGTGTCTGTTCCGATGTGCATTGGGACTATTTTGCTAACGTCGACGCCATCTCGCTTGTAGATGTCTTTGACCCATTGGCTTGTTGTGAACATTAGTTCGAGTTCGTCGAATTCTTTTTGGTAATTTGCGACCCAGCCGTCGGAGTTAAACCAAGGGACTGGGCGGATTCCGTATTTTAGCGGTTCTTGAACAATTTCCGGGACATTGCCCCAGAATCCTATGCCGAAAGAGACGTCGGGTTTAACGTATTTTAAGTAGAATTCTTTTTGCATACTGTCTTTGAAGTGGCATGGGATGGCTTCGTGATTGTAATTAAGGATCCCTCTACGAAGTAAATCTCCTTGGAGACTTTGTCCGTCGGCCTCTATTGGATATGCGTATAGTATTAAACACTTCATTTTTTTGTTAAAGTTTAAAGGCTTCAATATTTTTTGAAGATTTTTCCTCGAAACTTCCTTTGTCGAATCCATAGATATTATGGATTAGATATTTTTTTTCTGATAGAATGTTGTCTTTCAACCTTATAAGTTTATCTGAGTTTTTGTTTGCGCTGCAGATTTTATTTTTCTTAATGTAAGAGAAGAAGAGAAGTTTGTTGCATGAGAGTTGTTTGTTTTTTATCATTTTGTCGACGCTGTTGTGGACTTCTTTGTGGCGAATGTGTCCGTACTCGCCGTTCTTTCCATGAGTGAAGATGTAGTCGTAGTTCTTGCGCGGAGAGAGTCGATTGATTCTTTTTGTGATTTCGTTGAGTGGGAGAGAGTTTAAGTTTTTGTCTTCGAGGTCTGACATGAGTCCTTTCGCGTTTAGTATTTCGCAAACCTTTTTGAATTTTGGTGCGCGGTCTTCGTCGGTCTTTCGACACAAACTAATTATCGTTGTGTTCCATTTGCTTTTGTTCATTAGGAGGGTTCCGCCCATCCAGATTGTTTCGTCGTCTGGGTGTGCTACGATGACTAAAACTTTTTTCTTTTTCATTGTAATGAAAAGATTTTTAATTAGATAAACCTTTCTTTATTAATGAGGTTTGATGTTGTGAGTTTTGGAAGTGCGGTGAGAGATGTCTTTGTTAATACCGATGTTTCAGAGAGGAAGAATTTTATTTCTTATCCCGTCGGTGGGAAAATTTTAATCAAGGATTTGAAGTTTGATATCGGTGGTGGTGGGACGAATAGCGCAGTCGCGTTTTCACGGCTTGGGTTGAAAGCTGGGTTTGTTGGTGGAGTTGGCGACGATGAAAATGGGAAAGAGATTTTGGAGTTGTTAAAAAAAGAGGGAGTGAAATTTCTTGGGAAAGTTGCGGAAGAGAAGAGTGGTTATTCGATTATTTTGGACAGCAACGGGGGAGAGAGAACGATTTTGACTTTCAAGGGACCGGTGAATGATTTGAGGATTTCCGATGTGCCGAAGTTTGAAAGTGATTGGTTGTATTTCTCTTCGGTGTTGGGTGAGAGTTTTAAGACGCAGATTGAGTTGGCTGAGCGGATGAAAAAGAGTGGGACGAAGTTGGCGTTTAATCCGAGTGATTATTTGATTAAGGAGTTGGATGTGCGGAAGTTGTTGGCGATGAGTGATGTGGTTATTTTGAATAAAGAAGAGTTTGATTTGGTTGCGAAAAAATATGGAAAGAGTTTGTTGGAGATTTGTTCTGGGGTGGTTGTCGTGACGGACAAGAATAAAATTATAACTTGTTATACCGACGGGAAAAAGTATTTTTTGAAGCCACACGATGTTAAGGTTGTCGAGAGGACTGGGGCGGGCGATGCGTTTGCTTCGGGATTTGTTGCGGGAAAGATTGTTGGTTTGACAATTGAGAAATGTTTGAAGCTTGGGCTTAGTGAAGGGGAAAGTGTTTTGCGTTACTTTGGTGCTAAAAATAATTTAATTAGGAGGGAATTGAAGTGAAAGTTAAATTGAATAAAATTTTGAAGAATGGGCGGGCGATGTTTTTGGCTTATGACCAGGGATTGGAGCACGGACCGACGGATTTTGATGATAAGAATGTTGACCCGGCGTATATTATTAAGATTGCTCGACGGGGAAAATTTACGGCGTTGATTTTTCAAAAGGGAATTGCGGAAAAATATCAAGATGAGATTCGGAGGTCGAAAGTGCCTTTGGTTTTGAAATTGAATGGGAAAACAAATTTGGTTGGTGGTGAGCCGGTGTCGAGGCAGTTGTGTTCCGTCGCTGAGGCGGTGAAGCTTGGGGCAGTCGCGGTTGGTTATACGATTTATATTGGGAGCGAGTTTGAGAGCGAGATGTTGAAAGAATTTGAGAAGATTCAGGTTGAGGCACATCGTCGGAGATTGCCGGTTGTTGTTTGGATTTATCCGCGTGGGAAAGGAGTCAAGGGAAAAAAGAAACGTGATTTGATGGCGTACGCGGCGCGAGTTGGTTTGGAGATTGGGGCGGATGTTGTGAAGTTGCAGTCAAACGGGAACAAAAAAGATTTGGCATGGGCGGTTGAGTCGGCTGGTAAATGTAAGATTGTCGTCGCTGGTGGGACTCGCAAGAATGAAAAAGATTTATTGAAAGAAGTTAGTGATGTGATGGATGCTGGTTGTATTGGGATTGCGATTGGGCGGAATGTTTGGCAGGCGAAGAATCCGATTGAGGTTGCTTGTAAATTAAGTAAAGTGGTTTGGGGAAAATGAAATTTGAAAGTTTTTTATTTTGGATGATGATGGGGGTTGTGTTGTTATTGATGGTCTTGGCGGGAATTTGGTTGATAGTAGGTGTAAAATGAAAATGAAGTTTTTAGATTTAGTTTATGTTGTCGTTATAATATTTGTTATTGTATTTGGATTGTTTGTTGCTTATCAATTGATTAGAAAATTGTTGGGAGGTTCGTGGGACGTCGAGAGTTTGTTCTTAGGTTTGTTGATGACGAATGTAGGATTAGTTTTTACTATTGCTGTTAGTCAGATTAGGTTAGGGGCAGAGTTTAAGTTTTTTCAAAAGCAGTTTGGTGGGTTAGTAAATGATTTAAGGAGGAAGAATATTATTTAGAATGAAACCGATTGTTGTTGTGAATTTTAAAACTTACAAGCAAGGGAAAAATGTTTTGAAGTTGGCGAGGGTGATTGAAAAAGTTGATAGTAAGATTATCGTTGGTGTGCAGGCGTGTGATGTCGAGGAGGTCGCGCGGAAAACTAAGTTGAGAGTTTTTTGTCAGCATGTTGATTGGCAGAAGCTGGGGCGCGGGACCGGTTTTGTTTTGCCTGAGGCGATTAAAGCCGACGGTGCGGTTGGAGTTTTTTTGAATCATAGTGAGCATAAATTGAAATGGCGGATTTTGAAGAGGACGGTTCGTCGATGTCGTGAGGTTGGGTTGGATGTTTTGATTTTTGCATCTGGGTTGAAAGAGGCGAGGCGTGTTAAGAAGTTGAAGCCGGATTATTTAGTTGTTGAGCCGCCGGAGTTGGTTGGTGGGAAAATTTCTGTTTCTTCTCGGCCTGAATTTATTTTAGAGTTGTCGAAAAAATTGAAGTGTGATTTTTTGGTTGGGGCTGGGATTAAAACTGGCGAGGATGTTGTTCGGGCGTTGGAGTTGGGGGCGGTTGGAGTTGCTGTGTCGTCGGGGGTTGTTTTGGCGAGGGAGCCTGGGAAGAAGTTGAGGGAGTTGATTGGGTAGTTTTATTTTATAATGCTGCTATCCATCCGCCGTCGACGACAATTTCACTTCCGGTCATGTAAGAAGAGGCGTCGCTTGCTAAGAAAACTGCGGGGCCTGCGATATCGATTGGTTTGCCTACTCTTTTAATTAAAAATTTTGACATCATTCCTTCAAGTGTTTTTTTATCTTTTGTGAATGCGGTTGTCATTGAAGTGTCTATTAGTCCGGGATGGATTGAGTTGACTCTGATGCCTAATGAACCGACTTCTGCCGCAAGTGCTTTTGTAAATAATCTGATTCCTCCTTTGCTTGCGCAATAAGCGGCGCCTCCTGCAGAACCCTTAATTCCAGCTACGGAAGAAATGTTAATTATTGACGCTCCTTTTTTCATATATTTTAATGCGGCTTGGGAGCACAGGAAAGAACCTTTTAAATTTATATTTATTGTTTTATCCCAGCTTTCTTCTGGGAAATCTGAAGTGTTTCCGGGGATATAAATTCCTGCGTTGTTTACCAAGATGTCTATTTTCTTGAAATTTTTCATTGTTTCATTGATTAAGTTTTCCACTTCTTTTTTCTTGGAGATGTCTGTTTTGATGTAGATTGTTTTTTGTTTTAGTTTTTTGATTTGATTTATTGTGTCGTCTCCGGGGATGATGTCAGAGACAACGATGTCTGCTCCGTTTCTTGCCAGTTCGATGGCGATGGATTGTCCGATGCCTCTTGCGGCGCCGGTTACAATTGCGACTTTGTTTTTTAAATTGAACATGTTTACTTCTTTTGTAAATGGTGAATGGATTATTTAAAAGTTTCTAATTTTACAGATGTTAATAATAATATTTTAATAGAACTTTATGACGATATATTACTATGGTAAAGTATTTAAAGAAAGAAATTATATTTCAATATGAAAAAGGAGATGAGAGTTTATGAATGTAAGTGTGAGAGATGTAAACATAAGTGGATAACAAGAAGCGAAGAAATTCCTATTGTTTGCCCAAAATGTAAATCTCCGTATTGGGACAAACCATTAAGTAATGGGAAAAAATAATAAAATGGCAAACGGAACACGAACAAGTTCTTTTGGAGTGTCGGCAAGATTAAATCATGATTCTTCCAAATTTTATAATTCTAAAATGTATAAAAAAATAAATGGGAGCGGCAATGGGCAGAAAGAATATTTTGAGAAGGAGAATATAATTTCTAAAGAGATTATAAATAAAATCATTTGTGCTTCGAGCGAAAGTATGAAAGAGTTACCAGATAATTCGATTCATTTAATGGTTACTTCTCCACCATATAATGTTGGTAAGGAATACGACAAAGATTTGAGTCTGGAGGAATATTTAGTTCTACTTAAGAATGTTTTCAAAGAAGTTAAAAGAGTTTTAGTAACTGGCGGTAGAGTTTGCGTGAATGTAGCTAATCTGGGAAGAAAACCCTACATTCCTTTGCATTCGCATATAATAAACATTATGAGCGAATTGGGTTTTTTAATGAGGGGGGAAATTATATGGGATAAATCTTCAAGTGCGGGAAGTTCAACAGCGTGGGGGAGTTGGCAAAGTGCAAAAAATCCGACGCTTCGTGATGTGCATGAATATATATTAATTTTCTCAAAAGATAATTATTCAAGAAACGAGAAAAAGAAAGATACAATAAAGAAAGAGGAGTTTATGGAATTTACAAAAAGTATTTGGACATTTCCTGCCGCTTCAGCACGAAAAATCGGGCATCCTGCACCATTCCCTGAAGAATTGCCAAGAAGACTTATAGAATTGTATAGTTTTGAAGGAGATGTTATTTTAGATCCATTTATGGGAAGTGGACAAACAGCAATAGCAGCAGTAAAAGGAAAAAGAAATTACATAGGATACGATATTGATAAAAAATATTGTGAACTCACAGAAAAAAGAATTAAAGAGGCAAAATCGCAATTAAACCTCTTGCCATAAATCAACCCATCTTTTATACAGGTTATACTCCATATCTTTCTTAATCCAATTTATCTTTATTCTTAATGTTTTTTGGTTTGATAACATCATTCCTATTGCTTCCTTACTAAACTCAACTCCTCGTGGGTTTGTTCCTGCTTTCGGCATCTTGAAATATTTATCCTTACCAATTTTTCTAAATACTTCTCTCTGAACTTCAATAGGAATAAAAAAGAAACTGTCTTTGTTTTCATTCCACCAAATCTGAATAAGAAGTATATCGCATTTGGGTTCATAGTTTTGTATAAATCTCATTGAACTTTCGGCATCAACTGTCCATACCGCCTTTACGCCGCCATTACCCGTTATCGTCTTTATGGATAAGTTTTTTCCAGCAACGACTACGTCTGTTTCTGGTTCGGTTATAGGAATATCAGTATTAATTTTACTTTCGCCAAATTTGTAGATAAGTAATCCACTAATCACCTTTTCTCTTAATGAACCGACTTCCATGCCAATCTTTCCAGAACGAGAACTTTCAATTTCAGCAATTCTAAATAATTTAGGCAGCTTGTTCTGTATTTCAGATATGGTTGGTTTATCAGTAAATAATTTATTAATATCTACACCTTCCATTCGAAATTAAAGATAATTGTATTTTTAATTCTTTCCAGTGTTTTCTAACTTGATAGTGCACCAGTTTGAAAGAGTTTTTAAAGATTGGATGCTAATTGTTTTTATGAAAAGAGTTGTGAGACCGTGGGGGGATTTTCGGCAGTTTGTTTTGAATGAGAAATGTACGGTGAAAATTTTGAGCGTGAAACCGTTTGGGGAATTGAGTTTGCAAAAACATAATCGTCGTCGGGAAATGTGGTATTTTTTAACAGACGGTTTTGTGCAAATTGGTTCTAAAAAAAAGAAGATTATAAGAGGAGAAGTTGTTAATATTCGGAAAGGTTTGGCGCATAGGATTTTTTCGAAAGGTGGGAGGGTTGATGTTTTGGAAATTTCGTTTGGGACTTTTGATGAGAAAGATGAAGTGAGATTGGAGG
>Ga0268276_1002831_pt1 | contig 14246 bp, 12 predicted proteins | sample saktaG_4_FD_190145 | JGI IMG/M metagenome (GOLD analysis project Ga0268276, IMG submission 190145) | Saline water microbial communities from Sakinaw Lake, British Columbia, Canada - sak_2010_1_5_45m | ecosystem: Environmental > Aquatic > Non-marine Saline and Alkaline > Saline ...
GAATTCCTACTAGAATTCCCTTTAGGGAAAAAATGAAGAGATTGGAGGATAAGAAGAAAAAATCTGAAAAGAAAAAAGGGAGGAAAAGCCTATTGCCGTAATTTTACAAAATTTGTTTTATAAGGGTCTTATTTCCGGCCCTTTTTTCGTATCTTCAACCTGGAATCCCTTGTCCTGAATTTTCCGTCTGACCTGGTCTGATTTTTTCCATTCCTTTTGTTTCCTAAGCCTTTCCCTTTGTTCAACTAATTTTAAAACCTCTGTTGGAATTTTTTCTTTTTTAACTTTATCTAAGCTTAATCCCAATACTTTATCAAAGTCTATTAGAAGAGCATATTTTTCTTTATCGGAAATATCCTTATCGTCAAGCATTTTCCATACCTCTCCCAGGGCTTTGGGAGTATTTAAATCTTCATTTATAAGCTTAGTGAATTGATCTTTATAATGTTTGGCTTTAGGTCCTATTCTTTTTGCTTTGCCGTTTTTTTTCAATTCCAGCGTTTTTTGATAAAGGTTTTTTAAAGCGTTTTGGCCGGACTCCAGACTTTCCCAGCTAAAATTCATTTTTGAACGGTAATGGCTTCCAAGACATAAATAGCGGTAAGCCGGAGGATCAAATCTTTTTTCTATATCTCTCAAGGTATAAAAGTTATTCTTTGATTTTGCCATCTTTTCATTATTTATTAGCATATGCTCTGCGTGCAGCCAGTATCTAACAAAAGGAACTTTATTGCTTAATGCTTGGGACTGGGCAATCTCATTTGAATGATGGGGGAAGATAAGATCTACGCCTCCGTTGTGGATATCAATACTCTTGCCAAGATATTCCATCGATATTACGGAACATTCAATATGCCACCCGGGCCTTCCTTTTCCTAAGATTGGGTCTGTCCAAAAGATATTTGCGTCTTCTCCTTTTTTAAATTTCTTCCAAAGAACAAAATCTCCGATATTTTCTTTCTGATATTCGTCAACGCTTATTACTTTTCCCAATTTAAGCCCTTTAAGAAAATCCTTTCCTGCAAGTATTCCGTAGTCATTGAATTTTTGATTGTACTTTCTGATATCAAAATAGGCAGAACCTTCTTTTATATAAGCAAAGTTTTTCTTAATAAGTTTTTTGACAGCAGTTTTAATCTCTTCGACAACGTTTGTCGCTCTGACAAAGGCAAGTTCTTTTTGGAAATTTAACTTTCTAATATCTTCTTTAAATACTTTTATATATTTCTGAGCGAACTTTCTGAGTTCTTCTTTTTTGGCTTTCTTACCGTATTCTTTTATAGTCCCCTTGATAGTTTTATCGTCAACATCGGTAATGTTCATTACATGCTTTACTTTGTACCCGTTGTACCTGAAAACTCTGGCTAAGACATCAGAAAAAATATAGCTGCGCAGATTTCCTATATGGGCGAACCAGTAAACCGTAGGCCCGCAGGTGTAAAGAAGCACTTTTTTATCTTTTAAGGGCTTGAAAACTTCTTTTTTATGAGATAAAGTATTGTAAATGTAGATTTCAGACATATTTGACTTTTTATTCGGCAAAAGAAAGCTCTTTACCGACCTTATTTATTTCATTATAGTATATTTTAAAGCATTGTCATAACGTATATTGATTTATTCTCTCAATATGCTATTGTATTAAACGTGTCTAACTGTTTTTAATATACTTACTTCAATAAATTAAATTCAGAAGTAATTTTTTTCTTAAATTGTAAAACAAATTTCTAAAACATGAAACAAGACATTCAACAGGAAGAACAATCAAATCCGGATAAGGAGATTTTAGAGGAGAAACCAAAGGCAAAAAGTTCTAAAAGGAAAAAGAACGATTTCTCAATTGATACGGATCAATTGATAGAGGCCGGTCTTTACTTTGGACACAGGACTTCAAGAATTAACCCTAAAATGAATCAATATATCCAGGGTGTAAGAAATAACGTTCACATCATCGATGTAGATGAAACAAAAAAGAAATTCATAGAAGCGCTGGAGTTTGTCCAAGACCTGATTGTTAAAAAAGGAATTTTGCTATTCGTAGGCACAAAGGTGCAAAACAAAGATCTTGTAATTGAAGTAGCCAATGAGTGCGGATTGCCTTACGTCAATCAAAGATGGTTGGGAGGCACTTTTACTAACTTTGGAGTAATTAAAAAAAGAATTGAATACTTTAAAAAAATAGAGTCGGATCAAAAAGAAGGAGAGTGGGACAAATATACCAAGAAAGAGAGAATAAAGATGCAAAGGGAACTCGAAAACTTAAAGTTAAAGTTTGAAGGTTTGAAAGAGGTGACCCGCTTGCCTGATGCTATTTTTGTTTGCGACATCAGAAAAGATTATTTAGCGATAAAAGAAGCAAGGGAAAAAGGGATAAAAGTGATTGGGATAGCCGACACAAATGTTGACCCGGAACTGGCAGATTACCCAATTCCGGCCAATGATGATGCCATATCATCCATAAAGTATATATTGGAAAAGGTTAAGGAAGTTATCTTAAAGTCAAAGGAAAAACAAGTTTAACATATGATTGATCAAATTAAACAATTGAGAGAACAAACAGGGATTGGCGTTATGGAATGCAAAAAAGCTTTAAATAAAACCGGTGGTGATCTTGAAAAAGCAAAAGAGATTTTAAGAAAAGCAGGGAAAGAATTAGCTAATAAGAAATCATCCAGAGATGCAAGCCAAGGGATTGTTGAATCGTATATTCATCCCAACAAAAAGGTGGGAGTTCTCCTTGAAATTAGATGCGAGACAGATTTTGTTGCCAAATCAGAGGACTTTAAAGGTTTGGCCCATGAAATATGTTTGCAGATCGCAGCGATGAAGCCCTCATATGTTTCAGGAGAAGATATTCCTGAAAGTTTTCTTGCCAATGAAAAGGAGATATACAAAGAGCAGTTTAAGAAATCCGATAAGCCGAAAAAAATCATTGACGGAATTGTTGAAGGAAAATTAAATAAATGCAAAAAAGAAACCTCTCTCTTGTCGCAGCCATGGGTAAAAGATGAGTCCAAAACAATTAAGAATTTAATAGAAGAAAATATTGCTAAGGTGGGGGAGAATATAAGAGTAAAGAGATTTGTCAGATACGAGATATAGTTTTTAATAAACAAACTTATTATGGTAGAGTTAATTGCTAAAATAGTTCTCGTTGTCAGTTTTCTGGGACTTGTGTCAATATTGTTGAAAAAGATCCCTCAATTAACAAAACCTGAATCAGAAGAAGAACTTTCTGCAGGTTTCATTTCAAAAATAAGGGATAAGTTTAATGAACGTTTCGGACATTTCTCTCTGCATGATTTTTTAGAAAAGACCTTGTTAAAATTTAGAATCTTTACTCAGAAAACTGAGAATAAGACTACTTCTTTGATAAAAAAGATTCAAGAAGACAAGGCGGCAAACGGGGGGTCGGAAGAAGAATCCGACAACTACTGGAAGAAGCTTAAGAAATAGTTTGAACCGCCATAGGCCTGAGTAGCTCAGTGGCAGAGCAACTGTTTTGTAAACAGTAGGTCGTCGGTTCGAATCCGACCTCAGGCTCAGGACTTGACAGAATTTAGGAAAAGATTAAAATATGAAATGTAATTGAAAGATTAATATAATGCCGTTTGAATTTAAAGAAAAATGAAATAGGATTCAAAAACAAAGACACATTGTAATTGTCGGGAAGGTGTCTTCCTGATTTTTTATGGAAAACGGCACTGGCAAGTACTTTGAAAATAAAATAGAATCGGTTTTTTAGAGTTGTTTCGTCCTATTTTTCCGAGAGTTTGATCTTGGCTCAGGATGAACGCTTGCGACGTGGATAAGGCATGCAAGTCGAATGCCACTTTTAGTGGCATGGCGAACGGGTTAGTAACACGTAGATTACATACCCTTGAGTCTCGCATAAGCCCGTGAAAACGGGGCTAATACGGGATAGTCCCAGCTTGCTGGGTAAAGATTACTTTGTTTTCGCTCAAGAATTGGTCTGCGGCCTATCAGTTTGTTGGTGAGGTAACGGCTCACCAAGACTATGACGGGTAGGCGAAGTGAGAGCTTGACCGCCAACACTGGCACTGAGACACGGGCCAGACTCCTACGGGAGGCAGCAGTCGAGAATATTGGACAATGGGGGAAACCCTGATCCAGCGACGTCGCGTGCTCGAAGAAGTCCTTCGGGATGTAAAGAGCTTTTAACTGGGAAGAATCCGCTTTTAGCGGATGACGGTACCGGTTGAATAAAGGGATGCTAATCACGTGCCAGCAGCAGCGGTAATACGTGATCCCTAAGCGTTATCCGGATTTATTGGGCGTAAAGCGTCTGTAGGCGGTCTGAAAAGTTTTCGGTTAAAGACTCAGGGCTTAACCTTGAGGATGCCGGAAAAACTTTCGGACTAGAGGATGTTAGGGGGGAGCGGAACGGTCGGTGTAGGGGTGAAATCCGTTGATATCGACCGGAACACCGAAAGCGAAGGCAGCTCCCTGGGGCAAACCTGACGTTGAGAGACGAAAGCGTGGGTAGCAAAAAGGATTAGATAAATCCTTATTCCTTGAAAAGGAACAAAAAGGTGTCCTTTCCGATGGCGACATCGGGATATGCATCTAGCTATATCGGGGAAACCCATTTTAGTCGAATGGGCAATCCCGAGGGAAGTCGGCGCACTTATTTTGTAAATAAGCGCTTGACCCCGTAGAGACTAAGTTTGAAGGTGATGAAGTTTAATCTTCTTAACCCTTCGATAACGCTGGATTTCTGAAGTTAAAGAGTTAACCAGTTTTTCTATGGCAGGTATTGAAAAATATGTTGCCGAGAAAAAGCAAAGATGGAAAATCTTCAGAAAATGATATAGTCCGATCCTTCGAGTAATCGGAGAAGTTAAAAATCTACAAGATGACCCTTGTAGTCCACGCTGTAAACGATGGATACTAGCTATTTGAAGTGTCGACCCTTCAAGTGGCGAAGCTAACGCGTTAAGTATCCCGCCTGGGAAGTACGGCGGCAACGCTAAAACTCAAAAGAATAGACGGGGCTTCACACAAGCGGTGGATCATGTGGCTTAATTCGACGGTAAGCGAGGAACCTTACCAGGGCTTGAAAGACTAGTGAAATCTCAGCGAAAGTTGAGACTACCACAAGGACACTAGTTCAGGTGCTGCATGGTTGTCGTCAGCATGTGTTTTGAAATGCACGCTTAAATGCGGTAACATGCGCAACCCTCACCCTATGTTTTACATGTCATAGGGAACTGCCTGGGATAACCAGGAGGAAGGTGAGGATGACGCCAAATCAGCATGGCCCTTTGATGTCCTGGGCTGCACACATGATACAATGGGACCGACAACGAGTTGCGAAAGGGTAACCTGGAGCTAATCTCTTAAACGGTCTCTCAGTCCGGATTGAGGTCTGAAACTCGACCTCATGAAGCTGGAATCGCTAGTAATCGCCAATCAGCCACGTGGCGATGAATACGTCCCTGAAGCTTGTACTCACCAGTAATAAGCGCCCGGCAGGTATATAAACTAAAAAGTTAAAGTCTTTTCTCTTATAAAATAAGAGTAGGCGGAGGATAGTCGTTTTGAGCGATCGGAGCGGCGGAGGATCCCGAGCCAAATGATAGCCTAGATTACTAAAGAGTGATCGATCCATGAATGGGTGGTGAGCATGGAGAAGATCTTTAATAAACTCTATCTAGGATGTCAGGAAAAGCTTATATATTGACCCGGGGAGATCTGACGTAGTATAATGAAACTAACGCTGCGTCAGAAGTCAGCTGAATTATAGTACCCACTAAATAGTGGGGAAGGATTCTCTCTAATGTTATGCTTAATTCTAATTACATTGTTGGTTTAGTAGACGGAGAAGGCAGTTTTACTGTTTATGTAAGAAATCCGGAACTTAAAAAGAACGTAAAAAGAAGAGCTAAGGTAGAACCAAGGTTTTACCTTAAATTAGTGGAAAGAGATAAAAAGATTCTTTATGAATTGAAAAAGTTCTTTCATTGTGGAAATGTTTATTTTCAAATAGACAGAAGGAAAAACCATCAGAACTGCTACAGATATGAGGTTGCTAATCGTAAAGATTTGAGAAAGATTATTATTCCATTTTTTAAGAAACATCAACTTTACTTAGTTTCAAAGAAAAATGATTTCAAAATCTTTTGTCAGATAATGGATAAGATTGAGAAGAAAGAACATCTTAATGAATTAGGACTAAAAAGAATCTATCAAATTAAGCAAAAAATGCATTAGAGCTCGCCGTATGCGGGAAATCTGCACGTACGGTGGGAACGTCAACTCTGAGTTTCCAGAGAACATTCGCCCGTCACATTAGGGAAGCCGGTGGTAGCCGAAGCTCCCTGCCTTAGAGTAGGGGTCTAAGCTAAAATCGGTGACAAGAATGAAGTCGTTGGTGCAAACTGCAGATTGCGACTTTTAAGGAGTAATCCTTAGAAAAAAACTTGGCTATATGCTGGAAAACCTGAGCATCTAGAGTTACTTATGTTATAATTAAAAGTGAGGAAGAAATATAAAAATTTATTTTTACATTTCGATCAAACAAATAATTATGCAGTTTAACTGTAATAATTAAATAACATGAGTGAAAATACTTCTAGTGCAGACAATCAGCAGGGAAGTCTTCGTTTTAAAATTCAATTTTTAACGAATGACCCCTCAGAGACTACACGCCGAGCTCCTTTTTCTAAAAACAGTATTAAGGCTTATTTTCTTGGAGCATTGCATGATGGTACGTTTAGTAGTAACAAGAGATTTAGAATTTCACAGAAAGGCACTAAATGGTTAAAATCTTTACAGCAATTACTTCGTGAAATTGGATATAATTCCTGGATATATAAAGAGGGTTCAAACAGAAAAGTGTATGTTTTAGAAACCTTAGCAGATTTTTTAGATTTCAAATTTGATCCTTTAACACTAAAAGGAATTCAGGAGAAGGCTAGCTATCTTAGAGGATTCTTCGACGCTGAAGGAGGCATTCCTAGGGATAGCAAAGCAAGATTTTATATCTAGTTGACGCAAAACAGTAAAGATAAATTGAAGAAATTGAAAAAACTTTTAGAAGATCTAGGAATAAAAACGGGAAAGATTCACAACCCAAGTAAAAGGGTGGATCCGAATTACTACAGAATGTATGTCTTGGCAAATTCTAAGAAAAAGGATGAAGATATAGTCCATGCTCTATAGCGATATAGGGAGAACATGAACAAGGCATGGGTAGGGGAACCTGTCCATGGATCATTACAAATTTTTTTATTGGTTGACCAGAATTGAAGTCTTGAATTTGGATTTTAATTCTATGAAGCATTGGTCTCGGAGCTTTAATTTGAGACTATTACTTTAGGACGGAGCAACTCTAAGAAACCGAAAAGAATAGAAAGCCCTTTACAGGCTTTTTATTTTTGCTAAAATTAAGGTTGTATTAAGGTATTTTTATGGCTATTCCAAAAAAAATAACTAATTTTCTTGAAAAGTCAGAGGTAAAATACGAGATTATTGAACATCGTAAGGTTTTTACTGCCTATGATAAGGCTGCAACATTAAAAGTGTCAGAGAAGATATCTGTTAAAACATTGGCAGTTAAGGTAACTCCGCCTTCAAAAGAATTTGTCCTGGTTAGTATTCCTGCTGATAAGAACTTGGATAAGGACAAGCTTAAAAAGAAGATTAATGCTTTAAGGAAAAAAGAAGGACAAAAAGCAGTTAAAAAGATTGATTTTGTAAGTGAAAAATGGGTAAAGAATAATTTGAAGGGCATTAAGCTCGGAGCAATACCGCCTTTTGGAAATATTTGGAAATTCAATAGTTTTATCGAGAAATCTCTTTTTAAAAACCCCAAGATTATTTTTAATTCTGGAGATAATAGCTTTTCAATAAAGATATCTCCAAAAGATTTTGAAAAGACAATTCCTGGTTTAGTCGTTGACAGTTTTTCTCAAGCGAGAAAAAGTAAAAAGAAAAAAAGCAAGAAAGTCAGCAAAAAGAAAGTTATAAAGAAGAAAAAAGTTATAAGAAAGAGAAAATTAAGAAAGAAAAATAGGCGCGTGTAGTTCAGTGGTTTAGAACGCTTCTCTGATAAAGAAGAGGTCGCAGGTTCGATTCCTGCCACGCGCACTAAAGAGGGCCTGTAGTTCAGTTGGCTAGAACGCCTCATTTGCAATGAGGAGGTCAGCGGTTCGAGTCCGCTCAGGTCCACCACTTCGGATATGTCAACCTTTCCGCCTCGCCGCTTTGTGGCTCGGCGGTTAAATTGAACGGAGTTTTGAAAGAAAAAATCAATTTTTGGTTTTGTCCGTAAAAGAAAATTTTTCATGACTAATTGGAAATATATTTTAATTGTAGTAATTTTAGCCATTATTGTTGGCGCAGGGGCTTTGTGGTGTTCAATAAAACAAGAGGAAGTTGGGAGCCCTTTCTCTCAAAATCCTTCACCAGAGTGTTCTAAAGACGAAGATTGCAAAGAGGGAGAGTTTTGCTTGAAGGGAGCTTGTCATATAAAACCAACCGAAGACGAAACCGCCGATTGGAAGACTTATAGAAATGAGGAGTATGGGTATGAGATAAAGTATCCGGAAGATTGGCAACTCGTTCAACCTGGCCTCAAAGCATTTGCTGGATTAAATCTTATTCATCTGGAGATATTTAAAATTGAAACGGAGTTATTTTATGGAAGAGTGTTTTTACATTTGTTTACCGATTATGAAAAATCATGCGAAGAGTTTCAGATAGACGATTTAAAATCTTTATGGTTTGACCAAGGATTGAAAGAAGTTTTAGTGAAGAGAAGGAACCACCAATGTTTTACTTTTAGTTATACAATTGACAAAGAGTCTAAAGAAACCGAAGAATTTAAAACTTCTTTTATAAAAAATTTCCATAGGCCCTTCTCAACACTTAAATTTATCAAAGAAGATATGACCGAAGATTGGAAAGTATACCAAGATCGCAATAAAGGTTTTGAAATTAGATATCCTCAAAATCTTTTTGTTACAGAAGTAGAAGAAGAACTATTTTCTCTTTCTGGCGTGGCATTTCATAAGTCTACTCAATGGATTGTTGGTCCTTTTGGTCCTCCTAATGGTATGGTCATAGAGGTAAAAGAAGAATTAGGTGGTAAAAAAGCTAGGGATATTAAAAATATGGATGAATTAAAAGGAGCAATTGAGGAAGAATTCGCATCATTTATTCCCAGGCCGAGAGGAGTTACTTTGCCTTTTTCTTCTGCATTTATTGTTGATATGGGAACTAATAAATATCTTCAATACGATTATTATGCAAAGAACGAAGATAAAATTGTCAAATTCTCGTTAATTAACGCTGGAGATTCTTTTTATCCCTTCAACCAAATGCTTTCCACTTTTAGATTTTTGGAATAATTCGTCGCCAAAGAAAAACTTGAAATTGTCAAAGAACGCGGCGAAGTCATTTAGATTTTTGGGGGTTTTTCTCGCCACCGTAGGCGGCGAGAAATGTTTGAGCTAATTTAAGAATAGTCCACCACATTTTGGTAAAAGAAAATTTTTAATCATTGTGTTATACTTTAAAAAGGTCGTAATCGTCTTAATTTATTAACTTAACAATTATGCAACAACTTGATCCAAAAGCTGTATGGTTATTTTTCATAGGTTCCATTTTGAGATGGTTTATTTTTATTCTCATTTTTGGAATCTATATCGCCTTTATCTTGATTGACCTTGACAAAGGCGTGCCCACCGGGTTTCTAAAATGGTTATGGGTTATTATTCCAGCACTGCTCATTTTTTTCTGGATATGGGCAAAGCTAGCATATCATTTCTATCGCTATGAACTTAGAGAAGATGGATTCCGAAAGGAGCTTGGAGTCATCTGGAAAAAATATGTCACTATTCCATATGACAGAATCCAGAATGTGGACATTTACCGCGGAGTGATTGCGCGTATATTGGGACTTTCCGATTTGAATATCCAAACTGCAGGTGCAAGCGCTCAAGTCTCGCGCTACGGTGCATGGGGACTTGGCGCTGAAGGCAGACTTCCCGGATTGTCTCGTGAAGTTGCAGAGCAACTCCGAGACGAGCTCGTCAAACGCGCTCGCCAATATAGAAGCCAAGGACTTTAATCTCATTTTTTCTCTCATTAATTTTTTAAAGAATTTGCCGCTAAAGGTAAAATCTGTTAAGATTTTACTAGTCCCGCTTGCGGGACTAAAAACTTGAAATTGTCAAAGAACGCGGCGAAGTCATTTAGATTTTTGGGGGTTTTTCTCGCCGCCGTAGGCGGCGAGAAATGTTCGAGCTAATTTAAGAATAGTCCACTATAAGAACTGATATTTTTAGGACTTTTTTGAAGTTCTTTTTGGCAAAGAGATAAACCTTCTTTATAGGCTCATAGGCTCAAGTAGAGGTGTCGAGATTAAACCTCGGCACCTTTTTATTTTCATGTCATTTTATTAAGTCCAATTATAATGTCAAGTATTCTTACTTATTCACTTGACAAGGTTTCTTTACAGGGTATATAATGGTACATATGGTTCAAGATTTAATGAAAAAAATTAAGGCGTTACGTAAAGAAAATAATCTTTCTCAAGATTACATGGCGAGAGAGCTTGGAATGTCCCGTCCAACCTATATACAAATTGAACAAGGTGAACGGGAGCTTACCATAACCGAAGCAAAGAAACTCGCGGCAATTTTTAGCGTTTCGCTTGAAGATTTTCTCGCAGGTAAAAAAGCACAATACAAAGTGACTATAAGGCAACAGAAGAAAAAAATATCTGAAAAACCTTTTGATCTTCAAATCCGAGTAACGGAAAAGAGTTTAGAGAAGTTTAAACAAGTCTTGTTGTATATGCTTGGAAAAGTCGGAAGTAAGCCAAATATTGGTGAGACCGTTCTTCATAAGTTGCTTTATTTTATTGATTTTGATTACTACGAAAAGTTTGAAGAAAGTTTAATGGGCGCAACCTATATTAAAAACCATCATGGTCCTACCTCAATAGAATTGAAAGAAATTATAGATGATATGCAGAAGAAAGGAGAGATTGAAGCGGTTAAGAGCCAGTATTTCAAATATGACCAAAAGAAGTATTTACCAATCAAAAGGCCCAACCTTAATGCGTTTTCAGCTCGCGAAGTAGAGCATATTGATGATGTCTTAGCACGTTTATCCGATAAGAATGCAAAAGAAATAGAAGATTATTCTCATAACGATATTCCATGGAAGGTCGCTGAAAATGGTAAGCCGCTTTCTTATGAGAGTGTATTCTACCGCGATGAGCGTTATTCTGTAAGAAATTATGACGATGAACTTTAACGAGTTATTAGAATTCCAAAAGGAATGCAAACAACTTGGAAAAAAATACAAATCACTCTTAAATGATATACAGGGATTTAAAAACGACCTGCAAAACTTTAAGGATGTTATCTCTGTAACACCGCTCAGTAACAGTAAACATTTTATCATTGTTGCCCAAACCGAAAGTGCCAAAATAATTAAAGCACGTCTTTTTTGTAGATATCTGAAAGGATCATCTTTGCGAATTGTTTATTCATATATTGAAGAGAAAAAAAGAATTGATTTTATTGAACTATATTTTAAGGGGAACAAAGAAAACGAAGACAGAAAAAGAATAAAAAAATATTTGAAATTCCTTGATTTTTGAACTCAATCGTTTTAGAAGTGTCGAGGCTCAACCTCGATAGATAGATTTTGCGGTCTTAAAGTTATCCACAAGATAACTTCTTTTGATTTTGGTATAATCTATCAAATAAAGGTCGGAAAAATATATAAAGATATACAAAATCATGATTCAAGATTGGTCTACTATAACATTAGAACAGTTACAGCTTCTCTGGCAAAGCTTTTTAGGTTTTGTTCCGAATCTTTTGGCTGCTATCATAATCTTTGTTATTGGTTGGGTGATAGCTTGCGGTTTCGGGGGCCTAGTAGCAGGAGTTTTAAATAAGTTGAAGTTTAATCGCTTATTTGAAAGTTCCGGATGGAAGGATGCTTTAGAAAAAGCAGAAGTTGATATTGACCCGGCTGGATTTATAGGAGCCATTATCAAATGGGTGGTAGCAATCGTATTTTTGGTAGCCTCGGTTGAAATCTTAGGCATACCTCAATTTGCTGCCTTTCTCACGGATATAGTAAAATGGTTTCCAAATTTAATAGCAGCAGTAGCAATTTTTGTAGTAGCGGCAGTTGCGGCTAACTTCCTAGAAAAAATTGCAAAAGCATCTGTTAAGAGATTGGAAATTGAAAATGTAAAGTTAGTGGGAGCTACGGTTCGCTGGGCCATCTACATCTTTGCCATATCAGCCATTTTACTTCAATTAGGAATTGCTCCTACAATAATTAACAGTTTTGTAATAGGTTTAATTTCTATGTTTGCCTTGGCCTTCGGTCTGGCATTTGGACTGGGAGGAAAAGAAGAAGCAGCAAGGGTAATTAAAGAAATAAGAAAAACTATCTCAGAGAAGTGGTCTGATTCTGATTAAGGAATCATTTTTAATAGTTATATAGTAATCAGAATCCGGTTTCTGAAATTGCCTTTTCTTTTGAAAGGGCAATTTTCTTAACACACTTGACAAGGTTTTTTATTTTGTATAACATGAGAATATGCATGAATTAAAGACTGTTTCGAATAGGGAAAAACTGGGAAGCGGTTAGCTCTGAGAATTTTTGATTTCTCTCGGGAACCGCTAAGAAAGCGGTTTTTTTCACGGAAAAGTTAAAAACAGAAATGCAAGTACGTTGAAAATTAAATAATGAATAAACATCAAATGTATATGTTTATTAATTACTAGCTAAAGGTAATTTAAGGGCGGATGGAGGATGCCTTGGGAGGTTACGGCGATGAAGGACGTGGCGTGTCTGCGATAATCCTCGGGGAGGTGGCTAGCAACCTTTGATCCGGGGGTCTCCGAATCCGATAACGGGGTCTCGATATTTCGGGATCAGCCTCAGTTTTTTCTGGGGCGGCGAACCCGCTGAAGTGAAACATCTTAGTAAGCGGAGGAAAAGAGAAATAATTTTTATTTCCTTAGTAGCGGCGAGCGAAAAGGAAAGAGCCCAAACCTTTTTTTGTTTTTCAAAAAAAGGGGTTGTAAGGGAATATCGTCCGGAGCTTTCTTATTGCTTTTACTTTTTGTAAAATCAGTAAGGAAATTTCTGGAGGGAGAACATTTAGGTAAAACTGTTAATCAAACATCCCTGGAAAGGGTGACCATAGAAGGTAATAGTCCTGTAGGTGAAAATAGTTTTACGCTCCTTGATATTTTTCTTGAGTACCTCGAGAAAAGAAAGCCTCGAGGGAATCAGGCCGGACTAATCGGCTAAGGCTAAATACGTTAACCTCACCGATAGTGCACCAGTACCGTGAGGGAAAGGTGAAAAGTAGGGAGTTGATCCCGGTGAAATAGAACCTGAAACCATCACGCCCACAAAGAGTCAGAGTCCGTCAATTGACGGATGATGGCGTGCTTTTTGCAGAACGAGCCAACGAGTATATGTGTGTTGCAGACTAATCCCGTTTCGGGTGTAGTCATAGGGAAACCGAGTGTTAAAAGCGCGATTTTGTAGCATGCATATGACCCGAAGCCAAGCGAGCTTGCCATGGTCAGGGTGAGTCTTGATGAAAATCGAGAGGAGGCCCGAACCCATAGATCGTGTAACGTCTTGGGATGAACTGTGGTAAGGAGTGAAAAGCTAATCGAGCTTGGTAATAGCTGGTTCTCCCCGAAATAGCTTTAGGGCTAGCTCTTTGTGTTTCCTTACGGGGGTAGAGCACTGAATGGTTTATCGTGGATTTGTTCTAGGTAATCCAATCAAACTCCGAATACCGTAAGATTAAGAACAAAGAAGTTAGACTGTGAGGGCTAAGCTTCATGGTCAAAAGGGAAACAGCCCAGACCTTCATCTAAGGTCCCTAAATTTTCTCGACTATATCGAGACTCCGGTTGCGGTTATCGCTAATCGGAGGAGCTAAGTGTTTCAAAGGAAGTGGAATTCCTACGATAGTTAGGAGGTTAGCTTAGAAGCAGCTATCCTTTAAAAAAAGCGTAATAGCTTACTAGCTAAGGAACTTTGCACCTAAGATTTACGGGACTAAGCTCAGTACCGAAGATAAGGTTGTGTGTGTTTTTCATACACAAGGTAGGGGAGCACTCCTATTGCTGCGAAGTCAAATCGTAAGGTTTGGTGGAGCGATAGGAGGAGAAAATGTTGGCATGAGTAACCGCAATGCGTCTGAGAGCGGCGCACACCGAAAA
>Ga0268276_1002832_pt1 | contig 14246 bp, 12 predicted proteins | sample saktaG_4_FD_190145 | JGI IMG/M metagenome (GOLD analysis project Ga0268276, IMG submission 190145) | Saline water microbial communities from Sakinaw Lake, British Columbia, Canada - sak_2010_1_5_45m | ecosystem: Environmental > Aquatic > Non-marine Saline and Alkaline > Saline ...
TGAAGTGAGCCCTGTTTTAAAATGCGACAAGACGGAGCATTTTAAGGGCGAGTGACCGACCCGAGCACCTTGGCGTAACAAAGTGAAGCCGGGCGAGGGCGTCAACTCCCCCCTTCCGCACCACTTTGCCGGGAGTTGAAGTGAGCCCTGTTTTAAAATGCGACAAGACGGAGCATTTTAAGGGCGAGTGACCGACCCGAGCACCTTGGCGTAACAAAGTGAAGCCGGGCGAGGGCGTCAACTCCCCCCTTCCGCACCACTTTTTTTCGGTATAGTACTTAGCAGGGTTTGAAATGTGTGGACTATCTGTGCAAGCGGCAGATTTTTACTTATATATCCAGATGCCCCAGACTCAAGCGCCTTGTTTATAAGATTATCATCATATCCATAGGCTGTCAACATAACCACCGGTAGATCTGGCCTTTTCTGCTTTAGCTTAGATAAAACCTCTATCCCGTCCATGACAGGCATCCTGATATCCAAGAGTACAGCATCAGGATTAACCTTATCAACCATCTCTATCGCCTCAATGCCCCCTGAAGCGGATTCAACATCATAATTTTTTCTGGAGAAAAGATCCTTAAAAAGATCCCTTGCATCCGCTTCATCATCTACAACAAGAATTTTTATTTTTTTATCCATATCTAAACTCCTATTTTGGCGCTTTGGTTATCGGCCCTGCCTTCGAAGAAAGCCGGTAAATCTACTTCAAATACAGTGCCCTTATCCAGTACGCTATTAACTGAGATCTCTCCTCCGTGGGATTCTATAATCGATTTGCATAATGAAAGCCCTAGGCCTGTGCCCTTATCTTTTGTGGTAAAAAACGGCGTAAAAAGCTTACTTAAGTTTTCTGTTTTTATGCCTGAGCCTGTATCCTCAACGACAACTCTAACAGTATCTTTATCCGAATTCAATGAACGTATAGTAAGCGTGCCCCCTTGAGGCATTGCCTGGCAGGCGTTTGTCGAAAGGTTTAAAAACACTTCCTGAAGCTGATTGAAATCTCCTTTAATCTTCAATGCGTCATCCGCTAATTCTTCTTTCCATAAAATATTCTTAAACTCAGGATAATATGCTACAAGTGGAGATATGGTTTTAAGCACGCTATTTATGTCGACTACATCCATGCGTGTAGGTTTTTTGCGAGAATAGGAGAGCAAGTCATCCACTATAACCCTCATGCGATGCGCCTGGGCATTGACCAGATCGAATGTCTTCTGCGCGTTAGCGGATAATCTTTCACCGTCCATCTCAAGCATATCAAGCCTTCCCAGCAAGACAAGAAGTGGGTTGTTTATTTCATGGGCAACACCTGCGGCAAGCTGGCCTATGGCAGCCATCTTTTCGCTCTCAATCATCTGCCTTTCTATTTTCTTTCTTTCTGTTATATCTCTTATGACATAAACGTAACCGGTACTTTTGGATTTCGCGCTTGTTAAGGCAGTCACCGTAAGAGTAGCGGGAAACTCCGCTCCATCAGCCCTAAGGAGCACGAGTTCTTTTTCAAAACTCCCTTTCCTGCTTATATCTGATTTTATTTTATTTATAAGCGCGAGCCTGTCGTCCGGCCCGAAAATAAAACTAATGTCCTCAAGGGTCATATCCTTTTGCCAGCTGAAAACCTTATCGGTGCCTGCGCCATAATACGTTATCTTGTTACCAAGATTGGTGGTAATAAACGAATAATCTTTTATACTTGCAAAAATATCGCGGAGCCTCTCAGAACACGCTGCCACATCGTTTTCGGTAAGTTTATATTCCGTAATGTCCTGTGCTATGCAGAATATACCCCATATCCTGCCTGATGCGTCTGATATGGCTGTGTTTCTCCATGACAAGACGCATTCAGCGCCATCTTTCTTTACAATAGAACCTTCATAAGCCCGGCTTTTAGCGCTTGAGAAGCAGCTGGTAAGGACAGCTTTAAAAATATCCCGCCTTGATTTGTTTTTGCCGAAAAGAAGATTCAGCCAATCCCCCTTAAAAAGATCCTTTCTTGTGTACCCTGTCATGTGCTCTATAGCATTGTTGCACATGATAGGCCTTAAGTTTACATCCAGATATAAAAACAAGGCATCCGCCTGGTCCATGCTGCGTTCAATTATTGGGAAAAGGTATCCGGCACTTTGGCGTTTTTGGGAAAATACCTTTGACACTAAACCTACGGATCCAAGGATGGAATTACATATCATACAATAATTCCACATCTCTGAATAAGTTATAGAACATCTAGGGCATATTTTCATATTTTTTATTTAACAAACATCCTTTTATAAAACGGTAAATAATCTATTATAAGCTTGCCGTTTAAATGGTCTATTTCCTGCCCAAAGGCATGAGCGAGAAGCCCTTCTGCCTGAATGAGCTGAGATTTACCATAATTATCAAGCGCTGAAATTACAAGCTTTTGTTTTCTTTTAACCTTAATATAGGTATCGGGTATTGAAAGACATCCTTCTTCAAACACAGATACCCCTTCACTTTTTATTACTTTTGGATTTACCAGCTTAAGAAGCCCTTGGCCTATATCAATAACAATAATCTTTATATCCAATCCCACCTGTGGCGCTGCCAGGCCTATACCATTGACGGAATACATGGTCATAGCCATATCATCAAGAAGCCTTCTTATTTCAGAATCAACGACTTCAATTTCACGGCATTTCTTGCGCAGGCAAGGATCCGGATATTTTCTGATATCTAATATGGCCATTTAAAATCCAAGACGTTTCTTAAAGGCTGCGTGCTCCTTTAAAAGTTCTTTTGGCAGGTCTTTGCCAAATGTTTTAAGAAACTCTATATGCCCCTCTATCTCCTGCTTCCATTGCGCAGAGTCTATATCTAACAGCTCTTTTAAGACATTCTTTTCCAATTTCATACCTGTCATATCAATATCTTCAGGATATGGGACATAGCCTATAGGCGTCTTACGCGCATTTGCTGATTCGTTGCATCTGTTAAGAACCCATTCAAGGACACGTAAATTTTCTCCATATCCGGGCCATAAGAAATTGCCTTTCTTGTCCTGCCTGAACCAATTAGCATGAAATATCTTAGGCGGCTTTGTCATTTTTTTCCCTATATTAAGCCAATGTTCGAAATATTTTGACATATTGTACCCGCAAAACGGGAGCATTGCCATAGGATCACGCCTCACCTCTCCCTGCTTTCCGTATTGAGCAGCTGTCCGCTCCGATGCCATTGTAGCGCCTATATACACGCCATGCTGCCAATTAAACGCCTCATACACAAGAGGCGCTACATGCGCTCTGCGGCCTCCGAATATAATAGCTGATATAGGCACCCCATGATGCTGTTCCAAGCGATAAGATATAGATGGGCACTGCAGTGCGGGCACTGTAAATCTGCTGTTAGGATGGGCGCCTTTTAAAGGGTTGCCGTCATCATCACGCATGCCGGGCTTCCATGAAAAACCTCTCCAGTCTATCCCCTCTTTTGGGGCAGGGTCATCACCATCTTCCCACCAGACCGTATTATCAGGCCTTAAAAGGACATTTGTAAATATTGTATTCCTTTTTATTGTTTCAACCGCGTTAGGATTTGACTTTTTGTTCGTGCCTGGGGCAACCCCAAAAAATCCCCACTCGGGGTTTATTGCCCATAAGCATCCATCTGAATCCACCCTCATCCACGCGATATCATCACCAACTGTCCATACCTTATAGCCTTTCTTTTTAAGGCCATCCGGCGGTATCAGCATAGCAAGATTTGTTTTGCCGCAGGCACTCGGAAATGCCGCTACAATATATTCTATATGGCCATTGGGCTGTTCAATACCCAGTATAAGCATATGCTCAGCCAGCCAGCCTTCTTTTTGCGCCTGATAACTTGCGATACGAAGTGACAGGCATTTTTTTCCAAGTAAAACGTTTCCACCATAGCCTGAACCAACACTCCATATAGTATTGTCCTGAGGGATATGAAGTATCATGCGGCGTTTTATATCCAGCTCTGCCTTGCCATGCAGGCATTTTGTAAAATCATCCTTATTTCCTAAGCATTCAAGAACCTTATTGCCTACTCTTGTCATAATATACATATTAAGTACAACATATATGCTGTCAGTAAGCTCAACCCCTATTTTACTAAAAGCAGATCCAACGGGCCCCATTGAAAAAGGTATAACATACATCGTTCTGCCTTTCATAGAGCCTGCAAATATCTCTCCTGCTTTTTTATATGCCTCTTTAGGCGGCATCCAGTTGTTTGTCGGTCCTGCTTCTTTGCGCGTAGGAGTACAGATAAAGGTAAGGTTTTCTGTGCGCGCTACATCGTTCAAGGCCGTTCTGTGTAAAAGGCATCCTGGTAGTTTTTTATTATTAAGCTTTATAACCTCTCCTGTCGCTATGGCTTGCTTCTCAAGGTTTTTTCTCATCTCCTCGGAGCCGTCAATCCATACGACCTTATCCGGCTTACATAACTTTGCGCATTCCTTAACCCAGCTATGTAGTTTCTTATGCTTTATCATCAAAAAATCCCCTTTCAAATTTATATATGTATATTATAATACAATAATACAAGGCAGCATGCAACCAAAAATACCGCTTTTACTTATAATTGGTATAAAGTTTTTTGCGCGGTATGAATGTAAGGAGCACAAGCCCTGCCAAAAAGCAAAAGTACCATAGGATTACAAGTTGTGTGCCTGTCCATGAAGAGCAAAATTCCATATATTGCCTGATACCCGGATTGGTTTCAAAAGCGAAAAAACTTCTCCATATCCCATCAACTATTCCATGGCATATAATAGAAGTGAGGAGATTTCTGCTCTTTATAAAAAGTACGGCAAATATAGCCCCTGTTATAAAATTGCCTGAAAATAGTATAAGTATTTCATCTATACCCCTTCCCGCGAATATGCTGAATGACATGCGCCATAAAGCATAACACGCGGAGGAAACTATCACAGCGGATAATTCACCACGATAAAGAAGCTTTTGCATCAGATAGCCCCTGAACGCGGGCTCCTCGCATACTGCCTGGAAAAACATTGATGCTATAACCCAGTATAAGGAGTTTAGAAAGACAACGCTTCCTATCTTTTCAACCGGTAAAATAAATCTTAATATCCCGAAATAGCTTCCCAGCCCAAGCGTTACACCGGTTGCTGCTAACGGAATGAATATCCCGATAAACAGAAACCTGAGGCTTATTTTCATCCTGACAAACGAATGGTAATACGCGATTGCCCCGGCGAGTAAGATATTAACAACTACGAGATCTTCTCCCTGAAGCGGCATCTGGCCTGTATGCATTCCCCAGACGAGGGTAAATTCAAATAATACAAAGGCGCTAATCCAGCCATATAATTTAAGTTTTCTATACGGGTAACTTTTTGAATATAATTGCAGGATCGGTTTTCTATCGTAAAACACCTGAAACAAAAATGCCGTCATGCCTGCGAAAAACGGCAGGAATACTGCCGCGGCCTTAAACCCTGTTATAAGCCCATACATATTAATCGCAATGGTCAATACGAATAAAACAGTTAAAAAATAATATACACCTGGGCTATTCCTGCATGGGGTTGTGTTCATATGATATTCAAACCTTATATTTTTAAAAATATTACGGGCTAGTTAATCTTTGAAAGCTCTTCTTTTACAGTAGCGCTTACCATGCTGCCATCTGCCTGGCCTTTTGCCTTAGCCATTACAAGTTTTATAACACTGCCCATATCTTTAAGAGAACCCGCGCTTGATTCGGCAATAGCCTCTTTTACAATCAAAATTATATTTTCTCTGCTTATCTCCTCAGGAAGATAGCTTGTTAATATCCCGTGCTCAAGTTCCTCTTTCCGGACCAGGTCCATACGATTGCCCTGCTTGAAACCTTCTATAGAATCCTTTCGCTGTTTAACCTGCCTTTTTATGACAGAAATAATATCTGAATCTTCCAAATCCTTTCTCTTCTCTATCGCTAAATTCTGCATGGCGGATTTAAGGAATCTTAGGGTTGAAACCTTTACCGCGTCCTTATTCTTCAAGGCATTTTTTAAATCGCTTTCTATCCTGTCTTTTAACATGATATTTTCCTCCATAAGCTTGAACGTGACTAAGCCGATCAGCGCGCAGTATATTTGCGGGCCAATGTAAAAACAAAAAGTCCCATCATAAAAACACCTGTAAACGCCTCCGCGCCCACCAGCATCTGGTAAAGGGAATCATTTTAGGCGTCAGATCGCCAAAGCCAACTGTTGTAAATGTAATTATGCTGAAATATATATAATCCCAAAAGGTCAACCCCCTGTGGGCTAATTCCTGGGGTACCTGTAAAACACCAAGCACGCCATAAAGCGCGCTGTATAAAAACATCAAAGACAGGGATGAAGCAATAACTCTGTCGGGCTTCTCTCCATAGCCGCATAACAATCCCATCACGAGTAAGGGTATATTGGATGTTTTTATATAATCGCCCAGCTTATCACGATAGGCCTTTTTATCATCTATGTGCTTCCAGCAATAATCAGAAAGGCTAAGCGAATATTCTCTGCAGTTTTTCTCTATGCATTTATTCATATTTTTACTACGCCCCAAAGGTATAAGAAATAACCCGAAAGTAATATCAAACCCTCTCGCCTGCTTATAGTATAACCTGTTTTTATTATCGGGACAAGCACTATAGTATATAAGAGTAAGACAGGAAAACTCAATAATAATATATCAGGGTCTATTGCTATAGGGCTTATAATCCCCATAACACCTACTATAGCAAGTATATTGAATATATTGCTGCCTATAACGTTTCCGACGCTTATATCGCCTTCGGATTGTTTCGCAGCGGATACGCTGGCAAAAAGCTCAGGAAGCGATGTCCCGATAGCTACGATAGTAAGGCCTATAATCAACTCGCTTATTCCGAGGTGTTTTGCCAATACAACAGCTGAATTTACCACTATATATGCCCCACCCAAAAGCCCCGTTAACCCTAATACAAGAAATGCAAAAGCCAATGCCTTTGATTTTTTATCACCTGTTACTTGGTCTATATTATCGTGAACTTTTTTTGCATTCTTTATGCAGTATAGGATAAATCCGGCAAAACAGATCAATAAAAAACATGACTCCATGCGGCTTATGCGAAGATCTATACTGAAAACAAAAAGTAAAGAAGTTACTATTAACAAGATGGGTATCTCGCGCCGCAACAACAGGCTTTCGACCCTGACAGGTTTTGTGATAGCTGAAATCCCTAATACCATACCGATATTACAGATACAGCTTCCTATAATATTTCCCATAGCAAGCGCCTGGCTTTTCTTTATAGTAGCTAAGACGCCTACAAAAAACTCAGGTGCAGATGTCGCAAAGGCAACTACAACAACACCTATTATAAGGGGCCTTATACTGAATATGCGCGCTGTATCTGAAGACCCGTGTATAAACACCATACCGCCCGCGTATAATATAGCTATGCCTAGAATAAATAATAGTATTTGTATTAACATGTGGTATATTATATAGACATTGTATTGCTTATGTCAAGGAAATGTCGCTAAGTACAATATAACCATTTGTGCCAATTCTCGCAGGAACGCAAAAATTACCCCAGCGAGGTAATTTTTGCTCCACGCTGCTGCTCGCTCTCGCATAGTAGTTTTATAGGGCGAACCTTGCCCGCTCGCACCAGCAAGGTCCTGCTCGAATTGCACAAATGTCTATATACTATTATAAACAAAGGCTTGGACATAAAATCAATCGCATAGCGTTTATGCCTTTATCGGAGCCCCGAACCAAATCTGCTCTGAATAGGTTATGCATATAGATTTGGTTCGGGGCGAAGATGAAGGCATAAACGATAATATATTATTTATTGTAAAAACAAGGAGTGTTACTATTTTCCTTTCTTTTTCAAATAGACCATGAGTATCATTATGGCAGCAGGCGTGACGCCCGATATGCGCGAGGCCTGGCCTAATGAAACAGGCCTGATCTGTCGCAGCTTCTGCACTATTTCAGAAGATAGGCCGGGAATCTTTGCAAAAACCATATTATCAGGCAATTTTATCTTTTCTATATCCTGCATCTTCCTGATATCCGTTTCCTGTCTTTTTATAAAACCTTCATATTTTATCATGGTTTCGACTATCCGCTCGTATTCTGAAGGCAGGCCTTCCGGCGCAAGCTTTAAACCTTTTATATGTTCGTATCTTAACTGCGGCCTGCGCAAAAGTCCTGAAATCGATACTGTTTTTTTAAGCTTTGATGTGCCGATATCGTTTAAAAAAGCATCCAGCTCCCGGCCAGGTGAAACCTTTTCATTGTTTAAATAGCGTATCGCCTCGTTTATTACCCTGCCTTTTTCTTCTGACCTATCAAGGTCAATCCTGGAGACCAATCCTAAATCATAGCCATGCCGCCTGAGGCGCAGGTCAGCATTGTCTTCGCGAAGTATAAGCCTGTATTCTGCTCTTGATGTAAACATACGGTATGGTTCATTAGTGCCTTTTGTCACAAGATCATCTATTAATACCCCTATATAGCTTTCTCCTCTTGTCAAGATAAGGGGCTTTCTTCGCTGTACTTTTAAAGCAGCGTTTATTCCCGCAATAAGCCCCTGTGCCGCCGCTTCTTCATAGCCTGTTGTACCGTTTATCTGGCCTGCTAAAAAAAGATTGGGCACTTTCTTAACACATAATGAAGGTGAAAGCTGTGTAGGCTGAATAAATTCATATTCTATGCCATATCCAGGCACTATAATCTCGGCATTCTCTAATCCTTTTACAGAATGCAGCATGCTCTCCTGGACATCCAAAGGCAGGCTTGTGGATAAACCATTCGGATAATACCAGTCTGTGTCAAGCCCTTCAGGCTCCAGGAATATGTGATGAGAGGATCTCTGTGGAAATTTTACGATTTTATCTTCAATTGATGGGCAATACCTTACACCTGTTGATTTGATAATACCCGTATAAAGCGGTGAACGGCCCAGGTTCTCTCTTATTATACTGTGTGTGTGTTCATTAGTATTGGTGATATAACACACAACCTTGTTTACGGGCGCATTTCTGGTTGAAAAAGAAAAAGGAATGGGCTCTTCGTCACCGTGTTGGGGTATGAGCCCGGAAAAATTTATAGTATCTCTTCTTATCCGCGGCGTTGTGCCTGTCTTAAGAGTTGATACCTCAAGGCCAAGATTTTTAATCGAGGCGCTTAACTCTATCGATGCAGGCTCATCATAACATCCGCCCGGCCTATGCTCAAGCCCTATGTGTATTATACCGTTTAAAAATGTGCCTGGTGTTAAAACAATAACCTCTGATACGATAGTCCCTGATCGTTTGGTCCGCACAGAACATCTTTTGTCGCTTTCAAATGAAATTCCGCATGCCTCGTCTTCTAATATAGCGAGGCTCTCCTGTGAGCACACCTTTACGCTCATATATTCCGAATATTTATGCCTGTCAATTTGCGCGCGGGAAGACCATACAGCAGGGCCATGGCTTCTATTCAATACCTTAAAGTGTATACCTGTAGCGTCAGCTGCCTTTGCCATCTCGCCGCCTATGGCATCTATCTCTTTAACAAGCTGGCCTTTACCAACACCGCCTATTGAAGGATTACACGGCATATAAGCTATTTTTACTTTACTCATGGTAAGGAGTAGGCTCTTACATCCCATGCGAGCAGAGGCTAGGGCAGCCTCTGTCCCGGCATGCCCTGCTCCAATTATAATCACATCATATTTTTTCATAGATTACCCAATATAAACACGTCACGTTTTTTGCAATAAATACCATAATATCATTTACGCCTTTATCTTCGCAGCGATGGTAAAGGCATAAACGATATTGTACTGTCTAGTATGGAAAATGTGTCGCGAGGTTGTTTATCCGACGCTCTGGGCCAATATAATCGCTTCCGCTATATCCTTCATCGAGCGCCGCGTATTCATCGCAAGTTTTTGTATCTTGCGAAAGGCCTCGTCTTCTGAGTACCCTTGAGTTTTCATTAATATGCCTTTCGCCCGTTCTATTGCCTTGCGGGAGACCAGCTCTTCCTGTACAATCTTTGTCTTAACCAAAAGCTGTGAATTCTCTATCACTATTGCCGCCTGGTTAGCTACCGTGGCAAGTATCCTTATCTCGGATTTTGTAAAATCATGGGGCTCTGAAGTGTAGAGGTTTAAAACTCCTATTATCCTGCCTTTTACATTAAGCGGCACACACAGAAGCGAACAAAGGCCTTCTTTTTTAGCGATCTCCACATTGCTGTATCTGGGGTCTTTTGTCACATCTTTTGAAATGATAGGTTTTCCTGTAAGAGCCACTTTGCCCGCTATACCTTCTCCTAACATTAAACAGAGTTTTTTATTATATGCCTCGCTTATGGATTGGGTTGCTTTTACAGACAGGGAGCCTTTTTCCTCATCAAGAAGCAAAAGTGAACATATCTTGGAATTCATTACCTCCGCGGTCACTGTGACTATGAGTTTAAGTATATCCTCAAGATACAGACTTGATGCTATTACCTCGCTTATTCTGGAAAGAGTCTCTATCTGTTTCTTATAGGATGGCTTTTTAGATTGTTTTTTCTTAAGGTTTTTATCCATAAAAGGTTTTTTTAAAGCGCCACTTGCATGGCGCGAGGTGGGCACGCGGGAACGCATAATTCGCAGGCAATACATTTTTCAATATCAAAGATTATCTCCATTGTATTTCTGTCAACATAAAGTGCGCCTGTAGGACATATTGTGACACAGGCCCCGCAGTGAGTACATTTTTTGTCGTTTCTACGCACATCCTTGCTTAGAGTCTCTATCTTAATGCCCTGCTCCTGAAGAAACTTTATACCCTGAGCATAATCCTTATCCTTGCCGCTTAATTCAAGCACCATAATGCCTTTTTCATTAGGCATAATCTTTGCCTGCAGTATATTAAACACCAGATTGTAATCCTTAACGAGATGATAGGCTATAGGCTTGTCTATAAGTTGGTGCGGAAAATGCAATACTATTCTTTTCTTCTTCATGTTAGGCTCTTTCTTTAAATTCACTGTTTACTGAGTATAAGATATTATAACAGAATAATGCTAAATATCAATAAGTTTCACATTTCCCCACACACCGAGCTTGTCTTTTATAATAATTAGTATGCCTATAATGCCTTCTATAGACTTGCCATATTCTATAACTCTATCTATATCGAATTCTGTTTTTACCTTATTACAAAGGGCTGTAGCGCACGCGTCTGCAATAGATGCTGACGGCGATAAAACAACAACAGCGTCTGCTTTTCCAAAACTTAGGCTATGGCCTACAGTAGCACTTGATGTGCATACCCCGCAAGGCATATCTTCGGGGCCTATCTGAATTGCCAGTTTATCCCGAAATACAGATGCCTCACCCGCGTATACACCTACTACGCGTTTTATTTTTGACGACATGAAAATATCCCCGCCATTTTCTACTATAACTTGAGAGCTATACCGGAGAAGCTGCCTTCCAATAGCCTCTGCCACAGCGCCTGCGACTGCCGCCATTGGGCCGACACCGCACACCTTTGAAGCGCCTATCATATTTCTTACAATAGCGGGCGCGTTGTTATTCTGTGAAACCGGATTTAATGATTTGTAGAACTCAGGATTATCCCGGATGTATTTCTTTATATCCAAGCGAAGGCTTATAATTATATCATTGGCCTTTTTCGACAAATTAGAATCCGCGCATATAAAGACATCCGTCTCCTCATATGCAGCCCTGAAGCTTACAAGGCCATCAGAAATAGTATTGTTTCGATAAGTACGTGGCTGGTATTTGCTATGCACTCTACACACTCTGCCTGCCGTAGGCAGGCCTGCCTGCCTGCCGGCAGGCAGGCATTATACGCTATACGCTAATAAGGGGCTTTCCCATAATAATCCTTACATGGTGTCTTTTCTCATCACCAAAGGCAGGGATAATATTTGACTTCTGCTTCTTACCATCAACTATAACCTCTGCTATACCATGAGATACATATCGGGGGTTCAGCACCTCTATTGTGTAATAGGCGTTACGGAATGTTCTTCTTACCTTAAAAAGCTTCCACCTGTTTGGTATACACGGAGATATCATAAGGCCTTCATATACAGGTTTTATGCCCAATATCTGCTCAACCATAACCTTAAACATCCAGTATCCCCCTCTATTATACCAGGAGTTGCTGGCCCTGCCATCTGTATGGGCATCCGGGCCATCAATGTACTCACAAGATACGAATGGCTCAAGCTTATATATATCGGACTTATGGGACCTGTCAACAGGATCAATTTTAGTATATATGCTCCACGCATTATGCCCTCTACGAAGCTTGGTCTCAGCCCAAATGGCCCAGCATGCTGATTCTATGCTTATGCCTCCGTTTTCCATTACACCTGGAGGAAGCTTACTTATGGTTCCTGCATTCTTGTCAAATTCCTTGAAACATGGTGAGAGCGTAATGGGCCCATGGTCCTTATAAAGCCCTGAATTTACCGTACCCATAAGAGAAACAGCTTCATCTGGCTCCCGCAACCCTGATATGACAGCCCATGTCTGAGTGTCTAAAAAAAGTCGGGCAGCCCTGCCGCTTGAAACACCCATTCCTTCACCGCTGGGGGATACAGCACCTATAAATCTGTCTTTGTCAAAAGCAGACTTCTTCACCTTTTCGATTAATTTCTTAAGCCTGATTTCATAATCAATGCTTGGCTGCTTCTCCTTTTTTAAGTGGCATATATTGATGAACTCCTGTAACAGATATATTAAAAATTGAGCTACCCATACTGACTCACACCTGCCTGTATCAGAAAAGGAGTCCAGCGTGTCCATATGGTCTCCTGGATGCACAGGGAAAAATCCCTTTTTACCCGTTGAGTCCAGTGCCCTGTTAATAGCGTTTTTGCAGTGAAGGAATACGCTCTTTTTTGAACTATCCTGAAACCTTACCTCTTCATCGAGAAAGGACATTTCACTTGTCTCTTTGAGATATTCACACACAGCATAGACAAACCAAAGCGGTGCTTCAACAGATTCCGATCTTGCTCCTTTACGGCTTTTAGGGTCCCAATCGCCAATTACAGATCCGTCTTCAAATTGCATTTCAGCACAGTCCAACAGGAGTTGGCGAAAGTGTTTTGGATGGACTGAAAGCATTATAAGGCCATTTAAGATATTATCCTTAAATACTGCCCTGCCATTTGGCCTGTAGGTTGACCCAAATGCCGACAATCCCGCTGATATTGCCTGGTATCTAAACCACTTGTTTGTCAGTATATTGGCACCTTCATCGGGGGTTGTTATATGAAGGCTTGAAAACCTCATAGTCCATCTGTGGCCTGTCCTTGAAAATTCTTCTTCAACATTTTTTACATCTTTATACTTTTTTATAATCTTATCCGCATCCGGCTTTTGAGGGCATTTCCCCATGATAAATATCAATTCTTTTTCTCCGTTGGGGACAAGCTCTATTTCAACCTGAAGTGCCGCCGCAGGGTCATTATACCTGCCCTGCTCTTCAAAGCACATCCCTTTCTCAACACACCTGGGCCTTGAAACATCTCTGTAGGAACCAAGGAAAAAATCTCTGCCGCAGGTAAATGTCTGCACCTTGCTATTTACCGAATGGAACGCGTACTCGCCTTCCGGTGTTTTTGCAAATATTGCCGAGAGATTCTTATCGTATGATGTGTCTACAAACAGCTTGTCGTATTCTCTGTTGCCGGAAGGTTTGCCAAAATCCCATTCCAGATAGCTGAATACACTGAGGAATCTCGTTGTGTCGGTTGTATTTTTAACCCGCATCTGCCATACCTCAACAGGTTCATCGGCGCTGACATAATAAATCATGCTTGTTATAATACCACTGTATTTTGAACTGATATTTGTATAACCTATACCGTGCCTTACCTCATAGAATTCCGGATTCTTGCATACCGGCTTCCATGTAGCAGACCAGAAATCCTGCGTCTGGTTATCTCTTATATATACAAATTTACCGAAATTCTCGCTTATATTATCCTGATTCCATCTTGTAATCCTGTTGGCAAGGCCTGCCTGAAAGCTCATGCCGCATCCGGATTGCGATACCATCATCCCATAATCTCCATTAGATAATATATTAGACCATGGAGCGGGGGTTTCCGGCGTGTTTATTACAAACTCTGAACCGTCATATAAAAAGAACCCGTATCTGGTGCGAAATATCTCTTTTATCCTGCCAAGGGGGAGCAGGAGCCTCGCCATTGGCTCTTCTTTTTTCTTAC
>Ga0268276_1002835_pt1 | contig 14223 bp, 12 predicted proteins | sample saktaG_4_FD_190145 | JGI IMG/M metagenome (GOLD analysis project Ga0268276, IMG submission 190145) | Saline water microbial communities from Sakinaw Lake, British Columbia, Canada - sak_2010_1_5_45m | ecosystem: Environmental > Aquatic > Non-marine Saline and Alkaline > Saline ...
TTTTGCTCTTCTATGATTGTTTTTCCTGAAATATCATCACCAACACGGCAAATAATTGCGGTTTTTAATCCCTGCCGAGCAAAACTAACTGCAGTATTTGTAGCACTCCCTCCAGTAAGAAAATGAACTTTTGGAACTCTTATTTTAGCTCCTAAAGGAAGACAAATTCCTTTATTAGCTACAAAACACTTTCCTTCAACAGATAAAAAATCAATCCCTTCAAAAAATCCATCACGTGTAGTAGAGCCAATTGTAACTACATCAAATTTCATAAAATATTTAATCTTTTATCATTTCTTTTACTGTTTCTTTTATTGCTTCCTTATCAAGATTATATTTTTTTAACAATTCTTCTGTTTGCCCACTTTGTCCAAATCTATCTTTTATGCCCATAAATTTAATTGGCAAAGGATGATTTTCACTTAAAAATTCTGCTATGGCTGATCCCATTCCTCCAGCTATCTGATGTTCTTCTAAAGTAATTATGGCTTTAGATTTTTTAGCCCATTTTAATATCATTTTCTCATCTAGTGGTTTAATTGCAGAATTATTTATAATAGTTATTGATATACCTTCTTTTTCTAATTCTTTAGCCACTTCCAATGCTTTATATACTAAATATCCACAAACAAAAATGGTAATGCCGGAGAACTGTTCTCCTTGTTTTGGAATCCAAAGTTCTTGAGACTTTCCAATTTCCCAAGATGTTTCTTCTGTTGTAAAAACTGGTGATTTTTCCCGAGGCAAACGGATATATACTGAATCCTTGTACTCAATTGCTGAAAGAATGGCTTTACGAGCTTCTAGAGCATCAGCAGGGCATATAACCGTCATATGAGGTAAAACTCTCATTAAAGCAATGTCTTCCAAGGCCTGATGACTAGCACCATCAGGCCCTACGTTTAATCCAGCATGCGAACCAATAAAAATAGCTTTTTGTTGATTGTAGCAAATAGTTGTTCTAATTTGTTCCCAATTTCTTCCAGGAGAAAAAACAGCATAAGATCCAATTACAGGAATCTTTCCTGAAGCTGCCAGACCTGAAGCAATACCAACCATATTTTGTTCAGCAATTCCTACTTCAATAAATCTTTCTGGAAAACGGTCTCTGAATAAATGCATTCTTAAAGATTCTGTTACATCAGCACATAAAGCAACTACCCTTTCATCCATTTCCCCAGCTATAACCAAGCCTTCGCCAAAACCATCGCGAATAGAAATTTGTTTAATCTTCTCTGTAAAGATTTTTGAATTAAATTTAATATCAGGATTAAGCATAAAAAGAATTTTTATTGACCTTGACTAAAATAAATTTCTCCATTAGCGCCCCATACAGCATAAGATTTATTTCCATCAGCTGTAATGTTTGGCAAATCTGCTTTTTGAGTTCCATTACTAATATCAATAATATCAGACCAACTACTTCCATTAAACATACGGAAAGGAACTCCAGTTTGACATTCCCCCCATATAGCTTGCATATTATTCTCTGAAACAATGGCTAAAGATGGCCAACGAGAACCAACTCCTAATGATCCAGAAATTTGTGTTGGACTATACCAACTTAATCCACTATCTTCACTAAGAGAGAAGTAAACTTCTTGATTAATACAATCATTCGGGCCTTGAGTATAAGCAACAGCTACAACTCCATTAGCACCAAGACTAAGCCAATAAGTATTATCTGGATATAGAGCTAATTTAGAAACTAATTGCGGAACACTCCATTCTTTACCATCAAACATTGTATACATAATTCCAAAATTATACTTAGCCCAAGCAACATGAATATTCCCCAACTCATCAATTCTGATAGCCTTTGCTCCTGAAGTATAATCTCCATAAAGTTGATCATCATCAGAAATATTCATAGGAGAAGACCAAGTAATTCCATCAAAATTTGAATAAAAAATATCAGAAAAAGAAGAATAGACTATATGGATTTTGTCAGATAAATCCACTTCAATTGAAGGACTAGATCCTTGAGAAACTTCTTGCGGAATTGACCATTCAGTTCCATTATAGAACATATAATGAACCATGTAACCAAGCCCAGAAACAGTTTTGGTGTAAACCAAATGAATCTGATTTTGATTATCTATAGTAAAATCAAAATCATATAATGGATTGTATCTATCAGCAGAAATGATAGGTTGTGGAGAATTCCAAACTTCATTTTCGAATTTAGAAGAATAGAGATTGTATTGTGAAGTAAAATCAGAATCCAACCATAAAGCATAAACATTTCCTAATGTATCTTGCAAAACTTTTGGTTTATATGAAGTAATTGTTGAATTAGAAATATTTGTTGGCAATGACCATGAGGGCATTGTAGGAGGAATAGGTTCTTCGGCAGGAATTACAATAATATTAACTACTAAAGGTTTACCAATGGTTCTTTTTCCTGCACGAAGATGAATAGTCCCACCATAAGTACCAGGAATAACATCTGATGGTACATTTATTAAAGCATTTATCTTATTAGGTTGATCTTTTACTACTTCTAAAGTTGCCGGTTCAAAAGTATTAATAAATTTACTTAAATCATCTGAAGTACTCAAATTTACATCTTTAAAATCTTTTCTACTAGTAAACACAAGTTCAATTTCTTGAGTTTGGCCTACTGGAATTCTTTCTACTAACTTGCTTCTCCCCCACCATATTATACTACCAGGCGAAGAGAATAAAGCTGCTGCTAAAAATATAACTGCAGCTACTAAAAATATAAAAGGTTTGTACATATTATTTATTTTATTATTATTATTTTATTAAACGACATTTAGTCTAACTCTGATTCTATTTGTCCTTTTATGCTTCTTAATTGCTTCAATGCTTCTTCAGCTTCTTTTGAACTTGGTGTCTTCCCATGCCATTGATATTCCCATTGCATAAAATCTACTCCTTTTCCGGGAATAGTATTAGCGATAATTACGACTGGTTTAACAAAAACGGATTTTGAAGCATTAACAGATTTAATAATTTCTGAAATATTATGACCATCTATTTCTAAAACTTTCCAACCAAAAGATTCGTATTTTTCTTTTAAAGGTTCCAAAGGCATAACATTTTTAGTAAACCCATCAATTTGAATATTATTTCTGTCAATAATAGCTGTTAAATTATCTAATTGATTCTTTCCTGCCATCATTACTGCTTCCCAAGTATTTCCACAATCTTGCTCTCCATCTCCCATTAAACAATAAACTTGAAGCTTCTTTTTATTCATCTTTGCCCCTAAAGCCATGCCAACTGCCTGAGAAAGACCTTCACCTACTGGACCAGAAGAAGTTTCAATTCCTGGTAATAATAGACGATGAGGATGACCTTGAAGATTACTTCCTAATTTTCTTAAAGTTTTTAATTCTTCCAAAGGAAAATATCCAGCATGAGCTAAAACTGTATAAAGTAAAGGCGCATAATGTCCATTAGAAATAACAACCCTATCCCTTTCTTCCCAATTTGGATTTTTAGAATCATAATTTAAAATCCCACTAAAATAAAGAGCAGTATATAATTCCACTGCGCCTAAAGGTCCTGCGCAATGACCTGACTTTGCTTCTAAAAGCATTTTAATTATTTCTTGACGAATAGTTATCGCCAAATCTTCCATCTCTTTTAATGTAAGCTTCATAATTATAATAAACAAAAACAATTTATATCTTTAATAATACCATGTTTATTTATTAAAATAAATAAAGAAATGCAGATTTTTCTTGAAAATTAGTAAAAAAACTGATAAGATTTATTAATGTATGGGCCCGTGGTATAGAGGCAACACACGACTATGGCATAGTCGAATCAGGGGTTCGAGTCCCCTCGGGTCCACTAAAAATTAGGGCAGTTAGCTCAGTTGGTTAGAGCGCTTGGTTTACATCCATGAGGCCAGAGGTTCGAGTCCTCTACTGCCCACTAAATTAACAGATGTGCATTAGATATTAAAACGGTGGGGGTTAATTAATGGTTATATGAAACCCCAAAATAAAATAAAAATTAGTTGGTCACCAAAATTCGCCTATGCCATAGGATTAATAACATCAGATGGATGTTTGTCGTCAGATCGTAGGCATATTATTTTTAAATCTATTGATAAAGAATTAGTAGAAAATATAAAAATTGCTTTTTCCTTGAAAAATAAGATTGGTAGAAGCGCTAGAGGAGGAGAAAAAATAAAAAGATATTTCAATATACAATTTGGGGATATAGTATTTTATCAATTTTTAAATAAAATCGGTTTAAAATCTGCTAAATCAAAAACTATTAAGAAAGTAAATATACCCGATAAATTCTTTGCTGATTTTCTGCGCGGATTATTTGATGGTGACGGAACTTTTTACTCGTTCTGGGATAAGAGATGGCCTAATAGTTTTGTATTTCAAATATCTTTTTCTTCTGCAAGTTTGGATTTTCTCAAATGGTTAAAATTTAAATTGACGGATCTCTATAAAGTTAAGGGATTTATTTGCAAGGGTAAAGGAGTATTTAATTTAAGGTATGTGAAAGGAGATAGTAAAAAATTATTTTTCCAGATGTATTATAATAAAAATTTATTGATTTTATTAAGAAAATACGTTAAGATTAAAAATACATTATTAGAAGATAATATTATAAAAGAAAAGACTTGATCAATTCGAAAAAATTTAAAGAAATGCCTATCAGTAGCTTAAGCCGAGGTAGCTCAGTGGTAGAGCGTTACGCTGAAGACGTAAGCGTCCGGTGTTCGATTCACCGCCTCGGCACATAAACTTTAAAAAATTAAAACAATCAATGGATTCTTTAAAAAAAGATAATGTAATCTCTCTCCCCTCAATTGGATCTTTTGTTGGGGGATTTATTTTAGAAAAAAAAGAAAGAGCTTTATATATAGACCTGTCTCCTTATGGTACAGGTATTATTCAAGGTGTGAATTATTTAGAAACAAAAAGCTATATAAAAAAACTGGAAAAAGGTACAAAAGTTTTAGTAAAAATTCTTGATTGGAATAACGAGGAAGGATTAATAGAAATGGCTTTACAAAATCTAGAAAAAGAAAAAGCGTGGAAAAGAATTAAAGAAATGCAAAAAGAAGATTTAACTCTTCCTTTATTAATCTCCGAAGTTAATGCTGGAGGATTAATGGGCAGTATAGAAAATATTAAAGGATTTCTTCCTGCTTCACAATTATCAACAAGTCATTATCCTAAGGTTAATGAAGGTAATAAAAATAAAATCTTAGAAAAATTAAAATTCTTAATTGGAGAAAAAATACAAGTTAAGATTTTAGATTTTGACCCTGCTGCTAATAAGTTAATCTTTTCTGAGAAATTAGTAGAAAGAGACAAGATAAAAGATATTATAGGTAAATATAAGATTGGAGATAAAATACAAGTAAAAATTACAAAGATTGTAGATTTTGGCGCTTTTGTAAAATTAGAAGATACTGAAGTTGACGGTCTTGTACATATATCAGAAATTTCCAATAAATCAATTGATAGGATAGGTGATATTTTAAAGGAAGGCGAAACAAAAGAAGCAAAAATTATTAATATTGATGATAATAAAATTTCATTATCTTTTAAAAATTTAGAAGAAAAGAGCATTAAGGAGACAAAATAAGGTAAAAAATTGATTATTAAAACCCCGACTAATTTAGTCGGGGTTTTAAATTAAGGAATATGTTTATCTTACAGCTTCCTTAAGACCTTTTCCTGCTTTAAATTTTGGAACTGTCATAGCAGGAATTTGAATTTTTTCACCAGTTTTAGGATTTACTCCTGCTCTGGCAGCTCTAGCTCTGGCACTAAAGGTACCAAAACCTGTTATTGTTACTGAATCTCCGCTTGTTAAAGTTTTAGTAATTGTTTCGATAACTGCTTCTAAAGCTCTGCCTGCATCTGCCTTAGAACAACCTACTTTGCCAACAATGGATTCAATTAAACCTTCTTTTGTCATTGTAATTAATTTTTATAATATTTTTGACTCTTTAGGCTAATAAAAACACCAAAAGAGAATTCGACCTTTTACCTTATTAATACTCTAATTATACCAACATGGCTTAAATAAAGCAAATATCTCAAATATATACTATCTAGCTATTTCAATGACTCTTGTTTCACGAATTACTGTAACTTTAACTTCACCAGGATATTTTAATGTTTCTTCCAATCGTTTAGCTAAATCTTTTGCTAATTTCATCGCTTCGAGATCATTAACTTTATCTGGATAAACAAAAACTCTAATTTCTCTTCCAGCAGAAACAGCATAAACTTTTTCTACTCCTTTAAAAGAATAAGCTATTTCTTCTAAATTAGCTAATCGTTTAAGATACGCTTCTATATTATCTTTTCTTGCTCCAGGACGAGCAGCAGAGATAGCATCAGCAGCATTTACAATAGATGCTTCTATTGACTCAACAGGATATGTATCATGATGAGATTGCATAGCCTTAATTATCTCTTCTGATTGATGATATTTCTTTAATATCCTCCTTCCTAATTCCAAATGCGTTCCTTCAATTTCTTGATCAACAGCTTTACCAATATCATGAAGTAATCCTGCTTTTTTAGCCACCTGAACATCAGCTCCAAGCTCTGAAGCTAAAGCTGCGCTTAATAAAGAAACCTCGATTGAATGCATTAAAGCATTCTGCCCATAGCTTGTTCTGAAATTTAATCTTCCTAATAAATAAATAATCTCTGGCGGTAAATCTAATATACCAACATCATACGCAGCATCTTCTCCTGCTTTTTTGACTGTTTCCCTTAATTCTGCCTGAGCTTCTATTATCTTTTCTTCTATTTTTGCTGGTTGAATACGGCCATCTTGAATTAACTTATCTAAAGCTATTCTAGCAACTTCTCTTCTTGCTGGATCAAAACTCGAAAGAATAATTGTGTTCGGCGAATCATCCATTATTAATTCTACTCCAGAAAGTCTTTCAAAATGACGAATATTTCTTCCCTCACGACCTATAATTTTCCCCTTTAGATCCTCTGATGGTAAATTCATTATCGTGGTAGTGATTTCACTTACATTTGAACGACTGTATTTTTGAATTGCCCCTACCATTATTTCTTTTGCTTTTTTTTCTATTTCTTCTTTCCTTATGGTCTCTAATTTTTTTAATGATTGCATTATATCTTCTTTGTATTCTTTCTCTGTTCTGTCAAGAAGTTCTTCTTTTGCCTCCTTTACTGATAATCCAGCCACCTTTTCTAAGGACTCTAATTCACTTTTGTGAAGTTTTTCTAATTCGGTCTTTAAATTTTGTATTTTCTCAAAAATTCTTTTATTTTCCTTTTCTTCCTCAGCTGTTTCAATCTGCTTTTTACCAATTAACTCCTCTCGCTGGAATAATCTTTCTTCCATTTTATCAAGCTGAGTTTTTTTCTTTTTCTTTTCTTCCTCAGATTCTTCTAAAATTTTCGTAGCTTTTTCTCTAGCTTCTAAAACAACGCCTCTTGCTTCATCCCGAACTTTCTCAATTCGAGTCTTCAATTTAGCTTCTATGGAGTCGGCATATCTTTGAGCAATTCTTTGACGAATAATATAACCCAAAAATAAGCCTATTCCTACGGACAGAACAATGCTTGGTATATTTAATATAGCCATAATTTTTAATTTAAGGCCTATTATTCTCTATATATAGATAAATTTAAGAAACCTTTAGGAGTTGATCTGGTTCCATTAGATAAAATACGCTACGATAAAGATTTCTTAAATAAAACATTCTAAAAAGTTGATTGCAAGAGAATAAATAGTACCTAGGTTAAAGTTTAAGTATCGAACAATATAATCATAGCAAAAAATCATCCCCTTTGTCAAAGAAAAAGAAATAAGATATACTATAAACAAATTTTAAATTATTTAATTGTTATATGCCCGGTCTTTGTTCAAAAATTTGTTTAATAATTTTAGATGGTTGGGGAATAGGAAAAAAAGATTTTTCCAATGCTATCCATAGAGCTGGTACTCCAAACATTGACGAAATTAAGAAATATTATCCTATGATCAGCTTACAAGCATCAGGCATTGCCGTAGGATTACCATTTAATAGAGCCGGAAACAGTGAAGTAGGTCATTTAACCTTAGGTACTGGTCAAATTTTATATCAATATTCTGTCCGCATATCACAAAGCATACAAAATGGATCTTTCTTCCAAAATCCTGCTTTATTAGAAATTTATAATCATGTTAAAAAAAATAATAGCACATTGCATCTAGCTGGTTTGTTTAGTGATAACATTGTTCATAGTTCTTATAAACATCTCATGGCACTTTTGGATTTAGCTAATACCTTAAAGATAGAAAAAGTGAATTTACATCTTTTTACTGATGGACGAGATTCATCCCCAACAAAAGCAAAAGAATTAATAATTCAATTACAGGAAGATTTAAAAATACGAGGACGTGGTAAAATTGCTAGCTTATCAGGACGTTTTTATGCCATGGATAGAGATAATAATTTTAACAGAATAGCTAAGTGCTATAATGCTTTAGTTTTCGGTAAATGCAAGACAGAAAGTGACCCACTATCATATTTAGATCAATCTTATAAAGAAGGCATTACTGATGAATTCATTGTTCCAACTTTAATTGGCAAACCAGAGCAACAAGAATCTTCAGGAATTATAAAAGAACAGGACAGTATTGTCTTCTTCAACTTCCGCGAGGAAAGAATGAGACAATTAGTAGAAACTTTTGCCGACCCTCAATTTGATAAATTCCCTGTTAAAAAATTTAATGAATTAAAAATAGCTACCTTTACTCAGTATAAAAAAGATTTTCTTCTACCTGTAGCGTTTCCTCCACAAAAAATCTCTTCCTGCTTATCTCAAATACTTTCTTCAGCTGGAAAAAGACAACTGCATCTAGCAGAAACTGAAAAATATGCCCACATTACTTATTTTTTCGATGGACTAAGAGAAAAACCATTTCCTGGTGAATATTGGGTTATTATTCCCTCTATAAAAACCTTGCATATTGAAGATTATCCAGAATTAAGAACACCAGAAATTACCACACGCCTTTTTCAAGCTTTTGATGAAAATATATATGATTTTATATTAGTAAACTATGCTAGCCCTGATTTAATAGGACATACCGGAAACATGAAAGCAGGAATTGAATGCGCTAAGATTATTGATAAAGAAATAGCAAAAATAATTAAAAAAAGTCAAGAATCAAATTATACTATTATTATTACTGCTGATCATGGCAATCTAGAAAGAATAATGAATCCTCTAACCGGCGAAATAGAAACAGAACATGATGCTAGCCTTGTTCCATTTTATTTAATAGATAAGAGATGGAGATTTTCTACTGCCCGTTCAATAAAAGAGATCTCGGAAATAGAAGGATGGGCTGGAGGAATGCTTGCTGATGTCTCTCCTACAATCTTAGAATTATTTGGCATGCCAATTCCTACAGAGATAACAGGACAAAGCTTAATTCCATTACTTCAATTGCCTACTAAAAACTTTTGACTTTTTGCCTTTATTAACATATAATACTTATATTAATGATGCGTTTTTTAAAGAAACTTTTTTTCGGCGTTATTCTTAATATAATTGCCATCAAATTATTAAGTTATTTATTTAATGATTTCCATTTTAATAGCACGTTAGGGCAACTAATTATTTTCGCTTTCATTCTTTCGCTTCTTAATTTATCAATAAAACCTATCCTGCGACTTCTTTTCCTCCCGCTTATTTGGATAACTTTTGGTATTTTTGCTTTAATTATTAATATTATCCTCTTAAAAACAGCCTCCATCTTAATGCCTGTATTAATAATTGGAAGTTCTTTCACTTGGTTAGCTGCGTCTATTATAATCAGTATATTCAATTCTTTTTCACATAAGATTAAATAATAATTATGAATCAATTTAATTTAGCTATTGCTCAAATTGTTATCGGTGTCTTTCTTATAATGCTCGTACTTTTGCAACAACGAGGTGGAGGTATGGGAGTATTAGGCGGAGCATCTTCTCAGTTTTATGGTAGCCGAAGAGGCCTAGAAAAAACCATTTTTATATTTACCATTATATTAGGAGGTTTGTTTATTGCTTTATCAGTAATTTCATTCCTGATTTAATTTTTTCGTTTATTTATTTTAATGAAAATCATTTTTAACTCTTTATTTAAAAAGTGGTTAAAATTACCATCAAAAGAGAAAATTCTCAGCTTTTTATTCCTGTCTTTTTTACTTGCTGGCATTTTTCTTTTAAGTTTTAATTTTATCTGCAAATTTACCACGCTTGAACCACAAAAAGGCGGGATTTTACGTTTAGGCGTTATTGGTCGCCCATCTTATGTTAATCCAGTATTAGCTCAATCCAATGATTACGACAAAGATTTAATAGAATTAATTTATGATGGGCTTTATTCCATTGATGGGCAAGGAAAATTAACTGCTAATCTATCAGAAAAAACAGAAATTAGCGAAGATGGAAAAACATATATCATTTTTCTCAAAGATAATATTTATTGGCATGATGGAATGGCTTTTACAGCAGATGATGTAATTTTTACAATTGAAACAATCCAAGACCCAAGTATAAGAAGTCCATTAAGATTAAATTGGGGAGGAATTGTTGTAGAAAAATTAGGAACTCATGTTGTACGCTTTAATCTTAAGAACCCTTATGAACCTTTTCTACAAAATCTTACATTAAAAATAATTCCAAAGCATATTTGGGAAAATATTGAATCAAGAAATTTTTTATCAGCAGATTACAACCTTAAGCCAATTGGAACAGGACCATATCTTTTTGATAACTTAGAAAAAAATAAAGCAGGAAAAATAATCACCTATTCTTTAGCAGCTAATGAGAACTATTTTCAAAAAGAACCATATATCCCTAAATTAATCTTTCGTTCTTACGACAATTATGATTTAGCCAAAAGCGGATTATTAAAAAAAGAGATTGATGGACTCTCCCCAATTCTAATTGAAGATATAGATTTTTTTGAAAACAAAAAAAATATCCAAATTGCCTCCTTGTTTCTTCCTCGTTATTATGCAGTATTTTTAAATTCAAAAAATCCTTTACTCCAACAAAAAGAAATTCGTGAGGCATTAGATTTAGCAATACCACATCAAGAATTAATCACAGAAATATTAAAAGACCAAGCTTTTCTTTTAGGAGGACCTTTTACACCAGGATTTTTAGGAGAAGAATTTAACCTTTTACCAGAATATTCACCAGAAAAAGCAAAAGAAATTATTGAACAATTAGATGAAGACCAAAGAAAATTCGTTCTTTCTCTTCCTGATAATTTAGAATTAATTAGGGTAGCTAATTATCTAGCGACTTATTGGGGAAAAATAGGAATTTCTGTAGAGTTACAAATACTTCCACTAGCTACTTTGGAAAAAGAAATAATTCAAACTCGATCTTATGATGCATTACTTTTTGGAGAAATCATTGGACAAAACCCTGACTTATTCTCTTTCTGGCATTCTTCTCAAATAACTGACCCTGGTCTGAATCTCTCTGCTTATCAAAACAAAGATTTAGACGAACTTTTAGAAAGGATACGACAAAACTTTGATGAAGAACAACGGATGAATGATATGAAAATAATTCAAGATACGCTCTTTAAAGATAAGCCCGCTCTTTTCCTTTATAATCCATTTTATCTTTATATTCTTCCACAAAAAATTAAAGGTAATAATATTCAATATGCCAATATTCCATCAGAGAAATTCACTGATATTGAAAATTGGTATATAGACACCAAACGTACAATCATAAATAAAAAACAATAAATTTGCCGCGGTGGCGAAACTGGTAGACGCGCACGGTTCAGAACTGTGTCCTAATTTTTGGGATGTGGGTTCAAATCCCACCCGCGGCACATAAAAATAAAAAATAATAAATAATAAAAATGGAACGCAAAAAATTTTATAGAAGAACAAAAACATCTTCTAGCTCATTAAAAATTATCCCATTGGGAGGACTAGAAGAAATTGGGCGCAATATGACTCTCTTTGAGTACAATAATCAAATTCTAATTGTTGATGTTGGGCTACAGTTTCCTGATGAAGATATGCCAGGCATTGATTTTATTATTCCTAATATTGAATATCTAACTAGTCATCCTGAAAAGAAAATATTAGGAATATTGATTACTCATGCTCATTATGATCACATAGGAGCTATACCTTATTTAATTGATAAATTAAACTATCCAACTATCTATACAGCTCCTTTAAGCCGTGGAATAATTTTAAAAAGACAGGAAGATTTTCCTAACTTAAAAAAATTAAATATTGAGGATTTAGGCCCAAATAAATCTATAACATTAGGCCCTTTTAAAATTTCTCCATTCCACTTAAATCATAATATACCTGACACATTAGGACTAGCTATTAACACGCCACATGGATTAATTATGTACACAAGTGACTTTAAGTTTGATTTTCAACCAGTCGGTGACAAACCAGCAAATTTATCACACATTGCTATGCTTGCTTCCCAAGGTGTACAACTTTTAATGTCTGACTCAACAGGTGTAGAAAATTCAGGACATTCTGTTTCTGAGAAAACAATAATGGACAACTTAGACACTCTTTTTGCGCAAACTAAAGGAAGAATAATATTAGCCACATTCGCATCCTTGATTAGTCGCCTTCAACAAGCTATCTGGTTATCAGAAAAGTATAATCGTAAAATTATTATTCAAGGCTATGCCATGAGAACTAATCTAGCTATTGCAGAAAAGCTAAAATACGTGAGCATTAAAAAAGGAACTGTAATTAACTGGAAAGAAGCAAGTCGGCTCGATTCACAGAAATTAACAATTTTATGCACTGGCGCACAAGGTGAAAGTGAGGCCACTTTAATGAAGATTGTAAATAGGGAACATAAATATTTAAGAGTACAAAAAGGAGATACCGTTATTTTCTCTTCTTCAGTTGTTCCCGGTAACGAATTGGCTGTTCAAAATTTAAAGGATAATTTAGCAAAACAAGGAGCTAATATTTACCATTATAAAATGGTTGATATTCATGCTTCTGGACATGGCTACCAAGAAGATTTAAAGATGATGATTGGTCTTACCAAACCGCGTTTCTTTATTCCTATTCATGGTCACTTTTCTATGTTAAAACTGCATGGTGAATTGGCAGAATCTTTAGGCATCCCAAAACAAAATGTTGTAGTAGCCACAAACGGTCAAGTAATTGAATTAACAAAAAATAAAATAACTGCGACTGAAAAATTTGTTCCTACGAACTATATAATGGTTGATGGATTAGGCGTAGGAGATATAAAAGAAGTAGTCCTGAGAGCCAGACAAACACTTTCTAAAGATGGAATTTTCATTGTTATTGCTTTAGTTGATAGAAAAACAGGTTTGCTTCATAATGACCCAGAAATTATCTCCCAGGGATTTGTATATATGAAAGAATCGAAAGAATTAATAAATCAAGTCAGAAAACTAGTCAGAGAAGTTGTAAGTCGCTCCACCAGCGGAAATACATTTAACGAAAGCTATATCCGTAATAATTTAAGGGAACAAATCGGTTTATTCTTGTTTAAAAAAACACAGCGCCGACCAATGGTGCTGCCAGTTGTTATTGAAATCTAAAACAATGATTAATGCTTAATTCTAAACAAACGCAGGGTATTTTTGAACGTAGCTTCCTCTATTTCCTTTAGAGGAAGTTTTTTTATCTGAGCAATCTTTTTAGCTACCTCTTTTACATAAATTGGTTCATTCCTATCCCCTCTATAAGGAATTGGTGCTACATAAGGAGCATCTGTTTCAATTAATATTTTCTCAAGTGGTGTATCTTTAATTACTTGATCTATTGTTTCAGAGTAAGTGATAATACCAGAAAAACCTAAATAAAATCCTCTTTTTAAAATCTTTTGAGCCTGATTTACATTGCCAGTAAAAAAATGAAATACAGCTTCATTTTTATATCCTTCATCTTCTAAAATTATTAAAGCTTCTTCATATAAATCACGCACATGTAAAGACAAAGATAAATTGTACTTTTTTGCAACCTGAATTTGTTTTCTAAATTCTTCTTCCTCCATTTCCTTATATTTTTTTTGATCATTTTCAGAAAAATCTTTTAAATAACTATAATCCAACCCGCACTCACCTATAGCTACCACTTTTGGTTTTTTTAAAAGAGATTCAAATTCTTCATTAAAAACTTCTGCTTTTGATATATTTTCATCATTATGCATTAATAATTCATCTTTATCTATTTTCATTGGTATCACATGAC
>Ga0268276_1002836_pt1 | contig 14218 bp, 17 predicted proteins | sample saktaG_4_FD_190145 | JGI IMG/M metagenome (GOLD analysis project Ga0268276, IMG submission 190145) | Saline water microbial communities from Sakinaw Lake, British Columbia, Canada - sak_2010_1_5_45m | ecosystem: Environmental > Aquatic > Non-marine Saline and Alkaline > Saline ...
GAACAAAGCCACAACAAAAGTGATTACAACCACGATTATCGTATATTTAAAAAGATCTTGGCGGTTTAACCAGTTTACTTTTCTTAGCTCGATATATACCTCCTTAAGGAAGCTTTTTATTCTTTGAGGAATTGCTGAAAATTTCATATTCTATGATTTTTTGTTTTTTAAAATGGCCGTCGGGCCATCTACCTATAGATTAGCCTCTGTCTGAATAAAAGTCAAGCCAGAAAACCTGGAGGTTAAATATCCAGGTTTTTAACTGTTTTTGCATGGGTCTGAATGAACTTCTTTCTCGGAGCCACTTCCTCCCCCATCAAAACATCAAATATCTTATCTGCCTCTCTAGCGTCATCTACGGTTACCCTCAGTAACAACCTATTTTTAGGATCCATGGTTGTCTCCCAAAGTTGGATGGCGTCCATTTCTCCGAGACCCTTGTAGCGTTGTATAGAAATCCCCGTTTCTCTATTCATGGCCCTAACCATCTTGGTTCTTTCCTCTTCGCTATAGGCATATTTTGCCTCTCGGCCATACTGAATTTTGTATAGTGGTGGTTGGGCGATGTATATATAGCCGGCATCAACTAATGGTCTAAAATGTCTATAAAAAAGTGTTAACAATAGGGTTCTAATGTGGGCACCATCAACATCAGCATCAGTCATAATAATAATTCTATGATACCTTAGCTTTTCAATATTGAAATCCTCTCCGATGGCAGTCCCCAGGGCGATAACCAGGGCCCTTATCTCTTTCGAATCTAACATTTTATCCAACCTGGCCTTCTCTACGTTCAAAATTTTACCCCTCAACGGTAATATCGCCTGGAAATGCCTATCCCTTGCCTGTTTGGCACTATTGTGGACGAACACTCCGGAAGCTAAAGCAAAATTATGTGTACCTTTTACTTCTAAATCATACACGTCTACTCTTTCTTTCAATCTTACAACCTTTTTTATTTTATGGTTGAAATTTATAACTGCTTCCTCTAGTTTACTTTCGTCTTTTGCAAAAAATCTTTCGCAGATCGTTTCATACCTTAACAAACTCTTATCATTTCTATCAAGCCTCTCTTTTTGATATTTATCTTTATCAATACTACCACACTGCTCAGCAATAAATTTCATTAATCCTAAAAACTTTCTCAAATATGTTTGATTATATGCGTTTTTCCTTTTAATTCTAAAATCTGGTGTCCATTGTTTTTTTGTCTCTTCTGCTCGCCAAACCAGTAAATCTTTATCTTGCCATTCTTGCTTGGCTAGTAAATAAAGCTCTTCCTTTTTCTCCGGATGGTTTTCAAAATATAATTTAACTTTTCCTGACTGCTTTTTTCTGTTGTCTTCACTAGCCCAATACTCCCTTTGCACCCTATCAAGGTTTTCGTTGTTTTCCTTCCTATATTCGGCATTGCTGTTATAAAATTCGAGAAACTTTGCGGCCATAAACTGTTTGTAGTCATCACTTTCCCATTGTTTCTTCGCTCTTTTACTTAACATCTCCTTCATTTCTGGAGTACTCATTATTTTACTTACCTTCTTCTTATATTCTTCTGTCTGGTGGGCTACCTTTGCTTTTTCTTTTACGTCTGGCCTCTGTATTGTAAACTCCAATAAACTAGCGTGATAACCCATGTGGCCGTCCTTGGACATTCTGACAATATTATCTGGATTATTATTTAATTTATTAAAATCAACGTGGTGTTTTTGTGGACCATCGAGTTCATTATAAATTCCGTTTTCTAGATTGTATTTATCCGAAAGCATATGGGTAAAAATCCACTTTGAATTCTGCGGGTTTAAAACCATCTCATATCCTTTAATTGTGATTCTGCCCTCTTTTTCAGAATACTTTTTATAAAGAGGCATTAAAGAGTCTTCTCCCTTTAAATCCTTTGCGGCCTTATAGCTTCCATCCCTCAACATAAATTTATGGTCAGGAGTACAAATTAACTCTTCATTATTATCTAAGATAACCTTTATGACTTCTGCGTTATTCTTTGTGATCCTTGGGTTAGAGATTAATTCGATGCCAACACTGCCATCGGCTTTAATTGTATAACAATAGTTTTTCTTCCCTTGTTCGTCTTCCTTAACTAAATCTTTAAAAGACAAATCCCTGCCATCAGCTAATGCAACATTAACATCTCCGAAAAAACAACCTCCGGCCGATTCTCCCTCAACAATGTACAGCTCTGATTCATCGGCATTCTTAGATAAACAATCTGCCAACTTTCCTGGCAAAGCCAATCCCTCTAAAACTCCTTTTCTCAAAACTGTTTGTCTGGCACTTTTCGCAGCCAGCCTGGCCTTTTCTGCCAATAAACAATTTTCAATAATTCCCCTAGCATCAGATGGGTAGCGCTCTAAATAATCACTCAACCCCTCTGCCACTGCCATTTCTACGGCGTTCTTTGCCTCTGGGTTTCCCAATTTGGCCTTTGTCTGACCCTCGAATTGAGGATTCCTAATTTTAATGGAGATAACCGAGGTTAAACCCTCCCTTACATCTTCCCCAGTAAAGTTTTCGTCTTTCTCTTTTAAAAATCCTTCCCTCCTAGCATAGTCATTTAAAGCTCTGGTTAAAGCAGAGCGAAACCCAGTTAAATGGGTTCCTCCTTCCGGAGTATATATATTATTTGCAAAACTTTCTTCAATACATTCCATCTCTTGGGTATATTGAAAAGCTGCTTCCACTGCAATATCATTCTTTACAGAATTTATTCCAAACACATTAGGATTTCTCGGAGTGTTTCCACTTGTCAAATATTTAACATAGGAAGTGACGCCGCCCTCGAAGTAGAAAGAGTAACTTACTTTTTCTTTTCCACGCTCATCTGAAAAATTCATCCTCACTCCCCTAGTTAGATACGCTTGCTGTCGAAGATGATTTAATATTCTTTTAGAATCATACTTTATTTCCTTGAATATTTCCGGATCAGCCTGAAAAGTCTGTGTTGTCCCCGTTTGTTTACAAGTCCCTACTTTCTTCACTGGAGCCACGACATCTCCCTTCTCGTACTCCTGCATGTATAGACCACCGTCCCTGCAAACCTCTGCTTTCATTTTCACAGACAGAGCACAAACAACCGACACTCCAACACCGTGCAAGCCCCCAGATACCTGATAAGCCTTGCTGCCGAACTTACCACCAGCATGTAAAACCGTCATTACAGTTTCAAGTGTTGATTTTTTTGTTTGTGGGTGTTTTTCTACTGGGATCCCTCTACCATCATCGGAAACTCGGACTGTATCATTGGGTAGTAAAGTAACATCAATATTCTTACAATGCCCGGCCATCGCTTCGTCTAAACTGTTATCAACTATTTCCCAAATCAAATGGTGCAAACCATCTAATCCAGTGGAACCAATATACATAGCCGGTCTTTTTCTTACGGCTTCAAGACCCTTTAGGACGTAGATGTCCTTGGCTGTGTATCCGCCATCGCTTTTAATTTCTTCCTTTGGGTTTTTTTCTTTTGCTACCATGCTATTGTTTTTGTATTTTTAATTAAATTTATCTTATAACGGCGCTTAAATCCTGTTTTGTTTTTTCCCTGATTTCTTCTTGGATTTTATTTATCTCTTCGTTGGTTAACGTTCTTTCTGGAGATCTATAGACAATCCGGAAGGTATAACTCTTCTTGTCTTTACCAAACTTCTCTTCATTCTCATAACTATCTACAAGTTTCACCTCTTCGATTATATTCTCTGCGAAATCTCTAACGATCTCGTAATAATTATTCAAATTTATATTTTTATCTATAACAAATGAAATATCTCTTGAAGTTTCTGGATATTTACTTACTTCTTTATATTTACTATTAATATCTTTAAATTGACTAGTAATCCTTGAATCTTCTGACCACAAAATTCTAATATCCGGTATAGCCATTTTTATCATTGCTAGTCTGTCTCCGAATCCAAATGCCCATCCGTTATATATCTCAGGGTCAATTCCAAAAGTTTTTAAGCAAATAGGATTCACAAGGCCGGCACCGTTTACTTCCAGCCAGTCTCCGTTAAACATAATATCCATTTCAAGGCTTTCCACCGTGTATGGGAAATTATCATCTAAAAATTTATATTCTATATCGTCGCCGAAAATTCCTTTTGCCAAATCTGCCTGAACCTCCTTCAAATCATTCTGCGTTATTATCTTTTGATCTTTCCTGCAAATTAATAATCCGTCGATTTGATGAAAAGCGGGGAAATGATGTCTGTCAATTTCATCTTTCCTATATACAATACCGGGCGCCAATGCCTGGATGTGCCCGTCAGTTTCCAGTCTTTTTAAAACATCCTCATCTTTTAAATAAAATGACCAAAAGGCAGTCATCTGAGTCCTTAGGAGATGATCCTTATCCAAATAATAAGTATCGGTTTCTCTCCTGCTGGAGTGATCCTTTGGGGTATTTAACAGATCAAAATCTTGCTCGGGTGTTATAATTTTTGGGAACTCAACAATATCAAAGTCCTTAAACCTTGGTAATTTGATAATTTGATCAAACAAAATTTTAACGGGAGAGTTTTCCTTTTTAGTCAGATCGGGAAGTTTCAGCAATCTCTTGATCCTTTCTGCCTTAATATCACTCCTCTTCTCTATTTCCTTAATTAAAACGTCCTCTTCGGGATTGGTTATTATTATATTTTTTCCCATGATATTATTCTTCTATTTTACCCTAAAATTACGTCCAAAGCAATAGCTAAATACACCCAAAAAGCTGCCTGATATGACAGCTTTTTATATTGCAAAATACTCATTTTTTAACCCACTCTCTGGTAATCCATTTCCTATATACCGCATCTTCTAAATCAATACCCAAAAGATGGGCGTTTACGATGAGCATACCCAAAACATCTGCTAATTCCTTTGCGAGTTCTTTCTTTGATTCCTCCTTCGAAACATGCTTTTCCGGCCTACTCTTCTTTCTATGGATTAAAACTGCCTGAGATAATTCCCCCACTTCTTCATATAATTTGAATAACGCAAAATCTTCATCAATCTTTATATTATACCTCTCGCCATACTTCATGGCGTTTTCTACAACTTTTTTCTGAAGTTCTTTGAAATCCATAATTAATATATTATACCTATTTTAATAAAAAACGCACTAATTTACTCCTCCAGCGCCCTTCCCGGCTAAATACCCAGTACTCCAGCAGGCTTGTAAATTAAAACCGCCAGTCTTGCCATCTATATCAATAATCTCTCCTGCAAAGTATAGATTGTCGATTATTCTCGACTTCATTGTTTTCCCATCTATTTCTTTAAGTGGAACTCCTCCGCTTGTAACCATAGCGGAATCAAAACCCAACAACTCGGTTGCGGTAACTCCTACTTGTTTCAGTAACTTTGCAATACTCACCCTCTCACTCTTAATTATATTATTCGTTGGTTTTTCACCCCCTATCCCGATGACTTGCATAAAAATTGGGACAAGTTTCTGGGGCATGAGATCTGCCAAAAAATTCTTAACCGATATCTTCGGATTTTGGACGATCTTTTCATTAATCTTTTTTAAAAGTTCCTCGGCATTTAGGGTTGGATAGAAATCTATGCAAACTATTACCTCTCCCTTTTTTAGTAACTCCCCTACTCTTTTGCTGACATTCAAAATTGCCGGGCCACTTAATCCAAAATGGGTGAATAAAACGTCTCCCACCCCCTGTAGTTGTTTTTTATTATTCTGGGCAACAGTTACCCCTACTTCCCTTAAAGACAACCCCTGCAAGTCTTTTACCCAATCCTCTTTTACTTTTATTGGCACAAGGGCCGGAGAAGGGCTTACCACGCCGTGCCCCATATTTTTTAACCACTTCGTGCCATCTCCAGTAGACCCAGTTGTTGGATAAGAATTACCACCAATACAAAAAATGTATTTTTTAGCAACTACCTCCTTCCCTCCTACAACTATGTTTTTTATTTTCTTGTCTTTTAAAATGACGTTGGAAACCGGAGATTCTAAAAAGACATTAATTTTATTCTTTAATAAACATTTATTTAACACTTCCCGAACATCCCCGGCATTTCCAGACAAAGGAAAAACCCTGTTACCTCCCTCTACCTTTGTTTTAATCCCAAGCTTCTCAAAAAAACTAATAACTTCTTTCGGACCAAAAACAGAGAAAGCATGGAAAAGGAATTCTCCTCCCCTACTATAATTATCAACTAATTTTCTAAGATTGAATTCTGCGTTAGTTAAATTACACCTACCATTGCCAGTTAAGAGAAGCTTCTTCCCAAGCTCCTTATTCTTCTCTAATAATACAACCCGAGCGCCAGCCTCTGCCGCCGTAATAGCTGCCATCATCCCAGCTGGGCCTCCACCGATTACTGCCACATCAAAAATCTTTTTTTCTGTTTTCATAACTTTCATTAGTTTAACACCTTATTTAGCTTGGTGTAAATAAAAAATCGCTAAAAAGCGACCAGCCCACCCTTGCTACTATACGGGGACAGTAAAGTAGAAAGTACTTCCCTCCCCCTCGACAGAACCCACGCCGGTTACCCCCTGATGGGATTCTATAATCCCCTTAACTATTGCTAGACCCAGCCCAGTCCCCTGTTTCTTAATAAATGTGTCCTTCACTTGGGAAAATTTGTTAAAGAGTTGGCTTATCTCCATGCTTGGGATCCCCCGCCCGTCATCGGTGACCGCAATAACCAAAGAATCTGCTAAATTATTGAAACTTTCTGATTGCTCATTAAAGAACCAGACCATCTTCTCTGTTTTCACCTCTTCTTTTATGTCTTTACCATTTTTGTGGAATAAGACGTCCACACTAACTTTCCCATCCTTCTTAGAAAACTTAATGGCATTAGAGATAAGATTATTTAAAACCTGAGAAATTGTGAAATAATCAAAGTTAACTTTCTCTGGTAGATTACTCCCAAGATGTTTTACTAATTTGATTCCGGAATCTTGAGCTAATGTATTTAGGAACCCAACACACTCATCGATAAGTTGTTTAATATCAGATGGCTGCTTCTGAATTTGGAACTTCCCAGCTTCTATCTTCGCAACGTCTAAAAGGTTATTGATCAATTCCAGCATGTCGGTAGATTTTTTATACATCATCTGGAAATATTCCATCTGCTCTGATTTCTTTTGCTTATTTGATCTAATAAACTCGACCATCTTTTTAATGGTGCCCAATGGAGATCTCAGCTCGTGGACTATCATTGAAGTAAAATCTTCTCTCATTCTCTCAATTTCCTTTTCTCGAGTCATATCTCTAAAAATCACGATGCAACCCAAAACCTCTTTTTGTAGTCCGACTGTCCCCTCAACCGGAGAGACGATGATACGATAAAACTTATCTTGTAGTAAAATTTCATCGGAAGAAAAAGTTTTCCCTATTTTAATACTTTCTTCTATCTTCTCTCTAAAATTAAACTTCTCGCCTAGCTTATCAACAAAATCAAAAACAGATAATTCTTTTTTATCTGCCAACCCAATGGCACTCTTCGCAGCCGGATTAACAACTACAATCCTATAGTCCTTATCTGTCATGACAACACCCTCTATCATACTTTCCACCATTGCATTTAGTTTCCCCTCCTCGATGCCAATGACCTCCTGCAACCGAGTGACAGCCTGGGAAGCTTGCTGTGTTATTTTATATAGGATCGTCATTTCTTCTTCCTTATACAGTCCACTCTTTGTATCCGTAATGGTTAGAACGCCGACTAACTTACCTGCGATAACTAAAGGAATGTTAAAAAATGAACGGACCGGCTCGTCAATATTTTCGGATAAGATTGCCCCCGATAGAATTTCTTCTATTCTTATCTTTTTGAAATCGTTATTTAGAAGTGCGGAAAGAGAACCGATCATCCTTGCCTTAATATCGTCTATGAACTTTCTTGAGACTGACTCCTCAAGATGAACCTTAAACACTATTTTCTCTGGTTCAATGAACATATATGATACGGCACTATACCCAATAAACTGGTGCAGGGAACCAGTAATGATATCTATTATGTTCTGCACATTTAGAGAATATCCTATCCTGTCACCAAGTTCCTTTAAGATAGAAAGCTCGTACATTCTCCGTTTTGTGCTTTCCTCCCTCTTAATCAGACTCTCTTGCAAATTCCGGCTTTTTATATAAACAAAAAAAGCACTGACAACAGCAAGAAGAGCAATCGAGTAAGATACGATTATAGAAACTGCCATTACAAAAACTGACTATGAATTACTTACCGGTTAATTTTTCAGTTTCCTTCCTAGCGTCTTCGAGAACCTTAAGGGTTAAAAGAAACACGACAAACCAAACAAGAAAAACTGGCAGACCCAGATAGATACCTCTTTCGTCAACAAGCATAAGAACTGTGGTCACTATCCCCAAACTATACATTTCTACTAGAATTGTTAAAACTAAAACCTTCGTAAGTTTACCAATCAATGACCCCTTAACCAACCTGTAAACACTACTTCCTTTTACGAAAAGATAGATACTTCCAGCAATCAAAACTGGCCACCCTATAATTAGTATTAAATTTCTTATCATAATTAAATATTGCATAATAACTATTCAACTTTTTTAATTTGTGGATACTTTGTAAAGATCGAGCTTAATGCGCTCTTAACGATCATACCCGATAGTTCCACGTAGGTATCAATTAATTTCTCAACAGCTTCGGCTGGATCGCCGTTAATGCCGGTGACCTTACCCGAATCATCTACGGTTAAACCAGCTACATTTCTCGCCTTTAGTATCGCGATGTCTGGGCCTAGAATAACGGCCTGCTTTCCGATAATTTCTGTTAATAATCCTAAATATTGAGCTTTATCGTCCATTTTATTTAAATATTAAATTATTAATGCGACCTTTTAATTAGATTCCTGTTTCTAATTTTTGTTTCACTCTTTTCGCCAATTCTTCTGCGCTCCAAGTAGATTTAACTAAATAATCATAAGCGCCGGTTGCCAGGAAATCTGCCATCGTTCTTTCGCCAGTTAAATTAGTCAATATGATAATATTTGCATTTTTACCCCATTTATCTTTCCTCAACTCCATAACCATTTCCATCCCGTTCATAATTGGCATCATGACGTCAACTAAGAGCAAATCCGGATGCTCCCTAAGCGCTATTTCTAGACCTTCCTTACCGTTCTCTGCCTCAAAAATAGTATACTTCTCTTTTTTAAGGGTATCGACGTTGACACGCCTAGACGCTGCATCATCTTCCACTATTAAAATCTTTTTATTTATCTCCATAATTAAAAATTATAAATTTTGATTTTCATCTATATTTTACCATAAATTTGAAAAGCAAGATATAATTTTATCCACAATATTAACCAACTTTTTGTCAACAAAAAAACCCACGATGTTATCGGGGCTTCATTTAAGCAGCGAGACGACTTCCCAAATAGTATACAAATAATTCATGCCTCTCATTGGGGCAATGAATTGTAATGCCATTCCTGGCTAATATCTCCCACATCAAATCAAATACTTGTATCGACAAGGTCTTGCTATCGGAAAGATCGGGGTCAAAATTCAAAATCCACAATCTCAGAAAATTATGAGACAAAATAAGATCAAGGCTATGAAGACTTGAATTCCTTCGGATATTTGCCAAATGTGCAATTTCTTTTTGCAAACGCTCCATCATTATTGCCTCGGTCATCGCTACTCCCTTCGGTCTGTTAAAGATCCGCGAAAAATACATACTAACAGAACGTAACATAAATGTCAATAATTGATAGCAACAAAAAAGCTCGGCGGGACTTCGCAGAGCCTAGGTCTATTCTACTATCAAACAATCGACCGCCGATAAAACCCAAATTATTTCTTTCTCTTCGGACGAACCATCTCTTCAAGATAATATAGCATTGTAAAAAAGGCCAATATAGTTACACCAATTATTAGCGCGTCCTTGAGCATCATCTTTCTCCTTCCACAGATGGATTCCACTATTTAAATATTAAATTGACAAATAACAAGATAATATAATCTACAATTTTAATTAGTTGCTGTCAAAGCGCTTCGTTCTCGGGTGCTTCTTTTTTCTTTTCAATCGGGACTAGAACGCGCTTCTCATTAAGCTCGACTAATGGCTTGCGGCCGAGATGACTTTCTAGCCACACATACAGTTCGTCCTCACCAGGCATTTTACTGTAATCAGTCCTTTCTTTTAATAATAAGTCCTCAACTTGATGGGGTTCATTCTTTTCTGCTAAATCCATAACAGCACTCCAATATTCTTGGGCGTCTTTCCACTCCCTTTTTTCTAATATTTGCTCTGAATCATCCTTAAATTCCTCTACCATAAATATATTTTACCAAAAACCCAATTCAATTAAAAGATGCTTAAATAATGAAAAACCCCGGGATATCCTCCTGGGGTCTCTAGAAAATAATATTATGATTTACTCTTTGGTCTTTTAAAGATGCTGCCACAGAGACAGCTCAATAATATTAATTCCCTGAATTTTTCTCTTGCCCTTTTTTCCAAGGCCCCTTACAAGCCTTTTGAACTCCAGATATTTTCTGTAATTGCAACTCGATAATTCACATCGCGTTACTCCCTCTTCGGGGAAGGTGTGAATAGCGAGATGGCTTTCAGCAAGAACCCAAACAGCAGTGTAACCCTGTGGTTTAAAGGGGACTCCGATGAAACCCTTTATTCTGAACTTACTTTGTCTCAAAATAGTCGTGAATCGTTTCTTCAACTCCCTTGCATCGACTTTGTCGATCCAGAAAAGGAAGTTATAAATCCTGGCCTTCATTTTTTTGGGCTTCATGTTAGCACCTCCTTTGCCCTGGCTGTTGGTTATATTCTCGATGTCAAAGAAAAATTATTTTTGTAATTATATATTAATCTTAATAACAATTTTTTACAATGAAAAACCACAAGTAAAAATAAAATTAAACCCGTGTTACAAAAAAAATCCACCATTTTGGCGGACAGTTCTCGTCTCAGCTGTTAATGGTGTTGATGGTTGCATCAATTTCATAGCCAAGTTTTACTTTCCTGGCGATGATGCTAATGCGGAACCTACCAACATTTTTAATGCCGATTTCTATAACCCCTGCGGCCGGGGCATATTCGTAATTAAGGGCAATTCCTGCCATAACGAATAATTCGTTGATCACTTTGGCAGAAATATTTGCCGGAATGCGTAAATCCCGCGACTCTTTACAATCAATGGTGAAAATATGCCCCTGATCATCCGGGCGGATCTTGAATCCCTTTGCGTCAAGGTTGAAGACCATAGCGATGGCATCGTTAAGCCACGCGGTCGATTGATCTCTTTCGGAATCTGGTCTCCCGATAGGAAGTCCCGTGGCCCAAACACCAACATCCCCACGCTTCTTCTTTTTCCAAAGCCACACTTCCCCATCACCCAATCGCATTACCACTGCCTTTACCCTGTTGTTATACACAAAACGAATCAAGGCTGCCTCAATCTCTGCGGTGCTATCGCTTGGTTGCAGTACCTCTGCCACTTTGAACTGAGGCGGAATTTCTATCGCCGTTACTTCGCCTTGCTGGATGTATGCAACGAATACTTCGGTGCCCCACCAGAGGACAACATCACCGAAAGAAATCTCAGTATGAAAAGGTACACCTTTATCGGATGCCAGTTTATGGTCGTTAGCCCAAATAGCTCTTAAAAAGCTGACAATCTCCATTCTCCAGCGAAATGTTGCCCATTTGCCTGGAGAAATTCCCTGCAGAAAGAAAGCTTCAATCATATCTCTTCTCCTTCCTTGGTAGATATTTCTGTCATTTCGCAATTATTTTTATTTAAAACGGCTGATACCAGTATACGTTTCAATTTGAGTTTTGTCAACCACTAAAAACCGCTCTCATTGAGTAGCGGTTTTTATTAGCTAACCAGTAAACTTCGATAATATATCTACGCTCCAGATCTATTCCTATTTGACTTCTTCCAGCCGAAAACCAAAGGAATAACAAAAGTTAAAATGTAATATAGGTATACGTCTAATTTGTAATACCCATCTGCTGGCTTAAATACCCTTACAAGAAAAAAATAATCGAGAATTATCGCAATCAAAGTCCAAACAATTGCCAATAGTAAATAATACGACAGAGAATCACCCTTCACCTTTTTAAATAATACCCAAAGAGTAATCACAATTCCTATGGGCATAATAACCCATCCGATCATAGATGGGGGCACGATTGCGAAAAGGATTATACCAAGGGCATAACCAATTAACCAAAGAAGGAATCCCCAACCGAAAGCATCTTTATACACTTGTTTATTCATAATTTTATTAATTAATTATTATATTAAAAACTAAAACTTTTTACCACGACCCATTTGTGAACGACATGCCCCCATTTTCAAAATTCATTACTATTAATTGAAAAGTTTTTGCCGCTTTATCAACTGTAAACCAATAACAATAATTGCTGTTTAGATTATTTATCGGATCGACTGGAACCGAGGACATATATACGTAATTATTTGAATTAATAGTTGGATACCCAGGCGGAGTCCCCTTTAGGAAAACCATAAACCCTCCCGTGCAGCTGAGATCAACGGTCCCGCCAACGCCGTAATCCCCACCCCCGTAATCTATCGGGGCAGGGAGAGAACCATAATCTGCGATATACATTTGCAGTGCCTTATTTATACTATTCGCATCCATCTTCCTCACTGAATCTCTAGCACTCGCCCTAGCCTTCGAAACAGAAACCGCAATGATAGAAGATAAAATTCCGATAATAGCTATTACAACTAATAGTTCTATCAGAGTAAAACCTCTTTGTTCCCGGGTATTTTTAATCATCTATATATAACATTATTTACATTAATAATTATACCATTTTATAAAAAAATCACTCCGACTAAGGAGCGATTTTTATGACAATGCCCAACGAGGTTCGAACTAGAGCCTATTGTGTAACTGTTATTTTCCCCAACATTGATGGGTGTATGGCACACGAATAGTTGTATTCACCCACGGTAGAAAAATCAAATTGAAAACTTTCGCCAGTGCTTAAAACCGCAGAGTTGAAAACGGCGGATTTAATTTGGTGAGGTACAGAATCTTTATTCGTCCACGACACAGTATCTCCCTTTTTTATAGTTAAAGCCGATGGAGAAAAAGCAAAATTCTTTATTTCTATTTTATAAAACTTTCCGCCTGTCTCCGGGTTAATGGGCGGATTATCATTTGGGTTAGTAACTGAGTTTTCCCCGGCCGGAGCTTTTGTGTTGTACGTTGACCCATTGTATATATAGTACCCTCCAACCAAAATGATTAATATGATAACGATGATTGAAATTAAAATTGTTTTATTCATATAATTTTTTTAATTATTAAAAATATAATAGAAAACCCAAAACTAAATGTACGCCGACGATACTACAAAGGACGATCGCGTTGCGCCTATGGTATTTGAAATATTCTGGATGGCCCCTCGTTATCTTTATGCCTAAATAGATTTGAATACAAAAGCTTATTAAAGCAACGAGCCCCACCCAGAAAACCAAAGGCTTATTAAATAAGATAATTATCATATTTTATTCTAACTCAAATGGTGCCCCTGGCAAGCGCACATTAAGAATCATATTCCTATTTGCCTCTTTAGCAGGATAAATACAATATGTAATCTCTACCCCATATTTTTTATTCATACCCTCAAGAAAAAGACTAATAGCTTTGACGTCCATCTCCGTGAAATGTATTACTCCCAAATTCAAATCAAACTCAAACTCGTCTACTTGTCCCCTATAAAAGTTCAACCCCCTTTTTCCAAAAAGCTTAAACTCAAAATTTTTGAAAAACGCCAGGACTTCGTTCTGCAATTCCTTATTATTTAAAAAACTAATTTTAGATTTTCCCATATTTCTTACTTTAATTATATTAATCCATTATACAACCAAAGGGCCGTTGTTGAAACGGCTTCCGGATAAAACGTGGGTGGCTAGACGATTTCCGAACCTATGAGTGAGAACGATGATTCCCCGACCCTGAGTCAACGGTTGAAAAGATTAAACAATTATTGGTTTTGGTTTAAAATAAAAGCCCCGTTCGCTTGTGAGCTACTAGGGGCTACGATGGAACGGCTAATCGCCGTCGCCGCCGCACGACCCATCGCCATGGCAACCGTCGCCGCTGGAAGAACTGCAACCTTCGCAGTCACTGACGCCGCTATTGCGTCTCAACGGCCTGTTCCAGTGGGCATAACGCGCCTTGATGAGGGCCAGCTTGATTCTGAGGGT
>Ga0268276_1002837_pt1 | contig 14217 bp, 8 predicted proteins | sample saktaG_4_FD_190145 | JGI IMG/M metagenome (GOLD analysis project Ga0268276, IMG submission 190145) | Saline water microbial communities from Sakinaw Lake, British Columbia, Canada - sak_2010_1_5_45m | ecosystem: Environmental > Aquatic > Non-marine Saline and Alkaline > Saline ...
TCGGTGATCGCCATCGGTAAATCGCGACTGTCGGTTGAATTTTCCCGTCAATAGGCCAAATAAAAGAGGAATCCGAACAATAACTCCGGTACCATATTCAATCGCTTTTGGAAACAATACTTTTTCCGCCTCGCGTTCAAGCAAATTATAGCGCACTTGTATTGTATCGATAATATCATGATACCGGTCCAGTAAAAAAGCCTGATTCGTTTCCTGAAACGACTGGACGCTCCAGCCTGCATATCTGATTTTACCGTCTTTTTTCAATATTTCAAGTGCCTCCCAGGGTTCGTCCTGTTCCAGTTTTGCCTGGTCTCCGGAGTGAAGTTGCAGCAAGTCCAACGCATCGACTTTCAGGCGTTTTAGGCTTTGCTCGGCGGCATAAATAATATAGTCTTTTGTATAGGTTTGTCGAATAGGTCCATAGCCCTCGTCATCAGACTGACCGGCATTATAGAAATCATTACCGGCTTTTGTGGCGACGATGACGTTGCTTTTTCCACCGCGTTCTGCCAAAACTTCGGCGATTAACTGCTCTGAATGTCCAAAGCCATAAACATCCGCCGTGTCGATAAAGGTCACTCCCAGATCCAGCGCGTCATGAAGGGCTTTTTTTGAGACGTTGTCGTCCGTGGGGCCCCAGTTCATTCCTCCGATAGCCCAGGCACCAAAACCAATGGTTGATACTTTTGGTCCACGTTTTCCTAGCTGCTTATAAATCATAATTCTGGCTCTTTTCTGTTTAAATTAAAAATGATGCGCAGTCCGTCAAGCGTCAGGTGTTTATTAAAAATATCCACGTGTTTCGTGTGTTTGGCGATCTCTTCGGAAAGCCCACCTGTTGCAATAACGAAAACGCTATTCTCTCCCATTTCGCTTTTAATCCTTCCGACAATACCCTCAATCATGGCAATATGTCCAACAAAAATTCCACTCTGCAAGTGTTCTTTTGTCGTTTTTCCGATAATATGATCGGGATACTGAAGGTCGATTTCATGCAATTGAGCGGCCCGGCGAATCAATTCTAATGATCCGGTAACCAGCCCGGGGGAGATGGCCCCGCCGGTATAATCACCAGATCTATCCAGGACATCGAATGTGGTTGCAGTCCCCAGGTCTATCACAATTAACGGACATTGATAATACTGTTTGGCCGCTACAAAATTACAGAGCCGATCGGCACCGATCTGTTTCGGTTCGCGTACCAGCAAGTTTATGCCCAAATTCAGATTACTGCTCACAACAAGTGGCTCGTGCCCAAAATAAATCCTGCTCATCTTTATAAAACTGTTTGTAAGCTCCGGAACTACAGAGCTGATTGCAATATTAGAAATTATTTCTGTCGGTATGTCAACGGAATTACACAGCTGTTTCACCATTATCCAGTATTCATCGACCGTACGAGTGTGCGAGCTGACAAGGCGCCAGCTCTCCAGCAGCCGTTCCTCCCGATAAATCCCCACGACTGTATTTGTATTGCCTATATCAATCACCAGCAACATTGTTTTACTCCTTTAAAACGGTTACGTCCCCAGCATAAAAAAGCTTTTGGCCAGATTTGGTCCTAAGTCGCATCCCGCCATCCTCAGAAAGACTGTCAAAAATACCCCGGTATATCTCTTTGCCGTCATCAATAGCGATTTCCTGACCGATCGATCCGCACGCATCCTGCCATGTTCTAATAATAGGCCTTTCCCCCGATTCCCGCAATACATTTAACAGGTAATCAATGGCCGCTAATACATTATTTAATATCCCGATACGGTTCCATTCGAACCCGCTTTCTGCCGCTAAAGACGTGGCACGTTCCAAGTCGTTTACGAAAAACTGCCGTTTTTGATTTACATTTAAACCGATGCCGATCACCAGTTTTTCATAGCGCCCGGCTGTTATTTTACTCTGTGCCAATATTCCACAAACCTTTTTTCCGTTAAGTAAAACATCGTTCGGCCATTTTAATGATAAATTTATCCCGGAAGGTGAACTGTCCCGAAGTCCACGATAGACACCAACCGCGGCTAAAAACGTATAAACAGCCGGCATTTTCTGGATGGATAAATTATTCAGCAGAATCGAAAACAAGAGCGCTGTTTCAGGAAAACTTTGCCACGTCCGGTTGAATCGTCCACGCCCGGCCGTCTGGTCGTCGGCCAATACAACGGTGCCATTTAAAAGGTCTTCTGCGTCCAGTAAAAACCGGTTTGTGGAATCGATTGTCTTAAAATGCAGAACAGTGTGTTGTAAAACTTTCAAATCCATTGAGAGATTTATCTTGTTGGCTACTGGTTTCATTTATTGGTTGCGTCTCTAAAAACGTTAAAAGCCACGCTCTTTGCGAATAGTCTGGTAGGCGTCATTGATAGCCTTGAATTTCTCCTCCGCCAGGTTCTGGATTTCCGGACCGAGATTGACAACTTTATCCGGATGATACTTTACCGCCAGGGACCGATAGGCTTTTTTTATCGTCTCAACATCATCTTCGGGGTTCACATTCAGGATTCCATATGCCTGATTGTTCGTTTTAATAAAGATCGATTTTATGGAATCATGGTCCTTTTCAGAAATACCAAGTCCCGAACAAATATCCTGAATGGCGCGCAGCTCCGACGGTTTAAACACTCTGTCTGCACCGGCAATTCCATACAATACATGGACCAGTTCCAGGCGGGAATAGTAGTCCATGTGCTGGCTTATTTGTCGTGAAATATCATGGATGTTATAATCCTTTTTTAAAATCTCTTTATAGAGGTACAAGAGATCCTGGGCGTTTTTTTCGCCAAATTTACTTATCAGGTAATTTTTAACGTACTGGACTTCAGACGAACGGACAGTCTCGTCGGATTTATTGACATATGCAAACAGGGAAAGCATCGCCACGGCAAAATCCCCGGCCCGCGTATCACCATAGGGTGAACTGTCCCCACGAATTGACCCGCGCCCAAAACCTGTCGCCCGCGGCTGAGTTTCAGAAAGCATACTGCCGATATAGGCCCCGAAGACCGCTCCAAGCGGTCCAAACAATGCCCATCCAATTCCACCACCAACTATAGTGCCGGTCCATTTGCCCATGTTTACCTCATAATCGAATCAAAATTCAGATAACGGAAAAAAGTAACGCTATTCCTGCAATTTTACAATGCACAAAAAAGTCCCCCGAAATAAATTATTCCGGAGGACCTTATATTTTATTTACGTATCAGATTATCGAATCGATATTCCAACACCCGCAGTCAAGACATTGTCTGCTCCCATTGTGTAGTCGGCGCTGATATTGAAAACAGCCAGTCGGATACGACCACCAATTGTTGTGCGGAATTTGTTTTCGCCCTTCAAGTCAAACTTTATTGCCGTGCCATTAAGAGGATCGTTGACATCTTCATCGTTCATATATTCATAATTGATTTCGATATTTGAACTTTCCATGCCGACAGCGCCATAGACGCCAACACCAAACAGCAACAAGCTAAGGTCTTTGCCGGCCATCAGGGTCAAAAGCGTATTGTTCGCTTCAAAAACAGAACCCAGCGCCATTTTCTGAGTATAGGCACCAACGGCAATATTTACCGGAAACATGGGAATCGGAATAAAGGGATCAAGAGCGAGCTTTACGCCGCCACCAAAAAACTGAAACGACCCGAGTTCTTCGCTCAACTCAATTTCCGGCACCCCCCTAAATACAATTTCAGCCTTAATTGGCAACATCGGCAAAGATAATCCAACCGCCGCCTGGGGAACAACTAATGGTAATGCTTTTAATCCTATACCCGACAGTGAAAAGACCGGAAACGCTTCTGCAAACTCTGAAATCATATCTTGTGTATCAGTATGATTCAGAATTAAATCGGGGATACCCTGATCTTGCAATTGACCTGTAATCATTTGCTCGATTTCATTTTGTGATCTTGGCGAAACATCTACTACCTCTTTGTCACCAAGGAATGTTGGAGCAGTACGGTCAAGATAAATATCATTCGGATTAAGTGAGATATTATAATCTGTTCCCGCCAAATTAAAGGTTTCGGAAAAGGTAAGGTCTGACAGATCGACTTTAAATGTTTTTTGTTCATCTGGAAATGTAACCGCCATAGCTCTTGCGCCAAAATCAAATCCGAGCAGTTTATGTGGTTTGGCACTGTGAAACCACCCGCTATTCATTCCTGAGCCAAAAGCTGTAGCCAGCGGATTTACATAAAATTCTGCATTCTTGGCCGCCATAGTCTGTATTCTTTCTTCAAGGGATTGCCCGGAAGCCATTCCCACAAAAAGAACCGTGATCAAGAGCATTGCGCTAAATAGTTTAATCGAATTTTTCATGTTATACTCCTTGTTTAATTTCCCACCTGTTTACATACAATAGCCAAACATTAGGACAATTATATACAAAAATCAAGAAATAATTACAATTTTCAACGGGCCAACACAACGGTTGTGATATATCCAACAGTCTTATCGGACACCGCGTCTGTTGCCGAACAGCGAACCACATACATGCCAATCCGCGCTTTGTTACTGTGTTTACTGGAACCGTCCCAATAAACCGCTCCCTCGGATGAAGTGGCGATGTCCTTCGCCGGTTCATATATCAAGCGCCCCACCAGATCATAAATCTGCACCGTCAACTTTGCGCTGGGAAATGGCAGTTTATAAATAATTGCCACCCGATCATCAAGACCGTCTCCGTTTGGTGAAAATGGGTTTGGTTCAGTTTTTATGCCAAGCTTGTCCGTATTGTCCTCTATTGCAACTGAGTTCTTGTGTCCCGGTGTACCTCCCGATGGATCGGTTGAATATCGCCAGTTGCTAATTATATTTGGATTGTTGAAAAAAACTCTTTCCAGGGATACGTTTTGGGAAATTTCCCACTGGGAATTATAAATTAAATTATCGATTGTTTGCCCCGTCGGATCTTTTAAACAAATGGCATCTGCGGTATTGTTCAAAGAAGGAAATTTCTCAAAAACGATTGTATTCGATGATGTGATTCGAGGGAAATGAAATACTGAAGAGTCTGCCGCAAATACAAAATACTTCCCCGCAGGAATAGTCTTTTGCTCACGGATTTCCACGGGCGCGCCGGTATTTTCATCGCAAATCATCCAGCCCTCAAGTTGAATGGCTTCTGAAGGATTATATATCTCGATATACTCCGAGTTTGACTCGCTATCAGTAATGAGTTCCAGGGGATTGGCCATAAATTCAGACAACAGGAGGTCGCCCATAGTATATGCGGTTCTGATTTCGGTGCACAGAGTGTCGTTCGCATGATTCATGTCCTCTTGCCAATCGATAAATACTTGCACACAGTGGATTCCCGACTTAAAAGCGCCAATATTTATCGTGATAGAATCCTGGCCCCCCGGCCCAATTTCTCCAATGTTTTTTGCCACAATAATCTGCTTGTTTTCCTGAACGGATATTTGGGCGGCAGAACAACTGTTTCGTCCTCTGTTTGAAAACCAACATAAGATTTCCACTTCGGATCCAGTGTCGCCATCATAATAACCAAGCTGTACGGAGTCCATCTTCAAATCAAACAAACGCGGCATAACTGAATTATCCGCTCCCGGCGTTGACCCGTTTACATTCTGAGATAAAAGCCAGAACTGACGTTGTTCACCAGGATCTTCGGGCAATCGTTTTTCCAGAGACACTCCGGGGACAACGTCCCATTCATTATCATAGGTCAACGAATCTATTATAGCGCCCGTCAGATCGCGAAGAATAATTTTATCAGCAGTATTACTCAGTCCCGGCCATTTTTCAGGCACGCTCGCCAGGAAATTATCCACAGAATTATATTCGAAAAAGATACTGTCCTGGGCCAACACCAGAAATTTTCCATTCTCAAGTATTATCGATCCCGACAAATCTGTAGCACTGCGGCTATCCTCCAGGGTCCATTCGTTCAAATTGACAATATCTCCACCTCGATGAATCAGCTCAATAAATTCTACCTGATCGGGATTTGGACAGGCAAGAAATTCATTAATAACCACCGAGTGTTTTGGATATTCAACTAATAAATCGGTCGTTGATGTATTATCCTTTGTATTCTCGTCTTCGCTCATGGCGACAATCGCCAAATAGTGACAACGCCCCGATTTCTCCGAATAAATTTCTCCATCCAACAAAATTGTGGAGTCCGGTAAAAGCGGAGGGATGTTGTGCAAACTCCACACTAATTCTCCCGGTGATGCATGGGTGTCGCCATTGAAGTCATGATATATTTCCAGAAAATAGTTGTTTGATTTTTGGCTACCGGTATTGATAATGCCAATTTGAAAGGTCACCGAGCGGACAAGCGCCACGGTGGAGTCCACAAACAGGAAGCTTTCCGGGATTATTTTCAAATCATACTGATATTTTAAAATGGAATTTTCTGTTCCCGGAGTTGCCCCGGTGGAATCATCCGAACTTCCCCAATTAAATTCACTAAGTGCGAGCGAGTTGGGATCTTTCCTTTCAATGCTTATCCCGGTTGCGCCGCCCCATTCCTGACGGAAATACACTGCTTCGATCATGCGGCCACTTCCATCCGCCAAAAACAGGGAGTCCGAGGAATTGTTTAGTATCGGAAAAGTCTCCGGAATTATCAGATTCCCGGAAAATTGCGGATAGGCTTGCTTGAAATCCGATCGAGCAGCAACGACACAAAATCTGCATGGTTCAATAATTTCTGTTTCTGTTGTTAGCGTCCGCCAGCCACCACCGGCGTCCCGGAAGGTCCATCGATATAAATTAATATTCATGCCCGTGGTATTAAACAGTTCAAACCACTCGGACTCTCCGGATTCGGGTACATTCATAACTTCATTTATAACAACACTGTTTTCGGGAAATCCAACCATAAAAACACAGCTGTCCTGATCGTTGGCGGACTGCTCGTCGCCGGAATAAAACACTTCGCAATATATCCGATAAACCCCGCCCGGCATTGATTCAACAATAAACGGTTTTTTTTGATTGGCCCCGGACTGTATGGTTGTTTCAAAGTACAGTAGTGTATCAATTATTGTGGTTTCGCTCGTTGCCGGCGACATCGGTTTCACGGCCAGATAAATTGAATAGGCGCCAATATCGGAAAGTCCATTGTTGCCAACGACAAATTCAAATTCAACGGATTCATCATGTTCCATGTCTTCTGATACAACATAAATCGTATCAATCGAAAGATCATATGTTTTGACCATCCGGCTATTCATATGTCCCGGAGTGCCGCCGATGGCATTTTGTGACAACGCCCAATTTTCGGAAACATTGCTGTCCCGATTGGGATCAATTCGTTCCAGCGATACACCTTGTTGATAGCCCCAGGTGCTTGAATATTTCAGTGAATCGATCACTTGTCCACACAAATCCCGGACAACAATGGAATCTTCCGTATTATTGAGCGTCGGTAGCGAAAAAACACAATGAACAACTATTCCACCAATCTCCCAAAAACTTTCGACTGATTCATCAGACGATAAAAGCACATATTCATTGGGCGCTACCACTATATCTTTTTCCGATATGACAATTTTAGAAGCATTGTCGCCAATGCGCCAGTTCGCAAGATTTATCGTATCTGCTGATACATTCAGCAGTTCAATCCATTCGCCGCCAAAATCGGTTTTAGGCACATACATAAATTCATTGATGACCATGCATCCCGTCGGATACTGCACATTGAGAATAAAAAACTTCAAATTATTGTCATTGTCATCATCGTCCGTAACTATTGAGCAAATTATCCGATTTCTGCCCGAATAGGCCATCAAAACACTTGGATACAATACAACCGAATCGCCAGAGCTTATCGTTAACACGTCCACATATAATACTTCGTTTTCCTGCAAAACGGAATCCCGGTTGCTGTCGATTCCCAGATAGAACTCAGCATTATCAATCGTTTCGCGACCAATATTTTTAATATTAATATACAGGTCCGCCGTGCCTCCGGGTTTTGGGTAATGCGTATCATCAAGCATTCCAACATCGCTGATCTCCAGATCAAAATCCTTTATTATAACACTGTTGTTGTATCCGGGCGTTCCTCCGTTGGTATTTTGGGACAACGCCCAATTCCCGGACATATCACCTTCCTGATAGGGATCGATTCGTTCCAGCGATACGCCGGTTCGGGTTCCCCCTTCCGAAGAATATCTCAGTGCATCAATCCGATGTTCTACGGCGTCAAATATCACGACAGAATCCGCAGTATTCGTCAATGAAGGAAACTTCTTCGGAATAACGATCGGAATTCCCGCCGGAATATCAAAACCATGATTTTCACTCTCGGTAATAACGGCAAAAGAGTTCGGCTCAATAAAAACCGCCGAATCCGTCATCACATAAATCGTTGTTGTTGAACGTTTGAATGACCATTCTTTCAAATTGACCAGCAAATCCGACCGGTTGAAAAGTTCAAACCATTCCGATTTTCCCGATGCAGGTTGGTACATGATTTCATTGATAATAACACTGCCGGTAGGGTAGGGAACTTTAAGATCGAATAAGAACTTATTGTTTTCATTATTATCATCTTCCGACAATATTGAACCAATCACCGTTGTCTTTCCGGCAAGGACGCTTTGCAAAGTTGGATGTTTCACAACGGAATCACCTGGCTCTATTGATAGAATATATGTTTGAAGAACTTCCTCTGCCCGAAGGATCGAATCTCCATCGCTATCAACCCCAAAAACCAATTCGGCGTCATTAATTTTGTTCAAGCCAACGTTTCGGATCGTAAGATATAATTCTACAGTGGCGCCCGGCTCCAGAACAATATTGCTATCAAGAAGCCCAATTGTGATTATTGCCAGGTCATAATCCGGAGGGAAAATACTGTTTTTAAATCCGGGAGTACCATAAATCTCTGTACTGTTGCCCCAATTATCTGGACTGTTTGGCCCATCTGTCAGGATTTTTTCATCTGAATAGCCTTCGGGCTGGTCGGGAGTTGTATATACCGTAGAGAGTGTATCGCCAGAATAGGAAATAAGGTACAGGGTGTTTGGAGAGGAATTTAATAGACCATTTGAGCCAAAAGTTGCTCCCTGAATAGTTAACAATAACGCATTGTCCGGTATTAACTCGTCGTAAATGTGTGATTTTTCGTCTATCAAATAACCTCTATCAAGAATAAGAGCATAAGAGTTTGGAGCAAGAGTGTCAGAATTTGGGAAATATAGGCTGTCAATACTTCCATTAATTTCGAGATAAGAACCCTCAAGAGGGACGGCAGAATCGCCAATATTTACGATTTCAATAAACTCGTCGTAATATTCTGATCCCTTCGGATCAAACATTACCTCATTGATAGTGATCGTCTGGGCGATCGCGGTGCTTGATAGGAACAAACCGGGTAAAAGAAGAAACGCCAGATAAACTTTTTTTATCATCAATAATATAAACCAGTAATACTACCCTGCAATTTTATGAGTCAAATCACATAATGTCAACACTAATATTTTCTCAGACAACATAAAGAAAATGATTGACATCTAAGACAAAGGCATCGAAATTTAATTTACGCAAAACCAATGGTGCTGTAAATATTGAACGAAAGATAACATAAATGAGACATTTTTCAAATAAATCCTTACGCGACATTGCCGGAATCGCTGTGGCGCTGTTAATTGTATCAACGTCCGTGCAGGCACAAAATACGCAGGGCTATACACGAAAATCAATTTCTCATACCACAACAATTTTATCTACGGGCAATTTTAGTCTTTCCGCCACCGAAGAGCGCCTGTTTTTAAGCGCAATAAACTCCGGCGTACAGATCCCCCGCTTTGACTACAATCCTCTGCCGGATTATGTTCAGGCGTCATTCAAGAAAAGATTATCCCAGGATAAACATATTTCCGAAAGCGATCTCGAGACTATTATTGGCGAGACAATTGTACCGGAAATTCTAAAAATACTCGATTATAATAAAGAAATCCGTGCCCAGAATTTGGTTACCGAGACCCAGCGAAATTCATTTATCGCCCTGAAAGCAAAGGAATCCGGCGTCACGGGTCGGCAGCTGGAACAAATTATGAATTCTTCCTTTATCTATATTCCATTTATCAATAACTATAAATTTGAAAAAAATGCCGACAAAAATGAAATTAAAGTTACACTTTCCGGAGGCTTATTATGGTATCAGGTTGTTTCTGGCGAAAATCCACACGCCGAAAAGCTGGCCAAACTGACCTCTGAGGCCTATTCCAGTGCGGAAACCGATGAATCACAACGAATCAACGGACAACCGGCAACTCCTCGGGAATTCGCATTCTGGGGCGCCGCCAATACGTTGGCCATGAACCTGGAAATAAAAACCCGGGAATTAGATATGTTTAAACTCTCCGCTCCGATTACAGAAATTCAACGCCGGAAAATCGGTTTTCCGCTTGGACGTGCCGAGGGAATAAAACTGGACGATCCGTTTTTCGTTGGAGAGTGGCTGGAAACAGAATCCGGTAAAATCAAATTTAAAACATCCGGGTTTGTGCGCGTGAGCACAGTTTCCGACAACCGTCAATCCGCGGGACAACTATCACAGGCCATGGCTATCAAAAAGGGTGATTGGTCAAAAGGAATGATGATCATAGAACATCCAAGATTGGGAATTGATATTGCAATGAGACCGCGCTGGTTCGAAATTGATGTAGAAAGCGGATATATGATGAATGCCGAGAAAGGATTTATCGTATATTTTGGCGATTATAGCGGTGGTACAATTGGCCTGGATATGAACTTTCAGTGGAATATTGCAAGTCTGGTAAAAAAACGGCAAAGTTTTCTTGTTTTTGGCGGTACTGTCAGCGCTATCCCGGTAAAAAGCCAAATATTTGATTTCGCCATTTGGGACAATGATTGGCGGTTGATTGATCTATTGCCAACGAATAATTGGGTCGCGGGACTTTATTACGGTTATGCGGGCTACATGAAACGGTTTTATCTCGGGCCCCTTGCAATACACGGCGAAGCAACTATCGGCACCCAGATCGTATCAACCGGCAAGGTTCGAGGTGCCGATTACTATGATGGCGAGAAGGTTACCATTTCCAATTATACTATCGGCGCCCGACTGAATGTTGGATTAGAGTATGCCGTAACTATCGACTGGAATGTCGGTATTTTTGCCGGCGTTCAGGCATTTCCCCCTCTTGATTGGTGGACCGTTAAATACGACGAGAAGGAAGTGGACGTAGAGAACGATGCCGGGTGGATCGCACCGAAATTTTACAGCTACAGTCCCACTTTCGGAATATACATTCACTTTTCACCGCCAACACTGCCGTTTAATCCGGCTGCAATCATACAAAACCAGATGAATGACCTGGGGAATTAACTATGAAGTATCTGCACGGTTCAATATTGGTTATTACGATAATTCAACAAGCGTTATTTGCATCCAATTTGCCGCGCGCCCGGGAGGCGACGTTGATAGAAGTGTCATCGCCCACCGAGGTCATGATAAGGGCCACGGGTTTGGGTATTGATAAAAAACACAGCAAGCCCAAGGCGGCCATTCTTGATCAAGGCGCTAATGACGATGCAGCCAAAACTGCGGTTTGGTTTGTGCTATTGGGAGGCAGTGATCCGCTAATTCAATCAGATAAAGAAAAAATCGGTTTTCAGAAAATTGAGGAGTCCTTTTTCATTATTGAAAATATTCGCAAATTCATTTCCTGGGAGGCCGACTATTATGACAAACGCTTGAAAACGGATGGCGGCAAATCTCTGAAAATTGAAAAATCCTTCAAAATCAACAAAAATCTGCTTGAAGAATATTTGGTCAGCAAATCCATTATTCAAAAATCAACCACTATTGCTACGTCCGTCGGCATGCCGACAATTATGGTTATCCCGGAATCAATTGGCGATATCGCTCCGTTGGAACTTTTATCTCAAAACCCGGACATTAAAAAAGGCGCCGAGGTTATCGAGGCATACCTTTCAGCAAAACAGTTTGCGGTCTTTGTCCCCGAGCAGCAACAAGTTCTCCAGGAATTGACCTCTACTCAATTCGCCCTTAGTGGTTCCGATGACGATTACAGTTATTTGCTGGCCCTGTCGATCGGAAGCGACGTATATATTTCCTACAATATATCCATATCAACACGAAAAGTGGGAACATCGGATGTTAAAAAGGCGGTTGTCGGCTGCCGGGCTTATGAAACGACAACCGGTCGCCTGCTGGGAACAGAAACCGGCTACAGCCAAGAGCGGCCCTCGGTGACCAACGCGGCCCTGATTGAAGAGGCCATGAGCGACGCCGTTGACAAAGTCATTGGCCGCATTATAAATTACTGGAAAACGGATCTCAAACAGGGAATTCAATACAAATGTATAATCAATGTTAGCACTGTTTTCAACTCTGATCAAGCCGAAGAGATTATCTTTGCCGTTGGCGATGCCTGTAAATCTGTTGCGTCGTTGCTAAAAGAAAACACGGTGGCCGATCACACTTATGACATATCCATTTGGGTCAACCCGGAAAAATACCCGGCGGTCTCCGATATTTACAGGGCAATAAAGGCATCTTACGCCGGCGAGGGAATTATTAAAAGAGTTTCGGTTTCCCGAAAATTAATTCTCCTGTCTGTCGAGGAAGAGTAGGGGTATATCGTGATAAACAAACAATCAGTAAACGTATTTTTCCTGCTGTTTATCAGTATGACCCTTTTTGCACAGGCGCCAAAATGGGCCGAAACAAACAGCCATAAAAACTATCCTTCGTCTAAATATTTACTCGGCGTTGGGATTGCCGATGAGAAAACCCAAGCCGTTGAACTTGCCCGGGCTGATGTCGCCAAACAGATTCAGGTAAAAATTGAATCCGAACTCGAAACCATGGAACAGGAAATTGGTGATGACAATAAACATTCTGTTCGGTCTGAAATTACTTCCCGGACAAAATCTGTTGTTTCTGAAACAGTTATTGGAATAGAAATAATTGAAACGACGCGGGTCAAGGGAAAATATTATGCCCTGGCGGTTTTAAACAAACAAAACTACCTGACCGGACTTGAACAGAACATGGATGATATTTCCTCCGCAACGACTCAATATATCCAAAGCGCCCGAGAACTCGTTCGGCAGGGAAATGTTTTCGCAGCTATTGATAATTATATTTCTGCCCAGAATGAAATTCCCGATTTTTATGTTAAGCGTGGTCTTTATACGGCGCTGTCTGGTAAATACTACGGGGATAAAAATACGTTGTCGCCGGCTGTTATTCAGGCAGAAATTCGTACGCTATTCTCGGAAATTCATATCAATATGATCAGTGGGGATAATCAACAGGGGCGGACGGGGTCGGTTTTAAGCGCTCCGCTTGTCGCAAAAATATATTATTCAGACGAATCGGGGCAGGAGTTTGGCCTTCGGCAGTTTCCGGTAATTGTAAAATATTCCAACGGTGAAATAATTGGAAAGCCCAAAACCGATGATAGTGGTCTGGTTTCTGTGAAAGTCATCGCATCGCCGAGCAGGGCCGTTGTTTTTATCCCGGATTTTAAAACGATACTGAACCAGTTTAGAGACGAGCTCCCTAAAATTCAGGCTATCGCCAATTACACCCTATTATCTTCAAATATTTCTGTTTCCATTAATATTCTAAACGTCGCCGGCCAGCCGGATCACGAACTCAATAAAACCGTCGGCGGACTGGCCAATGAAAACGGGTATAAAACCGATTCGGCCGCGCCGATACAGATTCAGGGACAGGCTACAATAACCGATGAAAAGATAATCAACTCGCCTGCGGGTAAACAATATTTTATTGAAACGGAGCTGCGCCTGTCCTTAATTGATATTAATTCCGGTATTCATCTGGCCTCCATTACAGGATTGGGCAAGGGGTTGGCAATCGGATCCCGGGAACAGGCTGTCCTAAAATCATCCGAGAACATCGTTTTTTCAAAATCAAAATTTGCCGCCTTTTTACAGGCCGCAAACAAACCATAGATATGCTTTATTACAACAAATGAAAGGAGTTTAAAATGAAAAAGTTAATTGTAATTGCACTGTTGATTCCAATGGCATTTATGCTGATGGATTGTGGTGGAAAACCAAAAGCCAAAATGAATGACATTCCGGAATGGTATCTCAATCCCCCAATGGCCGAAGACGCCATTTATGAGGCCGGTGATGCCGCCAAACAAAGCATGGGTCTTGCCAAAGAGGCCGCCGACGCTCGTGCCCGTGATGCGGTTTCCCGCACCATTGAGGTGA
>Ga0268276_1002838_pt1 | contig 14210 bp, 11 predicted proteins | sample saktaG_4_FD_190145 | JGI IMG/M metagenome (GOLD analysis project Ga0268276, IMG submission 190145) | Saline water microbial communities from Sakinaw Lake, British Columbia, Canada - sak_2010_1_5_45m | ecosystem: Environmental > Aquatic > Non-marine Saline and Alkaline > Saline ...
TCTTCTGGGCCCTCTTTATTGTGCGGGAGCGTTCCTGCACAACCCCGCTCATCGACCTGCAGGTCTTCAAAAACCGGGCATTCCTTGCCGGAAACATCATCGCCTCTGCCATGGGAGTTGCGGTCTTCGGGTCGGCCGTGCTCAGCCAGGTATTTGCAGAGGGAAGCATGAACGGGATTGCCCCCCAGCAGGTGCCACCCGCAGACCTTGTCCGGGGGTTCCATGCAGCATTCCAGCTTGGCGCAATCCTTAGTTTTGCTGCACTCATTCTTGTCATTGCCATCATTATCTGGAGGAGGAGAAGGGAGAAGATATTGCCGGAGGTTCAAAAAGAGGAGATACAGGGACCGGTGGTTGAGCGCTACATGTTCGTGTACCCGTAAGGGGTGCGGGAACGCTTCTTTGGGCACGGGAAAAATCCCATGGCCTGCCGGGCCTTCAATAAGCCGTTTTTACCAGTTCATCACGCGGGATAACGCCTGCATGCAAAAGAGAATTCCGGTATACAAATTTTTAAAAAAAGGGAATACTATTTTTACCTTCTTTTCAGCAGCAGTACCGCACCAACAAGGATGACCGCACCAACAACCGGCACAACCGTCATGGGCGACTTTGTTGCCGTGGCTGTCGGCGCCACCTCGGTGAGGGTTGCAGCAACCGCGGTGCTCTGGCCGCCGATGACCGTAACGGTCTGGACATTGTCCGTGTACCCTGCCTCTTTCATGGTGACGACGTGCGATCCCGAGGGAATGTCCGATAGGGTGAGAGGTGTGACGCCCTTATACACGTTGTCAAGATAGAACTCGGCACCTGGAGGAACGGATGCCGCGACAATCTGCCCGGTAACGTCCGGGGTCGGCCCGGGGACGACTGGATTAAGCACCGCGCTCACGGTTACAACCCCTCCCCCGCTGACATACACCGTCTGGGAATAGTCCTGGTAGTCCGTGTGCCGGAGCAGGATGGTGTGGTAACCGGGAACAAGGCTCGTGAGATCAAAATAATCTCCAGACGGCGTCTGGCCCATGTAGTTCCCGTCAAGGTAGAGCGATGAACCCGCAGGGACGGATGACACTTCGATGGAACCGACGCTGGAGTACTGGGGGTTCAGGGTCACGGAGACCGCGGTCTGCTGGCCTGCATACACGGTAAAGGTATTGACGTACTCGTCATACCCGGCTTTGTGCAGCCGCACCGAGTGGCTCCCGGGAGCAAGACCGGGGATGACACTGGGGCTCTGCGCCACGTACCTGCCATCAACGTAGATGTCAGCCCCTTTCGGCGAGGTGGCAACGTTGAGCGACCCGGTATTCGGGTACGGGGGATTGGGGACGAGGCTGATACTCACGTAGGCCGTCTGGCCTCCGGCAACATAGGCCGTTGTGGTATACGGCTGGTAGCCGCTCAGGCTGACTTGGACGGTATGGCTGGACCCCGCGATCACGGAGCTGAACGTGCACGGGGTATACTGCCAGGAACCCCCGTCAAGCGTCGCAACTGCACCGGATGGATTGGATGTGACCTGGATGCTCCCGTAGGACGGGACCGGGACCGGGTTGAGAGTCGCGTACAGGTCAACGGTCTCGCCTTTTGCCGGCATCCGCGTAACCGTGTTTGTGTAGGTCTGGTACCCTGATTTTGTAACGGTGAAGGAGCTGACCGGCGTACCTGTCGTTGCGACCTCGATACTGCAGGAGCCTGCCGCGATCGTACACGAGCCTGCGGCACCATTGCCAAGCGAAGCCTGCGCCCCGTCTACGTTGCAGTGCACCCGGAACCAGCCCTTGTCGCCGCCGATCGGCTGGACGGGGGAGGTGGGGGCCGCCGTTGGCGCCTTTGTTGGTTCGATTGTCGGTACGGGAGTGGCGATTGGTGTGAGCGTCCCATCAACTGCCGCCTGTTCGCCGGCGCCGACGCTGAAGCTGGTCTGGTACGGCTCATACCCGCTCATCGAGATCCGAACGGAATGTGATGTGCCGGCTCCTACTTCCAGGCCGGCAACCGGGGTAACCCCCACGGACTTGCCATCAAGGGTGACGGACGCACCGGACGGTGTTGAAGCGATCGTCACCCAGCCGACCTGCGGGCCGACCGGAGTCGTTACAACGACCTTGGTGGAGGTCGGTTCCTTTGTGGGCTCCTTTGTCGGTTCCGTTGTCGGGGCCTTTGTCGGTTCTTTTGTCGGCTCCATGGTTACGCCATGGATAATTGTCGGTTCTGTCGTGACCGTTTCCCCGGCAGCAGCCACAGGCAATACAAATGCACTGACGAAAAGAATGCAGAAGAGTACTACAATGCGTTTCATGATTCCTCCTGAATGTAAACAACACACTATTCTGGTTTGAGACTATCTGAAATTTGTGATTTGAACGATGAGAATCAACAAGCAACGAGGATCGCGAGCACCGGGGATCCCGGTACAGGGTGCTTGCATCCCCTTTATCCGGCCTTTGTGATCCTTCCCCCGGCCGGGGGATTCACCGGCTGGGGCAGCGATCCCGTATAGGTTACCAGCGCATCGACATCGACCGGGCCGTTGACTACATTTGTCCCTTTCGTGAAAACCGTGTACCCGTCGCCGCCCGATGCAAGGTAATCGACCATTGCTGCTGTGTACTTTTTTTCTTTGTCCAGCGGGGCGCCGCCGACCATGATGCCGGTAACCCGGCTGCCCGCAGACCTGCTCCCGTCATACGTGTACGAGAGCCCGGAGATGGCAAGGTTGTGGGGCGGAAGGGGCTGCTGCCACTGCTGCTCCAGCACGCTGCGCACCTGGTCGCCCGTAAGCGTCATGACAAGCACCGTCGATGAGAACGGCTGCACCGCGTACAGGTCGCCCCACGTGACATTGCCCTGTGCAATCTCTGCCCGCAGCGACCCGGTGGTGACAAACGCAACATCCGCGTGCATGGCAGCCCGCTGGCCATCCGCGACAAGGTCGCCGAGCGCAGATTCGCCGGAATCGGTCTCTTTACCCGTGATGTCGGTTACCGCAACCGCGATGACCCGGCCTGTCAGGGGCGCGACGACACGCTCATCTTCTGCAAGGAACGCAGCAGCGGCGGGATCGGGCGTTGTGCCGGGCGGTGTATCAGCGTAGGCCGGGACAATCTGTGCCGTTTTACCGGTGATATCTCCGGTTACCGGGTCGATGTCAAGGTCGACATCTGCAAACGCCCTGCTGTAACTGTACGCCTGCGTGACAAGGACCGTCCTTCCCCCGGCATTTGGCAGGTAAGCATTGGTGAACATGTGGGTATGGGCAGACAGCACGACATCCACGTCCGGGTCAAGGCCCGCGACAATATCTGCAACACGGCCGGTGACATTGCATCCTTCCTGTGTCGGGCCTTCATAGGGGTCCTGCATCCCGCCCTCGTGCAGGAGGACGACGATCGCATGCACCCCTTTCTCCTGCACAATGGGGACGTACCGGTTGACCGATTCGGTCTCATTTAAAAACGTCACGTCCTCAAGGTTTGCCGGCATCTCCAGCGAGACCGTCATTATTGTATCGGCGCCGATGAACGCGATTTTTGCCCCGCCCGCGTCCCGGATCACGTACGGTGAAACGACCGGGGTGCCGTTTGATTTCCAGACCACGTTTGAGCATACATACGAGGAGCGGGAACCCGGATACGGGTCGACAAGATGGATGATGGTTGTCGCACCATTTCCGCCATGTATCTTCCGCACCAGCTCTGTCATACCCTTGTCAAACTCGTGGTTGCCAAACGTTGCAACCATGTTGCACGAGGCACTACACGATGACCCGGCCTGCCCGCAGCAATCGTTGGCAAACCCGTTGAAGAACAGGAGGGTCGGCTCATCCAGCAGCAGACCGGATTCGGGCGGCGATGCGCCCACGACGTCACCGGGCAGCGCGATGAACGTTGCAGCCTGCCCGGCGCCGGCTTCCGCGGCTTTGAGGTACGACGCAAGCACGGGCGCACTGCCGGCCGGCTCGTTATTCAGCTTCTGCCCGGGGGGAATCTGCCCGTGGAAGTCGTTGACCGCAAGGATCTTTACGTGCACCGGGGCATGCGTCTGCGGGGTTGCCGTAGCAGGGTTCATGAAATACGGGAGCGCTACCGGTGCAAGGATGATCAGGGAGAGTATGCACAGGCCAAAAACCGCCTGCTGCCAGTATGGCCTGTCGCTATAGGGAGATCCGGGTGCCATTAATGAAACTGGAGTGCGGACGGCATAAATACCAGCCGGTCTGGCCGGCTGCCGGACTCACCACACGAGGGTTGAAAAGCTGACGCTCCCTCTCTTGTACAAGGATACTGCCCATGCATATCTCCCCCCATGTCCACGTCCTCCGGCTCCCGTTCAGAATACCGGTTGCGCCGGGCATCGCAATCGACCGGTTCGTGAATGTGTTCCTGATCTACGGGAAGGCCATTACGCTGATCGATACAGGTGTTGCAGGCTGCGAGAGAGAAATTTTTAACTACATCCGGGCGACCGGCCGTGATCCTTCCGAAATCTCCCTCATCGTCCAGACCCATGCACACCCGGACCACATCGGTGCGACGCAGGCGGTCCAGAAGGCAACCGGCTGCGAAGTTGCAATCCATGCCGCTGAAAGGATATGGATCGAGGACGTGACACTGCAGGAAAAGGAGCGGCCGGTGCCGGGCTTTTTTATGCTTGTCGGGGGGCCCGCCACAGTTGGCCGCGTGCTCGAAGACGGCGATGTGCTCGACCTTGACGGGGACCACCTCCTTGACCTTGTGGTGTTCCATACGCCCGGTCATTCACCCGGCTCGGTCTCGCTCCTGCTGAAACGCGAGGGGATTCTCTTCTCCGGTGACGCAGTCCCGGTACCGGGCGACCTGCCGGTCTACGACGATGTGCTGGCGTCAGTACGGTCAATAAAAAGGCTGGACACCCTTGACGGGGTCAGCGTCCTGCTCTCATCATGGGACGAACCGCGGGAGGGGATCTGCGCCTACCAGCGGATGAACGAGGCGCTGGCCTACCTCCAGACAATCCATGACGCGGTCATTGCAGCTGCGGGCACAGGCACACCCGATCCCTTGGATCTCTGCCGGAGAACCGCAAAAGTACTGGGTTTGCCCCCTCAGGCGGTCACACCTCTGCTCGCACGGACGTTTGCAGCAAACCTGCGGGCCCGTGCCCATAAAGACCTGCTCGTTAATTGATCCAGAATCCACAGGTACGATAATGATGCAACGGAACCGGCCGGGAATCCAGTCAGGTAACAACAAAAAAATACTAAAAGACAAAAGACGGATCGCGAACATTCTCCGTAACGACCCATTATGTTCCCCCGCCTCAAAGGCGAGGGGTGCAATAGTGATAGGAAAAAAAGGATTCAGGCGTTTTTCATCTTTGCCTTTGCGACGTATCCGTCCTTTCCGATGTAGTACATGTAGCCGGCTTCCTTTGCTACCTTCTCAGAGCCGACTTTCTTCTTCTTGCCGCCAGGGTTTGATTTCATGGGTGCTGCCCAGACGTATCCATCCTTTCCGACAAAATACAGGTAGCCCTTTTCGCGGGTGATTTTTTCCTTTCCAACTTTCTGTCCCATTCAAAACACCTCAAAACCCCGTCGGAGGTTTTGATAATGAGATGTTCGTCTGATACTATATAAGGTTTCTCGCCGGTAGCCGTCGAAACTTCCGGTTTGGAGGGGGTAAAACGGGCATTTTGCGTATCAAACCGCACAAAACGCGCCGTTTCAATACCTCCATAAATTCCCCGGAATGGCAGACTGGCGAAAAATTGCGCGTATTTTTACCATGTGCCGCAGCCCGTTTGACCGGATACCCAATCCATGCGCACTGCGCAGCGATTATGGCGGCAAAATTTTTGTCCGGAGCGCCTGCCCGTGCCGGTTAGTAAAAAAGTCCCGGGCAGCACCGGGCACCCGATACGCCAGTATTTTTTTCATTAACATGCCAACGGATCACCCGGACCGCCGATCAACGAGCCGTTTTAACCGGCCCCTGAGTTTGTGCAGTTCAAGTCCCCCCGGCCCCGTATAATTAAATACGATCCGGAAGGTCTGGTCTGCTGAGTGCTCTGAAAGAAGCGGTTTGAATTTTAAAAACCGCGAGGTGAAACGGTCCTCTATCAGCTGCCGGTCGCAGCGGTCCGGATCAAAACATTCGACACTGACCCGCATCACCACCTCATCGCGTGATCCGCCGTCATACAGGAACGCCTCATACTCACCGGTAAGGTACTCCATGTTGTCAGGATGGAATACCCCGGCTTCCACATCGACCCGGTTCATTGAATTCCCCAGTACCCAGAACGTCTCCGCCTCCCGCTGCGGGTTTATGATCCGCATGTGCGTCCTCCCGCAGGCACAGCGCTCCCGTGAGAGCACGACCGTGGTGTCTTCGGTATCGTAGTTGATGAGCAGTGTCCCGCACTTCGATCCCGGCTCAAGCAGCGTTGTCAGCACCGCCCGGCCGCACTCGCCGTCCTTGACAAACGCCTTCATCTGCGGGTCATACACGTCGAGGTGGACAAGGTCTTCGGGCACATGAAGCCCTGACAACTCCGTGCACTCCCCGCACATCGTCCCTTCGGTGCTCCCGTAGGTGTTGTAGACCGGTACACCCCACTGCTCTGCAAGGTACGCCCGGGACTCGTCCGCAAAACTCTCCCCGCCCGCGATCAGCCGTAGTATGGAGGTCTCCTGCGGGCGCATGCCCTCGGTTGTAATCCGCCTGCCAAGACGGAGCAGCTTGAACACGCTCCCGACAATCGCGGTTGGCCGGTAGCTCGTAAACACGCGGGAGGTAAATGTGCACTTCCCGAACGGGATGACCGCCATACCGATATGGTGAGCTGCCAGCGTCATCGTGTTTGCCCCGACATTCATCCCGTAGCTGGCGCAAACAACGACCCGGTCCTTTGCAGAGAACCCCTGCGAGACAAAACTCCGCGAGTACTTCTCCGCGTACCGCTTCCAGTCATCCCATGTCAAAAAGAAGCTCTTGGGAGTCCCTGAAGTCCCGCTCGTCTCCTGGATGGTAAAGACATCCTCCCACCCGGCTGACAGGAATTGGAACTCCGGGGTCTTGGGCAGCTGATGCTCCCGTATAGTCTTTCCCGACACGATCGGGAGGCTGAGCAGGTCTTCGTGCACCCGTATCTGATCGGGGTTGATCCGGTTCTTTAAAAACCAGTGCCGGTAGAACGGGGAATGGTCATTAGCATACCGGACCGTATACCGGACGCGTTCATCAATCAGGGAGTTCAGGTCGCTGCGCTCCAGTGTTTCGATCCTCTGGTCGAAGTATGATGCCATTGCCATTACAAACATTAAAATAAAGAGGGTTTATAGGTTGCGGGAGGGAGATCCTGGCGGCATACGAGAACTCAGGGATACCAGGGAACTGTGTATGAAAAACGTGGGCCGGGGTTTTTGTGAGCCATGAGTCCGCAACTGATCATTTATCGTCTGGTGCACCCCATAATGACAGGATTACCCTGTACTACCACCTCATCCTGACGGACGATTGCAACCTCTGCTGCTCGTACTGCCGGGCAAAACCGTTTGAGTCCGGCAGTGCGGATGAAGGATGTCCGGTTGAGATCGATGAGAAACTGCCCGCCGATCTGGATTACGAAATCAGCCTGCTCTATAATTTTTTGAAAAAAGACCCCTGCCCGACGCTTACGTTCTACGGTGGCGAACCCCTGCTGAAGACGGACCTGATCCAACGGATCATGGACGACGCACCCGTCCGGCAATTCATGATCCAGACCAACGGGCTCCTGCTGCACAAGCTGCCGCCGGAGTACGTGAACCGTTTTTCAACGATCCTTGTCTCTGTTGACGGGAGGGAGGGGCTCACCGACGCACACCGCGGGGCCGGGACGTACCGGAAGGTGATGGATAATGTGCAGCGGATTGTTGCGAACGGATTTTCAGGGGAACTGATCGCACGGATAACGGTGACAGAAATGACAGATATCGTGGACGCTGTCACGTACCTTGCTGGTAATCCGGACCACAGCTTTTCCTCCATCCACTGGCAGATGGACGCAAATTTTGCACACGATTTTTCCCGCCGCAGTTTTACATCATGGGTAGAGCACCACTATAACCCCGGCATCCGCACGCTCGCCCGGTACTGGGTGCACCTGATGGCTGAGCACCGCAGGGTGCCCCGCTGGTACCCGTTCCTCGACCCGATGGATGACCTCCTGAACGGGAGAGAGAGCCTCCTGCGCTGCGGGTCCGGCCATGCAAACTACAGCATCATGACCGACGGGCACATCGCCCCGTGCCCCATCATGATCGGCATGAGCCAGTACTATCTCGGCCACATCGGCACAACCCACCCCCGCGACCTGCCCCGTATTGCCGTCGGGGGGGAGTGCCCCGTATGTCGTATTCGGGACTTCTGCGGCGGAAGGTGCCTGTATGCAAATATCATGCACCCGTGGAGACCGGAGGAGCGGAAGCTCGTCTGCGGCACCGTGGAGAACCTGCACGCAAGCCTCACTGAAGCGCTCCCGAAAGTGCGGTCCATGATTGTAAACGGCATCCTGGCACCGGGTGATTTCGCCCACGAGAAATACAACGGCTGCGAGATTATCCCGTGAATGGGATTTAAGTGCCCTGCTATGCAGATGTATTTATACCCAGCAGTTTGATATTTATTTGCAGCGTCAAACCTGCGTGAGTAAAACAATGGAAAGAAGAGGCTTTGGCGGCCCGAGAAACTTCGGTCCCCGCGAGATGACAAAAACAGTCTGTTCAGACTGTGGTAAAGAGTGTGAAGTCCCCTTTAAGCCCACAGAGGGAAGACCAGTTTACTGTCGGGATTGCCTTCCGAAACACCGGAAGCCCCGTTTCTAATCGTTCACAATCTTTTACAAATTTCTCTTATTTTTAACTGGTTCACAACTTCCTTAAGCGCTTTTTAATAGCCCGGCACCTGCACCCTCACTTAGTCCCCTACTCTTCCCCTGGCACATGTCAGTGGAGCGGGAAAAAATCCTGCAACTCACCTGCGGTTGCAGCGAATCTCCTCGCGGAACCGGTGGAGGATATCATAGACCATCATCCGGAATTCAACACTGACTTCCTCCCATGACCTGACGCCTTTGTCGTGAGGTACTGGCCGGGGAGTGCCGATGGCCGGGTCGGGTGTTGCAGACACGGCACCGTTGGTCATGCCCGTGCGGAAGAGCCGGCGGATAATCTCATAGTAGCCATTGACGAGCACGAGCAAAAAGACGACCGGCACGACGATGAATGAGAGGAACCAGAAGAACTGGTAAATGTTGCTCCCCGTGATGAAGTCCACCCATTCAAAGACCCGCAGGATGAACGCGATGATAAAGACGCTCCCGATTGCCCGGATGATGGGGGAGGGCAGGTCAAGGGGGAACGGGAACGCGGTAAAGATGTCCGCGACAAACAGGATAATCCCGATAATGAGCAGGAGCCAGAAGTTGGCGTTCAGGAGTTCGACACCGGACTGGTATACACGGTTTGCCACGTAAAACGTGAGAATGTTTGCGAGCACGATGATGATCAGAAATGAGATGATCCCGATCATCCTTGTCACAAAGACCCAGCCCAGTGACGTTTTCCCGAACCACCGCATGATAAAAAATCCTTCGTACCTATTAGTGAACGTATTATAAATCCCTCCTGCCTGACCACAACGCTTTTATGTCCGGCACCAATTTTCCACTATGCAGGTAAACTGGAAACGCTACGGGCTCTACCTCCTGCGCTGGCAGGCGAGCACCCCCATACTTGCCGGTGTCGGTGTCCTGCTCGCGTACATGGGACAGCTGGTTGCCGCTATCGTGGCAAACCTGATCGGCGGGCTCATCTTTTTCTGGGTCGACCAGTTCATCTTTACATCGCAGTCGCTCGCCGCCCAGTGGGAGGTAAAAGAGAACATTTCCTGTGCGGACTGCGGTAAGGTCGCCCGCGGGTACCGGCTCGTCAGGTCGGGAGACTATGACAAATCCTCTGACGTTGCGCCGCAGTTCCGGTGTGAGGAATGTTCACAGAAGAAATCCGAGCAGCTGCGCAGTAAAGGCGTTAAAGTCCACTAAAGAATTTTTTGCTTTGTAAAAACCTCATTTAATTGTTTTTCTTTCCCCCGCACATGTCACAAGCGGCGTTGGGTGATAGTCTTTTCATTCTCCCGTGCAGGTTTTTCTGGTATATTTGATCACCGTCGCTACCCGGACAAAATCCCGATGCGTAAAACTGTGGCAGGATCCAGCTCCTGCTGTACTGGATATCCCGGGATGCAGACCGGAATAATAATTATGGAACCGGGTGCTACGTAAAATTTAGTTCATCGTTATAAAAAAAACTACAACAATGTATAAATATATACAAAGTACACGGTTAAGCCAGACGATTACCACCATGAACGGGATCTCCCGGTATCCCGGGAAAAACCGTTTACGGGGATAATCCAGAATAAACATTTGCCATGCGTTGCTGGACAACGCTCTGGACGGTGATGCCGGTGGACTGGACATTGCATTAACAAAAAACGATCTGAACCTTAACCTGGGAATTGATGAATTTATCACGATTGTGAACACCCAGCCCCGACCGCTGGTTATCCCGCTGTGCGCACAACTGCCGCTGCCGGATATCTCGCCTCTCGATGTGTACAGGGGCACACGGGACGGCTGCGGGTTCCTGCTCGAATCGATGGAAGGCAGCGAGAAGATCGCACGCTACTCGTTTATCGGGATCGATCCTGAGCTGGTAATCACCCTTGGCGATACGGTGGACGTGCAGGGCAACGAACCGTTTGTTTCGATCGCAAAGGAGCCTGAAGGGACAACCCCGGTCGATAAGGTAAAGTCGATCCTGTCCCGGTTCCATTACGTGAATGTTAAAGCCCCGCGGTTCTTTGGCGGTATGGTCGGCTACTTTGCCTATGACTGCGTGTACTCCCTCTTTGAAAAAGTCAATGCGCAAAGAAGAGCCGGCGGCAGGCCGGGCACCGTCACCGATCATGATGCCAGGTTCATGCTCAGTAAGGACTGCATCGTCTTTGACCATGCAGAGAAGAGGCTGTATATTTTTTCATCCCCGTTCTTAACCTACGATTCCGACCCTGCCGGCGAATATAAGAGGAGTACGGAAAAAATCCGATCCCTTCATGCAAGGATCGCAGGGCTTGCAGCAGAAAAGCCGGCAGGTAACCGGCACAGGGGCAGGCAGACAGGTTCTCCGCAGTACATCCCCTCCATTTCAAAAGAGGCATTCGAGCGGTCCGTAGAACGGGTTAAAGAGCATATCGCTGCCGGCGACATATTCCAGGCTGTCATCTCGCGGCGCGTGGAATGCGAGGTCTCGTGCGACCCGTTTGCGATCTATACTGCGCTACGCACCATCAACCCGAGTCCCTACATGTACTACCTCGATTTCGGCAGCGAGAAGGTGATCGGGGCAAGTCCGGAGATGCTGGTGCGGGTCGAGCGCCGGCGGGTAACCACCGTGCCGATCGCCGGCACACGGCCCCGCGGAAAAAGCGCGGAGGAGGACGATCTTCTTGCCCGGGACCTCCTTTCTGACACAAAAGAGCTGGCCGAGCACACGATGCTCGTGGACCTTGCGCGAAACGATATCGGCCGGGTCTGCCGGTTCGGATCGGTGGACGTATCTGAGTTCATGGGCATCGAGAAGTTCTCCCATGTCCAGCATATTGTCTCGACAGTTAACGGCATTCTGAGGGACAACCTTGACTGCTATGATGCGTTGAAATCCTGCTTTCCTGCCGGGACGGTATCCGGTGCCCCCAAGATCCGTGCGATGCAGATAATCGACGAGGAGGAGGCGCAGAACCGCGGGATCTATGCCGGGGCGGTCGGGTATATCGGTTTTGACAAGAACCTCGAGTTTGCGATCGCGATCCGGACCGTGATCCTGCAGCAGAACCGTGCATTCATCCAGATCGGGGCCGGGATCGTAGCCGACTCGGTACCCGCAAACGAGTGGAACGAGACCGAGAGCAAGGCGGCAGCGATGCTCAGGGCAATCGAACGGGCTGGTGTTACCCCATGAAAGTGCTCATCGTTGACTGCTACGACAGTTTCACCTTCAACCTGTACCAGCAGGTGGGACGGCTTGGCGGTTATCCCGTTGTTTTTACCTGCGATACCCCGCTTGACCGGCTGGAAAAAACCGGGTGTGACCGGATTATTCTCTCACCGGGCCCGGGGACCCCGCAGGACTCCGGGGTCTGCCTTGAGGTGCTTGACACCATGAGTAAAAAGATCCCGACGCTGGGAGTATGCCTTGGCCACCAGGCGATCTGCACTGCCTTTGGCGGGGATGTGGTGCGGGCCGGACGGCTGGTGCATGGGAAAACATCGGCAATCCGGCATGACGGCCGGGGCATCTTTGAAGGGATTGCAAACCCGTTTACGGCCACCCGGTACCACTCGCTGGTTGTCAGCGAGGAATCCCTGCCCGACGATCTTAAGGTTTCAGCGAGATGTGTCGATGACCGGTACGTAATGGGCGTGCGGCACACGCGGTACCCGATCGAAGGCGTCCAGTTCCACCCCGAGAGCATACTGACTGCGGAAGGCGACCGGCTGATCCGGAATTTCCTCGATGGCCAGGGGGTGGCCTGATCATGGCACCGGAGATCCTTTTCAGAGATATCCTCGCAAATCTTGTGGAAAAAAAGGACATGGCGACGGATGAAGCGGCCGCTGCCATGAACACCATCATGGACGGGAACGCGACACCTGCCCAGGCGGGAGCATTCCTTGCCGCCCTGCACATGAAAGGCGAGACTGCTGAAGAGATTGCCGCGCTTGCCCGTGTGATGAGAGCCCATGCTGTTACGGTAAAGCCGGTAACCGGAAAAACACTCGTAGACACCTGCGGCACCGGGGGTGATGGCGCACAGACGTTCAATATAAGTACAACTTCGGCATTTGTTGCAGCAGGTTCCGGCGTCCCGATTGTCAAGCACGGCAACCGTGCGATGAGCAGCCGGTGCGGCTCAGCCGATGTGCTTGCCGCGCTGGGGGTCAGCCTTGTCACCGACCCGTCAGTCCAGGCCCGGATCGTCGAGCAGGTGGGGATCGCGTTCTTCTTTGCCCCGGTGTATCACCCGGCAATGAAGCATGTTGCGGCAGCACGGCAGGAGACCGGGTTCAGGACGGTCTTTAACATCCTCGGCCCGTTATCAAACCCTGCCGGGGCGCAGGCGCAGCTGCTCGGCGTGTACAGCCCCGGGCTGACCGGCACGGTGGCAGAAGTGCTCCGGTTGCTGGGCCTCTCCCGCGCAATGGTCGTGCACGGGAACGGTCTTGATGAGATCACGACGACCGGTGAGACGCTGGTATCCGAACTCTATGATGGCGCGATCCGGAACTACACGTTAACCTGCGATGCTTTCGGCATCGCGCCCGCATCAATCGAGGACCTTGCCGGCGGAGACGCTGCGGAGAATGCACGGATCCTCCGCTCCGTGCTGGAAGGGGAGACCGGATCTGCCCGCGACATCGTGCTGCTAAACTCTGCTGCAGCAATCTATCTCGGGGGGCGGGCCTTGGACCTCCATGAAGGAATCCGGCTTGCCGAAATGTCAATCGATTCGGGAAGTGCACGCGCCCGGCTGGACGCCCTGATCGACGCAACGCAGGAGGCGGCATGATCCTCGATGAGATCATCCGGCGCACGGAAAAGCGGGTCGCACGGCTTCCGGTATCGTTTCCTTACCCTGCCCGGTACGACCATGCCAGCCTTGCCGGCGCAATCCGCAGCACGAACGGAACGACAGCCGTGATCGCCGAGATCAAGTGCGCCTCGCCCAGCCGGGGGGTAATCAGGCGCAATGTCGACATGCAGATGATGGGAAGAGCCCTCGCCGGCGCAGGGTGCGTGGCCATCTCCGTCCTGACAGAGCCCCACTGGTTCGGCGGTTCCGTCCGGGACATCGCGCGGGTAAAAGAGGCGGTTACGGTGCCGGTGCTGCGAAAGGATTTCATCATCGATGCACGGCAGGTGGAAGAGACCCGTGCGCTGGGGGCGGATGCCATACTCCTTATCGCGGCGATATTACAAGAACGACTCCCGGAGTTTGTCGACGCATCTTTTGATGCAGGGCTCGAACCGCTCATCGAGGTCCACAATGAGGCCGAGGTGCGACATGCACTCGCGACCCGTGCCTCCATCATCGGGATCAACAACCGTAACTTAACAACGT
>Ga0268276_1002839_pt1 | contig 14206 bp, 9 predicted proteins | sample saktaG_4_FD_190145 | JGI IMG/M metagenome (GOLD analysis project Ga0268276, IMG submission 190145) | Saline water microbial communities from Sakinaw Lake, British Columbia, Canada - sak_2010_1_5_45m | ecosystem: Environmental > Aquatic > Non-marine Saline and Alkaline > Saline ...
GCGACCCCCCAATGATTCCCTCGATGGTCTTCTTCAGTTTGATATTTTCGTAGAGTTCGTTTTTGAGGGTCTCGGCATATTCCTTCAGGTCGCGCTCCATCTCCCGCTCCCTCGTCACATCCTGAAGGGTCTCAATCGCCGCGATGACCTTCCCGCTCTCATCGTAAATGGGCGCCGCCAGAAAATAAAGATGCCGCCTCCGGCCGCCCAGGTTCTCGTAAAAATCGCTCGCCTCGTAGGCTCCCTCTACCACCGCCGACTTCTGAACGCGCTTCTTTCCGTAATATTTCTCCAGACCCTCAATGTCGTCATCCACGATGACATCGGCAATCACCGGCCTTTTCTCTACGTAAAAAGGAATATACTGCCTGTCCGTCCCGATCATGTCGGCACCCTTGTATCCCGTCAACTCCTCGCAGGCCCTGTTCCAGAAAATGATCTTGTGATCACGGTCAATGACAAACGTCGGGATCGGCGACCCCCCAATGATTCCCTCGATGGTCTTCTTCTCACGGGCGAGTTTTTCCTGCCAGTCGTCCCGCTCCTTGAAACGCTTCAGTTCCTCCTCGAGCATGAACCGTTTTTTGCCCGAATAAAGGATCAACGCACTGCCCACAATCACGGTGATGATGAGGATGAAGGCTTCCAGCATGAGGATGAAGAATGTCTTTTTCAGATGCGAAACAGCTGCCTGGTAGGGGAGGCCGACAGCGATAGACCACTTCCGGGAACCAAGATTAATGGGGGCATAGGCGACGATATTCTTTTCAATTCCGTCTTTCTCATCCAGGAAATAATAATCGCCAAGGCCGTCTCCGCCTTTCAGCATCATTTCCTTCAGGGATATTCCCTCCGCCGGACCCTTTCCTTCAATCTTCGCGGCATCCACCCCTGTTAATGCCCGGTTGGGATGAAATAGAATGATCCCCCGGTCATCGATGATCCAAGCATCACAGGAGAAGTCGTCTTTCGCAGGCTGGATGTAGCGATCCACGATAGCCGATAAAGAAAGCGCTGCGAAAACCACGCCGGAAAATCTGTTTTCCGCATCGAACCTGGGCACGGCGACGATGATAAAATTCGAGCGTTTTTTTGCGGTACCGGGTTCCTCGCGGTCGATCCAGAGGAGATCGCTCACGTGAGGGCTTCCCGTCGCCCTGATTTTCCGGATGAGGCTCTGCAGCTCGGGCCGCTTCGCAACAAAATCTTTCCGGAACGATGAAGGGTATGCGAGCAGGGCGGATCCCGATTCGTTTTCCTTCGCGATGAACTCTATCTTCCCTTCAAGATCCTCATAGATAATCCTCATATTTTCCAGGGTCAAATCGGAATCCGTTTTCTCTGAGCTCCTCCTCCTGGAGTGGATAATCATGCTCTTTTCCATACTGGAAATGAGGTCCTCGATCCCTGCGGCCGCTCCTCTTGCAATGGCCATCTGCTGGCGGCTGAACTGTTCCACGACCTCCTTTTCCCTCGCGTTATTGATGAGGAGGGAAAAGAGCAGAATCATGACAATCACGATCAGCGTGGTCAGCCAGATGGGAATCCTTCTTTTTTTATTTTCATGGGATGGATTTGAGGGCAGACTCAATCATTCTCTCCTTTTCGCTTCTTTTCCCGGTGCTCCTTGACGGCGATCAGGACGTAGACACCCACGGCAGCTCCCAGGGAGATGAGGAGCTTGTAAAGCCCGCTTTCAATATGGAAGACTTTCTCGCAGGCAAGCCAGGCGACAAGATACGTTACAGCGGTTAATATCTCCTGCATGAAATGAACCCTTTCGTGAACTGGTATGCAAAAACACGACCCGGAAGGTGGATATATCTTTTGAGCCTATATTTTTCAATAAAAATATCGCAATGTTCATCCGCCCATGTCTTCTCTTTATTTTTTTCTCTCTCCCCTTCGGTCCTGCCCGGCACCCCTATTTAACATTTCGTTAAATCATGGAGCAGGATGTAACGAAATGTTAAATTCTCGTGCCCATCGGAGCAGTCATGAATGATTTCATCACTGGAAATATGCAAGTCGTTGCTTCAGGTTATGAAAAAGATCCCGAGACGGAAGGGTGAGGCACGGTGATTGCATAAAGGGCGGTCAGTTCAGCGAATTTTCCCTTTTCTTTGAAAGCGCTTTTGTGCTACTAAGACAAGGTGAAATATTCAAAGCAATCTCATTATAATGAAAGGAGATAAGACAGATGTTAAAGAAACTCGGAAAAACGCTATTAACCCTTTTCTCGACCGCGGCCGCTCTGCTTGTATGTTCGCCGGTGGTTTTCGCGGCGGAAGCCCTCCCTGCCGGTGAATCCTACACGAAGGTTCTTTTTGCCGTTGGCGCCATGCTGGCGGCGGGATTTGCAATCGGTGTGGGAGCTGTCGGAGCCGGTCTGGGGATCGGTACAGCCGCCAGCGGCGCGTGCGCAGCAGTCGGAAGAAACCCCGGGGTGCAGGGAAAAATCATGATGACCATGCTCGTCGGCATGGCCATGGCAGAATCGATCGCCATTTACGCCCTGGTCGTTTCGCTTGTCCTTCTCTACGCAAACCCCTATATGCGTTATTTTTTGGGTTAATTCCGAAACGTATAATTAACTTCAAAACTAACAAAAGTTAGGGGGAGAAGGCAATGCCAGAAACGAACAAAGATAAGCAGCTTTTCACTGTAGCGAGGGTCTTCTTCCTGCTTATCGTAATCCCCTTATCACTGATGGCTATTCTGATCGCCAATGGCATTTTCAAATTAGGGATTACAGCAAAGGAGCGAGCAGTCACTGTTCTCGACCAGAAATCTCAGGAAGAAATCAAGATACGAGCCATTAATACAGCGGATGAGGTTGCCGGCTTCCTCATGGAAAGAAAAAAGGATCTGCTGGTTGCAACCATCATCCCCACAACAGAAGCAGCCTATAAACAATTTATCAATGAGAACAAGAGGAATGTATGGGTCAAGGCTGAGGACAAGATCCTGCAGCAGCCGCTCCCGCTCTATACTGAAATGGCTCTCATTGATAGGAACGGAAATGAGCTGATTAAAATTACAAACGGCCAGGTTGTACCCAAGTCAAAATTGATCAATGTGAGCAATCCGGCCGGTACCACTTATAAATCAGAAGAATACTTTGTCAGGACCCGAAAGTTGAACAAGGGCGACGTCTATGTGTCCCATGTCACCGGATGGTACGTGAATAGGCAGGATTTTGAAAAGGGCAAACGCTTCAGCGGCATTATACGATTGGCCACGCCGCTGTTCGGCAAGGAAGGATTTGTCGGCATCGTTGAGTTGGCCCTGGACTACCGGCAACTGGCGGGATTCACGGACCACACGATTCCGACCCAGTCCAGTTTTGTCTATGAGGCGGACGCCTCTACGGGTAATTATGCCTACATGGTTGACAACAGGGGGCTTATCATTTCCCATCCCAATGATTTCCATATTACCGGTCTGTTCAGGGATGGAAGGCCCGTTCCTCCTCTGATGGATAAGACGGCGACTGAATTGACGAAGAAGGGGGAAGAGGTCCTGAATCTGAATCTGCTCGGTTTCATGGATCCGAATCTGCCTGCCATCGCAAAGGATGCCGCGGCAGGCCGTTCAGGGATCAAAATGTACAAGTTCGGCGGTCACACCAAGTTCGTGGCCTATGCACCCATCAAGTTCTACACGGAAGACTATCCAAAACCAGGCGGATTCGGCTGGATCGGTATGGGTGTAGACGTGGAGAAATGGAACGAACTGGCTGTTGCGACGTCCCAGAAGATCGAAAAAGAAGCAAAATCCTGGACGACAACGATCGTTCTGATCCTTGTCGTTTCCGTTCTGATTCTCTTCGCTATCTCTGCCCTGCTGGCAAGAGGAATGTCCCGTTCCATCGATACGGAGGTGCCGGAAGGATCCCAGGAAGTGGTGGACTATTATGAGGATGAAGAGGACGAAGAAGAACATAAATAAAACAGTAAAGGCATGATGGAGGCCGGGGCTCAACCCCGGCCTTTTTTTACATTTTTCAACGCATTGAAGATCTCTCCTGAGTTTTCCTGATCGACACGCCTATACGCCGTAATCATTTGTTATGATTTACCATATCGATTTGCAATTGACTTGAAAACCCAAAACTGGTATGAAAACTCGACTTTTTGAATTCCACAACTTAACTACGCCTTAGGAGGAACGAATGAAAGCCAATAAACTCGTCCTGTGGTTTGATGAGATCGAGTTGAAAGATATCCCCCAGGTAGGCGGTAAAAACGCTTCTCTCGGAGAGATGAGGAGGGAACTGACCTCCAAAGGGGTGAGCATTCCAGACGGTTACGCCATTACCGCTGACGCTTATCGATATCTCCTTGAAACGGCGGGTATCACGGAGAATCTCAAGAAGATTCTCTCGGATCTGGACACCCACGACATCGAAAATCTCAATGAAAGAGGCAAAAAGATCCGGTCCCTCATTTATGGCGCTGAGCTGCCGGATGACCTGAAAGCGGAGATTTTAAAAGCGTACAAAAAACTATGTGAAGAATACGGCGAAAATACGGACGTGGCCGTGAGAAGCTCCGCAACAGCGGAGGATCTCCCCGACGCGAGTTTCGCAGGCCAGCAGGAAACCTACCTGAATATCCGGGGAGAAGAGGCCCTCATCGAAGCCTGCAAGAAATGCTTCGCATCCCTCTTCACCGACCGGGCCATCTCGTACCGGGTGGATAAAGGATTTGACCACCTCTCCATCGCTCTCTCCATCGGTGTGCAGAAAATGGTGCGTTCGGACATGGCGTCTTCTGGCGTCATCTTCTCGATTGATACGGAGTCCGGATTCCGGGATGCCGTTCTGATCACCGCTTCTTACGGTCTCGGCGAACTCGTCGTGCAGGGCACGGTGAATCCCGATGAGTTTTTTGTCTTCAAACCCACCCTGCGGAAAGGTTTCCGGCCCATCCTGCAAAAGAAACTTGGCACCAAGGAAATCAAGATGATTTATGCAACAGACAAGGGCGGTGAGTCCACGGTCATCGTACCGGTTCCTGCCCATGACAGGAAAAGGTTTTGCATCTCCGAAGACGAGATCCTGAAACTTTCCCAGTGGACCATGATCATCGAAGATCACTACTCCGAAAAGGCCGGTTTCTTCAAACCCATGGACATCGAATGGGGAAAGGACGGCGGCACGGGAGAGCTTTTCATCCTCCAGGCGAGGCCGGAAACGGTTCAGTCTCAGAAGGACGTAAACGTTCTTGAGAGTTATGCGCTCCTGGAAAAGAAGACCCCCCTGGCCACGGGAACGGCCGTGGGATCCAAAATCGGGGCCGGCCCGGTCAATATCATTGAGAGCGTCGACCAGATCAAGGACTTTAAGAAAGGGGAAGCTCTGGTCACTGATATGACAGATCCCGATTGGGAACCGATCATGAAAATCGCGGCCGCCATCGTCACCAATAAGGGCGGCCGCACTTGCCACGCCGCCATCGTGAGCCGGGAACTGGGTGTGCCCTGTATCGTCGGCACGGGGGACGGAACGGAGAGATTAAAAGATTCCAGAGAAGCAACGGTTTCATGCGCGGAAGGAGAAGTGGGGAATGTCTACGACGGCATCCTCAAGTTCGATATACAGAGAGTCAATTTGCAGAATGTGTCAAGACCGAAGACCAATATCATGATGAATGTGGGAAACCCGGATCTTGCCTTCAATAACGCCTCCATCCCCAATGATGGCGTCGGACTGGCGCGGCTGGAGTTCATCATCAACAACATCCGGCTCCACCCCATGGCTCTGATCCAGTTTGACAAGGTGACGGATCCCAAGGTCCGCGAGGAAATTGAAGCCCTCACCCAAGGCTACGACAACAAGAGTGACTGCTTTGTGGACAAACTAGCGCAGGGTGTCGCCAAAATCGGGGCGGCCTTTTATCCCAACGACGTCATTGTCCGGATGAGCGACTTCAAGAGCAACGAATACGCGAACCTCATCGGCGGCTCCTTCTTTGAACCCCACGAAGAAAACCCCATGATCGGATGGCGCGGGGCGTCACGTTATTATGACGAGAAGTACCGTGACGGCTTCGCCCTAGAGTGCAAGGCCATGATCAAGGTTCGCGAAGAAATGGGCCTCACCAATGTGAAGCTCATGATTCCCTTCTGCCGGACCGTGGAAGAGGGCAAACGGGTCGTCGAGGTCATGAAACAGAACGGGCTCGTGCAGGGCGAAAACGGCCTCGAAATTTACATGATGGTCGAAATTCCAAGCAATGTGATTCTCATAGAAGAATTCGGCAAGGTCTTCGACGGATTCTCCATCGGATCCAACGACCTCACTCAGTTGACTCTGGGTCTCGACAGGGATTCCGCCCAAGTTGCCCACATCTTCGACGAAAGGAACCCGGCGGTCCTCGATCTTGTGGCACTGGCGATCAAAAAGGCCCGCAAGATGAAGAAGAAGATAGGCATCTGCGGGCAGGCGCCGAGCGATTACCCCGAATTCGCCAGATTTATTGTGAAGTGCGGGATCGACAGCATGTCCCTGAACTCTGATACGGTGATCAAAACCACTCTGGACATTCTGAACACGGAAAAGGAGCTTGGAATCAAGCCTCCGAAACGCGCCAGGAAGAAATAACCTCTTGTCATATTTTTGCGTCGTCGTGACAGGGCGGAGGAAGACCGAAGCGGAAATCCGCTTTTCATGAAACAATAAAAAAACCGGGGAGAGGCAGGATCTGTCCCCGGTTTTTTTATTGAGCGGTTTTCAGCAGCTTGTCCTCAGACAACCTTCCCGAACGTTCTGTTCCTGTCTTATTTAACGCACATTTGTTTTCCCTGGTAGGTCGTGTACGAATAGCCCGGGTTGCACTTGAGGCAGTACTGTTTCCCCTGGTAGGTCGTGTACGAGTAGCCCGGGTTGCACTTGAGGCAGTACTGTTTCCCCTGGTAGGTCGTGTACGAATAGCCCGGGTTGCACTTGAGGCAGTACTGTTTCCCCTGGTAGGTCGTGTACGAGTAGCCCGGGTTGCACTTGAGGCAGTACTGTTTCCCCTGGTAAGAGGTCAACGCATACCCCGGGTTGCATCTGTTCTTTGAGGGGTTCTGAACGGACGGGTTCTGAACAGAAGGATTCTGAACCGAGGGGTTCTGAACAGAAGGATTCTGAACGGAAACAGCAAGAGCGGACCCGCAAAAAGCAAGCAGGAACAAAAACGTCTGGATGATCACTAAAAGCCGCATGGCAAAACTCCTTTTCATATACATCCTCCCTTTGCTTGTAGTGGTTTCATTTTTATTCAATCGCAACATCCCTGTCAATGAAATTGTTACGGTGATCGGATTTCAATTCCCCAATAGTAGTGCTTGAGGATGTCGAGGCAGGAGAATCCCCGACGGGCCATTTCATAAGCCCCCCATTGACTGAGACCGACCCCATGGCCGTACCCCTTTCCATCAAATCTGATCCTGTCTCCTTCTTTCGTCAGCACAAAGAGAGTGCTTTTGAGCGATTGGGGGTTCACTCGGAGCCTGAAATCGTTGGATCGGAAAACAGCCTCACCGCCGCTGTGGACGACTTTAAGTTTCACGATCCTGCCCGACGGACTAACTTCAACAGGGACAAGGTCATGGATCTCGCCCACTCGGATTCCGCTCTTGGCAAGGGTTTTCGACAGATCGCCCGGTGCGAGAGAAAGCGTCCACCGATGGCCGGATGCGTTCATGCTGTATTCGTCCCGAATCCCCTTGAGATACGGGATATCCGCTGTCCAGACGTTTTTTGCGTCCTCCGTGGCTCCGCCGCTGTTTGAATGGTAATAGGCAAGGATCCGTTTACCATTATGATAAAGGACCTGTCCTCTCGTGTCATCCACAGCGCGGATGGCGCTCTCGGTCTCCGCATCAAACCCTCCATAGACCTGGGACATCGTCGTGGCCGAGACGTCAAATTCGCTCTCCCTGTTTTTCTCTTTTTGATAAAGGGCGAAGGTCCTTGCCACAACGGCCTGTGCCTTCAAAGCCTCCAGCGGCCAGCTGGGGGACATCTCCCTGGGAACAACCCCATAGAGATACCCTTCGAGATTCACGATATTGATGACATCCATTCCTTTTGTTTTGCTCTTGACGACCCTGATCTCTCCCCTGTACCTTTTTCCATCTGCCTTCAGCTTCCCATTCATAGAAGGAGTAAGGACAAAGCCGCCACCGTCCAACGTCTCACCGTTGATGGTTATCATATCCCCGGCAGCTCCAACCTCCAGAACGCCTCCCTCTATTTTTTTCAGGATCTTTTCTCCCGAAAGATTTTTCACATCCACGGATGAAGGGGCGTCGATGATTAGTTCCTTTGCGGAGGCCTTGATCAAAACCCGGATCCTCTCCCCCTCTAAAATCGCGGGGGTTGCACGCTTTTCCTTTTTTGCAAGAGCCGGCGGCGCCTCTCTCCGGCAGGCTTCCATCATGTATTCGGCTGTTTCTTTTCTTGCCCCTCCGGGATCGTTCTTCAGATATGTTCGAAACTGGGTCAAGGCATCCCTGTATCTGCCTCTCTCATAAAAAATCATTCCGGAATTGAACCAGGCATTGGCTGCGAAAGGGCTCCCCGAATATTTTGTCTTGACGAGATAATAATACTTCAGGGCGGTATCGTAGTCGTCGAGAAAATAACTGTAAATATCCCCTATCATGAAGAGCGCTCTGGCTCGGATCCCATACTCTTCAGAACGATCCGCCATATCCTGATAGTCGCTGATCGCTTCGAGATAGAGCCCGTTCTTGAGGTAGGTCTCTGCTCTCTGGAAGGCATGATCCGTTTCGTCACCAGGGCTGCTCGAGGCGAGAAGAAAAACAAAAAGGGAAGCCAGGAAAAGGAAAACAATGACGTTTCTTGCCATAATGAATCGAGTTTCACGCTGAAATCTTTGGGTGTTGGAGCAGACGGTAAGCCGAGTTCTGTTCCCCCCACCGGTCACCCGGAAGGAGGCGATGATCATTCCTCTGGGACATCAGTTGCCTGACGCCTCAAGCGACACTACCCGAGGACATCGGGCGGGCCACCCTCAAAGGTCCTCCTATTTGGTCTTGCTCCGGATGGGGTTTACCAGGCTTTCCCGGTCACCCGGGAAACGGTGAGCTCTTACCTCGCCTTTTCACCCTTACCGGCTGCAGTCAAGACCGCAGAGTTCAGAGTTTCAACAAAAGACCCTTGCTGTGAGCAAGCCGGCGGTATTTTTTCTGTGGCACTTTCCTTAGGGTCACCCCCAGTCGCCGTTAGCGACCATCCTGCCCTGCGGAGCTCGGACTTTCCTCCCGTCCACGGCCGAAACCGGGACCAGCGATCATCTCGTCTACTCCAACATCTAATAATAAATAGTCGTCCGTGAATAGTAGAGAGAAACAATCTATTACTGCTCACTGTCCACTATTCACTCATAAAGTGTTCATCGATGGATTCATTGGCCAGTTGATCGGCCATTTTGTTATGGCTTCTATCAATGTGAGCGATCTTATATTCGTGCAGTAATGATAACAGATTTCTAACCTTAATGATATACTTCAATAGATTTTTGCTCTTTATTCGGTAGGTCCCGTTGATCTGGTTGACCACCAGTTCAGAGTCGAGAAAGATATCAAGCCGGTTGTAGCCGCGCCGGACCGCTTCTTCCAGACCCATAATGAGGGCCTGATATTCCGCTTCATTATTTGTACAGTGTCCGACGTACTTTTTCAAGGCGCCTACGATATTCCCGCTCTCATCTTTGAAAACGGAACCGGCACCGCCAAAACCGGGATTTCCTCGACAGGCCCCGTCCGTATAAAGCCTGTACCGGGCATCAGACATTTTTCCCCCTGTCATCCCAGTAGATGATCCTGCTGCAGAAGGGACATTGCATGATATCATCGGATCTCTGCAATTCGTTATACATCTGGGGAGGAATATTCATGTGGCACGCCTCGCAGACACCCTTCCATACAGGCACGACGGCGCGGCCATTGCTGTGATTTTTTATTCTATCGTATTTTTTTAGAATCTCCGCATGGATTCTTTCCCTCAGCCCTGCCTGTTCGCGAATGAGTCGTGATATCTCCGAATCCATGAGGCCGACCTCCCCTTCAAGTCCCTTTTTTTCCTTTTTGTAACTTGAGTTGAAGGTTTCAAATTCCAGTTCTTTCCCCTTCAATCCGCTTCTGGCAGAATCTATCTCCTCCAGCTTTAAAATAATCTCGTCTTCGATTTCACTATTTTTCTTTACGATTACATCGATCTCTTTGAGCATTGCCTGATATTCCTTGTTCGTCTTCACCTCCAGGAGGCGCTCCTTCGTTTTTTTTAAATGATCCATCCCTTTTTTTAGGCTCTCCTCCTTCGCGCGGTGGGCTTTGATCAGTTCTTCCAGACGTTGTTTTTCTCCTTCCATTTCTTCTGCGGAGGTGCGGAACGTCTCGTCGAGCCGACTGATCTTGTTCGGCAGTTCTCTCTTCCTGATGCCTGTCCTCGCAAGCTCCGTATCGATTCTTTGCAACGAAATTAACAGCAATAAATCCTCTCTCAACAATCTGCCCCTTTCACATATTTATCATCGAAATTATGGTAAAAAAAAATGCACCTGATACTGGTGCATTTTCTCGCTCCTGTCACCCTGACGGGGTTCCTGATTGTGCTGAGTGATTCATCATATACATGGGAATAATCAGGGCCTCCCTTTTCACTATCAATGGTGGGCCCACCTGGGTTCGAACCAGGGACCTACCGGTTATGAGCCGGTGGCTCTTCCAATTGAGCTATGGGCCCGCTGATATCCGTCCACGGCCCCCGCCATGGCTTCGGAAAAAGATTTAGATAATCTCATTCGTCTCTTTTGTCAAGGATTTTTGAAAATCCTTATTTCACGACTATCTTCAATTCTCTTCGCCTTGATGGATTTCTCAACCGTTTCAACGCATTGGCTTCTATCTGCTTTGTCCTTTCAACCGTGACGCCAAGATCGTCGATACTTTCTTCCCCATAATCGGATCTCTCACCGATGCCAAATCTCATCCTTAGAACTTTCTCTTCGCGGGGGGTCAGTGTAGACAGAATCTTTCTGGTCTGCTTTGCCAGATCCATGCTGATGGCCGCATCGGAGGGCGACATGATCTTCTTATCCTCGATAAAATCGCCGAGATGGCTGTCTTCTTCCTCCCCAATGGGAGTTTCGAGGGAGATGGGTTCCTTGGCAATTCGCAAGACCTTCCTCACCTTCTCCAAAGGAAATTCCATCTTTTCAGCAATCTCCTCCGGACTCGGTTCCCTGCCCAACTCCTGAACGAGATAGCGCGATGTTCTGATGAGTTTGTTGATCGTCTCAATCATGTGAACGGGTATCCTGATGGTCCTCGCCTGGTCAGCAATGGCACGGGTAATCGCCTGCCGGATCCACCAGGTCGCGTATGTGGAAAACTTGTAGCCCCGCTGGTATTCAAACTTATCGACGGCTTTCATGAGTCCGATATTTCCTTCCTGAATAAGATCCAGAAACTGCAGACCCCTGTTGGTGTATTTTTTGGCAATACTGACCACCAGCCGGAGGTTCGCCTCGATAAGCTTTTTCTTGGCTTCATTGGCCTTTTCCTCTCCGGCCCCTATCCGGATAACCACCTCCTTGAGGGCTTGTGCCGGGAGACCAATCTCTGCCGTGACCTTCTTGACGATCTTACGGGTATCTTTGACCGCGGCCTCACATTCTTTAAGCCTTTTGATGGATACCTTGGCTTCCCTGGCGATCTTCCCTGCTTTCGCAGGGTTTCGTTTCATATTCGAAAAAGTCTGCTCCATTTCCTTAACGGTCATGCCGGTCAATTTCTTACATCGTCCAACCACATTCTCGGATCTGTTGATTTCGAAGGCGGCATGCTTGAGTCTGAGCACCATCCGGTTGATCTGTTTTTTGCTGAATTTGATTTCTCTTGACAGTTCGACGATCTTTGCCGTGTTCTTCGCCAGTTCCAGTCTTGCTTTTTTTCGTTCCGCCTCCAGAACGAGCTTGTCATTGATCTTCTTCCTGTACTGGTCGTTTTTTCTTTCGATCCTGGCAATCTTGTCAATGAGTTCGAGCACCCTGTCCCGGTGCATGTCCTCTTCCACAAATCCGTCATCGTCTTCAAGATTGTCGACGACGTTCTTGATGCGGATGTCCTCGCTCCGGAGCTTTTTAGCGATATCCACAACATCCTTCACGGAAACCGCCACGCCAAAAACGGATTCCATGACTTCCCTCTCGCCCTCCTCAATTTTTTTGGCGATTTCGATCTCTCCCTCACGGTTCAGCAGGGATACAACCCCCATTTCACGCAGATACATTTTGACGGGATCGCCTGTCTTGCCGGCCGTCGTGAGAAGGGCCGTCAATTCCTCCTCTTCCTCCTTGACTTCGCCAATGTCTTCTGCGGTTTTCTTCAGGACAATCTTTTCTCCCTTATCCGTATCAATAATATCAATATTCTTCTCTCCGAAGAGCATGATGATGTCATCGATCTCCTCCGGAGACGTTACATCGGACGGCAGAATATCATTTACGTCGTCGTATGTTAAAAATCCTTTCTCCTCACCCAGGGATATAAGCTTTTTCACCTCATCCGAATGCATTCCTTTTCGCATATTATTTCTCCCTGATCATTGATGATAATTCTTTCTCTTCCCTCATCAGCTTTTCTTTTTCGACCAATATCCGCTTGCAACCGTTTTCATCCCTCATTTCCTGTGCCTGAATCAGTTCTTTCTTCAGTGCCTTGTGCCGTTCTTTGAACCACCTGATTTTCATTTTCCGGATCGTATCGGTGAAGACCCGTTCGGCAATCCCCGCTTCAAAAGGGGGCCCCGACACAGCCAGCTTCAGCAAATTCCCCTTCAAGGCGTCATCCTCAAGACCGTCCACCACGTCTGCAACGGTTATTTTCCCATTCCTTTCAATGCCTTCCGTCAGAGTTCTCGCAAGCATCCTCAGATCCTCGCTCATGAGATAATCGAATGCTTTTTCTTTCTTGACAAGGGGAAACCATTCCGGATGTTCTATCAGCAGGTAGAGAAAACTCAACTCTACGGCGTCAACCTTCCGGGCATCCCTCCCAAACGACATATCCTCTTTCCCCGTCTTCCGGGACTTCGACAGGGCCTTGCGCACTTCTGTTTTAAGAAGCTCCTGGTCAATCCCCAGCCTTTCGGATACTCTCTTTATAAATTCATTTCTTTGAATAGGGTCTTCTATAGTGATGATGAAACGGATCGCATTCCCGGCCGCGTCCAGGTTGTCTACCAGGCCGCCTTTCCTGCCCATGACATGATCGATATAATAATCCACAATAGACTGGGCGCGGGAGATCAGGTCTTCGAGGGCATCTTTCCCGAATTTCATAATAAAGGAATCGGGGTCGTCCTTTTCCGGGAGGATGACAACCCGGGCGTGCATCTTCTCCTCAACGAACAGGCGCATACCGCGCTCGACGGCGTTTCGTCCCCCTTCATCAGGATCAAACAGAACCACGACTGTTTTCGTATAGCGCCGCAACAAGTCTAAATGATCTCTCGTCAGGGCTGTGCCGAGGGTGGCCACGGCATTTCGAACACCTGCGTTCCAGAGCTGGAGGAAATCAAAGTATCCTTCCACAAGGATGGCTTCATTTTTCCTTCGTATTTCCTCTTTCGCCCTGCTGAGACCGTAAAGGTTCTTGCCTTTGATGTATACGGGAGACTCGGGAGAGTTGAGATACTTGGGCATCTCATCCCCCAGAGATCTTCCTCCGAAGGCGATTACATTTCCGTTTACGCTCTCTATGGGAAAGATCAGTCTCCCCCTGAACCTGTCATAAAAATCCTCCTCACCCTTTTGGATTAAGAGGCCGGCTTTTTCAAGGAGTTTCTGGGGTACCTTTTTCTTTTCAAAAAAACCCCTGAGATTGCGCCATCCATCATAAGCATAGCCGAGACGAAAGGTCTTTATGACCTCCTCCCGTATCATCCTTTTCCCGAGATAAACTCTGGCTTCCCTCCCGGCTTCCGCATAAAGATTACCGGCAAAGTAATCGGCGGCGAGTTGGTTGACCCTGTGAATCTCCTCCCGCAGGCTCTTCTTCTCCCGATCTTCGCTTTCTCTGTATTCCCTTGAAAGAACGATCCCGAGCTTTCCTGCCAGATGCCTCAAGGCCTCGGGAAAGGTCATGTTATTGATCTTCATCAAAAAGGCGAGAACATCACCCCCCT
>Ga0268276_1002840_pt1 | contig 14203 bp, 17 predicted proteins | sample saktaG_4_FD_190145 | JGI IMG/M metagenome (GOLD analysis project Ga0268276, IMG submission 190145) | Saline water microbial communities from Sakinaw Lake, British Columbia, Canada - sak_2010_1_5_45m | ecosystem: Environmental > Aquatic > Non-marine Saline and Alkaline > Saline ...
CGGATATGTCAGACGATCAGCACACGCGGCCTGAGCGCGGCATTGACGCGCAATAAAAACGGTTGTACGGTAACCTTTCCCGAACCGCAGGTGAGGATAAGGTTATGAGAAGATTGCGTTAGCAATCGGCGAGAAGCGAGAAGAATGCAAAAGCATTCTTTGAGTGAGAGAAGATTGCATCAGCAATCTTCGAAATCTATGATTTATCTTCCAATCGATTGCCAAAAGGTGATTGTGGAATTTAATGCTCTGGAGAAAACCTTCACAGGTTCTTACAATTTCTCATCATTGGCCTTTTCTGAAGAGCAAAGATTTTAATATAGATATGGGGAGGTGTTACTATGGTGGAAGAAAAACAAAGCCCCGAACCAGTTCTTCCCATGCAAGTCGCCGATCCGACCGGGAATCCTGCCACACCGGCCACGGTAACTACGGCACGATCAAAAAGGAAATGGATCTTAACCGGAGCAATTTTCGTTCTCATTGTCATTATTGCCGTTGCATTCCTGGTGTTTGGGGTATTGAGAACCACCAGTGACCCCATCGTGGGCACATGGACCGTGGAGCCGGCAGGCCTGCAGATGCAGTTTGATACGAATGGCACGGCAACGCTCCGATATCCGGAGACGGGATACTATGCGGTTGGCCGGTGGGAGAAGGTCGCAGAAAACCGGTATCAGCTCTATTCCACAAGAGGGACAAAAAGCCCGCTTCTCTCCTACGACCCGATTGCAGATGCCCTGCATACTGATGATTTTTCCATAATATTTATCAAAAAGGGGTGACTGGCGATGGAGAACAATACCATACATGTATCCGGGGCAGTCGTGTGCAACCTCGTAATCCTTGTCTTCTTAACAGCCTGCGTGACGGTCCTGGTCCCCGTGGTCCGGGCTGAAGAAACCAACAATACTTTTTTTAACGGCTGGAATGTGGTCCAGACCGGGGGAGCTGTCCATGTTGACCTCTCCTCTCCTCCCTTCATCCTGCCGCCCACCATCCCAGTCACTACACTCACCCTGGGTTTCTATACCGACGAGGGTTGTCCTGTGGGTATCAACGGAGCACCTCAGTTGATTAACCCGAATTTGAAATCAAAGGCTTTATGCCGGGGGGCCTGTGGTCCCGATTGTCCGACAGGACGGTGTGAAAAGCTACCGATGAAAATTATCCCGAACCATGAAGGAACCGGAACCTGCATGTACACAAATGTTATCCGGTGCCCTACCCATCCGGGTTGCCAGGAACATGATGCGTGTTATGATTACTGCGAAGATAATGGTTATACTCACTTTTGGGATGAGTGCCATCTCCAGTGCAACCAGCGCTGTTATGACAAATACGGCAGGGGAACCTGCACCCCATGGGCCGATCTCCCGGGAAGAGGGGGCTCTTTGGGGACAACAACGGCGGACTGGTGGGTATCCCCTCAATATAGTCAGAATCCTCTTACATTCTCTGACCGCCCTCTTTTCACTGCTTATGAGGCTCCACTCTCAACTCCACCCACTACAGTTCCGACCCCTTTCATTACGCCTCAGACGCCTCCGGCTACGGTACCAACTCCACCACCTGCCACCAGTGTACCTGCCACGACACCAGTTGTCAGAAAAACAGTATCAGAGCCGGATGTGACGCTTACCCTTGTCTGGACCGGGAACTCGCGGGGAGATAATGTATTGTCGGATGTCCAGGCGAGTCTGACCTGCGGTGCTACACAGGGAGAGGGAAATTCCCAGTGTAGTGCAAAATTCCCGTTTGGTACAAAGGTCTCGCTTATTGCCGTACCGCATGAGGGGGCCCGGTTGGTTGGATGGTACGGAGCATGTTCCGGCTCCGGCGTCTGTACGGTCACCATGAACAGGGATAAGACGGTCACGGCAGACTTTGAGCTGATCCCGGTTACAACACCTGTCATTAATTATCAGGCATACTGCAGTGAAAATTATCCCGGTTCTTACTATAACCCGGAAGAAGGAACCTGTGAATACCAAAGACCTGCACCGACATCAGGTGCCGGTGGATCGAGCAAACCCACTCTTATCCCTCTCACTGGCGATTGCTGCCCCCATGAATCATGCAACACGCGGATAGCGGATGCAACGGGCGGTACCCCTCCCTACCATTTCAGCTCCGGGACATTTGCCGGCGGCGGAGCTCCTCCAATGGGCATGATTATCGGGCTGGACGGCTACCTTACCGGCACGGCACCGGCAGTGGGAACCTATTCGTTCAGTGTTTGCGTGGCCGATCTCGCTGGCAACACGGATTGTGGGAGGTCATCCATTATCGTGAGTTAGACCGGTATACCCGCGGCAGAAAAAAAGGGCAACTCAGGAATCATGGGTGTTTTCAAAAGGCCCCCGCAGATCTTTTTTGCATCGGCAAGCGAGTTTCCGGTACCGGTAAAATAATAGAGGATGGTCTTCATGATTTCCCCTCCCCCAGTTACGTCCGCAAAACCTGACTTTTGAGTTCAGCTCTGCCGCGTGTTGTTCCATAGGTATTACCACTTCTCCCGGGTTTTCTCCTTCAGGTTCACAGCAAACTCTTCGGCATGCCTGAGGTCTTTGGTATTCGGTCTGCCCTTATTCAGTCCCCCGAAAAACTTAAGAAAACTGTTCGTGTTGAGACCGGGACAACCGAATTCATCGATAACCGTGTAACCCCTGGACTCCAGTTTTCCCCGGAGGGCCGCATGGTTGTTTTTGATAAATTCCCTGAGCCGGTCTCCACCGTACAAGGCGACCGGGGCCCCGAATGTTGAGAAGATGAAGGCCTTCCTGCCACTCACCTGCGGCAGTTTATCGGCAAGGTCAAGGAGAGATTTGTGGTTTTGTGCTGAATATATCCCGGAGCCAAAGCCTATGAAGCTGTACTCCTGAAGCTCCCCGGGGTTAACCTGATGTGGCGTTTTTATCTGTGCATCAAGGACTTTTGCAAAGACTTTAGCGATCTTCTCCGTATTTTTGTGATGATAGGAAAACAAAACCAGGAGAGATTTCATTGGCACAAGTCCCCCGGTTATTTCCCCGCTGCCCGGCGCAGGCACAGCCCGACACCCACCGGGATTAAGAATGTCAGGGCATAGTACACGAACACATCGGGGCCGTAATAGGTGGCCTGGAAGAGCAGGACGATGAAAAGGTAATCGAGCACAACCGCGATCGCGGTCCACGCGGCCCCGACCTTTGCATAATACGAGAGGGGGAGATCCCGTGCCCGGAACCACCACCATGCGACCGCGATGGTGACCGGGGTGAAGACGGCAAGGAGTATCCAGCCCATGATGCCTGCAAACGGCGAGAAGAAGAGCAGGAGCGATGCGAGGTACCCGGCCAGCCAGAGACCCGTGCCCAGGCCCGCGGTGTCGTTGATCCACTGCTTCATGCGTGATGTCTTTGCCGTCCGCAATCTTGTGCTTTGTGCCGGAACCTCACCCAGATACCCTTAAATATCGCAAACCGTATGTATTGTTTCAAAGGAGGGCTTTTTGCCTCCCATGGTTCCCGTTGCCTGACACAAAAACGTGCTGCCGCGGGGGTGTAGTATGTTTGAAAAAGTTCTTTTCCCGACAGATTTTTCAGAACGTGCAGACGTTATGCTCGATTGTATTGCCAGTTTTCCCCAGGTCCGGGAAGTCATCCTGCTCCACGTCGTCAAAGAGACCCGGTACCCGATGGGGGCGCAGATCGTTGATACGCTGGCAAAAGAGGACGCAGAAAAGACGCTTGCCGAGGCGCAACGCTACCTCACATCACTCAACCCGGACATCAGGGTGACGCTCACCACAACGGTATCGCCCGACATCACCGAAGGGATACTTGCAACAGCGGAGAAGAGCGGTGCAGACCTGATCGTTGTGAGCGCACACGTAAAGGGCGTGAAGGCAGGGGTGCTCCTGGGCAGTGTCCCATCGACGCTCCTGTGCCGCCTCTCAAAGACCAATGTCCTGTTCATGCGCCATAAGATCACCGAGACCCTGACCGGCACAACGTATGAAAAGTTCTGTCCCCTGCTCTTTAACCGGGTCCTCTGCCCGACAGATTTCTCCCAATTCTCTGAACATGCAACAGCCCTTGCCGGTTCGATCAGGGGGCTGGGAGAAGTCATCCTCCTCCATGTCATACCGGGGAGCGGGACAGCCGGTGAGATTGCGGCGTCTGTACAGGAAGCGGAGACCCGGATCGGCGCAGCCCGCGACAGCATTCTGGCACAGGGCATCCGGTGCAGGGCGATTGTGACAACAGGAGACCCTGCCGGCGGGATTGTACGGGCTGCCGAAGAGCAGGACGTATCTGCCATCTGCATCAGCTCCTATGGAAAAGGCTGCCTTCATGATTTTATTGTCGGCAGCACGGTGCAGGACGTGGCCATGAACGCGACACGGCCGGTGATTGTCGTCCGATCAGGGGGATGACAGGGACTTTTGTACGATCCGGCTTTTGGGACTTGAACGGCCACGTACTGGCAGCCGGGTCCGGTACCGGGGATGGAAATGCCCGGTCGTGCGGACCCCGGATTCTCTCTCAAACCCGGTTTTCTGATGAACGACGGGCAAATCGAAAATTCCCTTATGGGAATTTTCTCCAATCTGCCTTTCTAATGAAAGACAGATATCTTACATCTTCGACTGGTCGCGGGGCTTTGCCGTGCCCCGGGCACCCGTCCCCTTCGCTCCGAGGCCGAGCATCGGGTCCCGCATCTTCTTCTTGTGCCCCTCTTCCGGCGCTTTGTCCGCTTCGCCCGGCACGTTAACGAGGAAACATTCCACCGGGTCGCGGCCGCCCGCACAGGTCCGCTCTTTGAACTTTTCGCACTCTTCGCAGGTCGGCACCTGGGTCGGCAGCAGCGACGGGAAGTTATTCTTCCAGAGCACAGGGTCGATCCGGCCCTGTTCGAGAAAACGCCGGATATGCCGCGCCGTGTACTTCATACCAGATGGTTGGTTTCGCGTTCACTTATGCTCTTCTTTAAAAGAGCCGGCCGTGAGCTGGTACGGGCGTAAAGCCTGTCCCCCTGCAGTACCACACCAGCCCAATAAGTTTATCGTGCCGCCGGTGTCACAGGGATTTAATCATATGTGCAAGAGCCCACCATGCCCGAATGACTGCCGGATTGTCGCATGGAACGACAAGAGGCGGCGCAGGCATATGTTCAGGACGTATATCCGGGTCTACGATGCCAAACATAAGCAGCACGCCGTCCCGGTCGGGTGGTGGTGCCCGGACTGCCACGCGTTCATGGACGACCTGCGGTGAGTATACTACAGGATACGTGCCGTATCACTGTCCCGGGAGTTCCCGGCACCTCACACCCTTGCCAGTTCCAGAATGACCTCGCGGTCGGACAGGTCGTACCACCGCTCGTACGCTTCGGCGACCGCAAACCGTGCACTGCTCCGGATGTTGGGGCAGACCAGCTCGTCTGCGTTCCTTGCGACAAGCTCTGCCGATGATGCCGATGCGGTGGGCACGGCGACGACAATGCGGGCCGGGTGCATCGCCCGGATGCTCTCGAGCGCCGCAAGCATCGTGAAGCCGGACGCAAGCCCGTCATCGGTGAGGATGACGGATTTTCCGGCAAGCGTGGGAAACGGCCTGCCGGCGGTGTACCGGGCGATCCGCTCCCTGACATTGTTGCGGGTGGCAGCGACTGCGACATCGACCTCTGCCTGCGACAGCCCGAGCGAAGCACGCAGGCGTTCGTTGATCAGCACCCGCCCGTCCCAGGTCACGGCCCCGAAGCCCGCCTCGGTGTTACCCGGGATCTGGACCTTGCGCACAATTGCAAGCGAGAAGCGGGCACCGAGCGCCAGCGCGACCTCGACCCCGACCGGCACCCCGCCTGCCGGGATTGCCAGCACCACCGGGTCCGTAAGGGCCGGGCGTGACCGGATGAGTGCACCGAGCTTTCTTCCCGCATCATGCCGGTCAGAAAAGACGAACCGTCTCTCCCGGAGCGAGGGGTCATCGGTGATAGTGCCCATACACAGGTGGTGTTGGCAGTGCAGCTGATAAGGGTTGCGGGGTTTTTTTTGCAGACATCCAGGTCCCGCCATGACCGGGCACCGGCAGGAATACAAAAACAGCAGAAGGCTCCCGGCCGGGCTGCCTTCAGCGTCACAACAAAATGGAAAAATACATCGCTTTTAACGATAGAATGTGCTTTACACCAGCCAGGGTTTTTTATGTCGTGCAGGACGCTTACCGATGCCCTCGATGATGCCCCGTTCACGTTAAAACATGCCCATATCTGGTTCCTCTCCTCGATGGGGATCTTCCTTGACGGTTTCGACCTCTTCGTGATGTCAATTGCCCTGCCGCTCATCATTACCCGGTTCTCAGCAAGCCCCCTTGCACAGGGCGCTGTCGGTGCCGCGTCCGTTGTCGGTGCGATCTTCGGGGCGCTCATCGGGGGCAGGCTCTGCGACAAGTTCGGGAGAAAGAAGGTCTTTTTAGCCGATCTCATCATCTTCATTGTCTTTGCCGTCCTGTCGTCCTTTGCCTGGGACTTAGGGTCCCTCATCCTCTTCCGGTTCCTCCTTGGCATCGGGATCGGTGCGGATTACCCGATCTGCGCCTCATACGTTTGCGAGTTCATGCCAACACGGATCCGGGGCCGGATGATGATCGCTGCATTCAGCTTCCAGGCTGTCGGCATCTTCGCTGCTGCTGCGTTCGGCCTCTTCATCCTTGCCGTACACCCGGTGGGATCGGCCTGGCGGTGGATGCTTGTTGCCGGCGCCGCCCCGGCGCTCCTGATCCTTGTGCTGCGGCGGACCGTCCCGGAGAGCGCCCGGTGGCATATCCAGCGGGGAGAATGGAAGCTCGCGATGGGAGTCGTCCGCCACCTGATACCGGATTTCACGATAAAAGGGGAGACAAAGCCCCCGGTGAAAGATGCGGTTAAAGATGAGCCGGAGAAGAGGGCATGGCATTCCCACCTTGCCGATTATGCCGGACTCTTCTCCCGGCAGAACCTTCGCAGGACCATTCTTGTCACCGTCCCGTGGTTTTTGATGGACTTTGCCTTTTACGGGGTCGGGATATTCACGCCAATCCTCATCGCATCCTTCATGGGCTCAAACGCTGCCGGGTTCAATTTCATTGCACAGGACTTCTTCTCGACCGAGTATACCGTATTCCTCGACATCTTCCTTGTCATCGGTTTCATTCTCAATATCCTCTTCATTGAAAAGATCGGCAGGATCCGGCTCCAGCTCGCGGGATTTATCGGCATGGCGGCCGGTATGTTCATCCTCGCCGCATCGCAGTCCGGTTCCCAGACCATCACCGCGCTTGCCTTTGTCGGGTTCGGCCTCTTTAACCTCCTCATGAACTGGGGGCCGAATGCCACGACGTTCCTCCTCCCCGCCGAGCTCTATCCTACCCGGCTCCGCGGCACAGCCCACGGGTTTGCATCAGCGCTTGCCAAGGTCGGTGCGGCCTGCGGGATCGTCTTCGTCCCCGTAATGAAGGCATCCTGCGGCGTGCAGGCCACCATCATCATGATGGGCGTCATCTGCGTAGTCGCCTTTGTCGTGACATGGCTGACCCGGATCGATATGACCGGGCGCTCCCTTGAAGATCTCGAAAATGGGGGGTGACAGTCCCTGCGGCAGGGGCAGGTGTCAATGCGATTGGCGTGGGCAGCGACACGATCCGGGTTAGCGGTGAGGAGAAGAAGAAGGACTGTCCAAAAAGAAATAAAACCGCCCCCCCACTTTTTATAAAAAGCCAACCTTTATTGACAGCCCCTTACATAGACACCTTTTAACGAAAACCGGGGTCTCTGAACGATGACGGGAGAGAACAGGAAGCCGTATGGCTGGCGTGGGACGATACATGATTTCCTCTTGGTCCCCCGGCAGGAATGGCGCATCGCACTTGACCTGCACCATGTCACACGCCTTGGCCGTCCTGCCGACGACCGCCAGGAAGCAATGTGGGAAAACATGTTCGATGTTTTTTCAAAAGAGCTCAAACAACTCGTGCAGGTAAAACCGGAGCTCGAACATTATACCGTCATCTTTGAATACGAAGTCCCTCATGCCAGCCTCAGGGGCCCGGATGTGGTCCTCCTTGGCAGTTCAGTCTTTGTCCTTGAATTTGCAGACTGTGAAGAGATCATCCATGCCCATGTCGATGCCACATATGCATATGCAACCGACGTGCACAAGGAACATCCCGAGCCCCACAAGGCCGAGATCATACCGGTCCTTGTATGTGCACGGGCAAAAGGCCTGATCCGTCGCGCAGGAGATGTCGTCATCCTCTCCCCCGACCGCATCGGGGACTTCCTGAATGTCCAGGCCGAGATCGAAACGGAACTTCCCGTTGATGCAGATGACTGGCTCGCTGCCGGCAGCTAGTCGGTCCACTTTTTAGAAAGTTCCCCCCATCTTTAAACTGTCCATCGTTCCCTACCGGTAAATTGTATCTATACCGAATGGGGCGGACAAAAAACTACGTACAATGAAGAAAAAGGAAACCGTCATCGATGGTGGTCGATGACGGCCTAAGAGTACATGGTTCCGGCCGCACTGCGTACCGTAAAAGAAATATCGTTCTATCGCTTATAAAATTTTTTATTTCAGGCACCCGGTTTTTCCAAATCCTGATGAGATCACGGACGTCGGAAAATTACGGGCCGGGTGAGCGGTTCCGGGCGTTAACCAAAATTATTAAACCTGTTATTATATATCGGCGGAAGATCCATTCTATCGTTGATAGTCTGTGACCCCTGCCACAAAAAAATCAATGAAAAAAATATGCACTCTTTGTTATGGCACCGGGTTTGTCAGCCACCCGAAAGGAATTAAAGTGCCGTGCCCGAATGGCTGCTCCAGTCTCCATCCCAACCACCGGTAACCTAAGGCAGCGCACGGAAACCGGCACAGGCAGCTGATGAAAATTCCAAAGTGATTCTCACACCTGCCAAATTCTTCTTTCCTTTACAATCCCCGGTCAAAATTATTCGTGGACCCTGAGCAGGTCGTCGACCGCGCCCAGCCAGACCCGCTTTGCCTCTGCAGGGTCCATGCCGATCATCACGTCAAACATCAGGCCGTTGATGAGCGCGTCGCAGGTAACAGCGAGTATTCTTGAATTGATGGACGAGTGGATGAGACCTTTTGCCTTCTGCCCCTCAATGAACTGCCCGATCACGGCGAAGTCGCCGTACCGGTCCTCCCGGAGGACCGTGCGGATGGTCTCGTTGTGCACGGCGACTGCCATGACATCCGAGTATATCTCCCGTGAACGGTTGATATATTCCAGCAGGGAATCAAAGAGCACGGACGCACCCTCCATCACCTCCCGCCCCTCAAACGACCGTTCGAGGATGCCGGCGAGTTCCTGCCGCTGGAATTCGGCGACCGCTGCAAAAAGGTCGGTCTTGCTCTTGTAGTACTGGTAGATCGAGGCCTTGGTCACGCCGAGCCGTGCGGCAATATCATCCATCGTGGTCGCGGAAAATCCCCTCTCCATGAAAAGCGACGAGGCTTCCGCCACAATCTTCTTTGCGACTTCTTCCCGGTACCCGGGATACATTTTTGGCATGGTATCCTGCTCATTATTATTATTACGAGCGACGGGACGAACGGGACAAAGGCCGGGTGACGTGAGAAGAGAACGTCCTGAATAAAAAACGGGTAATGTCCAGAAAGGACTGTTTTTACAAAACAGATGTCGGTTTCCTGAGTCGATACGTGCACATAAAAATTAATTCGGATCCGGGCCCTGCATATGCATCAGTCCCCGGAGTTCCGTTACACGGTCACCGGCGCCGCACTTTTGCCGCCCCGAACACGGCAGCACACGCAAGCACAGCGAAAGCCGCCTCAAAACCGGGTGTTTTTCTGGTCGTTGCCTCCGGTGCTGCAACGTCATCCGCCGGGATGGGGGGACTCTTCTCCCACCACTTGTCGACTGCGTTCTGGTCGAATGGTTTTGGATCAGAAGGCACGCCGCCTTTGCTGCAGGTTGCGTTCTGCCCGGCGCTTATCGTGACGGTCTTTGTACTGGCCGTATCGGAAAACGCGACCTGCCCTTCATAGACATAGACGCCGGATGTGCCGTCCGGGGCAACATCGATTGCAAATGTCGTCCCCTTCGGTGCCGTGCTGGAGTATGGGGTGTAAATGCGGAACTGCTGCCCCTGTTTCTCGGCACGGTACCAGATCCCGCCGATGATGAGGTCCAGCGAGTTCGGGTGATACATCAATTTCGAGCCGGGCTCGACCCGGAGAAGTGTCCTGTCCGTGTACATCAGGTACCCCCAGCCCGGCGAGAGCCAGCCGGACGACTCGATCATGTCACGGTCACGTAATACAACACCGCCGTCGCGGGGGTCTACCACATTCCCGTTCAGCGTGACTTCGCCACCAAGCACGACGAGCCGGGCCGTAATCTCCTGCGGGGCTGAGGAGCCGCCCTCCTTTGTATCGGCGATTGCCTTTGCACAGGACTCAGCGGCGTCCATCATTGATTTGAACTGCCCCTCATCTACATCGTAACCGATGCCGGAGACAAAGATGTAGTACGTTGATTTGTAGACGATCGCCCGCTGGCCGTTATAGACGGTCGATGTGCTGGAGGTGCTTGGTGAGCTGGACAGGAGCGAGACATACGCAGGGCCCGGGGGGATATACTCGATCAGGTGCTTCTTCTTGTCATTTTTCACCCCGTCGTAATACGGCAGGATGACCTTCTGCCGGTCTGCGTATTCTCCCAAAGCAGCCTGCGCCGATTCCTTATGAACATCGAACTGGACCCCCATTCCCTTCCCTTCATAGGGAATTTTTGCATATCCCCCGTACTGGCAGGTAAGGGCCGCATACCCGTTCGCCGGAACATCCGTGAGATAGGCATCAGTATACGACGGGATGCTGTAACCGGAGCAGGTACAGTCCTTTTTTGAAAATACCGGATCGCCGGCTGCGGCAGCCGGGCAGGCAAGCAGGAGGAGTACAGCAACAATGATTGCTGCCGGCACCCCCACGGGGACTTCATGGTTTGTTCTCTTCCTGTTCATGTGGTTCTCTCCTCACAACCGATAGTTTTTCAATTTGTGCCGGCCATGATAAGCGCTTCTTTTTTCACCGGGCCGCGTGTCCTGCACCATCACCGGTGTTCTTTAAACCCTATCGAAAATAATGACGGTCGTTTCAGTCAATAACCATTTGTAGCTCCGGGATACATGTACCGGAAGGGATACTATGCAGGACCAGACAGCATTCTTTGCACAGGATACCTATGCAGCACAGGCCGGTATCGAGCTCATGGAAGTATCGGAAGGCCGGGCAGCAGTAAAGATGGACATCACCGACCGGCACAAAAACAGCCACGGGACCGTACACGGCGGGGCGATCTTCACGCTCGCGGATACGGCATTTGCACTCGCGTCCAATTCACACGGGATACCAGCCGCTGCGATCAACGCCCACATCTCCTTTGTGAAATCGGCAACATCGGGCACCCTGTTCGCACAGGCAGAAGAGTTCTCTATCAACCCCAAGATTGCCACGTACATCGTCCGGGTCACGGATGAGGACGGGGAGAACATCGCGATCTTCCATGGGATGGTGTACCGGAAAACGCCCCCGCGTGCTCAACAGGCATAACCCCCTTCGGTGTTTTTGATTTTCCTACACGCGCAACTGGCATTTATCTTCCACAGACCCGAAAAAAAACCGTGCGTTCGGATCAAACATCATACATTGCTCCCCAATACATTCTTTTGGTCCCGTGGGGTGGGAAAGAGAAAAAGGACAGATTTTCATAATTATTATTGTACCTGATAGTACATAGTTAAGCAATAAAAACGAAACAGAATCCGGGCAGGCAAGTGCCCAGATCCGGGATATGCAGTCCGGACGCGGACGAAACCCCCCTCGTATACAAGAGAGCAGGATCCTATGAACAGCAACCGGCGGGATTTTTCCATCTTTAAACATGCGATCGGGCGGGTCCTGTTACTCGGTATTGGGATAGCGGTCGTCATTGAAACCCTGTTTGTTGTATTCTGGGGCGTGGACTACATACCGTACCTGTTTGCCTGTATCTCGGGGCTCATCCTTGTGACATTTTTCTACGGGTTTCATGGCAGTGACCTGTGAATAAAAAGCCTGCGAATTTATATGGACAGGATTCCCTGAAAAACAGGGAAAATCTGATAAAAAGGACTCCCGGCCCCGGTCAGGTTTTTCGCACTGCACAAGCCATGACACAGTCTTTTTTAAAAATTCAAAGATAAAAAAAATCATGGGCTCGTCGAGATTCGAACTCGAGATCTTCGCCGTGTGAAGGCGACGTCATAGCCAACTAGACCACGGGCCCACAATGCACCGACCGGGAATCGAACCCGGGCTATAGGCTTGGAAGGCCTAAGTCATGCCTCTAGACCATCGATGCAATAGTGCTTTAGAATTTAGGTGAGCGGGATTATTAATGATTGTCATGAGCATGTGCCGGCAAAGCCCGCCGCCGGCAGACATTCTGGAAAATACTGTAGATGTGTGTTATTTCACAAAACGGGCTGCACCCTTTGGGACAGAAATCTCGAACCGTGCCCCTTTCCCGGGCTCCCCGGTCTCTGTAATGAGGAGTCCGGTTATTGAGAGGATTTCCCGTGCAAGGAACAGACCAAGCCCGGTGTTTTTCCCAAATCCCCTCTCGAACAGGTTCCTCTTATCCATACAAGAGATCCCGTCACCGTCATCCTCAAAGACAATGACCGTGCCATCTGCGGTATCGTGAGATGAGACGCGTATGGTCGTCATTTTCTCGCCGCCGTACCTGAGCGCATTGTCAATCAGGTTATAAAACACCTTTTCAAAGAGCGGATCCCCAAACACTTCAAGGTCGGTACAACTTATGTCAATGCTGATATTTTGCATCGGGAATGCCGCCGCAGATCTCCTGATGGTTGCTGGTACGTTCTGCCACCCGGGCGCCCTCATACCCATCTCCTGGTAGTCCTTGGTAAATGTTATCTGACGTGCGATATTTGCAGATATTATTGCTTCCTTATCCAGAAGGTCCCGCATGGCAGGGTCATCTGTTATGTCCTTTGAGAGCGCGATGAACACGTCAAGTGCCGTGAGCTGGTTATTGATATCATGCCGGGTGATGCTGTTTAAGAGATTGAGCTTTTTCCAGGAGATCATAAGCGCATCCTCCGCCTGCTTGCGTTCGGTGATGTCCCGTATGGAGCCCATAAAAGCCTTGACGGACCCGTCATTTTCGCGGAGAGGTACCGTCGTCATGAGTGTGTCGATGACCGTGCCATCCTTTTTCCGGAACCGGACCGGGTAATCTTTGACATGCCCCCCCTCAACAACCCTTTTGACCAGTACTGCACGTTCCTCCGGGTGCTCGTAGAGGCCCTGTAGGGGAACGTTCATGAGTTCCTCCCGGCTGGCATACCCGAACATCTCCGGTGCAGCATCATTGAAGTCGATCCAACTGCCTGCAGGTGAAACGATGAAGACACAGTCATGGGATGTGGTAAAGAACCCGCGATACCGGGCCTCACTCTCTTTTAATTTTTTATTCAGGGCATGTTTATAGATGGCAATCTCAATCGAGGTGCGAAGTTCCTTTTCATCATAGGGTTTGAGGATGTACCCGTAAGGTTCTGTGGCCTTGGCACGTTCAACAATCTGTGCATCGGCAAATGCAGTAAGAAAGATGATCGGGATATCATACATCAGACCGATCTTTTCTGCCGCTTCGATGCCGTTCATAGGCCCGGCAAGGAAAATATCCATCAGGATCAGGTCAGGACGGTGTTCACCTGCTTCCTTAATGGCTGCTTCACCGGTAATGGCAATAGCCGGAACATCGTACCCGAAATACAGGAGCGCCTCCCGCATATCCTCGCCAACAATCCGCTCATCCTCGACAATGAGGATCGATTGCTTTTCCATTTTGGTATCTTTCTGGTATCCTAGTCACAATAGTCCCTTGAGGGATAAAAATTTACAAGCCTCAAGCAGGATCTATTTTTAGTTTTGAGTGCCACTTACTCTTTTTCCCTGACAACAATCGTGAACGCCGTCCCCGCCGTCCGGTCCAGTTCAATTGTCCCAAAAAGCTGTTCCACGAGCGAGACTACGAGCCGGAGGCCCAGTGATTTTGCGGTGCGCCAGTCCAGATCCGGTGGGATGCCGACGCCGGTATCCTTGTACACCATGGTA
>Ga0268276_1002841_pt1 | contig 14193 bp, 14 predicted proteins | sample saktaG_4_FD_190145 | JGI IMG/M metagenome (GOLD analysis project Ga0268276, IMG submission 190145) | Saline water microbial communities from Sakinaw Lake, British Columbia, Canada - sak_2010_1_5_45m | ecosystem: Environmental > Aquatic > Non-marine Saline and Alkaline > Saline ...
CAGATGTTGAAGAACACGAAATCATTAGAAAACTAATCAATAAAGTTAGAAAAACAAGTAGAGTTGTTTTGCTGACAGACACAGAATCCACCTCCAATCTAGTATAAAAAAATCCATGACAGTCGTTATATATGATTTAATTATAGCATTTCTTTAAAAAATTAAAGAGTCTCTTCTTAAAAGAACTACTTCAAATTACACTTGTTTCCTTTCAGTATTTCTACACAAAGCACTTTTATTTCAAAGATTTTGGATTTAAGTCATTGACATCTTACTTTTCATATAGTAAGATTAATCTATCGTTTACAAATGTAGATGATATTATTAAGGAGCAACCATGGAACGCCGATATTCAATCACTTATTCAGAGTGGGCCGTATTACGGATTATCCTTGACAAATATCCAATCGGCTCAAAAGAGATCATCGAAAAATTGCAAGACCAGAATGATTGGAGCGTAGCTACCATCAAGACGTTTTTGTCCAGGATGGTATCGAAAAACACCATAGGTTACACGAAAGAGAAAAATTCATTTAATTACTTCCCTAAGGTAACCGAAATGACGTTCGTCAGAGATGAAATGAAGTCCTTTTTTTCAAAAATATATGGGGACTCCATTCATTATGAAACCGAACATTTTTTGTTTGCTGGACACAATGACTTTGACCATATTCGATATTTAGGTGTTGAACTGGAAAAATACTACTCAAAAATATCATCAGACCTAAATATAAAGCTAGATAAGAAACAGTTAATCTATCTTTACTCCACTCAAAAAGCATTTTACTCAGCACTCGGATATGAAGAAGGGCCCATTTGGCTGACAGCGGGATGGTTTTGGGAAATCGTTCATCTCGCACCAAAAGAATGCTATAGCGGTCCACATCCAGAAGCTCCAGCGCTTCATGTTTTCACTCAGTTGATTGTCCATTACATCAATCCACGTGCTCCATTTTGGTTAATCCAAGGCGTTTCGGTGTATGAAAGCGGATGGCTAACTTTTGACAAAATAAAGCAAGTCGTTTGTAATCGAAAAAATGATTTAGACGCTTATTCGATATTTCGAATTCCACTCGACGACGACTTGTTCAAAATCAATGATGGTTATGAGTTAACATATACATTCATAGAGTATATTGTTATAACCTATGGAAAAGAAACATTAATTGACTATATAAAATCCCCAGATTTGATTCGTTCGATATTTAGTTGCACTGAAGAAGAATTTTGGTCAAACTGGGTTAAATTTGTTATTTCGAGGTATATGGGTGTTGAAAATCAATAAACTAATCGTAATTTCAATCTGTATGACTTTAATTGGACTCACAACGGTTGGATGTACTCATTCTGTCACTCAAGACACAACAACGACTTCAACAACTGGTCAATCTAGTGAGACTTTGACAATTGACTTTGATTATTTCAATCAGATCCTTCCAAGTACGGACGCGATTCGATTTCAACTAAGCAATGCTAATATTACATGGTTTTGGCAATCCCCTCCGGTGATATCTCCTGATGGAACCGAAATGTATTGGGAAAAATTATATCTTCAATCGATGATGTAGAAATCTGGTATGTCACGAAAGTGGACGGCTATTGGGAGAGTAGCAGAAAGCTCACAATTGAGGGAATTACCGGTTCAATGGGTTCACCTGTATTTCTTGACAATCCGGACGAAATGTACTTTATGAATCTGAATGATTCAGGAACTTTTCATATCTATAAAGTAACCAGAACTGACAATATTTGGGGAAATCCAGAATTAGTTGATATTCCTGTTCCTCCCTCAAAAGTTTTTAATTGGGCTTTTTCAATAGCCAATAATTTGAATGTCTATTTCACTTTGTCCTCAACATTTGAAGATGAAAATTCCAAAATCTACGTATCAAAATACAATAATGGGGCTTATGGGGAACCAGAGGCACTTGGATTTAATGACGACTCATATGGAACGAGTTCTCCTTCCATTGCTCCTGACGAAAGCTATATAGTATTTGATACAGACCGTCCTAATGGATATGGTTATCATGATATCTACATTAGCTATTTAGATGAATTTGGTCATTTTGGTACTCCAGTAAATATGGGGAACTTGGTAAATACCGATGAAGAAGAACTCTTACCAATCATCTCCCGAGACGGGAAATTCTTGTTCTTTATCGCAAAAAGAACAACCGATGTCTTCTGGGCAGTATATTGGATCAGCATTAACGAACTATCCGTTATCAATATCGATTAATTATCTGAATGTATTACACACGAAAGGAATCAATTAAAATGGGGAAAAAAGGATTACTTCTTATCATATTGCTAATCAGTGCGCTTCTCTTGTTGGGATGCGACCAAGGTATTGAATCAATAACGACGACTTCAACTTCTTCGCTGACAACAGAATTCATTGTACTCGACTACATGAACCAGGTCATTCCATCCAATGTCGCACTTCGTTTTGAACCAAGTGGGTACCTTTCTGATCATACTTGGCGTTGGCACGGAGCACCTGTATTTACACCAGATGGAACTGAAATGTATTGGTCAAAATACATTACAGAGTCTGATACAGTCGAAACGTGGTACACTCAACAAGAAAATGGAGTTTGGCTTCCCCCTCAAAAACTAGTTATTGATGGAATCGATGGAGCAATCAATTGTCCAGTATTTGTAAGTGGTGATGAAGGGTTATATTTCTTGAATGTTGATGGAATCGATTTTACCATCTACCGTGCGACTAGAAGTGAATCCGGTTGGCAAAATCCCATCAGTATAGATCTTCCAATACCAGATGGGAAAAAATTAGGTTGGAGTTTTACAATCGCAGAAAACAGAAATATTTACTTTTCACTTTGGTCGTTGGACGGATCTGAAAGCACAAAGATTTATCGTTCGATATATATGAATGGGTCCTATAACGATTTAGAAGAATTAGAAGCATTAAATACGGGAACGCTTGGCACCGGTGGACCTGCCATCGCTAAAGATGAGAGTTACATTATCTTTGATTCTCTGATTGTTGGGGGAACTTCACAGCATGATCTTTACATCAGTTATAAGAATGTTGATGGTGACTTTTCTGCCCCAATAAATTTGGGCCCACAAATAAACTCTGATACAGAAGACTCAAGCGCAACCCTCTCTCCCGATGGAATGTATCTCTTTTTTACGACGGTGAAAACCTCTGATTTAGGATACAATCCTTATTGGATTAAAATGGATGAAATCGATGCTTTCAAACCATTTCTAGATTGAAATCAATGCGTTTTATTGATGTAAAGTATATCCAAAGAAATGATTTACATATATATGAAAATGGCTTAATTTAGACATTTTCCCTAACGAAAGAAAAAACTCTAGTAAAATTCACTAGAGTTTTTTTGTCATTTCTCATTCAATCTATTTATCAGATGATTGTTTTGGTAAAAATGGTATTGAGATAAGACCCCAGGGTTCTTTAGCCAATACCCGTAGTCATAAAGATTTGTAATGGACTGATAATATCCGCCTAAAGTCAACTCTGCGATATACAACGAAGTCGTTGACGCATAATACTTTCCACTGCTATCTCTTTTTATAGAATATTGTTCAACAAGCCATCCATAATCTGTTTCAATGAACTTGGAAATGTAATCCTCGGATGTCCTGTTCGAAGAAAGAAGCTCTAATTTCTAAACTTCAGTCTTTTCATTTGTTCCTTCCAAGGCTTGAATTAGAAAACACTGAAAATTTAATTTCAGTGCGAGATATATTGATAAAAACAATTTAACAAATGAACGCTCTATTTCTTCTTTACTGGGAAGTAAGCGATGTACTTTGGTTGATCTTTTTCTGCAGGTTCAATTAAAGTCATGAACTGAGAAACATCCGTTCTTAAATCATGATTTTTTTTATACTCTTCCAGTTCTTTAAGGGCATCTTGGTCGCTTAATTCTGCGATTGAGCGGACTGTAAGTTGAATGCAAAGTTGTTCTTTCGACTCAATGACTTGAACGCCTTGGTCAGTCTTAGCGTTTGGACTAACTACATTGTACAGTACATAAGAATAAATTTTCTTTGCGCCTTGAGACATTGACATCAAAAAAAAGTACTGTTTCTTTTCTGCTTCACCTTGAGATTCTAAGTATTTTCTCATTTTCTCATGAGCGCCACCATAGGATTCTTCAAAGGATTCTGCAGCTGAAAACAAAAAAGCTAAATGCATGGGATTTAAACTCACTACCTTGATTTCTAGACTCATAACGCTTTTGTATACTCGTAACTGCCTAATTAGACATCATTAGAGTACATCTCCTTTTCTTATAACGCTTTAGAATTCATTGGTTTGTAAGTAATACTTTTGAGGTCATTCTCATTATACTAGATTTTAGTAATGAATAAAATAGGTGTTGAATGTGTTTCGAGCGAATCATATCTTTTGTTATGTATTATTTCAATCCGAGATTGAAGTTAAGTCAGATTTTTCTTTCCGAGCGTGAAAAACCTTTGGATGACATCATCTAGTTTGAAAGAGTTTATCCCAATCAAATACGATTGAATCGTGTTATTCCAAGGGCGGTACCATTTGGGTTCGATTTTATCTATTCCCAAATAAGCCCCTAAAACACTACCCACAGTCGCTGCGGTGCAATCATTGTCATATGCCATCGCAACAGTCTCAGATATACCTAAAGTGAAGTTTTCTTGTCCTAAATGGATTCCCCAAACCGTCAAACAGGCGTTGTTGATGGCATGGACCCAACTCATCCCAACAAATCTCTCTTTTACTAGTCCATTGGCAATTTGATAATTCTTTACTTCTTTCATCACGGATAATGCCCAAGACATTTGTTTGTAAAACTCTGAATCTTTTGGGATGAAATCCAAGGCTTCAATCATTGATTTGTCGATATTTGAAGATGTAAATGCTAGAGATATTAAAGCACTGAAATAGATTGCACTATGGATTCCGCTGTCTCGATGGGACAAAGAAGCATCCTGATAAGCCAGCCTTGTGGCCTCTTTGGGATTGCCTGGAAATACATAACCATATCCATCGATTCGAATCGCTGCGCCAATATACTCTAGTTCGTTGTTGTTGGGGATGGCTGCGATGCTTGGAGAAATGCCATTGAATAGATTTGTCAAAGTTGTTCGTTCGGCGGTATATGTACATTCCAGTGGTAAGTACTTCATCCAAAATGCAGCGACGTCATTGGTCGTTAACGCATTGCCATGTTTTTCCATCATTAACAGTGATAACAAAGTATAGGCAATATCGTCATCTGTTGGTAAAAAAGTCATTTCACTTCGCGTAAAATGACGTCCTTTGCCAACTAAATATCGAGGGCTATCTGGATTAGGTGCTTTTAGAAAATAATCTTGAGGCGGGAATTCTTGCCCAGGAACAGATGAAACAAAGTTTAAGAGTTGTCCAATTTCGATTAATTCAACTGGAGCTCCAAGTGCACATCCCGCAAACCTTCCGACAATTGCACCACTCAGTTTATTAAAATAAGTTTGTAAATCCATACAATGAACTCCTTCAAGGTAATCTTAATTATAGCGTTTCAGTCCTTCTTCGATGATATCCCAATACTTTTTGACATCAATTGATGTCGCCACAAAAGTGTTCTTAGGCAATTTCATGTAGTCAAAGATATCACAGTTGGTTCTACCGTAACTCGATCCTTTCGAAATGTCGATGTCACAATGAACGAATGATAACTGAACCACCGAAGGATCAATGATATACGCAAGCGTAACGGGATCGTGCAGTGGTCCGCCCTCAAAGCCAAAGACCTTTTTTTGATTTTCGTTAAAGACTTTCATTCGTCTTGTGAAGAACAAAGATGCACTATTCTGAATTTTTTCCATTCTGGCAATGATTTCAGGGAGCACTAAAACTTGTCTTGTCACATCTAAGCCAAACATCTTAACGGTGCATCCTGAATGAAAGACAATATAGGCGGCTTCTGGATCACATTGAATATTGAATTCTGCAGCTGGCGTGACATTCCCGTTTGTAAAAGACCCGCCCATTAAGATCACTTCTTCAATGTGCTCTTTAATTCTTGGTTCAACTTTCAATGCTAGGGCTAAATTTGTCATTGGTCCAGTGGTTACCATCGTAATTTGTTCTTTACTATTCAGAAGTGTTTCAACGATGAAATTCACTGCGTTACGTGGATCAATTTCAATCTTTAACGGAGGAAAATCAAATCCGTCCAATCCTGATTCCCCGTGTATTGCTGGACAAACTTCCATTTCTTTGATAAGCGGTTCGGGTACACCAAGACATACCGGAACGTTGATTTCAAGATACTGGACGATGTTTAATGCATTTAATCCAGTTTTGGCAAGTGTTTGATTGCCGCATTCAACGGTAATTCCGCATAGTTCAATCTCGGGATGATTCCCTGCAAGCAAGATAGCAATGGCATCATCGTGTCCTGGATCACAATCCAAGATTATTTTATGTTTTTTCATTTTCTTCCTCCGAATGGGTCTTCATAAATTGTTCAATCATTTCAAATGTAGGTATCGCATTTTGTGCCCCAAGTGTTTGAATCGTCAATGAGGAACCTGCAGAAGCAAAATTCATGGCTTCTTCAATCGTTTTACCTTTGAGAATTTGAGACACAAAAACTCCGATGTAAGTATCTCCTGCTGCTGTAGTATCGATGACATCTACGGGATATGCCTTCTGCCAAACAATAGAGTGTTTGTCCATATAAACACTACCTCTCTTTCCAAGTGTCAGCAAAACAGAATCTACGCCTTTATATAAGAGAAGTTTCATAGACTCTTTGACAAGATTTTGATTGACGGGATTGATTCCTGACAAAGTTTCTATTTCTATCTCATTCACAACCAAAACATCTATGAATGTATATAACGTATCTGGCAATGATTGTGCAGGAGCGGCATTCAACACTGTTTTTAGGTTTAAAGATTTGGCTTCTCTAAATACAGTCTCAATAACATTCAAAGGTATTTCAAGTTGTGATATCAAAACATCATTTGGTTTTGCTTGGCTTTTCAATAGAGCACAAATCTGATGAGTGTCATGGATCTTGTTGGCGCCAGAATCAATGATGATTCGGTTATCTCCGTTTTCCACAAAAATCCCAGCCACACCACAATTGAGGCTCTCAATTTCTGAGATATGACTGCAGTCCACACCGTAGCCTTCTAAACGATGCTTACATTCTTGAGACAAAGAATCTGCGCCAATACTTCCAATCAGTAATGTCTGAACCCCTTGTTTGGCACATGCGACCGCTTGATTGGCACCTTTGCCGCCTGGAGACATTAAAAAGCCATTGCTTCGAATGGTTTCTCCTTGCATAGGAACCCGATCTATAGAGAAAACCAAGTCCATGTTGATGCTTCCTAACACATATATTTTTCTCATTATTATCTCCATCATGTTTTCGCTGAAACCATCGATTCGGCTTCACAGAATTTTTTTCATAACTATGGATGTTGAATTCACTAATTTATCATTGCTTGAAGACGAAGTGAAGACTAATTTACTGAAACCAACGTTGGGTCTTGTTTGCGATTTTCACAAGAATAAGCATAACTGGGACTTCCACCAATACACCTACAATCGTCGTAAGGGCGACTCCAGGATTTAATGGGAATAGTGCAATCGCAACAGCGACGGCCAGCTCAAAGAAATTGCTCGCGCCAATCATTCCTGCAGGAGCGGCAACATCGTGAGGAAGCTTCATAAATTTAGCAGCTCCATACGCGATGATAAAAATCAAAAAAGTTTGAAGAATGAGTGGAATGCTTATCAACACAATATGCAGAGGGTTCTTAAGTATCAGTTCGCTTTGCAGTGAAAATATCAAAACTAAAGTCAATAATAATCCTGCAATTGTGATTTTACTGAATTTCGGAATGAAAACAAAGTTATAATTTTCAATTCCTTTCTTTCGAATCATGAAATATCTTGTTAAAGACGCAGCTAACAAAGGAATCACCACAAACAACACAACAGATAGAAATAACGTCGCCCAGGGTACGGCAATTCCTGTGATGCCTAACAATAACCCCACTATTGGTACAAACAAAACAAGAATTATAAGATCGTTCGTAGCGACCTGAACCAATGTATAAGCAGGGTTCCCTTTGGTAAGACTGCTCCAAACAAACACCATAGCAGTACACGGTGCTGCACCAAGCAAAACAGCCCCTGCTAGGTAATCGCTCGCCAGACCGACTGGAATTAGCGTCTTGAAAATTACAAGGAAAAACAAACTCGCAATTGCGAACATTGTAAATGGTTTAATGAACCAATTAACAACCCAAGTCAGATATAAGCCTAACGGATTCTTTCCTACATGTTTCACTGATGTAAAATCTATTTTTAACATCATAGGGTAAATCATCACCCAAATCAATATTCCGATCGGGATGTTTACATGATACAATTCGAATCGGTTTAAGAATGTTGGAATAGAAGGCAGAAAATTCCCGATCAGAACACCAAGAACCATACAACCCAACACAAATAAAGTGAGATACGTTTCAAAGAAACTAATCTGCTTTTTTTCTGTATCCATACAATCACCTCTCATAAATATCATTTATTCAACATAAGAAATTATTTCATTTTATGGAAGATTTCAAAGTCATCATATTCATCAACTTGCCAAGTTTCCTCGGGATTAAATACATGAGCCTATTTTGAACAGATTGCATAAAATTATGGGATATGACAAATTTTCTTCGATGTAAATTTTTAGCGATTCCTTTTCCTACCTTTTCAGGATCCGCTTTAAATTCTTTCGGGATAGGCAATGATTCAGCGGATCTTGTATTTGTAAGCGGTGGGTGAATAAGATGTGCTGTGATTCCGCTGCCACGATATTCTAGATTCAAAGATTTGGCCAATGTTTCTATCGCGCCTTTGCTGCAGGCATAAGGGCTTAAATTAGCAAACCCCATGACTCCAACACCTGAACTCGTTAAGAATATTTTACCGGCCTTCTGTTTTTTCATCATCGGGTCAACCGCTCTAATCAGATGAACAGCACCAAGAAAATTAACATCAAACGTGTGTTGATATTCTGCATCTGTTGAGTCGATAATGCTTTTAAAAACGGTATGACATGCATTGTGAATCGCATAGTCAATGGTTTGAAACTTTTCATAGATTTGTTGAACACAATTGTCAACTTTTATACCATCCGTAACGTCACACTCCAAAGCAAATAATTGATTTGGATAAAGTAGTAAAGTATCGTTTAAATGCGACAAGGATATGTCAAGAATTGCTACTTGATTCCCTTTTTCCAAAAGTTCTTTCGCAATATAATATCCAATGCCTTCATTTGCTCCGGTAATAATAACTGTTTTTATGTTCTTCATTTTTGTCCCCTCAATATGATTGATATGTATTGTTAATATTTATTTCTTAAACCTCTCCAAGTATATATTAGTCGTTAAAAATATTATATCCTATCCGACCAATTTATAAAATACGCTGGTTCGTTTTTCATATGATTTTATCAGTCAAATGCAAATTGAATTCGTTTGAGATCGCGTCTAGGATTATAGACAATTCAATAATCAATGTGTCAAAATTGCAAAAGCCCAATTCACTATCTTGCTGAATTGGACTTAAGTTACTGTATTAAAGATTAATTAACCTACATATCCCCACACTTCAATTCCACCTTGTGCGTTCCAAATGGGTTCCCAACCTGGTGGTTTTATTGGAGATTCAATATTGATTGTTGTAAAGGTGCACATTTCGAAAACGAACACCCCAACAGTTGATACAGAAATTGGGATGATGATGCTGCTTAAACTAGTGCAAAAGGCAAACGCACTTGAGCCAATAGTCGTAAGCGAGTGTGGCAATATGAGGCTGCCTAAATTTGGATCATTTTCAAATGCATGGTCCTTTATTTCCAAAATGCCTTCAGAAATAACAATGCTTGTTAATTCGATGTCTTCTATAAAAGCGCCCACTCCGATACTTGTTACTGCAACACCCAAATAGTAGGAAGGAACCACGATATCTAACGTATTGCCTACACGGCCAGTCACTTCGTAAGTCGAATCGAATTTCAATGTATAAGTGAGATAAGAAGTCCATGACGCATACAATGTTAAATCATTAACTGGCATTGATGTGAAAGCATAAGGCGTAGTGAGTTCTACATCACTAAACCATCCATCAAAGCCATAACCATCTTTGGTAGGATTTGCAGGTTCCGTTACGGCAGTATATTCTATTTGTAAAATCGAATCTACTGCAGAGCCTTCATTACTATCAAAAGTGATGGTTGAAGTGTCTGTCGATGGAGCAAGCCCCCACACTTCTACTCCGCCCATGTAGTTCCAATCGTCTGCCCAACCATCAGGTTTTCCAGCCGAATCGATAGATAAGGTTGCTGCTTCACAATATGTGAAAGTGTACTGGCCAATCGTTGAAACGGAAATGGGGATGTTTATACTACTTAAACTTACATCATTAAAAAATGACATAACCCCAATTGTAGTTAATGAAGTCGGTAATGTTACATTAATTAAATTACTATTGTCATAAAAAGCGTAATCTTTAATTTCCAGAACGCCTTCAGATATAACAACTTCAGTTAAACCATATGTGTCAAAGGCGGATATCCCAATACTTGTTACTGCGATTCCTAAATAGGTTGACGGAATCACAATATTCTTCGTTTCTCCTAAATGTCCAATGACCTCGTATGTTGAATCTTCCTTTAATGTATAACTAAGATAAGAGGTCCACTTTGCATAGATTGTTACATTATCAACAGGCATGATAGTGAAAGTGTACGGAGTTGTTAATCCAGAGTCACTATACCAACCAGAAAAATCATAGCCATCTTTTGATGGATTTGTAGGAAGAGAAACAGCAGAACCTTCTACTTGCACGACAGGCTTGATTGTAGATCCACCATTGGTTTCAAAAATCATTGCTGAAGATCCAACAGGGACGTAGGATACTAAAGGTCCATAGTACGTTATGATACCCCCGAATCCATCCCTTACTACAAGGTATGATCTCGCAAACAATAAATTATCAGGTACGGATGAGACGTACTCTAACGTATTTGAGTTCATAAGTGGAGCGCGGTAGACATGTTCACAATTCGAATAGGATAGACTCGGTAATTTTTCTTGAACTGAAGCAACAATACCATATTCAATGATTGTATATCCCGCCGGAATTGATAGTTGAGATAAATAGGAATAATATCCTGCTCTTAATGATACTTCTTGCGTCGCTACGAGAGGCACTGCAGTGGGAGCTGACGCTGCATAAACTGCAGTGATGCTTTTATCTGCTAAAACTGTAAGTTTGTACGAAGATGCATATGATACGATTGCTGCATTCGCATCTTCCCAATGACTAAACACTTGTTCCGCGGGAGGTGCATCAGCAACAACAGTCACTTCTGTGTTGAAGTTATACGTTCCACTACCACTTCCATTTGCAACGGACAAAGTGAAAGTATCAGTTGTCGTTTTTTCATACTGCAAAATGAATACGGTGTCTTCTGTAATGTTCGTAAGTGATTTATCCCACTTACTTGCAGTCACGGAATAGCCTGGCTTTGTTGGTTCAGTGAATCCACCATCAGCGACAGCTGTTTCTCCATCTACAACATAATTTAGATCCAGGAATTTTCCATTGGAATCTAAAAACACTGCAAGATGAGCATCACTTGGTGAAAACAAAGCTTTTACAGACATTCCTTCTACAATGTTAAATTCATCTGCAATTGCAGAATTGAATTCTACAACATTATTGATGACCCAATATTTAAAGGTGTAGCCTGCGCTTGATGCTAAACTTGCATCAAATTGTAAAGTGGAGCCATATTGCGCATCTGTAATAACGGTGTCAATGTGATTAAATTCATCAAAATAGGATTCCACATTAAATGTAATCGGACTAATTCCTCCAGCGTGGACAGATTGACCGCTTATGATAAAAGCAAACATAAAACTAAAGATAAGTAATAGTATTTTTTTCATTTTCATCACCCAAATAATTCTTCGCTACAAATGGTTCCTGAACCGAAGTCCCCACTCAGAGCGATACTTTCTTCTAGTGTAAATTCAATAATTTCAATTTCCGGAATTTCATAAATCTCTTTTTTAGTCATTTTTCTACTTCCTCTCCAAATTTTGTTTGCAATATAAATATACTAAACAGAACGTATAACTTAGACACATAAAGAAGCAGTATATCTTAATAGGTTGGTAATGTATACGGCTTAGTATAAACTAATTCTATTAATACAATAATACCTCATTTAAATCTCTAATTTTAGACATTTATTAGCTTTTAAGCTGCCTAAAAGGTAAAAAGGATATTTAGAATTTTCAACTGTCAAAGGTACTTTTGAAATTGTTTTTAGGACTCACCTTAAATATCTTTCTGAATTCTACTCGTTATTTATTATTGAGCATTAAAAATAGCGGCTCATGCGAGCCGCTATCATAAAATAATTTAGTTTAAAATATCAATAAATTCCATCAATGCAAAATTGAAGTATGTTCCTAACAAAAAAATGAAAAAGAGCAATACATCATAGATTTAATCTAAACGAAGATTCTTCATCAGTTAATTCTTCATTTTTTCTTGCAAATGGTAACTCTCTCGATTTCATCATCTTATTGTAGACCTCAAGCTTAGCATAAAAAATGTTCTTTCGATTCATGGCTTTGGTTTGATTGTTCGAATTTGTAAGATAATAGAAAAGCTCATACTCATCAGAGTATTTTAAGTTTGTTAAGATGCTACTTAACCAAAAATCCCAGTACATCGAAGCATCTAATTTGATTCCTGAATCGCCGCTTATGTAAATAACCCCAACGCAAAACATCCCAAAAGTGGTTTTATTGATTCGGAAGAATATAACCATTATGATAAAATAAATTGGAACTACTATAAATATAATAGCGATCTCAGATGGTGAGTTAGAGGTTTCGAATGCGAGCAATACGGTGCCAATTACTAAACCAAAAATTAAGCCAAAATCGATGAGCCCAGCAAAAAAAATCCTGCCTTTTGAAGGAATTAATTTTTGATACTGTTCGAGATCCATCATAGACGGACTACTTTTTTTTATTCGCATTGAAAATCCTCCTTAATGAAATGAAAAATAACAGTTTCCTGTAATAAAAGTTATTTGAGAGTAATGCCTTGTCATCACCAAAGTTATCTCGTGCTGTATCACAGACCGCTATCCTTACTCCTTTATAATTATTACTCGAATCATTACATCAATATTCAAGTGGCTTTTTCCATTTGAGCAGGTAATCAAATACTGAATGTTTCAATGACTCTAAATTTCAATCTTTTTGATGAAAATAGGCATATGGTTGTCTGGATCGATCTTCCCCGAATCTTCAAATCCTAGAGCCATCCAAAAGGGGATTCCAGTGATGGCGTCGGGGGTTAAATAAATGTTATTAGCCCCATCCGCTTTTAACACGGTTTCAATATGCGTAAAAAGTACTTTTCCAAATCCTAACCTGCGTTTTTCAGGAATGATGTAAAATTCCATGACAAACCCGTATCCAGGGTCTACAATCCCCCGAATTCCACCTAAGTCGATTGCAAAATTAGTAATTCCAATGCATTCTTCATTTAGATAGAAGAGTTCAAGATGCATACTATCTCTAAGTCCTTGAATATTGACTCTTCTTGTAAAGTTTTCGATAATACGTTCTAAATTAGCTTCTTCACCTTTATTCCTTTTTGTTTCCAAAACATATGGAATCCATACTCTTTTTGCGGATTCAATGTCTTGAACTGAGGAAGGCAGAACTTGTACAAAATCATAATTACTCATTTACACACTCCTTGCAGAAATAGTTATTTCGTTGATGCATAGATAAATCGTCTTATAGAATATTAAGTGTACTAAATATTGGATGAATTTTCCTAATTATTATCATTATAACATTATGAGGGGCAAAAATAAATATGCTATTTACTTAAGTTTTTATTTCATTGACAGTCGTCAGCTAAATTCAAAAATGGACTCTATTGATTAATTACTACTTTAAAAAAAACAAAAAATCGACTAAATTAGTCGATTTTATAATGAGTTAAAATTGTGGATTATCAACTAAAAAATAGAATCACTTTCTTTTCCAAAAGGTTCCTCAATTCTTATGGTATGTCATACCATATCGGTATCGCGATAGCTTCTGCAT
>Ga0268276_1002843_pt1 | contig 14190 bp, 15 predicted proteins | sample saktaG_4_FD_190145 | JGI IMG/M metagenome (GOLD analysis project Ga0268276, IMG submission 190145) | Saline water microbial communities from Sakinaw Lake, British Columbia, Canada - sak_2010_1_5_45m | ecosystem: Environmental > Aquatic > Non-marine Saline and Alkaline > Saline ...
CTGTTTTTGGAGAAGATCCAAATAATCCGCCGCCTCTCTTATATAATTCCCTATTATCTAATCGGAGCCTACAACACATTGATCTTGCGTCGTCTGGACTCATGTCTGAGTGGATAAAATTTGAAAAATAATTAATACCATATTTTGCTGTAGCTTCCCACATCGCTATCAAATTAGGGTTGTCCCATTCAAAATCTTTAGTAATTGAAACCGTTGGAATTGGAAAGGTAAATGGTCTGCCTGATGCATCTCCCTCCATTAAACCCTCATAAAAGGCTTTAATAAACATATCCATTTCTGGTTGAAAATCTCCATAAGTTTCATTTTGCGGTTCGCCACCAATAATTATCGGTTGCTTTGCTAAAAAAGACGGCGGTTTAATATCTAAAGAAACATTCAAAAACGGCGTCTGAAAACCAACACGGGTTGGCACCATGCAACTGTACAAAAATTCTTGCATCACCTGTTTTACTTGCTTATAATCTAATTTATCGTATCGGATAAACGGCGCCAATAAAGTATCAAAGTTTGAAATAGCATTAGCTCCTGCAGTTTCTCCCTGCAAAGTAAACAAAACATTAACCAGCTGGCCCATGGCGGTTCTAAGATGTTTTGGTGGCTTGCATTCTATTTTTCCTGGCACTCCGCCGAATCCCTTTATCAGAAAATCATACAAGTCCCAACCTGCACAATAGGGGGCTAATAGTTCTAAGTTGTGTATATGAAAATCTTCATTAGTTGCAGCCTCTCTTATTTCTTTCGGATAAATTTTATTCAACCAATATTTTTTTGAGATATAAGAACCGACGTATTGATTCAACCCTTGCAAAGAAAAGGTCATATTGGCGTTTTCTTTTACCTGCCAATCAACCTCTTTCAAATAACTATCAATTTTTTCTGAAGATTCGTCGCTAACTTTTGCTGCCTCACGGATCGCCCTTCTTTGTTCTCTATATAGAATATAAGATTTAGCAGTTTCAATCAAATCATCTAACATCAATGATTCTTCAACAATATCTTGAATTTGCTCAATATTTGGAATCTCACCTTTCTTAAACCTGCGGTTTAACAAACTAACAACTTTGTCTGAAATTTTCTTTGAAACTTCACCATCACCTTGATTCGTTGCAACAACTGCCTTATGAATTGCTTCTGTGATTTTTTCCTGCTCAAAATCAACAATCCTTCCGTCTCTTTTTTTAACTTTTTCTATATTGATTTTTTCTTTTAACTCTGCTTCCATATTATAACCTATTTGCTTTAATAATCTTTTCTACTGCAACTCGTAATTTTTGTTGCAAAATCATAAAATTTCTTCGGCATACATTACCCTCGTCAGTATGCCTCAAAAATTTTCTGATTTTTCTCTAAAAATTTCTTCGTTTCGCTACGAAAAATTATTAAGCAACGGGTTTTGGGGATAAAAAAATGGCCGTAGCCTTTTATTAATTTTTAAAACTTAAAAATCTTTGAAACGAAAAACTTTTAAGCAGGGAATCTATTCATTACTACATTTTACTCCAACAAAAAGTTAGGTCAAGTCCCACTTTATATACAAAATCTGTGGATAACTAATATCTACGCCACACTTGGCGTGACAAGAAAAAAACGCCATTATTTTAAAGCGTTTTTTGTTATCTTTCACAGTTTTGTTGCTATCACGGTAATTTTTATTTCTCCTTTTTTCAGGTTATTGTCTTTTACTGCGCCGAAAATTATTTGAGCCTTAGGATCAACATTTTTAGTAATAATTTCAGCTGCTTTTTGTATTTCACTTAAAGTGATGTCATTCCCTGAGACAGAAAATAAAACTGCTTTAGCCCCTTTAATGGAAAATTCCAGCAATGGTGAACTAATTGCGCTTTCTGATGCTAAAACTGCCCGATTATCTCCTACCGCTCTGCCTACGCCGAATAGAGCCTGGCCGGAATCTTTCAGAATAGATAAAACTGATGCAAAATCGATATTTATAATTCCTGGAACTAAAATTAAATCTGTTATTGATTGAACCGCCTCTCGTAAAATATCGTCACAAATTAAAAACGCGCTTGATACCGTGGTTTTTTCGTTAATAACTTTTAAAAGTTTATCGTTAGAAATTACTAGTAGCGCATCGACTTTTTCTTTTAATTCTCTGAGAGCTCCTTCTGCTATTTTTTTTCTTTCTAATCCTTCAAAAGAAAAAGGCGTTGTGACCACTGCTATAGTTAAAATGCCGAGATTTTTTGAAATCTCAGCAATAACTGGTGAAGCTCCGCTGCCTGTCCCGCCGCCAAGCCCACACGTCACAAAAATCATATCTGCTCCCTTTAAGTTTTCTAAAATAACTTGTTTAGATTCTTCTGCTGATTTTCTACCCAGGCTTGCATCCATGCCGGTCCCAAGACCTTTTGTGATATTTCTTCCTATCAAAATTTTTTTGGGACACTCCTTGGGTCCTTTAGAAAAAAACAGAGCCTGCGCATCTGTGTTTGCTGCTAACAGCTCGACTTCTTGTATTTGGAATTTCGTCTGTCCGTGTAGATTAGCTATCCTTAAAACTGTATTAGATCCAGAGCCACCTACTCCTATAACTTTAATTTTCGGTTGCATATAATCTTCATGGTTTGAAGGCCTTCAAAATTTTTTTTAACCAAAGACCTATCTTCCCAGCAACTCCCAGTATACCCTCTTCTTCATCAGAATCAAGTCCTTCTAATGCTAAACCGGCCACAGTGGCTAATGCAGGATCATTTTGCAAACCGATAATTCCTTTCGGCACCCCTATTTCACAAGCAAGTTTTAATGTTTCTTTCGTAAGTTCTTTTATTCTTGGAATTTTTGCCCCACCTCCAGTTAAAACAATCCCGCCCGGCAACATCTCTTGCTTGTTTATTTTTTTCAATTCTTTTTGAATCAAATTTAAAATTTCAGAAACTCTTGGCTCGATAATATCCACTAAATCTTTCTTCGTAAAGTCAAGTAAATCTGATTTTTCGAAAACCTCAATTTTTTTTCTCGATTGATCTTTTTTGTCAGAGGAACCATTAGATCCTATTTTGGCAAGCATGCATGTGCCATACTGCTTTTTAATCGATTCTGCAATCGAGATTTCTGTTTTGAGGCCTATTGCGATATCATTTGTGATGTTCGCCGATCCAATCGGAAAAACGGCCATATGGATTAATTCACCCTCTTCAAAAACCGCCAAAGACGTTGTAGCAGAACCGATATCAATTAGAGCGACACCTAATTCTTTTTGTTGCGGGGTTAAAACAGCATTAGCGGCAGCCAATGGAGAGGGAATAATATCTAATATTTGTAATTTTGAATTCAAAACGGCTTGAGTTAAATTTGTAAAATATGACTGAAAATAACAAAGTAAAAGTACTTTTGCTTCAAGTCTAATACCAGCTAAGCCTTCTGGCTGTTTTATGCCTTTTCGGTCATCTATAATAAACTCCCTAGGGATAACCTCTAGCACTTCGTCCATTTTGGAAATATTTATTGCTTTTGTCGCCTGTAAAACTCTATCAACATCTTCTCCGGAAATTATTTGGTCAGCCCTAGAAACAGAAATTATTCCATCAGAAGGAATAATGTAAAGGTGGCTGCCACCGATGTTAACAAAAACAGATTTAATTTTTCTGTTGCAATCTTTTTCAACTCCAGACATTATTATTTGCACATTTTTTGAAGTCTCTTCGATATTAACCACGGCGCCCTTGCGAAGGCCAAAAGAAGGAGTCTCTGCATATGACAAAACTTCCCAGTCCTTTCCTTTTCTTTGGACCACTAACGTCTTGATGCTATCTGTCCCTATGTCTAAACCTGTGACAATATTGCCGCGCGCCATGTATTATTTTATATTAGATAAATATTCTTCTTCTTTTTTTTCCATTTTTTCTGCCTCTTTTTTTGACTTCTCGTGGTCATATCCACACAGATGCAAGATTCCATGAACAAACACTTTTAACACCTCATCTCTTATAGAAATCTTATATTTTTTAGCGTTCTTTTTAACAATTTCGGGACAAATTATAATTTCTCCTAAATATTTCTTACCCTGATGGCTTCGACTGAGCTCAGCCGAATGTTCCATGCCGAAGGATTCTTTTAACTCAAACGAAAGAACGTCCGTTGCTTTGTTCTTTCTCCTAAATTTTTTATTAAGCTTTCTTATCTCTTCCTTATCAACAAAAGCCAAGGATATTGTTTCTATTTTTCTATTTTCGCTTAATAATACCTTTTTTGCAACTGCGGAAAAAAATATTTTATCCACAGCGTGCAAAAAAGGGTGCCCCGTTAAATTATTTATTTCAATCATTTTGATATCTCTAATTTGTAAATTCAAAACTGGAAATAATTTTACTAAAAGCTTTTGTGTAATCATCTCTTATTTCTTTATCTTTTACTTTGTCTTGCGACGAGACATAAACATATTCATTAATCCTGTATTGGAGGCTATTGTGGAAAAGAGAAAAATATTTTGTTCTTCCGAATCCTGCCAAATCTAAAAATCCTTCAAGCGCTTCCTCGCCTGTTATCTTAATATCACCAGGAAGAGACCCTATCCCGTTTTTCAGGTTGTCCGAGATGCAATTAACTATGATTTCTAAAATAGCCCCGCTTGAAAGGCCGGAAGGAAAATATCCCAGATCTCCAAAATCATCAGGATATCTTTGGTCTTTAAATCTAAAAACTCCTATTTCATAAACAAAAGCATTATTTAATTTGTTATTTTTACAATCTGTCAAAAGCTGGTTTATATTCTCTTCGGAGTAGATTGTTTTTTCTTGTGCAACCCAGTTTTTCGGGGTTTGCAATTTAAACCCATAATATTTATTCTCGATAAGATAATTATTTATTTTGCTAGAAAAAAAATAGCGAGGAGGAAAAAATACCGCTAATAAAGCAAGTAAAATAATTACCACAACGACAGAGAATCGTGCAGTCTTGTTCTGTAGAAAAACGGGTTGACTTTTTACCATTACCTTATTTTACAACATTTCTGACAATAAGCAAAAACCCTTTTATACGAAAAAATCGCCTCAAGAGCGATTTTTTATTTTATTTAGCTAAAAGTTTTTTTATAATTTTGGAGATCTCTGAATTATCTGTCCCGATAGTTTCGCTATCGAGGATCCTCGATGCCGACTTCGCCGAGCATGCTCGATAAAATCGGCACCGCAGTCGGGACCTTTCCCTTTATTTTGCGAGCATTTCTTTCACAATCTTACTGATTTCCGAATTGTCAGCCCTACCCTTAACTTTTGGCATTAAGTCTGCCATTATCTTTCCCATATTCCCTAGGCCACTTTGTGGCCGGGATCCCGGCTCGCCTTCGGCGAGCTTAGGGACTTTTCCTACAACTTTTGCAACCGACTCTTGAATTAACTTCTTCAGCTCTTGTTCTGACAACTGCTCTGGCAAATACGTTTTTAAAATTTCGATTTCTTTTTTTTCTATCTCTGCCAACTCTTGTCTGTTGCCTCGCTCATACAAAGCCACGGCATCATTCCTTTTTTTAATCTCAGAAAAAATAACCTCAACTATTTGTTCGTCAGTCAGTTCCGAATCTTTTATCAAATTCTGCTCTGTTGCATCTGGTTTTTCTTTAGATATTTTATATCTCTTTTCTTTTTCCTTAGTAATAATAGAAGCTAGTAACATACGCAAGGTTCCAACCAAAAATCGCTCGCCCGATTTCAAAGATTCATTAATAGAATTTTGTATCTGCTGTTTGAGCATGATAACTATTAATAAAATTAATAATTATTACTTTGGCTTCGCTAATTTGTCTGCTATTATCTTCTCGGCTTTTGTTTTAACTCTCCTAATAGCAGACCTTTTCTTGACCAAATCAGATTTTGCTCTTTTAAAAAACCTTTCTTTTCTTATTTGGAGTAAAACTCCAGATTGACGCACGGTTTTTGTAAATCGGTGCGCCAAGTTCTGCGAAGTCTCTTTGTCTTTTTTAGTAACTTGTACTGGCATTTTATTTTACTTTTTTAATTCTATTTTTCATTTCTTGTACGACCTTGTCAAGTTTTATTTCCTTTTGAGCTCCTGTGTCCATGTCTCTCAGGGTAATAAAATCTTCTAATGCTTCTTTTTGTCCAAAAATTAAAACCCATTTAATTTGCATTTTATTGGCGGATCTTAATTGGGCCTTTAAAGAATCTTTTGAAAATGCTTCTGCTACAGGAATTTTAGCTGCCCTAAATTCTTCGAACAGCTTCATGCTTTTTCTTTTTGCTAATTGGCCGAGTTGAGCTAAAAATATTTTTGGTTCTTCTTGTTTCGGGCCCGTTTTCATTTCCCTAGTTTTCATCAAACTTATTATTCTCTCTATCCCGGCTGCCGAACCACAACCAGGAGTATCTCTGCCACCGAGTATTTTTGATAAATTATCATATCTTCCACCACCAATCAATGTGCCCAATGATTTTCCTTCGGGGTCCCCTGTGGGGGTTGTTTCGATAATTTCAAAAACGGTTTTTGTGTAATAATCTAATCCGCGAACCAAATAAGGATTTAACGTGTATGGCAATTCTAACTCATCTAAAAATTCTAAAACCTCTTTGAAGTGCGCATGGCACTTTTCGCAAAGATGATCAATTATCTGTGGGGCGCCGGCTTTTACTCTCTGACACTTTTCTTCTTTACAATCTAAAATTCTTAATGGATTTTCTTTTAATCTTCTCTGGCAATCGGAACATAAAGACGAACGCCTGGATTTAAGATAACCTGCCAGAATTTTTTTGAAATATGGCCTGCACTCTGAGTCTCCTATGGAGTTTATTTCAATCGTCAGATTTTTAAATCCTAATTCTTTCAAGACGTCGTAGCTCATTTGGACAACTTGCCCATCTATGGAAGGACTGCCTTCTCCTATTACTTCAAACCCAAATTGATGAAATTGGCGAAATCTTCCTGCTTGAGGTCTTTCATATCTAAAAAATGGACCTATATACCAAAGTTTTACCGGTTGAGGCAAATTGTGCATGCCATGCTCTAAATAGCTTCTCATAACGGCGGCGGTTCCTTCCGGTCTCAAAGAAACTATATCTCCTCCCTTTGTCCTAAAAGTATACATTTCTTTGCCAACAATGTCTGTGTCGTCTCCAACCGCTTTTTGAAAAATTTCGGCAAACTCCAAAATAGGAGTTTCAATTTTTTCAAAACTATAATAATTAGCAATAGATTCAACTGCTTTTTGAACTCTTTTAAAATAAACCTGGTCTTCTGGCAATATGTCGTGCATCCCAGTCAATGTTTGGTATTTTATTTTTGACATAAATATATTTAAAATTTTATCTAATAGGACGGCCTAGATATTTCTGACAAATTTGTTATGGGAAGAATTCTTAAAAATGCTTTTCCAATTATGTCTTTTTTCAAGACAACTCCCCAAAATCTTGAGTCATAAGAATGTTCTCTATTGTCTCCTAAAACAAAGTATTCGTCGGTCTTTAATGTAATGTTTTTATCTCCGTATGTTTTTAAATCATTCGGCAAATATTTTTCATCTAAAACAGACGCTTCGCCATCTTTAGCTATTTGAACTTCGCCATTTGTTATATCAACTGTTTCTCCTGGGAGACCTATAACTCTTTTAATAAAGCGCTGGTTAGAATATCCTGGTATAAAACTCGCATTAAAAACAACTACGTCGCCTCTTTGCGGGCTGGAAAGCCTGTAAGAAATTTCATCAATAATTAGATAGTCGCCCGAAGCAAAATTTGGAGACATTGATGCTCCGCTCACAATAAATGGCTGGAATAGAAAGTAACGAATCGGTGCCACTATTATAAAAGCTATAATGGCTATTTTTATAATTTCCCAAACAAACGGCAGATATCTCTTAATTCCCCTTTTCTCCTTTATTCCTCCTATATTTTCAGGCAAAACAGATTTATTTTCGGTGTCCATAAAAATTTTGTAATTAGTCAGTTAATTTAAATATTTTATCATATTTTTAAAGTAATTACAAGTCCTTATTAAGCACAAAAAAAATGGGGTTGCAGACGAACGTCTACAACCCTTATATGTGAAAAAAGAAATAACTAAATAGAGAACGTCACGCGCTGATAGACGAGCCTACTTCGCTTGCCTGTCTTTCCGACATCTGCAGAATTCTGCGGAGTGCTAGAGGATCAACCCGAATTTTTCGTTCTTTTTTGACAGCATCTTGCAATCGTTTGAGGTCTGCCCCTGAGTCCAGACTTACTTTAAGCTGCTTCGCATGCTCGATAATTGATTTCTCGTGTTTGCGAAGTCTTCTGAGCGAACGAACAATCCCTCTTTTGGGCATAAAATACCCCTTCCTAAATGGGCCTCGAGACAGGAACACGTCAACGGCGAGCAATGAGTATTTCTAAATAATACCACCTCCTTTTCTTAAATAAGTTATCAACGTTCTACAAACAGCATTAAAATATGCTGACAAAATTTATCATAGCTCTGCCAATAATCGATGTCAACCTTCCATCTTGCGAATAAAACAGAGAGTGATACAATATAAAAAACATGATAATAGTTGCCGGCTTGGGAAATCCAGGGAAAAAATTTAAAGATACCCGCCATAATGTTGGATTTATGGCGGTTGACTTATTTGCGGAAAATAATAATTTCCCTGAATTTAAGTTACAAAAAAAATCAGGTGCTTTAGTCTCAGAAAAAGACGATATCTTGCTGGTAAAGCCGCAAACCTTTATGAACGATTCTGGAAAATCAGTAAAAAGCTTAACCTCAAATTCTGAAGTTTCAAATTTAGTTATCGTGCACGATGATATCGATTTGCCGGTTGGAAAAATAAAAATTGTAAAAGAAAGAGGCTCGGCTGGGCATAAAGGAGTTGAATCAATAATTAAAAGCATTGGAAATGATGGACTAATAAGATTTAGAATAGGAATTGAGCCGGACCTGCCTGCGCAGGCAGGAAATTCGGTTGAGGCAATGAAAATTGTTTTAAAAAATTTTTCCGAGGCAGAAAAAGAAAAAATTGATTATGCAATAAAAAAGGCGTCGGATGCGCTTAGCTTGTTTATCAAAGAAGGGCTAGACAAAACGATGAACGAATTTAATGGGTGACCCCGTCACCAATTTCAGTCGAACTTTAATCAACACAAAATAAAAGAGCGAAACGACTCCACTTCGTTCCGTCTGTCTTTGGGGTAATATAAGAATTTTGGTTAAATTGGTGAGGGGTTTCGCGCGATTAATGAGAATCATATAATTCCGCGCTCAAAAATAAATATCGGCTCACACGGTGCGTGTGAGCCGATTTGTTTTTTTGGGCCAGGCTAGCCGGTCCTGTCGATGTAATCGCGAGCAGCACTCGCGATTTCCTCGGGCTTGCACCCGGAAGCCGAGAATGATGCCACCAATTCCTCTCCATAATAGAGATTAACTGTGTGGTCGTCCGCTTCGTCCACCGCGAATCCGCGGGGCAAGTTGACCTGCGCAACAATCACCTGTGTGATATCCATGGCTTTTCGCCTCCTTTCTAAAGGTTTTGGAACAGTGTTGTGCTGATATAATATTATCATATTTTATTTGTTATGTCAATAGTTGAAACTTTATAAGTTTAGGGTTAAGTTTAGTTATAAATGAATACTGAAAGCTTGAGCCAATTATTAATCGTCGGCGTCACCCCCTACTTCGTCGTTCGCCTCTTCGCCTCGCTTCGCTCGGCGCGCTCTTTCAGACTACCGACTCACTCCTTCAAAACCCTCTGTTTTGAATAATTTCCTACACGGGGAAATACCCAATTTCCCCGACCCCCTTTGTAAAAATATGGGCCAATCTTTAAATAAAATTTTAATTGTAGGGATTACCCCATATTTTTTAGATAAGGGGCTTTTATGGTTCGAGGAAAATTTGCAAAAAATACTGGACGCAAGACATTCGCAAAATTTTTTTGAGGATAATATAATTTTTCTAAAGAAAGACCATAGTTCCCAGTTTTCTCAATTTTTAAGAAAACTCGACGAAATGGGATATGAGAGAGTTTTCAAGGTTTCTGAACCAGGTGAATTTTCCCAGCGCGGGGGAATAATAGATGTCTTTCCTATTAATATAACCCATGCTGTGCGGTTGGATTTTTTGGGAAACGAAGTCGACGCAATAACGGTTTTGACGGATGTAAAAATTGACGACGAAAAAAAATCCAGGGATATTTTAAAGAAAAAATTAAAATCACAAAAATTATTTTCTGGACTAAAAGGATTAAAACCAGGAGATTATTTAGTCCATTTAGACCACGGGATAGGAAAGTTCATCGGGATAGAAAAGTTTAAGAAGACGATTTCTGAACCGCAAGGTTATTACGTCTTAGAATATGCCCAAGAAGATAAATTGTATATACCCTTGGGGTTGGAAAGAAAACTATCGAGATATGTTGGATTCCAAGATCCAAAAATCTCCAGGCTAGGTTCTTCTTTGTGGCAGAAGACAAAAAGAAAAATAAAGGAAGATGTAGAAAAATTAGCAAAGGAACTTTTGCAATTATATGCTCAAAAAGAGGTTACGGAAAGAACTCCTTATATAGAAGACGAAGAATTGGAGTCTCAATTAAGGTCTAGCTTTGACTTTCAGGAAACTCCAGATCAAATCCAAACAATAGAAGATATTAAAAATGATTTAAAAAAATCAAAACCAATGGACAGAATTGTCTGCGGAGACGTTGGTTTTGGAAAAACAGAAGTGGCAATGAGAACAGCTTTACTGGCTTCAATAAATGATAGACAGACAGCTTTAATTTGCCCAACTACAATTTTAGCTAACCAGCATTTTAATTCTTTTAAAAAAAGGCTTGAAAAACTACCTGTGAGAATTGCTTTACTTTGTGGCGGATTGTCCCGATCGCAAAGCGATCGAGGATCCTCGACGGCAGAACCGTCGGGACAGACAAAAAAAGAACAGAAAAAAATTATTAAAGATTTAAAAGAAGGAAAAATAGATATTTTAATCGGCACGCACCGGCTTTTGTCAAAAGATGTAGAGTTTAAAAATTTACAGCTTTTGATTATCGACGACGAACAAAAATTTGGAGTAAAACAAAAAGAAAGATTAAGACAACTAAAAACAAGCTTAGATGTTTTAAGTTTGTCAGCTACCCCAATCCCCCGCACAATTTATTTGGCTTTGTCTTCATTAAAAAATATAAGCTTAATGCAAACTCCGCCAATCGGCAGACAAACCATAAAAACAGAAGCTTTACCATATAACGGAAAGGACGTTAAAAAAATAATCAACTTTGAGTTAAAAAGAAAGGGCCAGATTTATTTTTTACACAACAGAGTCCAAAGCATTGAAACAAAATCAGAAGAATTAAAAAATCTTTGCCCTAAAGCAAAAATTGGAATTGTTCATGGCAGAATACCAGATAAAAAATTGATAAAAATAATGGATGATTTTCAGAAGGAAAAAATAAACGTGTTGGTCGCTACAACAATTATTGAAAACGGACTAGACTTTCCAAATGTAAATACAATTATAATAGAGGACTCTACGCGCCTCGGACTATCTCAAGCACACCAAATAAGAGGACGAGTAGGCAGATCAAGAACAAAAAGTTTTGCTTATTTTATGTATAATAAAAAAAATCTGACACCCTTAGCCAAAGAAAGGCTAAAAACACTCGAGGACGCACAAGAGTTGGGGGCTGGATACAGGGTTGCAGTCAGAGACTTGGAATTAAGAGGAGCGGGAAACATTTTAGGCAAAGAACAATCTGGCGCCATAAATAAAATTGGTTTAAATTTGTATTCACAAATGATATCTGAGGCAATTGAAAAGTTCAAAACCATAGAAGACGTTTAATTATTATTTTTAAAAAATAAAAAAGGGCAGTCTCGTCAACTACCCTTTTGGCTTGTGCCGGGCTCCGAAAATAAACCATGCCAGGAGAGGATTCTTCTGATGGAAAACTCTTTCAAGCTCGGTCACCAACATATACGCCGGGATTGGCATGACTGCAGAAAAAGTCAGGACTTTGTTCGACACACAATTTGAAAGGGGCGAACAGGCCCAAAAAATGTCTAGCATGGGCAAAGGCATAGGATTATACTTGTCTGGCCAGATTATCAAAACTCATAAGGGAAAAGTTTGGGCTGAATTTGAGGGTGAAGGCAAGGGATCGGATTTCTATATCGAGCTACCCATTGATTAAGATTCTTGGTTTAGTATTATAAAAATAAAGCATAACTACTTAAATATTAGTTTGAAATCTCGGATGATAACACCGAAATTTCATAATTTACTATGGAAAACATAGATAAAAAAATTTTGCTCGTGGAGGACGATAAAAATTTTCTTTGGCTATTAAGACAAAGTTTTTCTGGAGAAAAAATATCTGTTTTTTTTGCGCTAGACGGCGAAGAAGGATTAAAAATGGCAGAAGAAGAAAAACCGGATTTAATTCTTCTGGATATTTTATTACCAAAAATGGACGGCATAACGGTGGCTAAAAACTTGAAGCAAAAAGGTATCAAATCGCAAATTATATTTTTAACAAACTTCAAGGATGCCGAACATATTAGTGCGGCAGTAGAAGTAGCAAAGGAAACCGATTATATTGTAAAGTCAGATTTACACATGGACCAAATTGTCTCCAGGGTAAAAGAGAAACTTAATATAAAATAACTAAAGAATAAAAATTCTCTCTGCACTCTGTTGGTGCCGAGAGAATTTTTTTTAAAATTTTGTGCTATTATAAATAAATGGATGAAATAAAAATTGTAAAAATTGAAGACAAAGAATACCCGGAAGAATTGAAAAAAATTAAAGGCGCGCCTAAGGATTTGTATTATAAGGGAACCCTGCCGGGACCAAACGATAAATGCCTCGCGATTATTGGAACAAGACGCTATTCTCCATATGGTCAACAAGTTGCCTCAAAAATATCGGGCGAGCTAGCTGACGCCGGGCTCACGATTGTTTCAGGCTTAGCCCCGGGAATTGATACGTTTTCCCATAGAGCCGTAGTTGAAAAAAGAAAACGCACGATTGCTGTCTTGGGTACAGGATTAGACGAAAAATCAATTTATCCGCAGACAAACTTAGATTTATCCAAAAAAATTGTTGAGTGTGGAGGATGCCTAATCTCTGAACTGCCCGAAGGGACCCCTGGATCAAAATTTTCTTTTCCTAGACGAAACCGGATAATATCTGGACTAAGCTTAGCCGTATTAGTAATAGAGGCAAAAGAGAAATCTGGTTCTCTAATAACCGCAGACTATGCGGTAAAACAAAATAAAAAATTGTTTTCCATACCAGGCCAAATTTATTCGCCAAATTCAGCAGGACCAAATAGATTAATAAAGAACGGTGCTAAATTAATAACAAGCGCAGCCGATGTTTTAATTGAACTAGGGCTACAATCCTTCGCCACTTCGCCTCCTCAGGACAAGTTTTCTGCGGAAAACTTGGAGGAAAAATTAATTATAGAAGCATTAAAATATGAACCATTACACGTAGATAAAATTATAGAAAAAACTAAATTAAATGCATCTATTGTGGCAACTACTCTTGCGTTGATGGAAATTTCAGGTAAAATACATGGCCTAAGGGGTAATGCATATTCATTAAATAACTAAAAAACACAAAAATGGATTTGGTAATTGTAGAGAGTCCAACAAAAGCAAAAACAATTCAGAAATTTTTAGGAAACGGCTTTAAAATAAAGTCGTCTTTTGGCCACGTAAGAGATTTACCCAGAAGAGAACTCGGTGTGGACGTTGAGAAAGGATTTAAGCCAAAATATGTTATACCTCCAAAAGCCAAAAAAGTTATTGCAGAACTGAAAAAAGATTCCGCAAATGCCGATAACACGATTTTAGCGACTGATGAAGACCGTGAAGGAGAATCAATTGCATGGCATTTACAAGAAGCTTTAAAATTAAAGAATCCCAAAAGAATTGTATTTCACGAAATTACTAAAACAGCAATCGACAAGGCGTTAGAATCACCGAGACATATTGATATGAATTTAGTAAACGCACAACAAGCTAGGCGTATTCTAGACAGGATTGTGGGATATAAGATTTCACCATTTTTGTGGAAAAAAGTGGCCAAAGGCCTTTCGGCCGGCAGAGTACAGTCGGTTGCCGTAAGATTAATCGTTGAAAGAGAAAGAGAAATTGAAAAATTTATAGCGCAGGAATATTGGGGAATCGAAGCATTACTAAAAAAAATAAACAAGGA